>Ga0194055_10002792_pt1 | contig 13735 bp, 12 predicted proteins | sample SepL449m_MetaG_FD_155482 | JGI IMG/M metagenome (GOLD analysis project Ga0194055, IMG submission 155482) | Anoxic zone freshwater microbial communities from boreal shield lake in IISD Experimental Lakes Area, Ontario, Canada - Sep2016-L442-9m | ecosystem: Environmental > Aquatic > Freshwater >... | reverse complement strand
GTATAATATTAGATTACATAACGTTATAATGCGTTTAAAAAATGAGTTATATGATGACGAACAAAGTAAAATAAAGAAGGAGTTAATAGATATTTTAGAATTAAATAATAAAAATGGATTTATTTTGTATCAAATAGATCACGATGAAGAACTTAAATCTAAAATAATGGGTTTATTACCTAAAATACGAACTTTTTATTCTATGAGTAAAATTACAGCAATATCAACGCCAGAAAGAATAAAAAGACCATATATATCGATAATTCGTCATATATTAAAGAGAGATTATGATATATTAAGTGCAGAACATACATTAAGGATTGATGAGAAAACTATACGAACAAAGAGGTATGTTTTTATTAAGAGGTAGGATATTATTTATTTAAGAGACTTCATAAAATCTTCCATATTTTTAGTTCCCATACTGGAATTACAATTTTGACAAATAGGTTTAAGATTAGATACAATAGTATCACCACCATTTGCTTCTGCTAATATATGTCCACAATTAAAAGACATTTGAGTAATATCTGTTGATTTACAACACATACATTTAGACTTACCAATATCTTCACCAATATTTGTATTCCACACAAGTCTTTTTATAGTAGCAGAAATAGGTTTTTTCTTTTTCTTTTTTGTTTCCTCTTTTTTACAGGTGTTAGATGCATTCTTAATATCTTTTATATTTTCTTGCTCTTCTTTATAAATTATATCTTGTAATTCTTTAATAAATAATTTATACCTATATCCTTGCTCGTCTGCGTTTGGGTTTGTCATATAAAATCCTCTTTTAACTACATTTTTTTCATAAGCAACATCAAAATTATAAATATTTTTTAAGCAAGGAGTTATGTACATATTAAAGAACTCTTCATTTGTTATATTTTTATCAAATATGTTTTTATATGGTGGTTTTTTTTGTAAATAATGTAATAAAGAACTTATTTCAGAACAATGATAACGGTTTGGAGATAGGTGCTTTCTAATTATTTCAATAATAATAGGCTTCTTCTTGTCATCTTCAAACATACTAAATAAATATCCGTTAATTTTTTCAAAATCAGACATTCTACGCTATTATTTATTAATAATATCATACATATAATCAATTTTTATTAAAAACCATTTAAGAATAATTTAATATATTAAAGTAGAATACATGGATATACGACAAATAAAAACATATATGCTTATAAATGAGTAAAAAAGAAAAACCTACTGATGATTATTTTAAGTGTATTAAAATACCTATTAAGAATGTTTTGAAACATTATGATATTAACCTTCCTAAAATTACAGATGCTGTTTTAATGTGTAATAAAATTGTTATTCATACTCTTATGTTTATGAAACTATATCTATTAGATTATTACGAAATTAATCAATCATTACCTACTATTGATGACGAGTTTGTTAATAGTTGTATGAAAATTTTATGTAATGAAAGTACTAATGGAAGACCACCTAAAAAAGAGATAAAGGAATTAAAAGATACATTAAAGGGTTTTCTTGAAAAACATTATAAACCTCTAATGCAAAATGATGAACTTAATTATAAACATATGAATACTATTTTAAATTATTTAACAATTGATATTATTACTATGTATGATAACAATATTAAACTTCATTATGTAGAATATGTAGAGCGGTTTGTTAATGTTGTATGGAAAAAAAAGTATATGATTGAAAAAATTAGAAAACTTAATTCTTCAAAAGGGGATATTGATAATAAAATAAATAAATTATGTAATCAATTGAGACGAATTAAGAATGATATTCTTAATGTTGAAACGAATGAATATAAATCAGATCCATCATATCATAAATGGATTAACTATATTAAGAAATCTATTATACCTAATAAGGAACATTTTAATAAGAATAATATACATTATGATATACAATGCAAACCGCAAGATTATTTACCATGTATGATTTATATGATGAAATATATAGAACAAGATGGTTTAAGTATTAATAATGTTTTTCCTTTAAGAAGTGAAATTGTTCCTAAACACATTAGAATTGATACTACATCATTAGTGCATCTTATGATGAGAAAAGAGCAAGGTAATAAATGTGATTATTTAACAAAAGGCAATTTGAAAAAGAATGAGGATAAAATATGGGAGTTCTTTTTTAGAACTGAAAGAAGAAGTTTTAAGAAAAATGAGTATTCATTTCATCATATGATAGAAACTGATGGTGTAAGTTGCTGTATAGTTCTTATTCGTAATGATTTGATAGGTAAAAGAATACCAAGTAGCAAAAATAAAAATAATGAAAAATATATAGATGAATTAGATGATTATAAACAATTACAAAATAAGAAAATAGTAGCAATAGACCCTGGTAAATGTGATATTTTATATTGCGTAGATGGTTATAATAAAGATGCTACAACTTTTAGATATACACAAGATAGTAGAAGAAAAGAAACAAAGAGTAAGAAGTATTCAAAACTTATTTTAGAGTTTAAGAAAGAGAAAATAGATGGTAAAACAATAATAGAATATGAAACCGAATTATCGCAATTTAATAAGAAATCGTTAGACATAGAAAAATATAAAGGATACATTAAAAAGAAGAATGAAATCAATCATAAGTTATTTACATTTTATAATAAGTATATATTTAGAAAACTAAAATTAAATGGTTATATGAATAGACTAAAAAACGAACAAAAGTTAATGAATAAATTTCAAAAGGTTTTTGGTGATAAAAATGATGTTGTTGTATGTTTTGGCGATTTTGAACAACAAAAACATATGAAATATAAAGAACCTATAAAAGGTAAGGGTATGCGAACATTATTTAAAAAATCAGGATATGAAACATATTTAGTAGATGAATTTAGAACAAGTTGCAAATGTTGTAATTGTAATGGTGGAGATTGTGAGAAGTTTATGTTAAGAGAAAACCCTAAACCTTGGAAAACAAATTATGCTCTTGTACATGGTCTATTACGCTGTAAAAGCGGTTGTGGATTATGGAATAGAGATACAAATGGTGCTAAAAACATTTATAAGATATCATACAATCATATAAATAATATAGAAAGACCTATGTATTTAAATAGAAGCAAAAAATCAGGTACATTACACGATGTACCATAACCAAAATTTACACGCTTTGAAATAAGCGAACCTTGAAGTATATGAAATAAAATTTTATATTTTTTATAAAGTTTTGTCTCATTTTAAATCTTCAAGAGTGTAAATAAATGTGTACTATTATACATCTATACAAATAAAAATTGCTTATCTTTGCTTTATTTAAGATATTAAAGCCAAACAAGAGCAATGGATATGGATTATTCAGCAGCACGGGAATCGCGAGAAGCATCACGAGAAGCATCACGGGAAGCAATGAAGCAGAAGAGGTTAAATGTTTTTATAAAGAGGGAAGAATATGAAGATGCAATGAATAAATTGCCTATTGACGAAAAAGCAATTATCAAGGATGTTCTCAATCAAATAAAAGTTGATAATCGCATAAATCGTAATTCTAAAAGAATAGAAGATGCTTTCAAAAAAGATAAATATGAAAGCACTAAAATTAAAGCATGTCTTGTGTGTATAGGAACAATCGCCTATATAGGTACAGCTCTTATAATGCGTTAATGAAATTATTAAATATTATATATATTTATTTTTATATTTTACAAAAGTCTTTGTAAAAAACTGCCAATATAAAATAAAATGATATTAAATTAGCAATCCAGCACCACATAGACCCCCACGTATTACTTTCTTTATATAGTATTATAGAAATAATTAGAAATATTGTTACAAATATTAATGTTAAATACATTTTATCAATTATCCAACGCAATGATAGGAATGCATACCATATAGCAATAATATATATATTCCAGTTTAACCATTTCCAAGACAAATGTCCATTTTTACTTGGAACTGATGAAAATTGGATAGTATTTATTGGTATTATAATTGTATATAGTATTATAATAAATATAAAATATGCTACTAATAAATAAGGTATAAATTTAGGTTGTGTTTCTATTTTTATAATATTAATTATTGGTTGACATAATATAACAAATAAGGCAATTTGAGATAATAATTTATTAGAAAATGTTTTAGACCATATAAAATATTCTATTAACTGTATAATTATAAATGATTGATAAAATATAAAACCAAGTATATTAGTAATACCATTATAATATGCAAACGATGAAGCAAATAAACCAAATATATATGTATTTAATGATACTGAAGCATTCCAGCACATAACAATATTATAATATTCTATATAATCTTTTTTTTTTAATTTAACCAATGTAAAACACTATTTTTGTCAAATGTTCCAGAATCATACTGAACCCAATCTATAGTATGTGATACAGGGTTTGAGAATTCATCATTTGGTAAATTTACAACAACATCATTTGGTCTTTCATAGGTATAAAATTTTTTAACATTATATTTTTTCGCAAGAAAGAAAAATATACGATTAATACGTTGTCTTAATAGTGAAGCATACATAATTGTAGATATTTTAAATAGCTCTCTTTTCATAAAAGATACTTTAGAATTTTTATTTGTAAAAAATTTTTTACAAGCTTTTATATATTCATTAATATCTTTATATCCAAAATAAGGTATAGCAAATCTTTGTTTAAAAAAATTTTTATTTTTAGGAAAATCACGTAATAATAAGAAAAGCATGACACTTCCTGTTCTTCCAGCTCCCGCAAAGCAATGAATAACAACACTATTTAATGGTATTGTTATATCTTCTATTGTTGATATTATTTCCCACGCGGATAGACTACCAGCCCTCATATCTATATATCCAATTACATTGTAATATTTAGTATTAAATGACGGAGCTACTTTTTTTATTATGTCCTTAGCAATCTCCCATATTTCATGTTCGCAATTTCTATCGTAAGGGTTGCATCCAATACCATGAGACATAAGAGGATCTTCGCGATTTGTTGCATTAGCACAGTTATGTAAATCTACAATATTATATATTTGATGATTAAATAAATAAAATATAGTTTTTAATAATTTCAATCTATCAAATTGATGAGGGAGCTGCATGCCATACATATAAAAATTATTAGATGGTTTAAAAAGTTCATTAATTTTATTACCAAGAGGATACGTAATTGTACTTGTCTTTATCAAATCTATTATATATTCTGATGACTTTCCTTCTAATATTTTTTTTAAATTTTCTAAATGTTTTTTTTTCTGTAGAGATTCAATTACAGCTTGTTTTGCATTTGTTAAAGCAAACTGAAAATAAGCTTCTTCGCGACTCTTTTTTTCTGGAGGTGTATCATTTAAAAATTCTTTTTTTATTTGTTCTAATTCATCTACTGGATTTCCACCATTTTTTTTGTTTTTTTGTCCTCCTTTCATATCATCATCATACTTACTATAACCAGAAATTATTTTATACCAGGTTTCCCACCATTCTTTTCTTAATTCTTCTTTTGATTTTTTTGGATTATCTAAATCTAAGTTGTTCTTACCTATCTCATGTAATAATATTTCATAGGTTATATTTTTTGGTGGGATTTTAGCATTTATCTTTTCACCTTTATAAATACACTGTGCTAATTTTGCCAATTCTGGATTTGCTTTGTATTGCTTACTCTTAGAAGTTTGTGTTTGTTTAATTGATTTATTAGAAAGTTTAGTGAAGAAAGGATTTAAAGGAAATATTGTAGAACTTTTTGTATTAGATGTATTAGATTTGTGACTTAAGGTAGATGCTGAAGATAATGCCGAAGATAATAAAGATGTCTTTTTTTTTATTATTGTCATTCTACTATATTATTAGAAACTAAAAAGATATATTATTTGAATGACAATCTAATAAGAATATTAGATGCAATAAAAAAAGTTATAAGGTCATTATTTTTGGATACAAAATATATTTAAAATATATATTTTGTATTTTGCTAAAAGTATTTTCTAATACAATCATTATTTCATTCATACATTGAAAATATTTATTTGAATATATAATATAATCATCATATATTATATATTTAATATATTTATTAATTTCGTTAAAAATTTTTTGAAATCGGTTCATTATAAATAAAATTATATTATATTTCTTTAAGTATAATAATAATTATATTAAATATCTAAAATTCAGCATCAAGAGTAAATTTGCGTATATCTGTATGTTCTTGCTTGCCTCCTACATTTGCCTTACTATATTGTGAAACACGACTTTCAAAAAAGTTAGTTTTTGTTTCAATAGATATTCTTTCCATAAAAGGAAAAGGATTATTTGAGTTCCAAATTTTGTCATAATTTAATTGTGTAAGTAATCTGTCCGCAACAAACTCAATATATATAGACATTAAATCAGAATTCATACCAAGCATAGAACATGGAATACTTTCAATGATAAAATTTTTCTCAACTTCAACAGCTTCCTTAACTATATTATGAACTAATTCTTGTGGAAGACGATTCTCTATTTTTGAATATAAAAGCACCGCAAATTCCACATGCATACCTTCGTCTCTGCTAATTAATTCATTAGAGAATGATAATCCTTGCATTAGACCTCTTTCTTTTAGCCAAAAAATACTACAAAAAGCACCACTGAAAAACACACCCTCAACTAAAGCAAAAGCAAGTAGTCTCTGTGAAAATGGTGCTTTTTCATCATTAATCCATTTAAAGCACCATTCTGCCTTTTTCTTAATACAAGGCATATAATTAATAGCATCAAGTGCTTCATGTTTTTCAATAGGGTCTTTAAAATATGTATCAATTAATAGCGAATAAGTTTCAGAATGAATATTTTCAATAGACATTTGAAAAGCATAAAAAAACTTAGCTTCAAGCACTTGAACATCATTTAAGAAACGCTCACCTAAATTAATATTTACAATTGTATCACTTGAACTAAAAAATGCCAATATTTGCTTAATAAAAAACCTCTCATTATTATTTAACTTATTAAAATCTGCTAAATCCTTACTTAGATCTAACTCTTCAGATGTCCAAAAACAGCTTAGTGCCTTCTTATACATTTCCCACATATCATAATGTTTTATAGGAAAAATAGTCAGGCGTGTATTAGGTTCGAGAAGAAGCTCATTATTTTTAGACATTATATTATAATAGCAATATATATTTATATAATAAATAAATAATAATAAAATTTATATTATCTTCTTCCTCTTTAATTTAGTTATAAGTTCTTTCTTCTTATAAACAACTCTCTTTTCATTTACTGTTTTAGAAAGTTTAATTTGGTTTGCTTTACATAGCTCCTTTATGTCTTTCATATTCATATCAGTATGATTTAATTTATTGCGACGACCACCAACACCAATACTGAATTGAATTTCTTGATTTGCCATATTAATTTGCGAGACTACAGCACTACTATTATAAAAATTGCGAATTAGCGTATGATACTCACGTTGTAAATTTAATACATCATCATCATCATATAGAGGAGCCATTCTAATCATTTCATCATATTGAATATTATATTGTACATAAATATCATTAATATAAACAAGAAAATCAGATAAATTATTATAAATACTTAGTAAATGTTGATATCTATTATTACGAATTCTAAAATCATCTGTTACATTAAGATTTATATTTTCTTTCGAAGCATTATTTTCTTCATTTTGAGTTTCTGAAAGTAAATGTATTTTTTGTAATAAATCTTTTAACTCTGTAATTTTTTCATGGTATATATTAACTACAATATTCCCATCTACATCAAAAAAGTTGTTTTCGTCCATGTTTTATTAATATATATCTATATATCTATTATATATATTATTTTGCAATTTAATATATATTAGTATTATATGTTAATTAAATTTATATTAATTTCTTTCTCTTTAATTTAGTTATTAATTCTTTTTTAGTATAAATGACCCTTTTTTCATTTACAACTCTTGAAAGTTTAATTTGGTTTGCTTTACATAGCTCCTTTATATCAGTATTATTTGTTTTATTGTGACGTCCGCCTATTATATTATTATATTCCAATATGAGTTTTGCTTCTTCTTCTTGTTTCTGTATAATTTCTTTTATAATTTCTTGTATATCTTGTGCTAAATTTCCAAATTTTTTGTCATATAATTTTTTAATTACATTTTCTCTTGTTTCAACTTTTTTTGAAGACATTTATCTATATATAGTAAATAATATTTAATATTCTAAGCAGAACATAATACACATGTATCTCCATTTTCTTCAACACATCTTCTCTTTTTTTTAGCAAATTCCGGATCAATTGTAAATTGTTGTGTTTTTGCCTTAGGTCTTGTGCGTAGATAATAGGAACCTGTTTTCAATCCTTTTGAATGTCCATAAAAATGCATAGATGACAGCTTTTGAAAATCAGGCTCTTCCATAAATATATTAAGGCTCTGTGTTTGACAGATGTATTGCCCTCTATCAGCTGACATATCAATAATATTACGTTGCTTAATTTCCCAAGCTGTTTTATAAATTGCTTTTAATTCATCATCTATTTCTGGAATATTTTGAACACTTCCTTCGTGTAAAATAATTGTATCTTTTAGCTCTTTATTCCAAAGACCTCTATTAATTAAATCATTAATCAAATATTTATTAATAATAATAAACTCACCGCTTAATGTTTTACGCTGAAAAATATTATTTGTGAATGGCTCAAAGCTCTCATTAAATCCCATAATTTGCGATGTTGACGCAGTTGGCATTGGTGATAATAGTAAACTATTGCGAATACCATATTCCTTTATGTCCACACGAAGCTTATCCCAATCATATCTTGCGCTTGGCTCCGCATTCCATAAATCAAATTGAAATAACCCTTGTGAAATAGGGCTACCTTCAAAGGAACTATAAGCACCAATATATTTAGGGTTGGCAATATCTTTCTCAAATTCATTTACATATGTTCCAATATTTACATCTAATATTTTATTATTAATATTTTTAATATCATTTATAATTTGATGACGCTTCTTTGATAATTCCATAGAAGCCTCTGTCGCAGCATGGTAAATTGTTTCAAAAATATCCTTATTTAATTGTTTAGCATTATCACTCTCAAAAGGAAATCTAAGCTTAATAAATACATCTGCTAAGCCTTGAACTCCTATTCCAATAGGCCTATGCTTTAGATTTGAAATACGCGCCTTTTCAATTGGATAAAAATTTTTATCAATAACCTTATTTAAGTTCTTTGTAATAACCTTTGTAATCTCGTGTAATTTTTCAAAATTAAATACCCCATCTTCAATATATGTTGGTAGACATATAGAAGCTAAATTACATACACCAATCTCTTGAGGAGAAGAATAAATTAATACTTCGGCACATAAATTACTTGATTTAATAGTTCCCAAATTTTTCTGATTGCTCTTTTTGTTAGCAGCATCCTTGTATAAAATATAAGGAACTCCTTGCTCAATCTGTGCTTCAAGAATTTTGAACCAAAGGTCTTGTGCATTTATCTGCTTAATATATTTGCCTTCGCTCTCATATTTTTCATATAGTTCTTTAAAGTCATTACCATATACATCACTTAATCCTCTACATTTATCAGGACACATAAGAGACCATTTACCTTCTGTTTTAACACGTTCCATAAATAAGTCAGAAATCCATAGAGCAAGAAACAAATCACGGCATCTTTCCTCCTCACTTCCATGATTTTTCTTAAGTTCCAAAAAACTTTCAATATCACTATGCCACGTTTCAAGATATACAGCAATGCTTCCAAGGCGTTTTCCTTCTTGATCAATATATCTTGCGGTATTATTGAATACTCTTAACATAGGAATAATACCATTTGATGTCCCTGTTGTCCCTCTAATCTGGCTACCATTTCCTCTAATTTGATGAATATGAAGCCCAATACCTCCCGCATATTTAGAAATTAACGCAACCTCTTTTAGCGAATCAAAGATACCAGCTACACTATCATCATTAATACTACATAGAAAACAACTACTTAATTGAGGGCGATTTGTTCCTGCGTTAAATAATGTAGGTGTCGCATGAGTAAAATATTTTTTACTTAACAATTCATATGTTTGAATAACTTCCTTAATATCATTTCCGTGAATACCAATAGCAACTCGCATCCACATATGCTGGGGTCGCTCAATAATTTTCTTATCAACACGTAATAGATATGCTCGCTCTAATGTCTTAAAACCAAAATAATCAAAAAGATAATCTCGTTGATAATCAATACATGTATTTAGCTTTTCCTTATTTTTATTAACAATATTATATAACTCTTCTGATATTAAAGGAATTAAATTATTATGATTATCCAAATTATTATATAATGTTTGTATAGTTTCACTAAAAGAAGGTGACGTATTTTTATGATGATTTGATATAATAATACGAGATGCCAATAAACTATAATCAGGATGTTCTATAGACATACTGCTACATAAATAAGCTGCAAGTTCATCTAATTCATATGTCTTGACACCATCATAAATACGAGAGCATACTTTTTGAGCTATTTCAGAAACATCAATAGTTAGGCCTTGTGAAAGATTCTTCAATCTATTTAATACCTTGTCAAAGCTAACATCCTCCATTTCACTATTACGCTTAATAACACGCATTTTTTTTTTGTATCCTTGTTATATCTATATATGTGCTTTCTTTTTATATATATTGAAAAAATGAATAAATTAAATAATTACAAATCAAGCATCCGCAAACATTATATCTAATTAAATATTAGTATTCTTTCGCATTTACTAATTTATTAACATCCACTTTTACAATTTCTTATTAGATTTTTTGTCTTTTTTCTAATATTTTTAATTTATAAAAAATATTATGAATATATAGAAATCACAAGCAGTATGTCTTCTAGACCTAGACAATTTTTAATAACAGATATTGTTCCAGAAGAAGAAGCAAGGCGTATTTCTGCGGAAAAAAAAGAAACAGAAGCAAGACGCAAGTCTGAGGAAGAAAAAGAACAAAGAAGGATAGACGAAATAAAATTATTAAATAATAAAATAATTGAATATCAAATTAGAATAAATCAAATGGAAAGAACAGCTGTCTCTAAAATTACAGCTGCCATTAAGAGGTTTAAGGTACAAAAAGAAAAAGAAACAAAATCAATGCGCAAGTATGAGGAAGAAAAAGAACAAAGAACAGCTGTCTCTAAAATTACAGCTGCCATTAAGATGTTTAATGTACAAAAAAAAGCAAGGCGCAAGTTTGAGGAAGAAAAAGAACAAAGAAGGATAGACGAAATAAAATTATTAAATAATAAAATAATTGAATATCAAATTAGAATAAATCAATTGGAAAGAATAGCTGCCTCTAAAATTACAGCTGCAATTAAGAGGTTTAATGTACAAAAAAAAGCAAGGCGCAATTCTGAGGAAGAACAAATAAATAAAGATTTTTGGGACGATTTAGAAAAAAAGTTGAATAGAGTGACGATTTAGAAAAGCGGTTGAGTGGTGGAAAACTACAAAAGAAAAAGCAGCTAAAATTGCCAAAGAAAGCAACTAAAAAGGGTATAAAATAGGGAATGAATACTTTATATCAAAAAACCTTATTATAATAAAAATGTATAATAATAAGGTTTTGATATGATAATAAATAATTAAGGATCCTCAAACGCTATATCTAATTGAATATTGCTATCTATCTTTTTCATTTTTTCTAATAATTGTAGCTCTTTTTTCATATCTGTATTCTTTTGCATTTTCCAATAACTAAAAAAAGTTTTATTATTTAAAGTATAGTGAACAGCAATAACTTTTTGATTTGTTTTATTAAACATATGTTTCAAATTAAGTAGCTCTGTATATCCAAGTAGTTTTCCATATGCCTTCTCATTATTTTTATATTCCTTACAATTGTCTACTAATTTTTGAAATTTTTTATTATATAATACTAATGTTTTTCTATATTCATGTATTACATAATCTGTAGCCATAATATCTGAATGTTTCTTAGCAAAGTCTATATATTGTTCTTCATAATCTTCAGTCATCGCAGGTAAAACACCCTCTAAGATTAATTTAAACCTAATATTCATTTTATTAATCCTCTTAATTACTAATTATATAATTATTATATTGTAATTCAATCACTTGCTTCATCTGCTTCATCAGACCCAGTATCATTTGTATCTCCATAATTGTAATCACATATTAGTTTTCTTCCTTTTGAAGAAGAAACCCAGCATTCAATTTTAATTTTTCCGCTATGCTCTTTATGATGACATTCTTTACAAATTGCCACTAAGTTATGCTTAGCATTCTTATGAAATGTATTATTGATATATCCATTTTTATCTGCTGTATGTTGATATATAATGTGATGTGTTTCTTCAGCCTTATTTTTATTACAAATATTACACATATCAATAACTATTTTAGAATTATATCGTGAACTTTTTTTATTTATAATGTTTTTATTAATACCCTCAATCTCCTTCCTATTTAATTCAGCATTTTTCATAAAATCAAAAGGCATATCAAGTGTTCGGCAAACTTCTATACCATAATTATTATTTCCCTGACCTTCTTGTATTACTCTATCATAAATTATATTATTATTTTCATCAAAAGTTATTCTAATATGTTTGACAAATAACTTAGATTTGCTAATATTATTCTGAATTGTTGATAGTTTTGTTAATTCATGTAAATGTGAAGCAAATATAAATGAAGCTCCTTTCTGTATAAGCGTATCAATACCGCTTGCTACAATAGAAATTGCCGATATAGATTCAGTCCCACAGCATATTTCATCACCAATTACAAGGCTAAATTTATTACACCTTTTGAGAATATTTCTTAGTTCAGTCATTTCTACAGTAAAACTTGACATTCCCTTGTAAATATTATCAAGCCCAGATATTCTTGTAAATATACTTTGGTAAGGATAATACCTGAATGATGAAGCAGAAACAAACATACCTGCTTGCGCCATAATAATATTTAAACCAACTGCTTTCATAAACGATGACTTACCTGAAGCATTAATACCATATAACAAAATACCATTTTGATTAAGCAATATATTATTACCAACATATTGAAAATCATCTTGTATTCTCTCAATAATTGGATGTCTCATATTTGTAGATTCCATAAAAGATGATTTAGCAGATGTTGTCACACTGTCTATTATTGGGCGCGTATAGCAGTAATCAAAAGCATTCTTTGCTGAATTTGCCGCAATATCAACACGTATTAAATATTTAATTAAAATATCTACTATATTTGCTGTTTTGTTTATAAAATTAATTACAAACTCTTTATAATGACTTAGTACAGCTTGCGATATTTGCTGGCTATATTCAATAATATTATTACTTTCTTTTATAATTACCGCATTTGTAAGCTTGTATATAGTAGATGATGATGATAATAATTTCTTTTCAAATGTGCTCATAAAGTCTTTTTTGTTTTTTAAAGCTGTCTCAAATCTTTTTTTTGTAATTGTCAAATAATAACCATCCCTATTATTATTCTCAACTTTACACATTGTAGTATCATTATCTCCTATTTGCGCAATCTTTGTGCTATATGAATTTATTATTTCATATGATTTATTATATTTTTCAAATAGCTCATCTATATCTTTATAAATACCTTTCTTAAAAAAGTTAATAATACTTGATTTATCTTGTAAATTTGTTAGATTATATTTTCCAGCTTCATCTAAATCTATAATATCAATATATTGTGATATTATAT
>Ga0194055_10002790_pt1 | contig 13739 bp, 16 predicted proteins | sample SepL449m_MetaG_FD_155482 | JGI IMG/M metagenome (GOLD analysis project Ga0194055, IMG submission 155482) | Anoxic zone freshwater microbial communities from boreal shield lake in IISD Experimental Lakes Area, Ontario, Canada - Sep2016-L442-9m | ecosystem: Environmental > Aquatic > Freshwater >... | reverse complement strand
GCCAACGACAGCGAGGTGCGCGTCGTCGTTCTGCGCGGCGAAGGCGCAATGTTCTCCTCCGGCGTCGACTTCGCCAGCTTCCTCCCGCTGATCGAGGACCCAACCCAGCTGCGCGGCTTCCGCCAACCGATGCTCGAAAGCTGGAACCTGCTCGAAGAGATGAATAAGCCGACGATCGCTCAAATCCACGGCGCCTGCATCGGCGGAGCGCTCGAGCTGGCTTTGGCCTGCGACCTGCGGACAATCTCCGACAGCGCAATCGTCGGTCTGCCCGAGACGCGCGTCGGCCTGATTCCCGACGTTGGCGGCTCATCAAGACTTCCATCGCTCGTCGGGCTTGGCCGCGCGAAGGAGATGATCATGACCTCAAAGATGATCAACGGCACTGAGGCCGAACGGATCGGCCTCGCCAACCGCGTAGCGCCCGCTGAGGAGCTCGATGCTGCGACAGATCAGCTGGTCGCCGAACTGCTGGCCTGCGCACCGATTGCCGTTGGACTCTCAAAGCGCGTGATCGACGCCGCCGCCAAGCCGGCGTTGGCGTTAACGCTGGAGCAGGAGGTAGCCGCTCAGCAGCTTTGCGCCAACAGCGCAGACTTCGGCGAAGGCGTCAGCGCCCTAAGCGAGAAGCGCGACCCCAACTTCAGCGGCACTTAAGCCATCGAAAGGCCGCCGCTGACGTTCAGCGTCTGGCCGGTGACAAATGAGGCGTCGTCGCTGGCGAGGAAGGCGATCGCTGCGGCGATTTCTTCGGGCTCGCCTGCGCGGCCCATCGCCGTCTTCGAAATCATTCCTTGCTGGAGCCGCTCACCGATCTCACCGAGCATCGTTGAGGCGGCTTGGAAGAGCGGCGTGTCAACGGGGCCAGGAGCGACTGCATTGCTGCGCACGTTGTAGCGGGCTGACTCGAGCGCGATCGCCTTCGTGAAGCCGATCACGCCGGCTTTGGCTGTCGAGTAAACGACTGAGCCCGGTGAGCCGGTGCGGCCGGCTTCGCTGGCGACGTTGACGATCACGCCAGCTTTGCGCTCGTGCATCGCTGGCAGCACTGCGTGGGTGCAGTTGAAGACGCCTTTGACGTTGACGGCGAGCAGAAAGTCCCAAAGCTCCTCGTCAGTGTGGATGAAGAAGGCGAAGCGGTCGGTGCCGGCGTTGTTGACGAGAATGTCGATCTGCCCGTGCTCTGCGACGACAGCCTCGAAGCTGCTGTGGACGGCGGCAAAGTCTGTGACATCGAGCTCGATTGCGACGCCGCTGATCTCCCCCGCGAGCTCGCGCGCCGCGTCAATCTGCAGGTCGGCGACAACAACAGTCGCCCCCTCTGCGGCAAGCCGGCGGCAGGTTGCCGCGCCGATTCCGCTCGCCCCACCGGTCACGAGCGCCAACTTCTTCTCAAGTCTCATGCGCTGAAACCTATACTCCGCGCCCATGCCCTTGCCTTCATCCGTCTCGATCATCGGCGCCAGCGGCGCCCTCGGCCAAGGCCTTGCGCTGCGCTGGGCTCAGGCCGGCGTGCCGCTCGTGCTCGGCTCGCGCGAAGCCGAGCGCGCCGTCGAAGCTGCCGCCGCAGTCGTCGCCGCCGTTCCCGGCGCCGCAGCCGAAGGAGTCGACAACGTCGCCGCTGCCGCAGCCTCCCCCGTCGTCGTTCTCTCCGTCCCCTTCAGCGCCCAGGCCAAGACTGTGAAGCAGATCGGCGAATCGCTAACGGCGGGCCAGCTCGTGATCGACGCCAGCGTGCCGCTCGCGGCGCAGGTCGGCGGCAAGCCGACGCAGATGATTGGCGTTTGGCAGGGCTCGGCCGCGCAGCAGGCCGCTTCGCTACTCCCTGAGGGAGTGCAGATCGTCAGCGCACTTCACACAGTTAGCGCGGCGATGCTGGCCGATCTTGACCACAAGTTCGATGAAGACGTGCTCGTCTGCGGCGACGACAAGCAGCAGAAGGCGATTGCCTCAGGCCTAGTCGAAGCGATCGGCGGACTGCGCGCAGTAGATGCCGGCCGGCTGGAGAACTCGCGCATCACCGAATCGCTGACCGCCTTGATGATCGGCATCAACATCCGTAACAAGGCGCACGCCGGCATCCGCATCACTGGGCTGTGAGCCCCGGCCCGGTAGTCGTACTGGCCGGCGGCACCGGCGGCGCGAAGCTCGCCCGCGGACTGCTCGACCTTGTAGGTGAGGATCTCGTCGTAATCGCCAACACCGGCGACGACATCGAGATCTATGGCGTCCCCGTCTCGCCTGACCCAGACCTGATCGCTTTCACGCTCGCCGACTTGATCGACTCGCGGGGCTGGGGAATCGATGGCGACACCTTCCACGCGATGGACGGACTCCGCCGCCACGGCAGCAGCGTCTGGTTCAACCTCGGCGACCGCGACATCGCCTGGTGCGCCGAGCGGCGGCGCCTGCTTGAGCGCGGCAGCACGCCGACCAGAGCGATGGCGCTGCTGACGAACGCTATTGGCGTCGAGGCGCGCGTACTGCCGATGACCAATCAGGCGGTCCACACGCAGGTGCAGGCACGCGGCAGCTGGCACGGCCTGCAGCAGTTCCTGATCTCCGAGCAAGGGAAGGGCCCGGTCGATGGCGTCCGACTTATTGGGATCGACGAGGCAAAACCGACCGCTGAGGTGCTCGAAGCGATTGCAAGCGCGCGGGCGATAATCATCGGCCCATCGAACCCCGTGATCTCAATCGGCCCGATCCTTGAGCTCGGTGGCCTCTACGACGCATTGCTTGACGCGCCCGCACCGATTCTGGCTGTCTCTCCGATAGTCGGCGGCGCCGTACTCAAAGGCCCGACGGCGGCGTTCATGGAGCACGCCGGTTTGAGCGTCGACGCGGCCGGGATCGCCGCCGCCTACGAGGGCCTAATTGACGGCCTGATGACCGATGAGCCGGTCGCGCTGCCGGGGCTCAAGGTGACCGTCGCTTTGACGCTGATGGACTCGCCGCAGGCGCGGCGGATCGTTGCCCGCAACGCATTAGCGGCCGCCGACGCGCTATCCCTCTGAGTATGAGTCTCGTAGCCGTGCTGCCGGTCAAGCGTTTTCCCTCCGCAAAGGTGCGTCTTGCGAGCGATGGCCTCTCGTCTGCCCAGCGGCTGGCATTGGCAACCGGGATGCTGAGCGACGTGCTCGCCGCGCTGCGCCGCTGCGACCTAGTTGACGACATCGTCGTCGTCACCAGCGAGCCGGGCGCCGAGGCCTTGGCGCGCGGCGCCGGAGCGCAGGTCGTTGCCGATGACCCGAACGAAGGCCATAGCGAAGCAGCCCAACGGGGGATCGACTGGGCGGTCGCCGACGGTGCCTTCCACACGCTGCTGATTGCTGGCGACGTCCCCGCCGTTGATCCGCAGGAGATCGATTCGTTGATCGAATCGCTCGCCGATGACGAGGTCGTGATCATCCCTGACCGCCACGGCATCGGTACCAACGCTTTGATTCTCACGCCAGCGGGCGTAATCAGCCCCTCATTCGGCGACGGCAGCTGCGAGCGCCACCAGCAGATCGCCAAGAAAGCCGGCGCCTCCGCGCGCGTTGAGACGAACTTTGGGATCGGCCTTGACGTAGACACCGCCGATGACTTGGACGCACTCAGCACAGCGCTGGAAAGCGCCGATCCCGGCGTTGCGCCGTTCACGCGATCGGTAATCGGGCGGCTCGGCGCGCGGTGAGCCGGATCGAACTGCTGGCAATCGAAGGGCTGCCGGAGATCAGCGCCGGCGACGATCTGGCAGCGATCATCACTGCGGCAGTTGCACAGCCCTTAGGCGCCGATGATCTGCTCGTCGTCGCGCACAAGATCATCTCCAAGGCCGAAGGCTCGGTCGTCGAGCTGGCGACGGTCGAGCCATCCGCAAAGGCAATCGAAATCGCTGAGCGCCAAGGCCGCGACCCGCGCCAAGTTGAGGTGATTCTCCAGCAGAGCGCCGAGATCATTCGCGATAGCGGCGAGCTGCTGATCTGCCGCACACACCACGGCCTGATCTGCGCCAACGCCGGTGTGGACGGCTCAAACGCCGGCGGCGCGGGGCGCCTCGTGCTGCTTCCGCGCGACCCTGACGCCAGTGCCCGCGCGCTTCGCGCAGCCCTCCCCGGCCACCCTGCCGTGCTGATCACCGACTCCTTCGGCCGTGCTTGGAGGCTCGGTCAGCTCGACGTCGCGATCGGCCTCGCGGGGATGGCGCCGCTCGACGATTGGCGCGGCCGCAAGGACAGCGAAGGCCGCCCGCTCAGCGCAACGCTGATCGCCGTCGCCGACCAGGCCGCAGCGGCGGCCGACCTTGTGCGCACGAAGGACGGCTCCTGCCCGGCAGTGATCGTTCGCGGCCTCGGGCGCCTGATCGGGGAAGACGACGGCCCCGGAGCGCAGGCCTTACTTCGCCCGCCGGCCGAAGACCGCTTCCTTTAGCCGCCGAGAGAATCGACGCGCCAGCGGCGAGCGCCGCCCGGTGTTTCAACTTCAACTTCGTCCTTTGGCGCCGAGCCGAGCAGCGCCTGCGCCACAGGTGATTCGCTCGAGAGCTTGCCCTCAGCCGGCTTCGCTTCGGTTGGGCCAACGATCGTGAAGGTCTGCTTCTTGCCGGATTCGAGGTCGGTGACCGTGACCGGCATGCCAAACGCGACAACCTTGGCGTCACCGTCGGCTTCAACCACGACGGCGCTTCGCAGCCGCTCGCGCAGGCGAAGGATCTTCGTCTCCATGTGCGACTGATCGTCCTTGGCGATGTGGTACTCAGCGTTCTCTTTCAGGTCGCCCTCTTCGCGCGCTGCCTGAATCCTCTTCGAGAGCTCTGCCCGCTTCGGCCCTTCGAGCTCTGCCAGCTCGGCCTCCAGCGCTTTCAGTCCCTCAGGCGTGATCGCCTGCTGGTCGTCGCCAAGTTCGGTCACGCCGTCACCGCCTCGGTCGTCGCTGTCAGTGGGTATTCGCGCTTCACGCCGTAGAGAGTGTCACGTTCGAAGGCCGGCCGGCCGGCGCGATGAGCAGCGGCGATCAAATCTTCCGGTTCAAGACGCACACCGTGGTAGCTACCGGCGAGGCGACTGATGTTCTCCTCCATCAGTGTGCCGCCTAGATCATTGACGCCCCAACGCAAAGCTTCAGTTGCCGTCTCGAGCCCCATCTTGACCCAGCTGGCCTGCAGGTTCGGGATCGTCTTGCCGAGCGCAAGGCGGAAAACGGCGGTGTGCTTGAGGTTCTCTTCGCGGCTGATCTCTTCAATTCCGTGCGTGCGGCCGAGCAGCGTGTGGAAGGGAATGAATGAGAGCGGCACGAACTCGGTGATCCCGCCTGTGCGCTGCTGAAGCTCGCGAATAACGCGCATGTGCTCGGCCAGCTCCCACGGCTCCTCGATGTGGCCGAACATCACGGTGCTCGTTGAGTAGAGCCCAGCGCGGTGGCTGGCTTCGATGATCTCGACCCAGCGCGCCGCCGGAAGCTTGTTTGGGCTGATCCGCTGGCGCACGCCGTCGTCGAGCACCTCGGCCGCGGTTCCTGGGGTTGAGCCAAGGCCAGCGTCGGCGAGCTGGGCGAAGACCTCAGCCGCGGGTAGCCCTGAGATGTCGCACATGTGCGCGATCTCCATCGGGCTGTAGGCGTGGAGGTGGAGCTGCGGCGCCGTCTTCTTAGCCAGCCGCAACCAGCTGAGGTAATCCTCCAGCTGCCAGTCGGGGTGAATTCCGGACTGGATGCAAAGCTCGCTGGCGCCAAACTCGACCGCCTCGTCAACGCGCCGCACAAACTCTTCTTCGTCGAGGTTGTATGCCTCAGGCGAGCGGCGGCTCTGGCCGAAGCCGCAGAAGGCGCAGCCGACGGTGCAGACGTTCGAGATGTTGATGTTGCGATTGACGACGAAGCTGACCTGCTCGCCAACGAGCTCGGCGCGCAGCTCGTCGGCAGCGACGCGAATCTGCTCGACCGCTTCGGGCCGCGTCTCAGCAAAGAGCGCCGTCAGCTCCGGCGCGCTCAGCGCATCACCGGCGCGCCCCTTCTCGATCGCTGGGCCAACAAGATCAGCGTTGATCGCGAACGGCGGCTCGTTGCGACCTGAGCCACCGCGCGGAATGAAGCTCCAGTACTTAGCGCGAATCGTGTCGAGCACAGCCGGCGCCGTCCATTCGGTGCCGATGTAGCTGGAGTAGACGCAGAGCCGCTCGGTCAGCGCGACCCCATCGTCGAGCAGGCGCGCGCGAACCTGATGCGGCGACGGGAATGGCTGCTCAGGCGAGATGTGATCACCGTTCGCTGAGAGGCCTCCAAGGTCGGTGGCGCCGGCCGCCACCAGCCGTGGCCAATGCTCGGAGAGGTTGGGCGGAATCTGCACGCCGACGCCTGGCAGGTTTTCGCGCGCGTAGGCGACCAGCTGCTCGAGCTCTTCGATCGAAACTCCGGTCGCCCAATCCGGCAGCTGCGCGCCGCTCGGCTCACCGACGCCGGTCTCCCAAAAGCGGGTTGCGGCGGCGTCGGCCAGCTCGCCAACGTCCTCTCCGTAGTAGGAGTCGTGTGGGACGAAGTTTTGGATGATCACCTCTTGGATGTGACCGTGGCGTGCGTTGACTTCCGCAAGCGCATCCAGCGCGGCGAGGCGATCTTCATGCGACTCGCCGATCCCGGCCAAGATGCCACTCGTAAATGGAATCTTCAGCTCGCCAGCCCACTCGATCATCTCCAGCCGCCGCGCCGGACTCTTCGTCGGCGAGCCTTGGTGGGCAATTAGGTCATCACGGGTCGATTCGAGCATCAGGCCTTGTGATGCCGTTACGGCGCGCAGCCGCTCCAAGTCCTCGCGCGGGACAACGCCGATGTTGGTGTGCGGCAACAGCCCGCGCTCCAAGGCTCGTTCGCAGGCCCATACGACGTAGGCCGTGAAGTCTTCGTGGCCGAGCTGCTCGAGCTGCTCGGCGACGCCATCGACGGCCTCGGGCCGCTCGCCGGTCAGGATCAGCAGCTCCTTCGAGTTGCGCCGCACCGCCTGCTCGATAAAGCGATCGACTTCGTCGGGCGTGTGCAGGTGCGGCTGGTGCGTCTTGAAGGCGCAGTACTTGCAGTAGCACTGGCAGCTGCGCGAAAGCGAAAGCGTGAAGTTGCGGGAGAAGGTGACTCTGCGGCGCATTAGTCGCTCAGTCTATGCGCCGCCGCTGCGCGACTGCCCCTAGGCTGAGGGGCGTGAGCTTCTCGCTTCCAAAGTTCGCTGCGCTGCCGTTGGCTCTAGCGGCGCTCGGAGCCGCCGGCTGCGGCGCGCAGCCGACCAACACGGCGATCGAAACGGCCAGCCTGGCTCTCAACTCGGCGCCTAGCGCGATCGACTCCGGCGTGCTCTTGGCCCAGCAGCAAGGCTGGGACCGCGCCGCTGGCGCTGATCTGAAGATTCTCTCAGGGGTTTCCTCCGGACAGGCGCTGAGGCGACTCACTTCGGGCGCCAGCCAGTTCGCTCTGATCGACATCGCCGACCTCGTTGCCGCCGACCGCCGCCAGCCCGGGAAGCTGGTCGCGCTGGTCGCGATCGTTCAACGCTCGCTCCCCGCCCTGAGCAAGCAGCGCCCGGCGAGAGAGCGGCGGCTTGCCAGCCGACTCCCAGCCCCGGCCTTCCCCGAGCTACTGCTGGTGACGACGCGACTCATGACGATCGACCAGCCGGCCACCGTCGATGCCGTGACCGTCGCGACCCAGCGCGGCTACAACGGCGTCATCGCGAATCCTGAGAGCGGCGTGCAGGCGGTGATGGCCGCCAGCCCGAATCTCAACGAGGCAGTGGTGCGACGCGAGGTCATCACTCTACTTCCAGCCTTCAAACTACCCGGCGAGCGATTTGGAACGCTCGAAGGATTGCGACTTCGCGTCTGGGCTGAATGGGAAGTGAAATCAGGACTGACCGACCAGCTGCCAAGCCTAGACCGCCTTTTCAGCGGTCCACTCTTCGTGCCGATTCCCTACCGGCTGCGCAACGACTAATTCGCCAGCAGCTTCGCCGCCAGCTCGCCGCCTTCGCGGTTGATCCGCGAGCGTGGCACGACGAGGTCGAAGCCGGCAGCCACTGCGGCAGCTTTCACCTCCGGCTCAACGTGGCTGTAGAAGCCAAGCGTGCGTAGCGAAGCGAGCTCACCGGCCTGCCTCATCGCTCCAACGAGCTCGACACCACCAAAGTCGGCGTCGGTCAGGTCGACGACCAGCAGATCAGCGCCGGCGGCAGCGGCGCGGGCGGCGGCCGCGCCGGCGATCAGCTCACAGTCGAGGCCAGCGCCGCTAAGCGCCGATTGCAGCTTCGAACCAAACAGCAGATCAGGAACCGCCGCTATGACCTTCGCCATAGCTACTGGTTGTGGATGCGGCGGAAATCTTCTCGCACGCTCTCCGGCCGCCCCCAAGCGTCGAAGACCGGCGCGCGGCCCGAACGGACGCTGCGCACAACGAACTCGCCATCGATCCCGGCCTCGTCAAGGAAGAGCAACGAGCGATGGACGGCCTGCGGCGCTGCGGCGTGGCCAAAGCGATGCGCACAGAGCAGCTTCCAGTGCCAATCGTTGTGCGAGTAAGGCTGCGCGTTGCAGACGACGAGGAAGGTTGCCGCTTCGACGTAGCGCGACTCGTCGAAGATCCGCAGGTCGAGATCAAGGTCCGACCAGTCATCGGGCAGCGAGTCGAGAACCTCTTGAAATGAAGCGGACAGTGCCATTACGCCCTTCAGGTTACCCGGCTGCGCCGCGTGCGCGCTAGCCGCCCACGATTGAGACCAGCAGGAAGATGTTGAGAGAGATGATCAAGCCCGCAACGAACGACGCTGCGAGCGTCGTGACGCGCTTGTTGACGAGCACTCCCATCACGTCGACTCGCAGCGTCAGCAGCACCAAAGGCACGAGCGCAAACGGGATTCCGAACGACAGCACGACCTGGCTAATTATCAACGCGTCGGTTGGGTTGACGCCGATCGCTAGCACGATCAGCGCTGGCGCCATCGTGATCGAGCGGCGCAGCGCCAGCGGGATCGAGCGGTCGATGAAGCCCTGCATCACGACCTGCCCGGCGTAAGTGCCAACACTTGAGCTGGCGAAGCCCGAGGCCAGCAGCGCCAGCGCGAAGGCCAGCGCCGCGTCGCCCCCGACGAGCTGATCAAAGCCGCTGTAGGCGCCTTCGATCGTTGAAGTGCCGGTCAGCGAGCTGCCGAAGAAGAGCGACGCTGCGACTACCAGCATCAGCAGGTTGACTACGCCTGCCAGCCCCATCGCGACGGTCACGTCAACACGCTGGAAGCGCAGCAACTGGCGGCGCTCATCGTCGTTGGCGGGTTTGATCCGCCCCTGCGTCAACGCCGAATGGAGATAGATCACGTGCGGCATCACGGTCGCGCCGAGAATCGCGACCGCCAGCAGCACGCTCTTTGATCCATCGAACGAGGGCACCAGCCCGGCCGCCGCCGCGCCAGGGTCGAAGCCGATCTTGAGTGTGTTGTAGAGGAAGCCGAGCAGGATGATCAGCAGAAAGAATGAGACCGCAACCTCGAAGCGGCGGTAGCCGCGCTGCTGCAAGGAGAGCACGGCGAACGAGGCGACGGCGGTGATCAGCCCGGCAGCGAAGAGCGGAACACCGAAGAGCAGGTTCAGTGCCAGCGCGGCGCCGACGAACTCAGCTAGGTCGGTCGCCATCGCGACAACCTCGGCTTGAACCCAGAGCCCGCGGACGACACGCTGGTCGAAGTATTCGCGGCACAGCTCTGGCAGGTTCTTGCCTGTCGCGATGCCGATCTTGGCCGAGAGGTTTTGGATCAACATCGCCATCAGATTGGCGCTCACCAGCACCCAGACGAGCAGGTAGCCGAAGGTCGAACCTGCACTGATGTTGGTGGCGAAGTTACCTGGATCGATGTAGGCGATGCAGGCGACGAAGGCTGGGCCGAGCATCGCCAGCATCGTGCGCATCCGGCCACGGCCACGCAGTCGCTCAAGCTCGCTCAGCTCCGGGCGCACTGCGCTCTCAGGGTCGACCCCACGTGGAAGCGCCTCAGCACTAGCCTCGTCGCGCAGCGGCGTCGTCACCGATCTACCTCCACGCGCATCGCCCGCGCCAGCGCAAGGCCGAGCGGGTGCTCTTCGCCGCCGAAGCCGACGATCAGCGGACCTTCGAACGGCTCGCGGCCAACCATCTCGAGCCGTTCGCCGGGCGCTAGGCCAAGGCCACTGAGGTAGCGCAGCATCTCGGGGTCGGAGTCGGAGACGCGGACGAAGAGTCCGTGGTCACCTGGCTGGAGCTGATCGAGCGGGATCGTCGTGCCTTCGTCGACGGTTAGATCTACTGCGGGGATCGGATCGCCGTGCGGGTCGTGCGTCGGGTCACCGAGGCGCGCTGCGATCACTGCCTCAAGCTCTTCGGAGATGTGATGCTCGAGCACCTCGGCCTCATCGTGAACTCTGTCCCACGGCACGCCAAGGTCGGCGAGCAGTAGTTCGATCAGCCGGTGGTGGCGGATTACCTCGAGTGCGACTGCGCGGCCGGCTTCGGTCAGCTCGACGCCCTTGTAGGGCCGATGCTCGGCCAAACCAATCTCACCGAAGCGCCGCACCATCCCTGAGGCTGAGGCGGCGCTGACTCCAAGCCGCTCCGCGAGCGCAGTCGTCGTGACCGGCCCCTCGGCCCTCTCTTGCAGCGTGTAGATCGCTTTCGCGTAATCCTCGACTGCCGGGCTGTGGCGTTCTGTGGTCCGTTCCATTGTGAGATTATGGCAAGCCTAACTTTATTTATCAAGTGGACTAAATACGGGGCCCTGGAGCCACTGCTCCTATCCTTATTAGCCGATGCCTGTTGCCTCACCGAGCGCCGCTGAGATCACCGCCCTGCGCAGCGGAACAGCGCTCGTTGACCGATCTGATCGCGGCCGCCTGGCAATGAGCGGCTCGCAGGCCAAAGAAGCACTCAGCGCAGTCGTCACGAACGAGATCGAAAAGCTCACCCCCGGCCACGGCTGCCTTGCCGCCTGCTGCACCGCGAAGGGCAGGATGCTCGGCGACCTGCGCGTACTGGCGACCGAAAGCGAACTGCTTCTCGACCTCGAGCGTTGCGCGCTGCAGGCGATCTTTGACGCCGTCCGCCACGGACTAGTTGGCTACGACGCCGAGCTGCACAAACGGACGCTCGAAACAAACCTCTTCTCGCTGCTAGGCCCCGCGTCACGCGCGGTCGCTGGAGCGGCGACGCTCGGCACAGCCGAAGACGACAACGTCGCCGGCGAGCTGGGTGGCCAGCCGGTGCGCCTCGTTGCGACCGACGCTGGCGTCGACGTGCTCTGCGCGGCCGACGCCGGGGCGGAAGTGCGCGCCGCGCTGCTGGCCGCCGGCGCAGTCGAAGCTGGCGAGCCGCTTGCCGAACTGGCGCGGATCGAAAGCGGGCGCCCGCGCTTTGGCGTCGACCTCGACGAGAGCGTGATCCCCGAGGAGGGCGGCCTCAACGAACGCGCCGTCAGCTTTACGAAGGGCTGTTACGTCGGGCAGGAGACGATCGCCAGGCTCCACTACCGCGGCCGGCCGAACCGCCGCCTCTGCGCGCTGAAGCTGAGCGGCGAAGCCGACGTTGGAGCGACGCTGAGTAACGCCGATCGTGAGGTCGGAACCCTGACCAGCGTCGCGATCTCGCCCGAGCGCGGCCTGATCGGACTGGCCCTGGTTCGTCGCGAGGCAGAGGACGGAACTACGCTGAAGGTCGGAGATGGAACAGTAGAAGCAGAGCTTTTTAGCGCTCCGAGCGGGCAATAATCGCGTTCTGTCAGAACCCGCCGCAGCGAGGGGTACAGTCATCGAATCATCAACCTGGAGGAGGGTGACTGACGTGACTACGACCGCGCCGCAACCGAAGACAACACTCGATCCACGCGTGCAGGCTGCGTGGGAGAGCTACCGCGACGATCTCCGTGACCTTCAAGGCAGCGACTACGAGCTTGCCGAAAGCGAAGCTTGGGAGCGCCTCCAGGCCGACCTCTTCACGCTGACTGACGAGACAGCCAGCGAACACTCCAGCGTCGGCCTCTAAGCGTCAGTTAGAGTTCGCTTCAGCGCTGCTCGATCGGGCAGCGACCAAGCCATGCTGAAAGCGACACGCAAAAAAAGATTCGCCCTCCTGCCGCTCGCCGCGCTCGCGATCGGGCTAGCTGGCTGTGGCACGAAGGAGCGGACCGCCAACGAGCTGCGCCCACCGGTACCGATCCAGCTCAACGCCTCGCTGATGCCGAAGAAGATCTTGATCTCTCCAAACCAGATCGGTGGCGGCCCGGTCACACTGATCGTCAGCAACCTGACCTCCACTGAGCAGCGGATCACGTTCGGCTCCAACTCCCCCTCCGGCACCTCTGATCTTCGAATCAACAGCCAGAGCGCAACGATCGCACCGAACAACACAGCGCTGATGAAGGCCGACCTAACCGATGGCACCTACGCGCTTTCGGTCGAAGGCGACACGATTCCGGCCTCACTGCTGAGCGTCAGCGGCCAGCGGCCGTCGGCACAGAACGACCTAATGCTTCCCTGAACCGCCGCTCCGCAGCATCAGGTGGACGTTCGGACCGATGACCCAGCAGAGATAGCCGAGCCAGAGGTCGCCGGTCAGCAGAACAAGCGGGATCGAAACGACGAAGCCGGCAATGATCGAAACCCCGTCAATGCGCTGATCCTTCAGCTCGGCGGCGCTCGGATCGGTAGTGACCAGCCCTGCGCGCGTCGAATACTCCGCGAGCGCGAACGAGGCAATGATCGAAATCGAGATTGCCGCGGCATAAACGGCGAAGGCTGTTGAATCTTGAAAACGGCCGAGCAGCTGCGTCGGGTACGGGATGAAGGCGACCGTTGCCAAGTAGACCAAGTTGATCGCAAGGAACGGGCCGTCAACTGCCTTCAGCATGCCGCAGAACTTGTGGTGGCGAATCCAAAAGCTGCCGATCACGGCAAAACTGATTAGGTACGAAATCAGCTCGCTGTCGCGCGATTTGAGCGCCGCCCAAAGCTCACTGTTGGAACCAACCTGATCGGCGCTCGGGACGCTAATACTGAGCACAAGCAGCGTCAGTGCGAAGGCGAAGATACCGTCGCTCAGCGAAATTGTGCGGCTGAGGTCATAGGCCTTCGTGCGCCGACTGTTGCTATTCGCTTCGCTCTCCACGGCCTTTCAGTATCGGCGCCGCCCCGGACTGCTCGCCGCGGGAAGTCCGATTCGCGGCGCGAGCCGTATTATGGGCTCATGGCCATTGACCTCTCCGCAATTACAAGCGTCGACGCCGAACCAGGCGAGCTCCCCGACAAAATGACCGCCTGGGTTATCCGTGAGGAGCGCGAGGGCGAGCCGATCGACGCCTTCCAGCTTGAAGAGGTGGACACGCCTGAACCGGCGGCCTTCGAGGTCGTCGTCCGCGTGATGGCGGCAGGCGTCAACTTCAACAACGTTTGGGCTGCCCTCGGCAAGCCTGTTTCGGTCTTCAAGTCTGGCGACCACCCTGAGTTCGGCCACCACATCGGCGGCTCTGACGCTTCCGGCGTCGTTTGGAAGGTAGGCCCGGGAGTGACGCGCTGGAAGCCCGGCGACGAAGTGGTCGTCCACTGCAACCAAGCTTCCTACGAGGACGTCGAGGTCCACGGCCTTGACCCGATGGCAGCGCCGTCGCAGAAGATTTGGGGCTACGAGACGACCTGGGGTTCATTCGCCCAGTTCACGAAGGTGCAGGCCCAGCAGCTGCTGCCGAAGCCGGCCGCGCTCTCATGGGA
>Ga0194055_10002789_pt1 | contig 13744 bp, 8 predicted proteins | sample SepL449m_MetaG_FD_155482 | JGI IMG/M metagenome (GOLD analysis project Ga0194055, IMG submission 155482) | Anoxic zone freshwater microbial communities from boreal shield lake in IISD Experimental Lakes Area, Ontario, Canada - Sep2016-L442-9m | ecosystem: Environmental > Aquatic > Freshwater >... | reverse complement strand
CGGCGGGGATGGTGTCGGACAGCGGGGGGCCGCCCGGCAACGGTTCGCCCTGCGAAGCGGGGGCTCGCCGGCGGGTGTTGCGCTGGTCGAAGGCATCCTCGAGCACGTGGATCGGCTTGGCCTGCGCCGGCGTGAACAGCCAGCGAGCGAGCACCTGGCCGGCGACGGAAAGCTCGATTCGGCCGACGCCGCCACGGACGCGGACGTCGAGACAACTGGCCTCGTCGAGCAACCAAGCATGGAGGCCGTCTGGCGACTGCGTCGCCCCGTCGGCGGAAGCCGGATTGTCGCCAAGCAGACGCCGGTCGGTGAGCGCCAACCAGCCTTCCGTAAAATGCAGGTCGCGATCGAGATCGAAACGGGCGGTCGCCACCAGTCGTTCGCCCGGAAGGAGCTCGATCCGTTCTGCGATCGGCGCCACCGGCGGGCGGCGGTGCGCGGCCGATCCGCCTGCCGCGGGACGGTCCGTTCGGTCGGGAGACGATGGAGCAGGAGAGGATGAGGAGGAGCGGGTCACGAAGGGATTCGTCGCAAACGTGAGGGAAAACCCGGCTGAGGCGGCCATGCCGGCGCAGCCCGGCAGCGGCCACCCGGGAGAAGATGTGACCCGCCGCTGTCCGAATCAACCGTACACCATCCGCGGCCTGTGCCGCAGCGAGGCGTTGAAAAAAACGGGAGGGAGCGGGGAAATAATTTCAAGTTTCCGGGAAGAATCTACCCGGGCCGACCGGCTGCGGGAGCTTCGCCCGTCTCCGGATCGGCTCGCTGCCGACAGATTTTTCCCGCGGAAAACTCCCATCCACCGGCCGGTTCGCCGGGCCGCGGTGGGCTTGGCATAAAAACTGCAGATCGAGTTCTTCGTCGCCGACGATTCGCATTTCGCTCATGGAAGCGTAGACTTGGCGACGGTGTTGGTGATTCGCCGGTGATCCCCGGTGGATTCTGGCACGCTCCGGTTCGGTGGTTCGTGAGCTCACGGTGATTGCGGTCGCTTCGGCGGCCCGATGGCCGGCAGACTCGCCCCGATCCGAGTCGGGGTGTTTTGATTCAAGGTGCCGGAGGGAACGGGCATCGCGCTCAAGCGTGCGTCCGTGTGACGCGCGGCGATGTCAGACGGCCCTCTGGTGGGGGAAAACTTCGACCCATGGCCATCACGGCCGGTTCGTTGTCGGTCATTCGTCGGCTGCCGCGGAAGGATCTCGATTCTTTCCGCTGCGACGACGGTCGGCTTCCTGCCGTGGGCTTTTCAGCCCCCGGGAGCGTTGCCAAGGTCTTTTTAGGCCGCTTCCGACCCCTCGTGGGTCGCGGCCGAACCGCCCTTCCAAGCCCTGGCGGATTCCGCCATGGCCCTGGGGGAAGTGGCTTTTGCGGGCGTGGCTTCGTGGTGACGGCCCGGCTCTTCGGGCCCTCAGCGGTGACGGGATGCTCTTCCCGTCCACCGATCTCACTTCCATTGCCGGGGTGCTGGGCGCCGCCCTGACGGCTTCCACCAACACCTCGTTTGATGGTTCCTGCTACCAACCGCTCTGGTCCGGCGACGCGCCGGCCCGGAAGCCTGCGATCGGTGCAGCCTCCTCCCACAAGGGTCGCCGGAATGTCCGGTGGCCGGGAAGAGACGCACCCCCAACCAGCCGACGCACGCGTCTGCGCCTCGGCCTGAAGTCACAAGCCCATCCATGGAGATCACGTCTGTCCGGGTTCTTCGCGGTCCGAACCAGTGGACATGGTTCCCGGTCATCGAGGCGATCGTTGACCTCGGCCGGCTCGAGGAGTTTCCCTCCAACACGCTTCCCGGCTTCAACGAGCGGGTCATCGAGTGGCTGCCGACGATGGTCGAGCACCGCTGCTCGATCGGCACCCGGGGCGGATTCTTCCAGCGGCTCAGCACCGGCACCTGGATGGGGCATGTCCTCGAGCATGTGACGATCGAGCTGCAGTCGCTCGCCGGGTGTGTCGTGCAGTACGGCCGGGCCCGCGAGACCTCGACCGCCGGTGTGTACCGGGTCGTGGTCGAATATAAGGAAGAGGCCTTCGCGATCGAGTGCCTCCACACCGCCCACCGCCTCATCGGCTGCGCCATCTCGGGCGATCCCTTCGACATCGGCGCCGAGATCCGTCGCCTCCGCGCCGTTCTCCTCGACGTCCAGCTCGGGCCCAGCACCCGGTCAATCGTCGAGGCCGCCACGGCCCGCGGCGTTCCTCACTGCCGGCTCACCGCCGGCTCGATGGTCCGGCTCGGCATCGGTGCCAAGCAGCGACGGATCGTCGCCGCGGAGAGCGACCGCACCAGCGCGATCGCGGAATCGATCGCCCAGGACAAGGAACTGACCCGAAAGCTCCTCGCCGAGGCGGGGATTCCCGTCCCCGAGGGGCGGCCGGTGACCGACGCGGCCGACGCCTGGGCGGCGGCAGAGGAGATCGGGGTCCCGGTCGTCGTCAAGCCGCGCTACGGCAATCAGGGGCGCGGTGTCTCGGTCAATCTTATGACGCGCGAGGAGGTCGAGCAGGCCTGGAAGGTGGCTCACGAGGAGGAGTCGACGATCGTTGTCGAACGCTCCTGCCATGGGCAGGACTACCGGCTGCTCGTCGTCGGTGGGGCGTTGGTGGCCGCGGCGCGGCGCCATCCGCCGACGGTCGTCGGCGATGGGAGGTCGACGGTGCGCGAGCTCGTCGATGCTGTCAATCAGGACCCGCGCCGGTGCGGCGACCACGCCGGCAGCTTGAGCCCCGTGCCCCTTGACGAGGTCGCGCTGGCGGTGCTCCGCGACCAGGGGCTCGATGTTGGGATGGTCCCGGCCGACGGTCAGACCGTGGTCCTGCGGCGCAACGCCAACCTCTCCACCGGCGGAACCTCCGAGGATGTCACCGACACTGTCCACCCGGAGGTCGCTGCCCGGGCGATCGAGGCGGCGCGGATCATCGGCCTCGATATCGCCGGCATCGATTGCATGGCGACCGACATCTCCCGGCCACTGGAGTTGCAGGGGGGGGTGTTCATCGAGGTCAACGCCGGCCCTGGCCTGCGGATGCATCTTGAGCCGGCCGTCGGCAAGCCGCGCGATGTCGGGGCCGCGATCATCGACACGCTCTTCGCGCCAGGCGATGACGGTCGGATCCCCGTTGCGGCGGTGACCGGCACCAACGGCAAGACGACGGTCGTTCGACTCCTCTCCCACATCGCCACCGTCGGCGGCGCCATCGTCGGCACGACCTGCACCGAGGGGATCTGGGTGGGGGGGCGGAAGATCGACAGCGGTGATTGCAGCGGTCCGCAGAGCGCCCGCCGCGTGCTCGCCAACCCTTCGGTCACCACGGCGGTCTTCGAGACGGCCCGCGGCGGCATCCTCCGCGAGGGCTGCGGGTTCGATGCCTGCGATGTCGGCGTCGTCACGAACATCGGCTCAGGCGACCATCTCGGCATGGCCGATATCGATACCCCCGAGAAGCTCGCCTGGGTGAAGGGGGCGGTCGTTCAGTCGGTACGGAAAACCGGTGCCGCGGTGCTCAACGCCGCCGATCCGCTCGTTGTCGACATGCAGAAGTGGTGCTCTGGCCAGGTCGTTTACTTCTCGCTCGACCCCGATCTCCCCTTGGTGGTCGAGCATCTGGCGCAGGGGGGCCTGGCGGCGACGGTCCGCGACGGCTGGATCGTCCTCTGCGACGGCCCGCGGGAGACGCGCCTGGCGCATCTCGACCGCGTGCCGCTGGTCCATCGCGGGGCGATCGGCTTCCAGGTCGAGAACGTCCTGGCGGCGGCGGCGGCGGCCTGGCGGCTAGGTGTGCCGCTGGAGCTTGTCCGCCTCGGTCTGGAGAGCTTTCCTGCCGGCCGGACCGGATCGCCGGGGCGCTTCAATCTCCTCTCCCTCGACGGGGTCGGGATCGTCTGTGATTACGGTCACAACCCCGCCTCACTCGAGCAGATCTGCACCGCGATGGCACGCTTGCCCCACGATCGTCGCACGGCCGTTTATTCCGCTGCCGGCGACCGCCGCGACGCCGACATCCTCGATCAGGGGAGGATGCTCGCCCGGCACTTCGAGCGCGTGGTGGTCTACGAGGATGCCTACACCCGCGGGCGCCAGCCGGGTGAGATCACCCGCCTGATCGCGCAGGGGGTGGCGGAGGGAGCGCCGGCAGGGCGGACGGTGGAGGTCGCATTCGGCGGTGATTGGGCCGCGTCCGCGGCCATGGTCCTCGACGCGGCCCGGCCGGGGGATCTCATCCTCCTCCAACCCGATACGATCGAGCAGACGATTCCCTGGCTCCATGCCCGCTACGGCAGCCGGATGCGCGAGACGACCTTCGACGAGCTCGGCGGCGCTGCGGTTGGCGGCCCGCACGAGCGACAGCCCGGACCGACCGAGCCGGTCGAGGTGCGAACGGGGCGGCTCGGGCGCGGGATCCACGCCTCGCGGCCGATCGCCGCCGGCGAGACGATCCTCCGCGCGTGGGGGCCGATCCTGGCAAAGCGGAGCCGCCACACGATGCAGGTCGACGCGACCACGCACGTCCTCCCCGACGGGGTGATCGTCCACACGAATCATTCCTGCGAGCCGAACTGCGTTGTCCGGATCCGCGCCGGGGAACGTGAGATCCTCCTTGAGGCCCTCCGGGCGCTGGCCATCGGCGAGGAGCTGACGGTCGATTACGACACGTTCGAATATGAGGTCGAGCACCTCGGTGGACCGTGCCGGTGCGGGGCGGCGAAGTGCCGTGGCCGGGTGACGGGCTACAAGCACCTCTCGGCAGAGGTGAAGGCGCGGTGCAGTGCAATGGTGGCCGACTACCTCCGGGCGATGGATGCCGAGGTGCCGCTCCCCTACGGGGCCTAACGCCCCTCCTACTTGATCCCGGCAGGGCGACGGTCGAGGGCTCCGCGGACGCCGAGCTGCTCCGGGTGGCGGGCGATTTTGTCGGTGAACACCCGGACGTCGTCGACGATCGGCCGCAGTTCGAGCGTGAGGTGGTTGACGTTGGCGACGGCCAGCGCCAGTTCGTCGTAGACCTTGGGATCGTTGACAAGCTTGCCGAGGGTTCCCTGCGAGTCACCGAGGGCCTTGGCGAACGACGCGATCTCCTGGAGCACGGAATCGAGCCGGCCGATGGTCTTGTCGATCTGGGCGACCATCTCCCCGCCGCGCTCGCCGAGCGGCTTGGTGAGCCCCTCGAGGTTTCGCAGGTTGCGGTCGGCGGTCTCGACGGTCGCGCCGATCCCCTTCACGGTGCTCTTCAGTTCGCCGATCACCTCGGGCAGGGAGCTGATCGTGTCGAGGATCTCCTCGCGGGCGGCAGCGTTGCCGACGACGGCGTTGATGTTGGTCATCGCCAGGGAGAATTGGTCGAGCGTCGCTTCGGTCTTCTTCACGAGCTGTTGGAAGCGGTCTCCGCTCTCGGGATTGAGGAGCGTGCGGTCGAGGTTTGCCGAGAGGCGGTTGACCGATTCACTCGCCTGGACGAGCGAATCGAGTGCCAGGCCGAGCTTCGGCTCGAGTGACGCGAAGACATCGAAAGGATTCCGGGCCGCAGTACCGCGGAGAATGTCGTTCTGCCCCACCTTCTCCCGTTGGGGCTTGATGATTCCGGGGACGAGCGAGATCTCGGCGTCGCCGAGGATCGAGCCGGAGATCTGCGCTTCCTCGTCCTTGTAGATCGGGACGGCGGAGTCGATGTCGGCGACGACGTTCACCCCCCCCTTCTCGTCGAGGGCGACGTTTGTCACCCGCCCCACGAGGATGCCGTTCTTGCGCACGGGTGTCCCGGGAGTCACGCCGCGGGCATCGGAGAAGTTCATCCGCAGCGGATAGGTGCGCTGGACGAGCGACGGGAGGTCGCCGAAGAGGACAATGAGAATGCCGGCAATGATGGCCGTGGCGAGCACCATCACGCCGACGCGGAATTGCATGACTCGGTCGCTCATGATTCGTCTCCGGACGCTACCGCCCCCTCCCCATCGGTGGTCGCTACGGTGGCCGGCCCGGCAGCGCGCTCCTGTTCATCCCGCAGTTCTGTGAGCCGGTTGCCGGCCCGCCCCTCGACGAACTGGCGGATCCGCGGATCGCGGCAGCGGTCGAGCTCTGCTGGCGTCCCCTCGAACACGATCTGGGAATCGGTCGGGCCCACTCGAAAGAGGGGGTAAAGCATGATGATCCGGTCGGCCACCTTCCTCGCGGTGTGCATGTCGTGAGTGACGACGACGCTCGTCACACCGCCGCGGTGGCTGACGCGCAGGATCAATTCGTTGATCACATCGCTCATGATCGGGTCGAGGCCGGTGGTCGGCTCGTCGTAGAGAACGACCGGTGGCTCGAGGGCCAGCGCCCTGGCTAGGCCTGCCCGTTTCCGCATCCCTCCGGAGAGCTCCACCGGCTTCTTCGCCGCGGCCGACCGGGGGAGCCCGACCTCGGCGAGGAGATCATCGACGATCTCGACGACCTGCGACTCGGGGATCCGCGTGTGCTCGCGGAGTGGGAAGGCGATGTTGTCGAAGATCGAGAGGCTGTCGAACAGCGCCGCCCCCTGAAACACGAATCCGTACCGGGTGCGGACGCCGGCGACCTGCCGGTCGGTGAGCCGGGAGAGTGATTTCCCCTCGAAGCGGATCTCCCCTGCCGAGGGCCTGACGAGGCCGATGAGCGTCTTCAAAAGGACCGTCTTGCCGCAGCCGCTCTCGCCGAGGATCACGACCGTCTCCGCGGCCCCGATCGAGAGGCTGATGTCACGGAGCACCTGCTGGCTGCCGAACCGCACCGAGACATGATCGACCTCCAGGACCGGGCCGGTGGCTCGGTCAGTGGCGGCGGTGGTGGCAGCAGGGGCGGGCATGGTGGCTGTCGGGGGAGGTCGGTCGAGCGTGGCTCGAGCGGGTCAGAGGAGGCGGCGCGGCCCCTCCGGGCGGAAGAAGTCGTGAACGTTGTTGAGCCACATCCCCATGAAAAGGTCGAGGACGAGAATCAAGACGAACGAGTGGACGAAAGCATTCGTGGCGGCGCGGCCGACCCCTTCGGCGCCCGGCTCGCTGTGGAAGCCGTGGTGGCAGCTCACCAGCGCGATCGCCGCACCGAAGAACAAGCTCTTGAAGATTCCCGTGAGGAAGTCAAAGGCGTCGACGTACTCGCGGGAGTTGTTCCAGTAGTGGTGATAGTCGATTCCGAGGACGATGTTGGAGTAGAGATAGCCCCCCAGCACCCCCATGAAGTCGGCCATCACCGTCAGGGTGGGGATCAGAATCAGGCAGCCGAGAAAGCGGGGAACGACGAGGTAGTAGAGCGGGTTGGCCCCCATGCTCTCCAGGGCATCGATCTGCTCGGTGACGCGCATCGTCCCCAGCTCCGCCGCCATGGCGCTCCCCACTCTCCCGGCGAGCATCGTGGCGGCGAGCACCGGACCGAGCTCGCGGACGAGCGAGAGATTGATCACGGAGCCGAGGCGCGTCTCGAGGCCGAGGGCCTTGAACTGGGCGTAGCTCTGGACGGCGAGGACCATCCCGATGAACAGGCCGGTGAGGGCGACGACCGGGAGCGACAGGACCCCGATCTGGTAGAAGGCGGGGAGGAGAACATCCCGGCGCTGGCGGCGGACGAAGATCCAGCCGAGTGTCCGCAGGGCGAAGAGGGTCACATCCCCGATGCCGGCGACATGGTCGAGGACAACCGCGCCGAGGGTGGCGATCAGACCGGCGAGCCAGTCGGCGACCCCGCCCGACGGGGTCGGCAGGGGGCCGTTTTCGGTGAGGTCGGTAGGGGCTGATGCCATGGCGGTGCGGCCGCGCTTGCGGCGCGGTTCTCCTTACCGGTGGCATCGGATGGAACGGCTCGGCAACTTGAGCCGGTCGTGCCGGTCGGGAAGAAGACCGGCAGGATGGGGGAAAAGCGGCGGATGGGGTGGCCGTCACCGCTGCCGTCGGAAGCCGGGAGGGTGCACCTCGTTCAGTCTAGAATGGTTTTCAGGCCTACGTCCTGGGAGCAAACCATGCACCGCGCGAGTCTTGCCGATGCGACAACAACCTTGAACTCCCTCCTCGACCGCGTTCGGCGCGGCGAGACCGTTCTCATCCTCGATGGCCAAGCACCCGTGGCGAGATTGGGACCGGTCGGCCCGGACGACGCGGCGGCGGATGGCGGGGATTGGATGGCGACACTCGTCCGGGACGGGTTGCTCGCTCCCGCTCGCAAACCACTCTCTGCTGGTGAAATCCCTCGGCCCTTGAAAGCAACGAGCGGCGTGAGTGTCGTCGCTGCCCTCCTCGCCGACCGTGAGGAATAGCCGATGCGCTACTGGGATGCTTCGGCGCTCGTGGCCCTGCTTGTGGAAGAGCCCTCGACTTCCTCTGCCCGCGCGGCACTCACCGAGGATGCCGGGATCGTGACGTGGTGGGCCTCACGGATCGAATGCGCCTCTGCCATCGCTCGGCTCGAACGATCCGCGGCGCTCTCATCTTTTGATGCCGCGAGAGCGCTCGACATCCTCCGCACGCTCGCCGACGGATGGCATGAGGTCCTCCCCTCGGAGGCATTGCGCGAAACGGCCTGCAGACTGCTCCGCATTCATCCCCTGCGGTCCGCCGACGCAATGCAACTCGCCGCAGCGACCGTGATGGCGGGTGGGCAGCCAGGCCGAACCGGGTTTCTCTGTTTCGATCGGCGGCTCCGCGACGCCGCTGAACACGAGGGATTCCTGGTTGGCCCTTGAATGCCGGGTGTCCGCTGGGTTTTTTGGCAAAGAGATGCCCAGTCAGGCGCTGCATAGATGCCGTCACGGCTGCCGGCGTCGTCGACGTCTTCGCGGCGCGACGACAGGAATCGGCGCAGACCCCCCCCTGAACGGGCACCCCAGAAATGAGCGGGGCCGGCGCTCGTCGCGCCGGCCCCGGATGGGTCAGTCTCTTCGTGGAACCGTAGCCGGAAGCTACTCGCCCTTGGCCTCGCTGTCACCCGCCGGCACTGCCGCCACCGGTTCGGCAGTGACGACGCCGACGAACTTCAGCTGCTTCTTGTCGGCGACCTCGATGCAGTCGACCTGGATCGTGTCCTTGCCGATGAACTCCCCCTTGAGAAGCTCTTCGGAGACCGGATCCTCGATGTAGTTCTCGATCGCACGGCGCAGTGGCCGGGCGCCGAAATCGGTGTCGGAGCCCTTCTTGATGAGGAACTGCTTCGCCCCTTCGGTCAGCTCCAGCTTCAGACCGCGTTCGTCGAGTCGCTCGCGGACCTTTGCCAGCTCGATGTCGATCACCTTCTTGAGATCTTCGACGGTCAGGTGGTGGAAGACGATCACGTCGTCGACACGGTTGAGGAACTCCGGGCGGAAGAACTTCTCGATCCGTTCGTTGACGCGCTTCTTCATGCTGTCGTAGCCGGCGTCGTCGTCAGGCTTCTGGAAGCCGAAAGCCGATTCGTTCTTGATCGCCTCGGCCCCGGCGTTCGTCGTCATGATCAGGATCGTGTTGCGGAAGTCGACATTCCGGCCGAAGCTGTCGGTCAGCCGCCCCTCCTCCATCACCTGGAGGAGCATGTTGAAGACGTCCGGATGGGCCTTCTCGAGCTCGTCGAGGAGCACCACCGAGTAGGGGCGGCGGCGGATCTTCTCCGTCAATTGCCCCCCCTCCTCGAAGCCAACGTAGCCCGGCGGCGCGCCGATCAGCCGGCTGACATTGTGCTTCTCCATGTATTCGCTCATGTCGATCTGAATGAGCGCGTCGGCATCGCCAAACATGAACTGCGCCAGTGCCTTGGCCAGAAGCGTCTTCCCCACGCCGGTCGGCCCGGCGAAGATGAAGCAGCCGGTTGGGCGCTTCGGATCCTTGAGCCCGGAGCGACTGCGGCGCACGGCCTTGGCGATGCTCTTGATCGCCTCGTTCTGGCCGATGACCCTCGTGTGGAGCTCGTCCTCCATCGCCATCAGACGCTTGCTGTCCTCGGTCGACATCCGCGTCAGCGGGATCCCGGTCATCTTCGAGACGACCTCCGCCACCACCTCCTCGTCGACAACGCCATCGGCCTCGCGCGACTTGTCGCGCCAGTCGCGGGTCATGTTTTGCTTCTTCTTCTTAAGCTTGTCGGCCTGATCGCGCAGGGCCGCTGCCTTCTCGAAGTCTTGGTTGGCGACCGCCTCCTCCTTCTCCTTGTTGAGGCGCTCGACCTCCTCGTCGATCTCCTTGAGATCCGGCGGCTTGGTCATCGCCTTGAGGCGGACGCGGGCCCCGGCTTCGTCGATGACGTCAATCGCCTTGTCGGGGAGGCAGCGGCCGGTGATGTAGCGGCTGGAGAGCTCCACAGCGCTCTCCAGCGCCGCATCGGAGATCTGCACGCGGTGGTGCGATTCATACCGGTCACGCAGCCCTTTGAGGATCTCGACCGCCTCCTTCTTCGTCGCCGGCTCGATCATGATGATCTGGAAGCGCCGGTCGAGGGCCGAATCCTTCTCGATGTACTTGCGGTATTCGTCGAGGGTCGTGGCCCCGATGCATTGGATCTCACCACGGGCGAGGGCCGGCTTGAGAACGTTCGAGGCGTCGATCGCCCCCTCGGCGCCGCCGGCCCCAACGAGCGTGTGGAGTTCGTCGATGAACAGGATCGTGTTCTTGGCGCGGCGGACCTCGTTCATCACCGCCTTGATCCGTTCCTCGAACTGCCCGCGATACTTCGTGCCGGCGACCATCATCGCCAGATCGAGGACCACGATCCGCCGGTCGGCGAGGAGTTCGGGGACATGGCCGTCGATGACGCGCTGGGCGAAGCCCTCGACGATCGCCGTCTTACCGACGCCGGCCTCGCCGAGGAGGACGGGGTTGTTCTTGGTGCGGCGGCAGAGGATCTGGATCGCCCGCTCGATCTCGTTCTCCCGGCCGATGACCGGATCGAGCTTCCCCTGACGGGCCAATTCGGTGAGGTCGCGGCCGAAGCTATCCAGCGCTGGGGTCTTGCTCTTCCCCGCCTTCGGTGTGGCCTCGCCGCTGCCGCTGGCCCCGGCGCCCGACGTCGCCCGACCACCGAGCCCGGCGCGTTCGCCCCCTTCCCCCTCCATGCCGTGGCCGAGGAGATTGAGGACCTCCTCGCGCACGTCCTCGAGCTTCAGCCCGAGGTTCATCAGGACCTGGGCCGCCACCCCCTCCTGCTCCCGGAGTAGCCCCAGAAGGATGTGCTCGGTGCCGACGTAGTTGTGGTTGAGGTTGCGGGCCTCCTCCATCGAGTACTCGATCACCTTCTTAGCCCGTGGGGTCTGCGGGAGCTTCCCCATCGTCACCATGTCAGGGCCGCTCTGGACGAGCTTCTCGACCTCCATGCGGATCTTTCGCAGGTCGATGTCGAGATTCTTCAGCACGTTGGCAGCGACGCCGCTCCCCTCCTTGATGAGCCCGAGGAGCACGTGCTCCGTGCCGATGTACTCATGGTTGAATCGCTGGGCCTCTTGATTGGCCAGTTGCATCACTTTCCGGGCACGGTCGGTGAAACGCTCGTACATGGGGAGTTCTCGGAGAGAGTGGCTTGTGGGGTGGGCGGGCGGAGGTGGCCACCGAAATTGGCAGCCAGGGACCCAACACCGCGTGACGGTGCAAACCTTACGCCAAATCTGGTGCGGAATTCTAGGCGCCAGCCCGAATCGGGCAGGGGGGACCGTGGCGACGACGGCCCTCCGGGCCCGGACAGGCTGGCGGCGCGGGTCGAAAACCTCCCGCTCCGCACCACGGGCCGTTTCCGGCCGATCGCCCCCATGGTTCGCGGCCCGGGCCCGAATGGTTCACCGCCCCCTCTATCAGACAACAAGTCAGGCAGCGAGTCAGGCAGCGCGCCGGGGGGCCGTGTCGCCGCTGCTCCCGTCGGAAGGGAGGCGGAGGACCACCGCTTCAGCCCCTTCTTCCCCCTCGGCGGTTGCTGCTGGAAGCGTCGAATCGAGGCGGGAGAGTTCGCGGCGGATCACGCCGATCCAGGGGCGCCCCGCATCGCTCCGGGAGAGTTTTTCAAGCGCCGTCCGCGATTCGGCCCGGCGACCGACGCGGCGCAGGAGGGTGGCGAGGAGGAGCTGGGCCTCGCCGTCGGTTGGCGCGACGACGAGGAGACCACGGAGCTTTGTTTCGGCCGCAAGCCAGTCGCGCGCCAAATAGGCATCGCGGGCGGCGACGAACAGGGCCTCCGCGGCCTCGCTCCGACCGGTCGGCAGCGGCGCGGGGAACGTCGTCACGGCCGAAAGGGTCGCCACGACCCACACGCCGGCCGTCGCTACCCACAGGCCGAGGGCAAACTCCCTCCCCACCAGGTCCGTCCAGACCCACGTGAGCACGATCGCGACGTCGAGGGCGACAGCGAACGCGACGGCGAGGAAGAGTCCGGCGACGCTGCCGCGCAGCCAGAGCCAGGGCAATCCCGGCCAGAGGAGTGTCAGGGAACGGGTGGTGATCACGACCACTCCGGGCAATGGAACCGGGGGGACGGGCAAGGCCGGTAGGGGGGAGGAGTGTAGGGACGTGGCGCTGGGAGGCCAAGCCGAACCGGGGGCCTGAAAACCCCTCTCGCCCCCGCCGCAACGGCAGGGGGGACGGTCGAGCCGGGGGGCGCGGTGGTACAACACCGGCATGACGATCATCCCCGGCCATCAGCGACCCGATCCCCCGGAGCAGCCCGCCGGGGCGGGGTTCCACGAAGCCGCGATCGCAGCGGACCCTCCGGGGAGCGGCGGGGCGTGGCGGGCCCTCGATGCCTCCGCCAATCGGGCCGCCGAGGCGCTGCGGGTCATCGAGGATGTGCTCCGGTTCGTCCTCGATGATGCCCACCTCACCGCCGTTGCCAAACGCCTCCGCCACGATCTTGGCGACCTTCTCGCCACCCAACCGCTCCCCGAACGGATCCGGCTGCGCGACGTCGCCGGGGATGTCGGCCCGGGGGTCGGTCCGGTCGACGCGCTTCCACGCCGGTCGCCGGCCGATCTGGTCGCTGCCAATGGGGCCCGGGCGGCGCAGGCGCTGCGGAGTCTCCAGGAATGGGCGCTCCTCCTCCAGCCGCCCCTTGCTCCGCGGTTTGAGGCGCTCCGCTACCGCCTCTACGACCTCGAGCGCGCGACGCTCGTGCTGGCCCGCGCGAGCGAACGCCTCGCCGGGATCGCACTCTGTGTGCTCGTCGATGGCGGGGAGGATGCAGGCCGTTTCGGGATCCTCGTCGAGGGCTTACTCGACGCCGGGGTGCGGATGATCCAGGTGCGCGACAAATCGCTTCCCGTTGCGGCGCTGGTCGATCGCGTCCGCGTGGCGGTCGAACTGGCCCGCCGCCGGTCGCAAGCCGACACGCTGATCATCGTCAATGATCGTCCCGACGTCGCCGTGGCGGTGGGGGCCGGTGGTGTCCACCTCGGCAGCGACGACCTCCCTCTCGACCTCGTGCGGCGCGTCACCGGTCCAACGGCCGTCGTGGGGTGCACCGCGCACGACATCGGCACAGCGCTCGCCGCCGTCCGCGGGGGAGCCGACTATCTCGGCGTCGGCCCCTGCTTTCCTTCGTCCACGAAATCTTTTGGGAGCCAGGCGTCGCGGGAGTTTCTCAACCAGGTCGCCGCCACGATCGCGCTGCCGGCGTTTGCAATCGGCGGCGTGACGCTCGAGCGCCTCGACGAGCTCCGGGCGCTCGGGTGGCAGCGCGTGGCCGTGGCCGCTGCGATCACCCGCGCCGCCGATCCGGCCGCCATGGCTGCCCGGTTCATCGAGCGGCTGCAGCTGCCGGCGCCGGCCGCGGGGGCTGTTCCGGGAGCGGATCGCGAT
>Ga0194055_10002788_pt1 | contig 13749 bp, 8 predicted proteins | sample SepL449m_MetaG_FD_155482 | JGI IMG/M metagenome (GOLD analysis project Ga0194055, IMG submission 155482) | Anoxic zone freshwater microbial communities from boreal shield lake in IISD Experimental Lakes Area, Ontario, Canada - Sep2016-L442-9m | ecosystem: Environmental > Aquatic > Freshwater >... | reverse complement strand
ACCTCGGGCCGCTCGCTTCGGCAGCCCAGCGTGACCGCGTGCAGGGCTACATCCAAAAGGGAATCGACGAAGGCGCCACGTTGGTTGCTGGTGGTCTCGGTGCACCCGAAGGCCTCAACGTCGGTTTCTACGTGCGGCCAACCGTGTTCTCCGGTGTCACACCTGAGATGACCATCGCCCAAGAAGAGATCTTTGGCCCAGTGCTGTCGATCTTGCCCTACGACACCGAAGACGATGCAGTGCGCATTGCCAACGGCGTGGTCTACGGCCTCGCTGGTGGTGTGTGGTCGGCAAGCAAGGAGCACGCTCAAGCAGTGGCCCTTCGGTTGCGCACCGGTCAGGTAGAGGTCAACGGTGGGGCATTCAACCCCAACGCTCCATTCGGTGGCTACAAGCAGTCGGGCATCGGCCGCGAGTACGGCCACTTCGGCCTCGAGGAGTTCCTCGAGATCAAGAGCCTGCAGCTCTAGGAGCTTGTTCGAATCGTGGGGTCGGTTGCGTCAGACAAGCTGGCGCAACCGGCTCTCGACATCTTCCCGATTTACGTAGCCGCCGCACATGCGTCGCAGGCCCGTAAACGCTGCTCGGCCGTGCATCACGCGCCAGTTGTCGAACAGCAACGCTTCGCCCGGCGCAAGCACGTGGCGCCACTGCAACGACTGGTCATTGGCCAATGTGTCGAATGCGCGCAGCGCGTCGTAGAACGCGATCATCTCGTGCTCGGGCAACAAGAACGGAGCCCGGTCGTAGTTGTTAAACGACACCTGCACGAGGTGACCCGCATGGTCGTGGCGGAACACGGGCCGCGCCGCCATCAGATGCGAGCCATCGCCGATGTACTGGCCCGGCACCGCAACGGTTGACAGCGTGGCGAAATGCTCGGGCATCTCAGCAGCCATGTGCTTGGCAATCGCAAACGCGTCGACCATGGTGCTGTCGCCTCCGGTGCCGTCGAACTGCAAGCAGTGCAGCAACTGCACGCCAGGCGCGTCGTGCGAATAGGTGCCGTCGGTGTGCGGGCGAAGCTCAAGGTTGGTGTAGGCAGTGTCGGCCTTGGTGAGATCGGCGGTGAACTCCCACATGCCACCAAAGATGGTCTCGCGCACGTAACCAATGCGGCGCAGCAGCGCCTCGGTGGCCTCAGCGTTGGCCGGCGTACCCACGGCGAGGCAGAAGCCGAACTCGGCGGTTTTGGCTAACCACTCGCGCACGCCATCGTCGGAGCCCATGATTGCGGCGTATGGAACCATCGGCACATGCGCGCGAATGATGGCGCCGTTCCACAGCGTGATGCCGTCGCGAGACGTGGCACGGGCGACGGTTGGTGTGCGGTACTTGGCCAGAAAGCTCACGGGCAGCACCGAGTTGGGGCTCGAATCGCTCCACGCAAGATCGATGGAATCTTCGGTGAGCGCTACATCGGTGGCCACCAACTCGGCATCGAGTTCGGCGGTGAAAAGTTGGCGCTGCTGGGTCACCGGATGAAGGGTGTCGTCGTCGTGGGCATGATCGCGCAGCCAGATCCACGGGTACCGAGTAACGGTGTTGTCGGTCCAGGTGACGACCAGTGAATTGCGATCGAGATGCAATGACGAGATAGCGATCATGCGCGGAACTCCGAACGGGGATGGGTGCGGCCGTAGGCCGCCGTGACTGCGTACCGAGTGTATGGCTTAACGGAACAGGTAGATGAGGGCCACGATTACACCGAACACAATCACGAATGGCCGAAGCCGCTTGCTGGGAATGACCCCAACAAGACGACCGCCCAGATTGCCACCCAACAGACTTGCTGGCGCCATCACCAACACGAGGGTCCATTCGATGCGGCCTGAGAAAACTAAGAAGGCCGCTGCGCAACCGTTGATGACCACAGACATCAGCTGCTTTACGGCGTTGACGCGTGTGAAGGGCAGATGCGAGAACAGGCCGAGCACGGCGACCAGCATGATGCCCAATCCTGCACCGAAGTAGCCGCCGTAGATCGCAGCCAACAAGATCGAGCCGAGTTCGAGAACGCGATGCGATGTCGACCCTTGTGTGCGAGTTGTCAACATCGCGCGCAGACGATCTTGGAAACCGAGCAACGCGCATGCCGCAAGAATCATGAACGGCACGATCTGGCGGAATACGGCCTCGCTGGTAACCACCAGCAAGATCGATCCGCCAAGGCCTCCAAGCGCTGCCGTCAGCAATTGCACACGTAAGCCGCGACCGAGGCCAGCAAGGTCTCGTCGTTGCGCGTAACTGCCGCCTACGTAGCCGGGACATAGCGAGACGGTGTTGGTGGCGTTGGCTCGAACAGCTGGAATCCCGATAGCCGTGAGGATGGGGAAGGTAATCAGCGTGCCGCCGCCAGCGATGGCGTTGACACAGCCGGCCGCAAGGGCTGCCGCCGCAGCACCCACATGGGCGATGGCTGAGATGTCGGTCATGCTGGCGAACTCACGGGCCAGAGGCTAGTTGTCGAAGGCCTACTGATTGGGGGTGGAACGCGGCAATCCCCGGGGTCGTCCCCCGGGGATTGCCGTTGTTGGTTGTAGTTGTGGTCGTGATTGTTGGTTACGGGGTCACGTTGAGGTTGGTCACCGAGGTCACCGATGCCGCAACGTTGCTGACCCGAATGTTGTAGAGACCAACTGTGGTGCCGACGGCGAGCCTGAATGTAAGGCTTGTGCCATTGGCAGCGAGGACCGCAGGAGTTGGGATCAAGCGGGTGCCCTGAACCAAGGTGACGGTGCTTCCGGCTACAAAGTTCGTGCCCACAACTGTGATCACTGGGTTGAGTAGCAGCGAGGTGGTGGTTGGCGTGAACGTGGTGATCGTTGGAGCGACGACCACGGTGAACGAAGCTGCGCTGAGCACAGTGCCGAAGCTGGTCTGCACCGAGATGGTGCCGCTGGTCGTTCCCTTAGCCAAGCCGCTGATCACCAAGGTGGTGGGGCTCGTCACCGTGAAGGCCACGACAGCTTTGCCGCCCACGGACACCTTTGTGGCGGTGCGGAAGTTGTTACCCGTCACCGTGATGGTGGAGGTGCCGTCCGCAGGACCCGCTGTTGGGGTGAACGATGTGATCGTCGGTGCGGTTGCCACGACAAACTCAAGCGAGCTCGGCGTGAAGCCCGTGGTGCTGACGGTCACTGGACCTTGCACTGCGGTAGCTGGCACGGTCACGGTCAGCGCCGTGGAGGTGCGTGTCGCCGCTGTGACGGCTGCGGCGACGCGGTCGCCGGTCGCAGTGGTGAAGGTGACAGTGCTCGCCGCCGTGAAACCAACGCCTCGCAAGGTGATCGCAGTGCCGCGGGCGGCACTGACAACGCTGAAGCTGGTCAGCGTTGGGCTCGGGTTCACCTTGAAGTTGTTGACGGTGGCGGTGCCGTTGGTGGTTCGCACCACCAACGCAGCATTGGTGATGACTGCCCCTGTGGTGTTGGCGGCCAGCGGCACGATGACGCTGATGGTGCACACCGCTGGGGTGCCGACGCATGCGACAGGCACAGAGACCGTGGCTGCAGCACCGTTGATGGTCACTGTGGTGGCGCCGACCGCAGGGTTAAAGCTGGTGCCGGTGATTTTCACAGTGGATCCGGCGTTCACGCCGGTGGCTGCGGTTGGCAGCGTCGAGGTGATCGTCGGTGGGTTACCTGCAACTGTCAAGCCGCCGACGCCGCCAGCCTTGCTTGCCGTGCCACCTTGTGTGGTCACCGAGACAGCAGTTGCCACTGGCGTGTCAGTTGCGCCGTTCAGGTTGGCAGGGATCACCGCAGTCACCGTGGTGTTGTTCACAATAGTGAACGATGTCGCTCGCTGAGCGGCCTGGCCGGCTGCCGTGAAGCTCACCGAGGTGGTCGCTGCCAGATCGGTACCGGTGAGGGTTACCGAGGCGCCGCGCACTGCCGATGCCGGAGCAACAGCCGTCAGCGTTGGCGTGGGTACGCCGACACCGGAAACCACGATGTGCGAGATGCCGTTCTGGCCGCTGTGAGTGATCGGGATCGATGCGGCTCGCACGCCGTCGGCGCTTGCCTTGAAGGCAACCGTAACGGTGCAACGGGCGCCGACAGCGAGCGTGGCAGGACAGTTTGTGGTGCGGGTGAAGTCGCCGGGGTTGAGGCCTTCGACAGCGCCAACCGAGATGCCGCTGATGGCGCCAGGGCCAACGTTGGTGAATGTTGCAACGTTGGTGGTGCTGGCGACGCCGAGGGCACCCGAGCCGGAGAAGCCAGCGTCGAGCAGCACAGGTGCCACGGTGACGTCGGCGATTGGGGCCAAAGCTGGCAGGTTGCCGGCAACGGGGCAGCCAATGGTTGGGCCTGGAACTTCGGCCCACTCGGCGTGGCTGTTCTCGTTGAGGGCCAGTGGAATGCGACCCAACCAGAGGGCGTGCGACAAGCCGGTCACAGCGAGCTGCACGTCAGCTGGGGTCAGACCGGTGAAGGTCGCTGTCCAGTTGCTGCCGTTCATGGTCACCGAGCCGTCGAGGCCGAATGCGGCACGCAGGTCTTGGCGGCCGCTGACCGTGAAGTTGCCTGTGGTCTTGGTGGTGATACGTGGCTCAAATGAACCGACGGCCAACGGCAAGCCGGTGAAGGTGTCAACAGCTGTACCGGTCATCACCACGGTGTTGGCGTTTACTGCCGTTGCTGGCATGTTCACTTCGACACTCTGAACATGGATCTGATCCATGCTGTTGATCACCGAAGGGTCGGCCTGTTGCCGTGCAACAGCGCGGATCACGTCGCCGGCCCGGAGGTCGGGCGTTGCATTGGCCCAGCAACCGGTCGAGACGATGTGGTTGGCTTCGACAATGCCGCCAGGGAAACGTGGCGACAGTGCATCAGACTGACCGATCAACACACCATTGCGGTATGCCTCGATGGTGACCACTTCGTCAGCTGCGTAGCCGGCGGCAATGGCGTAGTCACGCACTGGGAACACGCTGAGTGCGTGCGGCAGACGTGGTGGGTCGAATGCGCCTTCGGCCGAGATCGACGACGTGCCAGTGAGCGCAACGCTCTTGTCGCCGAGAGGGTCGTTGGTGCTGATGGTCAGGTTGGCGGTGCGGGTGTTCACGGCACTTGGCGTGAACGTCGCAGTGATGGTGCAGGAGCTGCCGGCGTGAACCGGAGCGGTTGTGTTGCAGGCGCCTGGAAGATTTCCGCCGACAACATGAAAGTCGACAGCGTTCGTGCCGGGCGTGGTGTTGGTCACGCTGATGCCTGCGAACGTGAGGTCGGCGGCACCTTCATTGCTCACCGTGACGACCTGTGAGCCGGTGGTGAGTCCCACCTGGGTGTCGGCAAAGGTCAGCGCTGCAGGTGTCAACAACGAGCTTGGAACCACGGTGCGCACGGCGAGGCCGGTTGCGGTGGCGGTGTGAGGCGAGCCCACAGCGTTGTCGTTGATACGGATGATTGCTGAACGAGTTCCGGCAAGGTTGACCACCTGTGGCGAGAAGCGAACAGTGAAGGTTCCGTTGCTCTCTGGCGCGATCGGTGCGGGCACCGCTCCAACCAAGCTGAAGTCTTCAGGGTTGCTGCCACCGAATGTGATCGAGTTGATCACCAAAGGCGTGGTGCCGACGTTGCGGATTGTGTAGGTGCGGTCGCCGATGTCGCCAGCTCCGAGCGTCGGGAAGACGTTCGAAGAGGTCATCACGGCGATGCCTGCGGAAGGTGCTTCGGCAGGTGCGGTACAGGGAATCGTTGGGCCGTTTGCAATGAATGGCGAGTTCTCAGCGAATGTGAGTTCGGCGAGTGCCAATGGCTGGCGGCCGAGCCACATCACTCGGTTCTGCTGCGAAGCGGCCAGAGCCACGTCGCCGGCAACGTCTGACGAGGCGTTGAAGTCCCACGTTGCGGTGAATTGAACGCCATCTGGGTTGGTTGCGCTGATTGGGTCGTATGCCAAGGTCGCATGAGTGGCGGTATCAGCGGCAGTGAGGGCACGGCGACCGGTGATGGCAAATGGGTTGGCCGTCGATGAGATCAGACGGGCGTCGAGCTGTGCTCGTGGGAATGGGCCGCCTGTTGCCAGGTCACGTGCCCAACCCTTCATCTCAACGATGCCGCTACCGGGGAATGTCTCGGTGGCCTTCTGGGTCACTCGAACGTCGGCCTCCGTCATTTCGTAGGCACTGCCATCTCCGCGGGTCACTCGCAGAACGTCTCCGGCACGAAGGTCTGGCGTTGTGCCTTCCCAGCACTGGCCACCTGGGTGGTTGACCTCGGCGATGCCATCTGGGTGGGCGATCACGTTGAACGCTGAACCGACAACAACACCCTGACGGATGACCTGCACCGTCAGTGCTTCGCCGGGAATCCAGCCAAGCAGCGACACGAAGTCACGGTTAAGGAAGGAGTTCAGGGCGATCGGAGCGTGTGGAAAAGGAACAATGTTGTTGGTGATGAGGCCGGCGCCCGACAACTGCACAGCAACTGCTGCGGTACCGGCGGCGCCGTTTTCGTCGGTGAACGATGAGCTGATGTTGAGTGTTCCGGAGCGGGGGCCCTCAGCTGCTGGCGTGAAGGTGATGCCACCGGTGCATGACTGGCTTGGCAAGATCTCAGCGCAGCCAGCGGTGCCGGCGAACTCGGTTGAGCCCACGAAGGTGCCTGTTGCGTTGATGGCTGACACGTTGCCGTAGTTGGTGATGGTCAGGGTTTCTGGCAACGAGGTGTTGCCGGCTGGGCGGGTACCAAAGTCAAGGTTGGCTGGCTTGGCAACGAGCACCGCTGCCTGCTGGCCTGCGTTCAGTGCATAGCCCGTGGCGTTGAGAGTGACCGTTGAGTTGCCGGCGTTGCTGAGAATCTCGATCAGGCCGGTCTTGAGTGGGCTTGGTGCCGACGAGGTTGGGCTGAATACAACGCTGATGTCGCAGCCGGCGCCAATCACGATTCGGGTTCCTGCGCAGGTGTTCGAAACGAGGCTGAACTGATTGCTGGTTGAGGTCACCGACGAGATCACGAGTTCGGTCGATGGGTCGGTGCCCACTCCGGTGTTGGTCACATGGATCACGTTTGCGTCCGACGATGCACCGACAGTGGTGGCAGCGAACTCAACGGAGGGCTTGTCGGTCGACACGGTCGGTCCAGCGAGCGGTGGGCAGGCAGCCGAGAATGGACCAGCGGCGATGGCCGGTCCAACTTCGAAGATCGTGCTGCCGAGGCCTCCGCCAGCCCAGGAGATCTGGCTCTGGGCGTTGAGTGCGAGAACCATGTCGACTGCGTTCAGGTTGGTCCAAACAGCGGTCCAGTTGCCGGCGCCGTCAGCAACCACGGTGCGACCGTCGGTGGCGATGGTGTCGGTTCCGAGGGCGAGAAGAACTCGCTTGCCGGCGAATGCGCCGCCGGTGTAGAGGGCTTTCGATCCGCTGAGCGCTCCTGCCTGCAACTGGGTGGCAGCCATTGGCGAGCCGTCGAGATTGAAGGCGGTACCGCTCATCTCCACTCGGCCTGCAGCTGTTTCGTGGATGGTCGTGGTGATGTTGATCTTTGCGGTGGTCGTCTGGTCAACCACGACTGGAACGTGGTTGGTATCAAGGGCAGTGAGGCGAATGACGTCGCCGCCAACGATGTTGGGCGTGATGTTTTCCCAGCATGGGGAGCCAGGGTGGTTCACCTGAACAAGGCCGGTGCCCGCATCGGGCACCACGTTGTGGGCGACGCCAACCTCTTGGCCGTTACGCATCACCTGCACGTCGACAAATGGGTAGGCAGACCAGTCGGCGCCTGTGAGCATGTCGCGTGACGGGAACGACACGATGGTGCCCGTGACTGGCGGTTCGTTCACCGGCAGCACGGCACCAGCGGAGCCTCCCGATGCGGGCAGGATGAACCCCGCACCGAACAGTGTTGCCGTCAACGCAACTGCGGTCATTCGCCGACGCCGAGCGGCTGGCGATTGGTGAGTTGCCTTTGTTACTCGGCCGAAACCTGTCTTGCCATTGGGGTTCATTGGGGGTTGCCCTGTCTATGCGTAGACCTCTCGCGAGACCTGTCGTTGTTAGCCACCACAATGACGATTGGCTCCTTGAGCGGCAATGGAGCATTAGTCCGCATCAAATAGTCGCGCTGTCGTAAGCGCACGTGCACAAAGGGCTTACGACTCGCAAGCAACAATCCCTCAACAGCACACTGTTTTCGATCGAACGGCAGCAACGAGTGGCAATGGAAGCGTCATCGTTCAAAACGGAGGCTCAGCCGACGACCGGGGTGTAGGCCCGATACGACCAAGTATCGTGTCACGACATGGCGACCTCAATGTGTGTTCTGGGTGACTTCGCCTGGGATGTTCTGATTCAGACCAACACCGAACTCAAAAAGGGTGGCGACACCTTTGGCGAGGTAATGCTCACGCCAGGCGGCAGCGCTGCCAATGTTGCGGTGTGGGCAACTCGCAGCGGGATGGACACATTGTTTGTCGGCAAGATCGGTCGAGACAGGTTCGGCCAACTTGCCCAAGAGAACCTCGATCACGAACACGTGAAGGCCTATCTCGTTGAGACCGATGCGCACCTCACCGGATCTGTGGCGGTCTTCGTCGATCACACCGGAGAACGGTCGATGGTTTCGGGGCGCGGCGCCGACTTCTATCTGTTGTCGTCCGAACTGCCGCGAGCATCCATTGCAGCCACCCGCCATCTGCATCTCACCGCATGGTCATTCTTTACTGACCCGCCTCGGTCGGCTGCTCGCACGGCCGCGCATATCGCCAAGGCTGCGGGGGCAACGCTGTCGTTCGACCCTGGCTCGTTTCAGATGATTGAACAGATGGGTGTGGCCCAGTTCTTGAAGGCCACCCAAGATCTCGGAATCGACATCTTGCTGCCCAACTTCGAAGAAGGCTCGATTCTCACTGGGCTCACCGAGCCAGCCGCCATCGCCGAGCAACTCACCGTGCTGTATCCGGGAGCTCTGGTGGTGCTCAAGCTTGACGCCGACGGATCGTTCGTACATCAGCACGGCGCCGATACTCATATCCCGCCCGCAACGAACAACTTGGTCGATGCCACCGGCGCTGGCGACTCGTTCGCAGGCTCCTTTCTGGCGCACTATCTTGAGAGCGGATCAGCGCTCGACGCCGCTCGCTTCGCAACGCGTGTATCGGCTTGGGTCATCGAGCAGATTGGCGCTCGGCCAGCCCCCGACGCCCGCTTGCGTGCTCTGCTCAGCCAGCGTTAACGAAGTCGGCCGGCGCACTTCAACGTTCAGTAGAGTTCGGGTCGTGAGCCAAGCGAAGCGTCTCAAGATCGCCGTAGCGCTCAACGTGGTCATCATCGCAATGCAGATCAGCTTCGGAATTCGAGCCCATTCGCTGGGCCTACTTGCCGATGCTGGCCACAACTTCACCGACGTTGGAGCGTTGTTCATCTCGCTCTGGGCGGTGCAACTCGTTCGCAGATCACCCACCACCAAACGATCATTTGGGTATCACCGCTCCGGCATTCTTGCGGCGCAAGCCAATGCAGCATTGATCTTGATCGCATCGTCGTTCATCGTGTTCGAGTCAGTGCGACGCTTTGCGCATCCGCATCATGTCGAGGGCTTCGTGGTTGTTGTCGCCGCCGCAGTGGCGTTGCTCGCCAACGGAGCCGCAGCGATGCTGCTCAACGATCACTCCGGTGATGTCAACATGCGGTCGGCCGTGTTGCACATGGTTGGCGACGCGGCCGCGTCAGCGGGTGTAGTGGTGGCTGGGCTGGTGATGTACGTAACCGATGGCTCCGAGTGGCTCGATCCATTGGTGTCGATTCTGATTGGCATCGTCATCGCATGGAGGGCAATCCAACTCTTGATGCACACCACCGACATCCTCATGGAGGCCACGCCTGCCTCGCTCGATGTTCAGGCCATGACCGATGCGGTCATGGCAGTCGATGGCGTCGAGAGCCTGCACGATCTGCACGTATGGAGTCTCTCGAGCGCGATGCGGGCGCTGTCTACACACATTGTTCTCGATGGTCATCCCACGCTCGAAGAGGCTCAACGTGTGGGTGAACGAATCAAGGCAGTGTTGGCCCACGACTTCGCTATTGGCCACGCCACGCTTGAACTCGAATGCGAACCGTGCTCCACGCATCTCGACGGCTGCCTCATCGCTGAGACTCACAGCCACCACGCTCACGGCCACGGCCACGCTCATTGAGCCGGTGTTCTCGTAAGCAATGGCGGGTCGCGACGAACACCCTCTGTACTGTGGGGGTCGCAGCGAGGTGACAAGTGAGCGATCAGCCAAGCGTTCCCACGGGACCGAGGGTTAGCGACGAAGAGTCCCGAGGTGCGATGCGCGCCTTCCTGCAGCGTTGCGAGGTTCGGCTCTCCACTATTCATCGAGTCGCTCAGGCCCTCTTGGGTGGCTCTGCGCTGATCTTGTTGCTGCCGCTGTTCCTACGCGACGCGTTTCCGAAGATGATGACAATCCTCATTGCGTTGTACGACTCGCACCAAAATGTTGTGCCGACGGTGGCGCTCGGAATCGCTGCCACCTTGGTGATCTTGTTGCCAGTGCCGGCTATCTATTTGTTGGTGGGCGACCTGCTGGCCTTCTATTTCACGAGCAATACCTTCGGGGCGCACCCCGACGGACCCAAGGATCCCAAACGGGTCATCTTCAACCCGCGCTTTATCATCCCCGGCCTCGGGTTTAACAACGACGAACTCAGTGCTGAGACCGAGCGGCATCTCGCCGATGGCCGCGACGACGAATGGACCCGTGGGCTCTTGGTGCCGCACAGCGCCGACGACAACGGTTGGCGCGATCGATTCGATACGCGCACCCATGATGTGTGGGGGGTCATGGCTGAAGAGGGCGTTGCCGGCGATAACGAACGTGTTCGCCAAGCTTTCCGTCTTGCCGGCCTCAATCGTGACCGCACACTGGCTCACGATGTCGCTCGCACCGAGGCGTTGATGGCGCGCCACGTGTTAGCCATTCGCACGTTGGTGCTGCGATACACCAAAGCACTGCTGCTGCTCGTTGCCACTACCGTTGTCACCCTCGCCGCATCGGGTCTGGTTGATCAAGCGGTGCGTGAAGACCCCAGCAACGGCAAGTTCGATGGCGGATTTCCGTTTCGGTTCGTCTTTCTCGTGTCGGTTGTCTATGCCTGTTGGGCGCCGATGGCGGCGCGAAGCGTCACTTCTCCGCTGCGCATGATTCAGCGCAGCACCCCCGGAGTTGGCGAGCATCGCGACGTGCACCTCGACAAGTCCTCGAACCAGTTTGAGACGGCAACGGTGTTTGTCACCTTGGTGGTGCTTGTTGCCGCAAACACTGCTGTCATCTTCGCCGGGGCCAAAGCTGGAAGTGGTGTCGGACTTGCTGCAGGTATTGCTGTTGCTGTTGTCACCGTTGGTGCGTGGCTGCTGGCGCTCAATGACTTCAGCGCCAGCCTGCGCGACACGGTCAGCGCTGTTGGCTTGCTGCTGCGTGGCTACAACGGTCGTGCTCCCGCAGCGGTGGTGGCGAGGGCCAAGGCTCTGCGCGCGCAGGCGTCAGAACAAAAGACTCGGTAGTCGCCACTCACCAAGCGTGCGAGTCGCTCATCGCGGCCATGCATGACAGAGTGCACTCATGAACGTTGCTGGAGTACATCGATCCGCTTCCGGAGTTAACTTCGTCCGCACTCCCGATGATCGCTTCGTCGGTCTCGTCGATTGGCCCTACGCGCCGCACTATCGCGAAGTCGACGGGTTGCGGATGGCCTATGTCGACGAAGGTCCGGTTGGGGCCACCACGTTGTTGTTGCTGCATGGCGAGCCAACGTGGAGCTATCTGTATCGGCGAATGATTCCGGTGCTGCTTGCCGCCGGGTATCGAGTGATTGCCCCCGACCTCATCGGCTTCGGTCGTTCCGACAAACCGATCAACCGCAGTGCGTATACATATAAAGGGCATGTGGCCTGGGTCGCCGAGTTCGTGAACGCGCTGGGTCTCAGTGACCTCACCTTGTTCTGCCAAGACTGGGGCGGGCTCATTGGGCTTCGTATCGCGGCCGAGAGCCCCGGGTTGTTTGCTCGGCTCATCATTACCAACACAGCGCTTCCCGAAGGGTCGCCGATGGGTGATGGGTTCATGCGTTGGCAGAATGCTTCGCAGAAGATGGCCGAGATGCACTGCGGTCGAATCCTGCAGAGGTCTGCCCTAGCGCGTGAGCTCACCGAGGCAGAGGCGCAGGCCTATCAGGCTCCTTACCCCGACGAGACATACATGGCTGGGCCTCGACAGTTTCCGCTGCTGGTTCCAACATCTACCGACAATCCGGCGGTTGAGGCCAACCTTGCTGCGTGGCGCGTGCTCGAGGCGTGGACCAAGCCGGTACTCGTGCTGTGGGCACCCGATGATCCGGTCTTTGGCCCCACTCAAGCAACGTTTACTGATCGCATTCCGGGGGCCATGGGTCAACCGCACCAAACGTTTTCGCCTGCCGGCCACTTCATTCAGGACGACGCAGGCGAGCAGGTTGCCGCAGCGGTAGTGGCCTGGCTGGGTTGATCAGGCCTCTACTTCGGCGAGATTGCCGGTCTCTACTTCGTAGACAAATCCGCGGATGTGGTCCTTGTGGGGCACGAACGGGCTGCTCTGCAAACGGCGGATCGATTGCCGCACGTCTTGATACGGGTCTTTGAAACTCTCGAACGACCACGATGGACGCATGCCGGTTTCAGCTTCGAGAGCGTCCATCAGTTCGTCTGACACAACTCGCTGCAGCCCGCAATCGGTGTGGTGCAGCAGGATGATCTCGCGCGTATCGAGCAGGCGCTGCGACAGCAACAACGACCGAATGACGTCGTCGGTCACCACACCGCCAGCGTTGCGGATGATGTGCGCATCGCCATGGGCGAGTCCGAGCATCTCAAAGATGTCCATCCGGCTGTCCATGCACGCCACCACGGCAAGTTGGCGGCGGGGTCGCAGTGCGAGTTCGTGGTCGGCAAATGACTCGATGTAGCGAGCGTTGTTGGCGAGCAGCTCGTCGGTGTTCGGTTTGAACTCGTTGTTGAGGCCGTCAGACATGGCACCGACGGTAGCGGTCGGAGTTCAGCCCAGCGGCATTCCGGCACACATCAATGAGCCGATTGTTACCTTTTGCCACTCTCAGCGAGTAGCTCTGCCAATAAACCCTGCACGAGTTGGTCGATCTCGTCGCGGATCGGGCGCACTGCTTCTACGCCTTGTCCGGCCGGATCGGCCAGTGCCCAATCGAGATAGCGCTTGCCCGGGTAGTACGGGCACTTGTCGCCACAGCCCATCGTGATCACCACGTCTGAGGCTTGCACAGCGGCGTCTTCAAGGCGCTTGGGCGTCGCCCCGGCAGCGTGAAGGTCGATGCCAAGCTCGGCCATCGCAGCTACGACCGATGGGTTAATTGAGTCGGCCGGTGCGGTTCCGGCAGAGCGGACCTTCACCCGGTTGCCGCCGTGATGGGCGAGCAGCGCGGCGGCCATCTGCGAGCGGCCTGCGTTATGAATGCAAACGAACAACACCTCGGGCACCTTGGTGTTGATCGAAGGCGCGTCGGTGGCGTCGGTTGCCTTCGGCACAAAGATGAAACGAATCAGCCCAAACGCCAGCAGTGCGCCGACGAGTTGCATCACGATGAACATTGGTGCCGACGATGGCTTGATGCCCGCAAAGGTGTCCGAAAGCATGCGCGCCACCGTTACGGCCGGGTTGGCGAAGCTGGTCGATGAGGTGAACCAGTAGGCGCCGCCAATCCATGCGCCGACGGCAAACGGCACAGCCTCA
>Ga0194055_10002786_pt1 | contig 13755 bp, 14 predicted proteins | sample SepL449m_MetaG_FD_155482 | JGI IMG/M metagenome (GOLD analysis project Ga0194055, IMG submission 155482) | Anoxic zone freshwater microbial communities from boreal shield lake in IISD Experimental Lakes Area, Ontario, Canada - Sep2016-L442-9m | ecosystem: Environmental > Aquatic > Freshwater >... | reverse complement strand
ACCTACCGCTATGCCCCGGCCTTTAATCTAGGTCTGGGCTTTGATGGAATCACAATTGCGCTACTTGGTCGCGTTCATCCACTGGGAATCATTCCTGGTGCGGTCTTGATCGGTGGCATGCGCGCCGGGGCTGCCAATATGCAATTTGATTCTGGCGTTGCTCCTGAACTCGTTGATCTACTGATGGCTTTGATCTTGTTATTAGTAACTGCTCCCCTGATTACTCGCTTCTTCAAGGGTAACTCCAGCAAATCTATGACTAGCGGATGGGGCAGCTAACCATGAAGCTACTTAGTAAACGCAATGGTTACTTCCTCTTTGCAATTCTGGCAACCGCTTTCTTCTATTCAAAAGATGGAGATATAACAACTTCGGTATATGCAACAGGTGCAGCTTTTGCTCTGCCGCTGGCTCTTGCGGCAATGGTTGGAATCATGTGCGAACGCACCGGTATCGTAAATATCGGCATCGAAGGCACAATGTTGTTATCTGCTTTCGTTGCCTTCTTTGTTTCATCACTTACCAAAAACATCATGATCGGTTTGATCTGTGCCATCTTTACCGGCGCAATGATGGGCCTAATCTTGGCGGTAATGGCAGTTGCCTGGCGAATGGATCAGATTATCGCCGGAACTATTCTTAATATTCTGGCTACCGGACTTACCTCATTCTTATACGTCCAAGGAAAGACTATTCCTTCAGTATTCCAAGCCATTGAAGTTCCTGTGCTGTCCAAGATTCCATTCTTTGGTCCAGTTCTCTTTATCCATGGCGCACTTACCTTCTTTGGAATTGCCATCATCTTGGCGTTATATGTTGCGATTTATCACACCTCCTGGGGTCTTCGCTCTCGCGCAGTTGGTGAACATCCATCTAGCGCTGATACTGCAGGTGTTTCAGTTGCGCGCTTGCGTTATATAAATGTCACTATCGCAGGCGCTATCGGTGCCCTCGCTGGTTCTTATCTAAGCCTAGAACTTGTTGGATCCTTTGAACGCGGCTTCACTGCAGGTAAGGGCTTTACCGGGCTTGCCTTAATGATCTTCGGCCGCTGGAATCCACTCGGTGCTCTAGGTGCTGCGCTCTTCTTCGGATTAGCGCAAGCCTATGCCAACCAGTTGATGATCGATCAAGTAGTAAATATTCCAACGCAATTTACTGCGATCTTGCCTTATGTAATGACAATCGTGGTCTTAACAATTTCAGCCGGAAAGGTAAGACCGCCGGCTGCAGAAGGACAACCATACGAGAAGGGACAAGCATGATGAGCGCTCTTCTTGAAGTAAGTGGTGTGACCAAGCGTTACCCAGGCGTTGTTGCAAATGACAATGTCTCGCTAACCGTTAACGCAGGTGAAGTTGTTGCGCTGCTCGGTGAAAACGGAGCAGGTAAATCGACTCTGCTTAAGGCGGTCTTCGGACTTATCAAACCTGATTCAGGTGAAATTAAGATCGGTGGAACACCAATCGTCTTTGGTGATACTGCAGGAGTTATCTCGCGCGGTGTGGGAATGGTGCACCAGCACTTTCAACTAGTTCCGGTAATGACAGTTGCAGAGAATTTAATACTTGGTGCTGAGCCAAAGCGCGGCATATTTATAAATAAGAAAGCCGCCTACGATGAAATTATTGCGTTATCTAAGCGCTATGGCCTAGATGTAGATCCAGATGCAGTAATCGAAGATTTACCGGTTGGAATGCAGCAACGCGTAGAAATCCTCAAGGCGCTTCGTAAAGATGTGAAACTATTAATTCTTGATGAACCAACTGCAGTTCTTACGCCACAGGAAATTGATGAGTTACTTGTTGTTATCCGCAACTTAGCTAACTCAGGCGTTGGTATTGTTCTGATTACTCATAAATTGCATGAAGTTATGGCAGTTGCCGATCGCGTAGTCGTTTTGCGCGGTGGAAAGTTGGTCGGAACAACTTCACCTAAAGAGACCGATGAAGCAGGCCTTGCTCAGATGATGGTCGGTCGCTCAGTTGTCTTGCAGGTAAATCGCACCGAAGCCAAACGCGGTGGCGTGGTCCTAGAAGTTAAAGCGTTGGAAGTCCGCGATGATCGCAAGATCATGTCGGTTAAGGGCGTTGACCTTGCCCTACATAAAGGTGAGATCTTGGGAGTTGCCGGTGTCGAAGGCAATGGCCAGCGTGAATTAGTAGAAGCGATCTGTGGCATGCGCCATCGCGAAGCAGGCGAAGTATTGATTAACGGCGTTGCCACAAAAGATATGCATCCGCATGCGGTGCACGAAGCAGGTATTTCGCATATCCCCGAAGATCGCGAAAAACATGGTCTGGTTGCCAATTACACGATCGCCGATAACTTGGTACTCAATCAATTCGACCAAGTACCTTTTGCAAAGGGCTGGATCCGTGACTTAAATGAGATCGCCAAAAATGCGATTGCAACCGTTGAAAAGTTTGATATCCGCACCCCTTCTGCCTTTAACACCGCAGGTTCCTTATCTGGTGGAAATAAGCAGAAGGTAGTTGTGGCACGTGAGTTAAGTGAAGAGCTACCGGTGCTAGTTGCCGCGCAACCAACGCGTGGCGTCGATGTGGGCTCCATTGAATTTATCCATAACCAACTTATCTCGGCTCGCGATAAGGGCGCTGCCGTCTTACTAGTTTCTGCCGAACTAGATGAGATCCTGTCTCTATCTGATCGCATTGCAGTTATGTCAGATGGCAAGATCGTGGCGATCGTTGATTCTAAAGATGCCGACCGCAACTACATCGGCCGCCTCATGGCCGGTCTTAAGGAGTAAGTAAATTGAAGATTGCAATAATCGCAGGTACCGGTTTCTACAACCTGCCAGCACTCGAAGGCCAAGCCCCTTCAACAGTTGATACCGCATACGGACAAGCAGTTATCACAACAGGAAAATGGCACGGTGCAGATGTTGCATTCCTCACGCGCCACGGCGTTAACCACACTGTTCCACCAAGCCAAGTCAACTATCGCGCAAATATCCAGGCGCTTAAGAACTGGGGGGCAGATTTAGTAATTGGTGTAAATGTGGTCGGTGGAGTCTCCAAGAAGTTAAAGCCAGGTGCTCTGCAGTTAGTTGATGACTTTATTGATTTCACACACGGCCGCGCCGATACCTTCTTTGATGGCGTGCAAGAAGGCGGCGTGCAACATACCGATATGACTTACATCTATGACCGCAAGATCCAGAAGGCGCTTGCCAAATCTGCCAAGAAGGCTGAGATCAAACTGCACACCAGTGGAATTTATGCCGTCTACAACGGCCCACGCTTTGAATCACCCGCCGAAATCCGTATGTGCGCAAAACTCGGCGTAACCGTTGTCGGAATGACCGGTGTTCCTGAAGCAACCCTGGCGCGTGAAGCAGGGCTTCGCTACGCCGCAATTGCCGCGGTTGCAAATCCGGCAGCCGGTTTATCCAAAGAAGAGATTAGCCACGAAGGCGTAGGTGAAGTAATTAAGGGATGTGCTGGAAATGTCATCACAATTATTGATGGTGCGATAAAAATCCTGGCTTCGTAGTTGAAGAATAATATGGATCTCTTAATAACCAACGCTCGCTATGCAGTAACTTCCAATAGCAATGATGAGATATTAGAAGATATCTCTATCGGTATACAAGAAGGCAAGATTGTGTATATCGGCAGCGATAAACCGGCTGCGAAGAAAACTTACGACGCTTCTGGAAAGTTAATTGCACCAGGTTTAATCAATAGCCATACCCACTTAGGTATGACGTTGCTACGCGGTTGGGCAGAAGGTGTAAACCTGCAAGGTTTTCTAGAACGTGTCTGGGCGGCAGAAGGCGCCATCATGGACGAGGCTACGTGCGCACTCGGTACCGAACTAGGTGCACTTGAGGCGCTGCTAGCGGGCACAACAACCACCATGGATATGTATTTAAATCCCGCTGCAACTCATCGCGCCGCTGTTGGGGTTGGCTTGCGCCACATCGCCGGCCCTATCTTCTTTGATTTCCCGGGCTTAGATGGGCTGCAATGGGAGCAGCGCATCGAACGCGCCCACCAATGGCCCGCAGTCCTTGCCGATATCGGCGGGCCATACATCCCAACTTATTTCATGCCGCATTCAACTTACACAGATTCACCCGAAAATTTAACGCAGGTTGCGGCAATAGCTAAAGAACTTGGTGCGCGCATTCACTTACATGTTTCCGAGACACAGGCTGAAAATGATGACATCGCAAATCGTTACTCCAAGACTCCAACTGAAGTCTGCCGCGATACCGGGATATTAGATGTCCCAACTATCTTCGGCCACGGTGTGCATTTAAGTGATTCGGATATGAAAATTGCCGCAAGTAAAGGCACATCAGTTGGTCATTGCCCCGGAAGTAATTTAAAACTTGGATCCGGCCTGGCGCGCTTTAACGATATGCGCAAGGCGGGTATTGCAGTTGGTCTGGGAACAGATAGCTGCTCATCTTCGAATGATCTAGATATGTTCTCGGTAATGCGCATGGCAGCTCATGTCGTTGCGCTGCGCCAATCTCCTGCAGATGTTGATCTAAGTGCAATCGTGCGTGCAGCAACTATCGAGGCAGCAAGAGCTGTGGGATTAGCAGATCGCGTGGGCAGTATTGAGATCGGTAAAGAAGCCGATTTAATCGCCCTTGATCTACGCGCCGCACATTTAACTCCGGTGCATGATGTAAATGCCTTGTTGGTCTTTGCGGCAGGTCGTGGTGATGTCACAGATGTTTGGGTGGCAGGTGATCAAGTCGTTTCCGATCGCGTTAGCACCAAGATCGATCTCAATGATTTGATCGCGCGAGTGAATCTGCGCGTTAAGGCGCTGGAGCCACTTAAGTGAGCTTTGCTGGTAAGTCCATATTGATTACTGGCGCATCCGGTCTTATCGGGCAAGCCTACGTTGCGCACTTTCTGGAACTTGGGGCAACTGTTTGTGGGCAAGTAAATACTGGTGAAATCCCTGCGCACGAGAATTTACATGTCATCGCTGCTGATTTATCCGTTGCAAAGTCCGGTAACTCACTTGTGCAAGAAGCGCTTTCGCGTGCGGGAAAATTAGATTTTGTAATAAATAACGCGGCCAATCAAGCAGTTCTTGATCCAACCCAAGCTACACGTGTGGAAATTGAGTTAATGATGCGGATAAATGTGGATGCTCCAAAAGAGATCATCGATGAATCAGCTAAATCTGGAGTAAAAGTTGTTTTAAATATCTCATCCGTTGAAGCGCTCAACCCGCGGCCGGGGCATGAAATATATGGCGCCAGTAAGGCGGCTTTAGATGTCTTAACGCGTTCGGCTTCACGCGCTCATCCTCCGATGCGCGTACTCGGTCTACGTCTTGGGTTAATCGGTCGTGCTGGTATCGATCAAGCTTGGCCGGAAGGCGTTGCCGCATGGAAAGCAGCGACACCGCTGGGGCGTTATGCAAGTGCTGACGAAGTTGTGGGCGTTACTGAATTCTTATTATCTGATGCCAATGCGTGGGCCACTGGCGCAACTTATGACTTTGATGGCGGCCTAGGCGCACAAAGCTGGTAATTAAACTAGCGTGGAGATGTCAGTAATAAAGTCAGTGCCAAAAACAATATTCCAATTGCGGAAAAGACTGTTAAGCCACGTCTGACTTTAGGACGGGCAAGAACCACAGATGCGCGCGCAACTAGCGAAATGACGACGCTGTACCAAGTAGTAGAAGTTAGCGCCTGTACGACCGATAGTAAGAAAATTCCCAATGCTAAATTAAAATCTGCCGGAACGAATGCCGGGATAAAAGCCACGGCAAAGACAGCTGCCTTTACATTCGTCATATTAGTTAAGAAACCTAAGCGAAAGGCTGGACCTAAACCAGTCTTGGCACTGCCTTCGTAATCAAAGCGGCCATACTCTTTACGCGCCTGCCAAAGTGTTTGCAGGCTTAAGAAAACGAGATAGGAAACGCCAGTATATTTAAGTAGGTTGTAGGCGGTATGTGATCGTGCAAATATTTGTGAGAGACCAATTGCCGATGCGCTCCCCCACACAATTAGCGCGCTACCTGTGCCAAGTAAGGTCATCAGCGCGGTGCGCGGTCCACCCATGATTGCTTGGCGCAAAATCATCGCCACGGTTTGGCCAGGCACTAACGCCAGCAAGAAAGCGGTAGCGATAAATGCCGGCAGAACCTTTAAGAAACTGATCAAAATAGATACACCTATCCTGCGTAGCCCCGAAGGGATTCGAACCCTCGTAGCTGACTTGAGAAGCCAGAGTCCTAGGCCGCTAGACGACGGGGCCCTAGTACATTTTGTGAAGCTTTACTGCTGTCTTGCTTGGTACTGCGCTGGGGTACCAGGACTCGAACCTAGACTTACTGAACCAGAATCAGCAGGGCTGCCAATTACCCCATACCCCAATACAACAGGGGAAAGGATACCTCAATTTTTTGGTGCGATTTATAGGTTAATCGCCGCAGTAATACGGGCAAGTGAGGTTTCTTTACCCAGCAACTCCATCGATTCAAAGAGCGGTGGAGAAATCGTAGATCCGGTAGTTGCAATACGAACTGCGCCAAATGCAATACGTGGCTTAAGTCCCATCTCTTCAATTAGCGATGCACGCAGCGCAGCCTCAATTGAACCGTGGTTCCAGGTTGTAAGTGGTGTTAACTCAGCCAAGGTGCGCTTTAGCACTTCTTTCGAAGCCCCATCTGTCACCTTAGAAAGAGATGCTTCTTCAACTGCGAACTTTTTCACAAATAAGAAACGAAGCATCGCAGGAACTTCATCTAACTTAACAATGCGCTCCTGAATCAATGGCAGCGCTTGCTTAACAAGTGCGATTTCTTCTTCCGTACCAGTGATTACCTCAGCCTTGGTCAAGAATGGTAGCGACCACTTAAGGAATTCATCTAAAGTCAGCGCACGGATCTTGTCACCATTGATTGCCTCTAACTTCTTCATATCAAAGCGGGCAGGCGATGAATGCACTTTATCTACGGTAAACATCTCACATAGTTCGGCCATAGTGATATTTTCGCGATCATCGCCCGGTGACCATCCCAGCAGCGCCAAGTAATTACAGATTGCTTCGGGCAGATAGCCTTGTTCACGATACCAAGAGATTGACGCTTCGCCATTGCGCTTAGAAAGTTTCGCATTATCTTGCCCCATCACAAAGGGCAGGTGGGCAAAGACTGGATAATCAGCGATGGCAACGCCCATTGCTTGATAAACCCGAATCTGACGAGGCGTTGAAGATAGTAAATCTTCCCCGCGCAATACGTGGGTGACCTTCATCAAAACATCATCTACTGCAACTGCCAAGGTATACAGCGGTGAACCATCGGCGCGCACCAAAACAAAGTCAGGTACGAACTTATGATCAAAGGTGACTTCACCGCGGATTTCATCGGTAAATGTGGTGCTGCCATCTGGCATTCGCATACGCACAACGGCTGCGCGACCTTGTGCTTTATAGGCTGAAATTTGCTCATCAGTTAGATCACGACAGTGACCGTTATAGCCCGGTGCAACGCTAGCTGCGCGTTGTGCTTCGCGTACTGCTTCTAACTCATCAGGTGAGCAGTAACAGTGATACGCATCTTTCTGGTCTAAAAACTTCTGCGCCCAATGTGCATATTTATCTAGACGTTGTGATTGTAGGTAAGGGCCGTTCTCACCACCGACTTCAGGACCTTCATCCCAGTTAAGGCCAAGCCATTTCAAGGTATCGATCGCTGCTTGAATATATTCATCGGTAACGCGCGTGGTATCAGTGTCTTCAATACGGAATAAGAATGTGCCACCTGTATGGCGGGCATAGGCCCAATCAAATAGAGCAGTGCGAATATTTCCAACATGCAAATCGCCTGTTGGAGATGGCGCAAAACGAACCTTTACTTTTTTCTCACTCACGGCTTTGCACTCACCTTATTTGTTAGTTGGCCCAGTCCATCGATGCCGACAACGACGCTGCCGCGCGCGACAAGTGGTCCGATTCCTGCTGGAGTACCAGTAATGATTACATCTCCCGGCAATAGCGTCATAACTTGCGAAACAAATACGACGATATCGGCCACGCTAAAGATCATCTGATCTAGCGTTGCATCCTGGCGAATCTCATCATTTACCTTAGAGAAGATGCGCTGCGTGCCGGGCACGAAATCAGTTTCAATCCAGGGACCGATCGGGCAGAAGGTATCAAAGCCCTTAGCGCGCGCCCATTGGCCATCGCTCTTTTGTAGCTCACGACAAGTCACATCATTTGCCAAGGTGTAACCAAAGATAACTTCATTGACGCGCTCTTTTGGAACATCTTTACAAACACGTCCGATAACAACAGCCAATTCTGCTTCGTAATCAATTGTTGGCGCCATTGCTGGCCAAACAATTGTGTCCCCTGGTCCAATTACAGATGTATTTGGCTTTAAGAAGATGATCGGTTCCTTTGGAATGTCCGAACCCATCTCTTTGGCATGATCTGCATAGTTCTTGCCAACTGCCACGATCTTGCTACGCGGAATAACTGGCGCCAATAAACGCACCTTCGTTAGCTCAACCTTGGCCGCAGTCTTAGTAACACCGTGATAAATCGGATCTCCTGAGATTACGGTGATTGAGTTATCGTCTTCCAGAACCCCAAAGAGCGGGTCTGTGCCAAGGCCTGATTCAGGTCCTGGGCTAAATCGAACGATACGCATTGGGCTATCTTACGCCCTTGTAACGCCACCGTTTGCATCGATATGAAAGATAGTTGCCTGCGGAGAATTATCTGTAATAACTGCAGTCAGCGCTGATTTTTCACCTGCAATTACAACGCCTTCGATTCCCGCAATTTGTGATGCGGCAGCTACTGTAAATACGGCTTGCACGGCATCGAGTGTCAGATTCGGTGCTGCAATATTAATTGCAACATAAGTGCGCCCGGTTGTATCGCGCAGCGCCGCAGCTTGTTTTGCACCAGTACGTACCAGCGTTGAAGTCGCCAGCGTTGCTAACTTTTGATCTTCTGCATTTTCAAAAGTCTTACTCATGATCTTCTAACTTCTCATCTTTTAGACGTTCAATAATTACGCTACTTATTTTACGGCGGCGACCCAGTGGGCGCTCTGATGTAATAGACCAACCGGCAAATGAAATAGTGCTTCCGGCGATCGGAACGCGACCTAACTTCTGTGCCATCAGACCACCGATAGTGTCAACATCTTCAGAATCTGCTTTATCAAAATTAATCTTTAGTTCATCGGCTAGATCTTCTATATGCAGCGTCGCCTTGGCGCGCGCCTTATCTTCAGTGATCCAAATAAAGGCTTCTACTCCATCATCGAACTCATCGGCGATCTCACCAACAATCTCTTCGATAATATCTTCAATGGTGATAATTCCGGCAGTTCCACCGTATTCATCAACAACTATCGCTAAGTGGATCTGATCACGCTGCATCTCTTTCATTAGCTCGGCAGCGATCTTAATTTCAGGAACAAAGACGGCTGGACGCATATGTTGCTCAACTTTTTCATTGGTTTCGGCATCGTGATGATCTAGCGCGCGCTTGGCTAGATCTTTAACATATGCGATACCAATAATATTGTCGAGGTTTTCACCGACTACTGGGATACGTGAATAACCAGAGCGCAGCGCTAGCGATAGTGCTTGTCGTAAGTTCTTATCGCGCTCAATCCAAACCATATCGGTGCGGTGGACCATAAGTTCGCGAACCAAGGTATCTCCCAGTTCAAATACTGAGTGGATCATCTCGTGTTCATCAGATTCAACTAGGCCACGCTCATGTGCCTGATCTACCAAGTCGCGTAGCTCTGCTTCATTAGTAAAGGGGCCACTGCGAAAACCTTTACCTGGTGTTATCGCATTACCGATAGCAATTAAAAGATTGGTAACTGGCCCCAAGATGAAGGCTAAGAAGTAAGCAACCGATATTCCAGCGCGCGCCCATTTATGTGGTTGCTGGCGCCCTAATGTACGCGGCCCAACACCGACTACGACATACGACAGAACAACCATGATGGCCACAGTAAGCGCCATTGCCTGCCCAGATGAATATTCACGCAATAAGGCAACTGCAAGGAGCGCTGCAGCAGTGAATTCGCAGATCTTACGTACTAAGAGCAGAACATTTAAGTAACGAGCAGGTTGCTGCGAATACTTCTTTAATAAATGACCACCGCGCTTGGTTTCTATCTCTTCAATCAGAACGCGTGAAATTGAAGTCAGTGCAGATTCAGATGCTGCTAGAAAGCCGGCAAAGGCTATAAGTGCGATGATCGCAGTGATATTAAAGGCGTTCATGCGCTCTCCTGGTACTTCTTTACAAGTTCTTCCTGCAGGGCAAACATAACTTTCTCATCCGCAGCGTTGGCATGGTCATAGCCCAAGATGTGTAGCAGACCATGGGCGGCTAATATAAATATCTCATGATCAGTTGTATGACCTGCGGTTGCTGCTTGTTGCGCGGCAACAGTCGGTGAAATAACGATATCGCCAAGGGTTACTGCTTCATTTGCATCTGCCGGCATATCCATTGGGAAAGACAGGACATCGGTGGGTCCACCCTCGTCCATCCATTTGATGTGTAGCTCAGTCATCTCGATGACATCGACAAAGACTAAATTTACTTCGCACTCAGGGTTTAACTTCAATTCAATTAACGAGCTCTGCAGTAAATCCCGCACACCGTCAGTGGGCACAAGTTCGCCAGATTTATTGGTAATTTCTATTGTCATAAATATTTAATTTATTGGTTACGTAAGTTGCGCGGCGCTGTTTTCGCCTCGTCGTATTTATCGTAGGCCTTGACGATATCCCCGATTAGACGATGGCGGACCACATCTTCGGCGGTTAACTCCATAAAGGAAATATCATCGATATCTTGCAAAATATCCGAGATAACACGCAACCCAGATCGCACACCGTTAGGGAGATCTACTTGTGTCACATCGCCTGTGATCACCATCTTTGAACCAAAACCTAAACGGGTTAAGAACATCTTCATCTGTTCAGGTGTGGTGTTCTGCGCTTCATCCAAGATAATAAATGAATCGTTTAAGGTGCGACCGCGCATGTAGGCAAGCGGGGCTACTTCAATAACCCCGGTCTGCATTAAACGTGGAACTGAATCCACATCGATCATGTCGTGTAGCGCGTCGAAGAGTGGGCGAAGGAATGGATCGATTTTTTCACTTAGCGTTCCCGGCAGGAAACCTAATTTTTCCCCTGCTTCAACTGCCGGACGAGTCAAGATAATTCGATTAACTTTCTTTGCTTGCAGAGCCGCAACTGCCTTGGCCATAGCCAGATAAGTCTTACCGGTACCAGCTGGGCCAATTCCAAAGGTGATGGTGTTCTCTTCAATCGCATCAACATATTTCTTTTGATTGGCTGTCTTGGGACGAATCGTGCGTCCACGATTAGAGACGATATTAAGCGAGAGAACTTCGGCTGGACTATCTGCTGGCTCTTGTCCCAGCATTGCAATACTGCGATTTACCGCATCAACAGTAAGTGATTGTCCAGAACGGATAACCACAACCATTTCCGTGAATAACTTTTCCAGAACTAGGCAATCAATATGTGGTCCGCGCAGAGTAATCTCATTGCTGCGCACAGTAATGTTTACACTTGGGAAAGCAGCCTCAATTATTCTTAAATTGGCATCGCCGGCGCCGATGAGTGAGACCATCGAAATTGCCGGCGGAATGGTGATCAGAGTTCGTTCCATATAGTCAGTGATACTACTTTTAACCTGGTGGCCAAGCGAGCCCACGCCCACCAAGCAGGTGCAAGTGAGCGTGAAAGACGCTCTGTCCGGCATCTGCGCCAGTGTTAAAGACGGTGCGATAACCAGTCAGCCCACGATCGCCGGCAATCTCATCGGCTGCGGTAAATAAGGCAGCGGTGATCGTCGCTGACATTTTTGCAAGTGATGCCGCGTTCTCAGTATGAACGGTTGGAATGATTAAGACATGGGTTGGGGCTTGTGGATTTAAATCATTAAAGGCCACCGCGTTATCATTACGAAAGACGATATCGGCCGGAATCACACCATCGATAATTTTGCAGAAGATGCAATCTGGGTCTATCGCCATAAGTTGACTATACCTTTACCAGATTTTCAAAGCAGCGTTTAGGCCAGATAGCGCCGCCATTCCGGCGTGAGCCGAGCGAAATACGGGACGACCCATATGTACAACTTTGGCGCCAGCGCTAGCAAATAGTTCTAACTCTTCATCCGTTAACCCGCCTTCGGGGCCAATGATTACCAGAACTTTCTTTACTCCAGCAGTTAGAACTTCACTTAACTTATCAACCGCACTCTCATGTAAAACTATCGCTAAATCATAATTAGCAATTTCAGCGGCAATTTTCTTGGCATCTAAAACACCCATTACAAAGGGAATGCGGTTACGACGCGTCTGCTTGCTGGCTTCGCGCGCGGTCGTAGCCAATTTCGGCATTAGGTCAGGTGTTGCCTTGCCGATTGAACGAGTGGCTGCCCACAATAAAATTACATCAGCGCCACCTGCAGTATTTAATTCAATTGATTCCTTAATCCGATCGCCCTTTGTCAAAGCTTGAGCAACAGTAAATTCCACAGGAAGTGCTTCTTCATAACCCGAAGATGAAACCCGCACCGTCATTGATTTCTTGGTCATTGCAATGACTTCAACAACCGACCAAGCACCCTGCCCGTTAGAGAGCGCAAGTGATTCACCTATTTGGGTACGCAGTACTCGAATGGCATGGCCGGCATCATCTCCTTCGAATTCGTAGGTACTGCCAAATGTGGTTGGCAGATCAGCGACGAAGAAGAGGCTAAGCATTAGCGACCGAAGGCATCTCTAAATTTGCTGAAGAATCCCTGCTCGTGGCCCTTAACTTTTACATCGCCCGGCTTTTCTCCACGCGATGTCGCAAATTTACGCAATAGCTCTTCTTGCTCACGATTTAACTTATGTGGAGTTTGTACTTCCACGTGCACAATCAAATCTCCACGAGTTGCTGCGCGCAAGCGGGTCATACCTTTACCGCGCACCGCAACTGTTGCACCGCTCTGAGTGCCGGGGCGAACTTCAACTTCTATCGGGCCATCCAAAGATTCGACCATTACTTTTGTGCCCAGGGTTGCCGCTGCGAAAGAGACTTCGATAGCAACATGCAAGTTATGACCATCACGAATTAATAACGGGTGTTCGGCTTCAACGATTTCCACATAAAGATCACCTGCTGGTCCGCCTCCAGCACCGACTTCACCGCGACCAGCAAGCTGTATGCGATTACCAGTTTCCACACCTGGTGGAATCTTTACTGAAATATTTTGACGCGCCCGAACTCGTCCATCACCAGCACATTCGCGGCAAGGATTTTGAATTACGCTGCCATATCCCTGACAAGATCCGCAGGGACGCGATGTCATTACCTGACCTAAGAAGGAACGTTGCACTTGCTGTGTTTCACCGCGTCCTTTACAGACTTGGCACATGGCAGGTGCAGATGAATCAGCAGATCCTTGGCCGCTGCACTTGGTGCATGTAACAGCGTTCTCAACAGAAATTTCGCGTTCGGTTCCGAAACAAGCTTCATTTAAATCAACTTCAACGCGAATTAGCGCATCTTGTCCTTGGCGCATACGTGGACGGGGCCCACGATTTTGTCCGCCTCCAAAGAAGGCATCCATGATGTCGCTAAAGCCACCGCCACCGAATCCCCCACCAAAACCAGAGCCGCCCATGTCATATGACTGACGTTTCTGCGGATCGCTCAATACTTCA
>Ga0194055_10002783_pt1 | contig 13761 bp, 14 predicted proteins | sample SepL449m_MetaG_FD_155482 | JGI IMG/M metagenome (GOLD analysis project Ga0194055, IMG submission 155482) | Anoxic zone freshwater microbial communities from boreal shield lake in IISD Experimental Lakes Area, Ontario, Canada - Sep2016-L442-9m | ecosystem: Environmental > Aquatic > Freshwater >... | reverse complement strand
CGTTCAGACGTGCCGTATATGTCGCGCCGTTCTGGGAGGACAACTTCAAGCAGATGGCCGACCTGTGCGGTATCGATCGCATCATCTTCGGATCGGACTGGCCGCATCCGGAGGGCTTGGCCGATCCGATCAATCTGGTCAGCGATCTTGAATCACATGGCCTCGACGAGGAGGGTATCCGACTCGTCATGGGCGCCAACATGATCGATCTGTTCAAGGTGCCCAACAAGATCGTGCACAAACCCGACGTGCCGGCGCTCATCCTCGCCTGACAACACAGCCGATCCATGAACGCGAATTCCGAGCAGGTGCAGTTGTCGGTAGGCAGGCTGCTGGAGTTGTTCGACGTGTCCGGAGAAGGCGACCGTTTCCGCGCGCAGAGTGGAGTGGCCGGTGACGACGAACGACAGGTGGTGGAGGGAACCCAAGTACTGGCCCAAGCGATTGTCGCGGTGGCCAAGCGTTTCCCGGGCAAGTCGATACGTTCGGCGCACGCGGTGTTCGCAAGGGTGGTGATGACCGGCGATCCCGTCGACTTGGTCATCGACGTGATCCACGAAGGCCGTTCCACCGCCTCGGCGGTTGTCTTCGCGGAGCAAAACGGCAGGCGCTGCGTGACCGTCACGATACTGGCCGATGTGCCGTCGGTCGATGTGATCCGTCACCATCTGCCCCGCCCGGATGTCGGGAAACCCTCGGCGGCAAACGAATCCCCGATGCACATGGGCGGGGCGCAGTTGCGATTGGTCGACGTGATGGACGTCAACAGCCCCGACGAGATCGGGCCGCCGGAGTTGTACGCCTGGTTGAACTTCGACCCGTTTCCCGACGCGCCAACCCCGACCCGCGATGATCTGGCCAAGGCCCTGGCGGCCTACTTCACCGGCCAACTGGGGATCTCGACGACGATGCGCGCCCACGCCGGCATCGGAACAGCGCAATCCCACCTCACCGTGTCCACCGCCCCGATGACGGTGACAGTCTGTTTCCACGAACCGGTTTCGTGGGACGGCTGGCTGCTCTACACCCACGAAAGCACGCAAGTCGGCGCAGGCATGTCCTATGTTCGCGGCACGGTGCACACCGAGGCGGGTGAACTCATCGCCTCCTTCACCCAGGAGGCCCTCATTCGGCCACTGCGTGCCACCGACGCCGGCATCGAGGTCCGGTCGCGGCTGTAGAGCCGTTGGTGGCTTGAGAGGAGAACGCACTATTGATTCGGTTATTGATTCGGTCATCGCGAGAAGCTAGTAACCTGAGGGTGAAGCCGAGGTGGCCGGTGCCGCACAACAATGAACTGCTCGCCGGATGGTCGGCAGCGTCGTCATCCGACCCACGAACCTAAGGAACGGCCATGCGTAAAGAGGACATGATTCTGATCAGTGTCGACGACCATATCGTCGAGCCGCCCGACATGTTCGCCAACCACCTCCCGAAGAAGTACATCGACGACGCGCCACGTCTGATCCACAACGCCGATGGTTCGGACATGTGGAAGTTTCGCGACACGGTGATCCCGAACGTGGCGCTGAATGCCGTGGCGGGCCGGCCGAAGGATGAGTACGGCCTGGAGCCGCAGGGTCTCGACGAGATCCGGCCGGGGTGCTTCAACGTGGACGAGCGCGTCAAGGACATGAACGCCGGCGGCATTCTCGGGTCGATCTGTTTCCCGTCCTTCCCCGGCTTTGCCGGGCGCCTTTTCGCGACCGAGGATCCGGATTTCTCACTGGCGCTGGTGCAGGCCTACAACGACTGGCACATCGACGAATGGTGCGGTGCGTACCCGGCGCGGTTCATCCCGATGGCGCTACCGGTGATCTGGAACGCCCAGCAGTGCGCCGACGAGGTTCGCCGAGTGTCCAAGAAGGGCGTGCACGCGATCACGTTCAGCGAGAATCCGGCCGCGATGGGATATCCCAGCTTTCACGACGAATACTGGAATCCGCTGTGGAAAGCACTGTGCGACACCGACACCGTGCTGAACGTTCATATCGGATCATCGGGGAAGTTGGTGGTCACAGCACCGGATGCACCGATGGATGTGATGATCACGCTGCAACCGATGAACATCGTGCAGGCCGCGGCGGACCTGCTTTGGTCGCGGCCGATCAAGGAGTTCCCGAACCTCAAGATCGGCCTGTCCGAGGGTGGCACCGGCTGGATTCCGTACTTCCTGGAGCGTGCCGACCGGACCTACGATATGCACTCGACGTGGACCGGCCAGAACTTCGGCGGCAAGGTCCCGTCGGAGGTGTTCCGCGAGCACTTCCTGACCTGTTTCATCAGCGATCCGGTCGGGATCAAGCTGCGCCACGAGATCGGCCTGGACAATATCGCCTGGGAAGCCGACTATCCGCACAGCGACTCGGTGTGGCCGAACGCGCCGGAGGAGTTGTGGGAGGTACTCACCGCCAACGACGTGCCGGATGGCGAGATCAACAAGATGACCTATGAGAACGCGATGCGCTGGTACTCATTCGATCCGTTCGCGCATATCACCCGTGAGCAGGCCACGGTGGGTGCATTGCGTAAGGCGGCCGAGGGCCACGACGTGAGCATCCAACCGCTCAGTCACCACACCAAGGAGCAGCGCGGTGGCAGTGCGTTGTTCGACGCCGCGAAGGCGAACAGCTAGCTGGCAGTGGGACTCCGAGGCGAAGTGACGATGGCGATAGCCTGCCGGGGACATTGGCGGGCCGCCTCGCGGATCTGCGCTTCGTTCTCTTGCGTCACGTGGTCGTTGAGGATATGCAGATAGTCCTGCTCGTCAAGCAGGAACACCTCCGGTGCGACCCCCATGCAGACCGCGTTGGCCTCACACAGGCCGAGGTCGACTTCCACCCTCATCGGAGCACCCTCAACGAAGGACTTTGACCGGGACGGTATGCCAGCCCGCGACGTTCTGCATGTGAACCCGCTCAAGGCGGTCCCACTGGACCTCGTAGCGCGGCATGAAGTCGAGCAGGCGCTCCAGGGCTAAAGCGCTCTCCATCCTTGCCAGCGCTGCACCCAGACAGCTGTGGATGCCATAGCCCAGACCGAGGTTCTGTGCTTCGGTCGGATTGCGGTCGATGTCGAAGGTCTCGGCGTCGGTGAAGGCCCGCGGATCCCGATTCGCTGCCGCTGCTAACAGGAAGACCGGCTTGCCGGCCGGGATCGTGACGCCGTGCAGTGTCGCCTCTTTCAGGGTGTAGCGCACCTGGTACTGCACCGGCCCCTCGTAGCGCAGCAGTTCCTCCACCGCTGCCGGAATCTTGCTGCGGTCGTCGAGCAATTTCTGCCACTGGTCGGGGAAACGGGCGAAGTTCACCACTGCGGTGCCCAGCAGTTTGGTGACGGTTTCGGCGCCCGCACCGCCCAGCAGGGTGGCGAAGCCGCAAATCTCAATGTCGTCCAACTGGCGCAGCGTCCCGTCGCCGTCAGGGACCTGTGCCGCGATCAGCTTGCTGATCATGTCGTCCTGCGGATCGGCGCGCCGCTGCTGCACCAGGTTGTAATAGAATCCGGCGGTCTCCATGAAGGCCTGTATGCCGGCCTCGCTGGTTTCCATCTGACCGGGCTCGCGATGCAGTGAGGTATCGATCCAAACCCGAACCTGTTGGCGGTATTCCTCAGGCACCCCGGCCATCCGGGTGATCACCTCGACCGGAAACGGACCCGAAAAATCCTGAACCACATCGAAGTTGTCCGGGTCGACGGCATTGAGGAAACGGTCGATCTGTTCGATGACGGTGTCCCGCTGCTCCTGGACGGTTCGTGGGGTGAATGCCTTGTTCACCAGGCTGCGCATATTCCGGTGATCCGGCGGGTCCATGAAGATGATCGATGTCGGCGGGGGTTCAGGAGACTTGACCATCGCCAGATCGCAGCCGTAAGCCGACGAGTAAGTCTGGAAATCCTTCAAGGCGTTGGCGACGTCTTCATGTCGGGTGAGGGCGTAGAAATCCATCTCGGGGTGGTAGTAGACCGGCGCTTCGTCGCGCATTCGTCGGTAGATCTCGAACGGATTGTTGAAGTACTCTTCCGAGAAGGGGTCGAAGACGAGTTCGGTCTGAGTCATTGCGTGCTCCTCCGAGGCAGGTGAGCCGTAAACGGTTGGGGGATGCGGACAGTATCGCCGACCGTCCGGTTCACGAGGGTGAAAAGTCCCGAATTATGCAGTGTCGGACGTGGCACGCCTCACCGCGGGTTGTCCATCAATTCCAGCGCCGCGTCGGCGGCATCGAGAACTGCACCAGGGGCGACGCCGGCTTTCTCTGCGATGTCGGCAACCAGGGTCACGTCCTTGCGCAGGAGCCCGGCCGCGACTTGTTTGAGCACATCCAGGCTGCCGCCGAATCTGGCGATACTACCCAGCGCGTAGCTGTTCGCCGAGCCCGCGGAGATCACCGAGGCGAGGTTCTCCGGAGCTATACCGAGCGCCTCACCTAGCGCGAGTGCGGTCCGGGCCGTCGCCAGGTTGGCGGTGAACAACAGATTGTTGACCAACTTGGTGAGTTGCCCGGAACCTACCGGGCCCAGGTGAATGACCGGGTCGCCGTACGTGGCGAAGACCGGTCGGATCCGCGCGACGACGTCCGCATCGCCTCCGACCATCACCAGCAGAGTGCCCTGGGCCGCAGCCGGTCCACCGCCGCTGACGGGTGCGTCGACCACCGAGACTCCCTTCTCGCCGGCTCGCGCGGCCAGTTCCCGGCAGGTGTCGGGATGGACGGTGCTGTGCACCGCAATGACACCGCCGGGTTCAAGCCCTGCCAGTACACCGGTCCGCCCCGTCACGACTTCGGTGACGTCGTCGTCACCCACCACGCACACGCAGACCAGGTCGCTGGCCGCGGCGAGCTGCGCCGCTGAACCCGCGATCTGCGCAGCGCTGTCGGCGAACGGTTCGACCGACGCCTGGCGGCGGGCCCAGAGCGTGGTGCGGTAGCCGCCCTCGAGGATCCGTCGCGCCATCGGCGCCCCCTGACTGCCCAGTCCGATGAATCCGACCCTCATCTCAACCAGCCTCCCGATCCGAATCGTCACGGGTGTCCGAGCCGGCGGCGGCGATGCACCGCTGCGCGAATGACAAGACGCCACCGTGATAGTCCGCGGCGGCCAGACAGAGGCTCAGATTGTGGCTGCAGCCGGCCTGACGGTTGACCTCCACACCGGGCGCCACCGTGAAGAGCGCGGCGATGCTGGACAGCGCCTGCGGCGTCGACTCCCAGACCCGCTCGTGCTCGGCGGCGGTGAATCGCACTGGAACCGACAGCTGACCGGCCAGCGCGGGAAAGTCCCTTTTCGCCCAGTTCGCCGAGATGGCGGCCTCCTGCGGCGGCGAACCGGACGAGCCGACGTTGCTGACGACATCGGCGGGGTACAGGTGCTCCGGGCCCCAGATCAGCTCTCGCAGCCCGCTGGGCCGATGGGTGTAGGTGACCTCGGCGAGAATGGCTGCGGCGGCGGCATAGTGGCGCAGGCCGGTGCCGGCGAGTTCGACACCGAGAATGTCGCGCCGTCGGGAGTCGACAGCCATCCGCATCGCCAGTTCGCAGCCGTTGGAGTGGGCCACGACGAACAGACCTGCACCACGGGGCCGCGGACCCAGCATGGCGTCGACGGCGGCGTAGGCGAGGTCTACCCGACGGACCGGGTCCCACATCCCGTCGGAGTAGAGTCCGGAAGTACCGTAGCCGGGCCGGTCCAGGGCAAGGACGGTGAATCCGGCCGCAGCGCCCGCGCGGATCAGGGACAAGTCGGGGTGGCCCGGACAGTCGAAATATGCCGCCGAGGATCCGCCGCCGTGCAGAGCGACGATCACCGCGCGGGCGTCCACCGCCTCGGCCAGCAATCCAGACATCGGTATGCCGTCGACGGGCACCACTCTCCGAACCGGTACCGGGTATGTGGCACTCATGCGCGATCCTCGTCGTCGTTGATTTCGACGATCGCGTGGACCGGACAGTCGAACAGTGCACGCATGACGGCATCGCGGTCGGTGTCTGGCACCGTACCGTCACCGATCAGCGAGGCGTAGCCCCAGTCGTCGAGTGAGAAGTACCCCGGCGCATGCCTTGCGCAGGCGCCGAAGCCGTCGCAGATGGTCCGATCCAACCGGATCCGGATCCGCGCGCCACTCACGGGCGGGTCACCGCCTCCACCTCGAAGGGCCGCTCGGCGCGCCAGGCACCGGCCTGGCACGACTCGCAATCGCCGGCGAGATGCCTTTCGACCAACTGGGGGAACTGCCCGAGCAGACTAGCCGCCACATTGGCCGCTCCGTCGAGGGTCGCACAGGCACCCCGGCCGCGAAGAACCACCGACCAGCGCTGCAACCGTGCGATGTCGTCGCTGGCCGCAACCCCGTCGCGCAACGCATTTGTGACCGCGGCCATCGCCGCGGTGCCGTTGAAGCACGATCCGCACTGCCCCGCGTTTTCGCGGTCGAAGTACGACAGCACCGCCGCCGCCACCGCCACCGGGCAGTCGTCGGTGAGGATCGCGACCGCCCCGCAGCCCAGGCCACTCCCATGTCCGCGGAAAGTCTCATGGTCGAGGGTGGTGTCGAGCACGGCCCGGTTCATCAGGCCTGCGAAATACCCGCCCGCCAGCACTCCGCCGACGTGCTCGGCGGGCACCCCGTGCAGGGCGAGCAGATCGGTGAAGGCCAAACCGTGCGGAACTTCGTACAGCGCCGCCGGGCGGGACGCGCCGGTGACGGTCATCAGGAAAGTTCCCGGTGACAGCGAGGTGCCCGCCGAACGAAACTCGCGGGACCCGTTTCGTTGCAGGAACGGCAGATTGGCGAGCGTCTCCACATTGCTGACCAAGGTTGGATGTCCCCCGACACCGCGCTGGAACGGCCGCGGGGGTTTGTCGGTCGGTTTGGCCGGACCACCGTTGATGGCCCGGACAGCGGCCGTCTCCTCGCCGGCGATGTACCCGGGATCGACTGTGGCGATGCAGATCTGGAGTCCGTCGATACTGTCGACATCCACCTCGGCCAGCGCGGCGTCCACGGCTGCAGCAGCCGCCGGATCGGAGACGTAGACCCACGCCCGGCGGGCGCCCACCACGTGTGCAGCCAACCGGAGGCCGTCGATCACCAGGTGCGGCCGGTGGCGTAGCAGCCAGCGGTCCTTGACCGACGCCGGTTCACCCTCCTCGCCGTTGGCCACGACGACGGTCTCCAGGCCCCGCAGGTGCGCCTGGCGCACCGTGCGCAACTTGACGGCCATTGGGAACGCTGCGCCTCCGCGTCCCAGCAGCCCGGACAGTCGGACTTCGCCGAGCAGCGAGTCGATATCGCCTATCGGGTGGTAGCCGCCTGCCGACCGATAGGCGGTGTAACTCTCGTTGTCCGCGGACAGTCGCAACAGTCGGGGGACGCATCCAGGCGCGACGGCCACGGTCAGTCCGGTGCCCGGTTCGGCCGCCGCTTTCATCGATCACCTTCTCTGCCTCGGGTCGGTTGCACGTGGTGCTGGCGCCGCCGGAGACGGCGGCCGGCTGGCTAGACTGACGCCTTATGAGAACGGCGGTGGTACGGGTAGACGTCGATCCATCGGGAGTGTTGTCGCCGGCACAGCTGATCGAGGGAATGACTTTGTTGCGAGCGCTTTCTGAGCAGGCTGATGTCGGCGTTGTCGACAACAAGCTCGCGATCATGCCGCGCGGCCGGCGTGAAGCTGAGTTGCTGATCCTCGGCGACGAACCGGAGGAACTCAAGGCGGCGGCGGTAACGTTGTGCGCCAGGGCTTTCGGCACCGAGCCAGTCGCAGGCGTGCTCACGTATGTGAGTCGTGGAACCGACGAGGACGCCCGCGGCGTGCTGGCCGGGTTCGGAATCACCGGGCAGATCGGTCGGTCGGTGGGCGACGACGGCATCGACGTCATCCACGCAACGTTGCGCAGTGCTGATCTGGAACGGGTACCGGAGAGCCGCATCCACACCGCACTGGAGGCGTCCACCAACTGCGAGGTGCGCATCCGCGTCATCTGAGCCGATCTGCGGGTTCATTCGTCGAGGAAGTCCAAGATGGCAGGAGCGGCCTGCACCCATGTGTCGAACATATTGAAGCCCTTTGCTTTTCCCGTCGCGCGATCCTCGCCGGCACGCTCCCACGCGTCCTCGGGCCACGGGGGATCGATCAGTGTCGAGCCTTTGATGAGACAGCTCACCTCCAGTGCTGTGCGCTTGGGGTGGTCCCAGTCGTTCTCGCCGCCGCGGATGATCAGGGTCGGCGCCCTGATGGCGTCGAACTGCCCGTCGTCCACGCCGGGGATGGCCTGTCCCGGCTTCGGTACGAAAGCGTTGAGCCACCGCAGCATCACCTTGAGGAACTCGTCGTCGTCCATGGCGAGGATCCGGTCCTTGTTGGCGGGGTTATCGGCGATGCGCTCCTTCCATTCGCCCACGCTCAGAAGGCCTTTCATGCCGAGTCCGCGCACGGCCTGAATGCTGGGAATGATGTAATAGGCACCCAGTACGAACGAGCCGTAGACCCCGCCGACGATGTTCCAGGTGACCAGCTTGGTGACGATCTCCGGATGCAGGATCGTCGTCAGAATGGAGTCCCTGGCGCCTCCCGATCCACCGGCGATGACGCACGGCCCGATGCCGAGCCCGGTGATCAGCTGGTGCAGCGTGTCGGCGCGCATGTGCGATTCGCTCTGGCCGTAGAACTGAAGGTCGGACTTTCCGCAATTCGGCCTGTCCCAGAGCAGTACCCGATAGCCACCCTTGACCAGCTCCTCGGCCAATGGGCGGAGCCCGGGGACGTCCTTGCTGAATCGGCCGCCCGGAGTGAGGGCAATGAAGTCGCCTGCCGCGCCGAGGATCTCGTAGACAACATTTCCGCCGTGGATCTCGAGGACACCCTCGCCCGGGCTGAGCTCAGGTCCTTCCGACGACTGCGCGCTCACGCGGTCACCAGCACATCGTTGCCCACGACGCGCACCGGGTAGGTGCGGATGCTCCACTCCGGTTTGACTGAGGTCGTGCCGGTGGCGAGTTCGAAACCCCACTGGTGCCAGGGGCAGTAGATGTATTCCATGTCCCGCACCATCACCGAGTCGCCTGGCACGCTCTCGTCGACGACATTGCGCCCGCGGGGCCGTCCCGAACAGAGTGGGCCGCCCTCGTGCGGGCAGTAGTTGGCGATCGCATAAAACGTGCCGCCGGCGTTGTAGACACCGACGCCGTGGCGACCGATCGGTACCAGTTTGTGTGTGCCGGGCGGGATTTCGTCGACCGTCGCGACGACGTGCTCGCGTCCCTGGGCCAATCGGGGCTGTTGCTTCGCGTCGGTCATCAGAACACCCGGACCTGACCTTCGAGGGCCGGCACGGTTTCAGGAAGCTTGTAGGTGGCTATCCCGTTGCGGAACATGACGTTCTCCCGGGCGTGCTGGGGCAGGTGTTTGACCAACCAGCGAGGGTCGTCGAAGGTCCAATGCGGGTAGTCCGAGGAGAAGAGCAGGATCTTGTCGCACTCCATCCACTCGAAGGCTCGCAGCAACTCGGTCTTGTCCTCGGGGTAGTCCAGCGGCTGAGTGGTGAACTTGATGTGATCCTTGACGTACTCGGAGGGCTTGCGCTTAATGTCCATCCAGGATTTGCGCGCCGCATAAATCGCGTCCATCCGCCACATCAGCGGCAGGATCCAGTTGAAGGCGTGTTCGACCAACACGATGCGCAGGGTGGGGTAGCGGTCGAAGACGCCGTCGAAGATCAGGCTCATCACCTGGTTGGCTGCCGTGAGCGAGTAGCTGACCATGAAGTCGTGGTTGTAGCTCGGGAGGCCGACGGGCGGGATGGGCAGCGTCTCGAACCGGCCGCGCGACAGGTGACAACTCACAGTGATGTCGTGTTTTGTGGCAGCCTGCCAGATCGGCTCGTACTGCGGATCGCCCCATGACGGTCGTGGCTCGGCCTTGATCAGGACCTGTGCCATGTAGGGATGGTCGGCCCACTTCTCGATCTCGCGTGCCGCGCCGACCGGATCCTCGATGGCCACGCATATCGAGCCGCGCCAGCGTTCGTGCCAGTTGTTGTGGCTGTCCAGCCAATGCTCGGACTGCCAGGTGTTGTGCGCATAGGCCAATGCGGCGGTGGCCTCCGGCAGGCGGCAATTGCCGGCCGTCGGTTCCAGTACAGCGATGTCAACGCCGGCCTCCATGATCGCCTGGCGGAATGCGAGGTCAGGGTCTGAGCCGGCGAATTCGCCGTCGGGCGGGAAGGTGTCGACGCGCATGGCGTAGGCGTGGGCGTAATCGGGTGCGTCGTAATAGATTATCTCGCCCACGTGGTGGTTCATAAAGTATTTGCTGCGCAGTGGTTCGGGGATGTACGCCTGCAGAGCGCCGCGGCGGGGGACTGGGTGTATGTCGGAGTCGACGCATCGGACAGCAATGCGCTCCGCCGGCGCGACCCGGTCCTGGATATGCGTCACAGACATCGCGGTCTCCTTCTCGATCTACTCTGCTGGCGCAGTGGCAGGGATGTCTATCCCGTACAGCCCGGCAGCATTGCGCCAGCACACCTTCTCGCGCTGCTGCGCCGTCCAGGCCGCCGGCAGCGCGGTGGCGTCGCCGCAGTGCCAGTGCGGGTAGCTGGAGCCGAACATGAGCATGTCTTCCTTGCCGGTGAAGGACAGCCACTCGCCGGCGAACTCCGCATCTCCGGGGCCGTCGAGACTGTTGTGGACGAAATAGACGTGGCCGGGCAAGTAGTCGGTGGGCATCCGGGGCGCCCAGGGGGTCTGCTCCAGGTGGGGCCGGCCGAAGCAGTCCATCCGCCACATGAAGGGTGTCAACAGGTCGGCGGCGCCGTCGGCCCAGACGAACTTGAGATCGGGCATCCGTTCGAACACACCTTCGGCGATCATGTTCAGCAGGTGATAGATGTAATTGAGCGACATGAAGCTGAGGTACTGCTCGTAGGTCCGGGTGTGTCCCGAAGGCGTTGGCGGAAAGGCGATTCCCTCACCGGACTCGATATGGGTGGCCACCGGCAGACCGGCGGCGGCCGCTGCCTCCCACAGCGCCCAGAACTGCGGTTTGCCGTACAACTCCCGGGACTGAAGCGGAACTCCGATTTGCACCACCCGCGGGTGATCCCGGTACTTCTCGATCTCGCGAAGGGCTCCTCTGATGTCGTCCGGATTCACCCGGATGGTGCCCCGGAACCGCGCTCCGAATTCCGGGTGGTCCAGCCAGCGGGAGACCATCATCTCGTTGTGCGCCGAAAGGATCGCGGTGCCGAGGTGACGGTCCGGCATGATGCCTCGGCCCATCGGATGCAGCACCGCCACATCGACACCGCGGGCGCCGAACAGCTGCTTGGCGACGATCGCGGGATCCGATCCGGGGTATTGACCGTCAGGTCCGCGGGTACCCGGCGCATACTCACCGCCCGGCGCGCCGTACCAGTCCATCTCATAATCGGGGAAGCCACGACTGGCGAAGGGCTCGCGCATCACCGATCGCAATTCCGGAGTGGAACCGAAGAAGATGTGGACGCTGGCGTCGATCAGGGGCGTTGTGGTCCGATCCGGGTGCTCTATCACCTGAATCAATCCGCCTTCCGGTGTTACTCAGGCCGACGCCTCGGCCGCGACCGTGGGAGGGGAACGGAACGGTCCAAGTGTAGGTCCAAGTGCCGCCATCGCAGTGAATTTTTGTCTCGCTGCGGATCGCGGGGCGACCGTCACGCTGACCCGATTGCTCGTGACGGGCAACGAAAGCGCCTGCTACAGTCCGTTCCCATCGGTCGATCCGGTCGCACACCGTATGGATTGGTTGGGCAGGAGGCCGCCGTTGCTACTCGAATTCGACGCCGAACAACGGTTGTGGCAGGAAACCGTGCGCGACGCGGTGGCCAAACGATGTCCGGCCGCGCTGATCCGAAGAATCGCCGAGGGCGCCGCTGACCCGGCACCGCTGTGGGGAGCCCATGTTGAGCAGGGCTGGACCGAGCTGACCGATCCGGCGAACGCGGTCGAGTTGACCATCGTGTTGGAGGAACTCGGCCGGGCTACCGACCCGACGCCATTCCTGGCGACGGTGACGCAGTTCGCTCCGCTGGCCGATGCCCGATACAACCCGCAGCAGGCCGGCGCGGCCCTGCTGGAGGGCGTGACGGCGCGCCGGGACGGCGAGGGTTGGCTGTTGTCCGGTACGTCGCGTTACGTGCTCGACGGCGATCGGGCGGAGCACCTGGCCGTCGTCACCGACACCGGGGTGTTCGTCGTCGATGCGGGCAAAGCCACGGTGACCCGCCGCCCGGTTTTTGACCCGGTATTGCATGTTGCCGACGTTTCCCTTGCCGCAGTGAAGGTTTGCGACGGCGACCGGGTCGACGTCGACGCCGAACGCGCGAGCCATGTAGCGCGGACGGGCATGGCGATCACGACGGTGGGAGCCTGCCAGCGCGTCCTTGATCTGGTGTTGCAGTATGTGCGCGATCGTCATCAGTTCGGTGTTCCGATCGGATCGTTCCAGGCCGTACAGCACAAGGCAGTCGATATGCACGTGGCGATCGAGCGAGCCCGGGCACTGTCCTACTTCGCTGCGCTGACGATCAGCGCCGACGATCCGCGTCGTCGACTGGCGGCGGCGATGGCCAAAGCCGCCGCGGGTGATTGCCAGGCCGTGGTGTTCCGCAACGGCCTACAACTGTTCGGGGGAATGGGATTCACCTGGGAGAACGATGTCCAGTTCGCGCTTAAGCGCGCCAAGGCCGGTGAGTTGATGCTTGGCGGCGCGGCCGAGCACCGCGCGGTGGTAGTCGAGGAGTACGGGAAACTCTGATGCAGCTTTCGTTCGAACCCGAGGTCGAGGATTTCCGCGCCGAGTTCATCGCGTTCCTCGAGGCCAATCTGCCCAGCGAGGCCGAGACCCTGGAGCGGCCCCGGTCGGTGTCGCACCTGCCGGCGTGGGCCCGCCGATGGCAGCGGTTGCTGTTCGACAACGGCTGGTTGCTACCGGGCCAACCGCCCGAGTTCGGCGGCCGCAATGCCACGATCCTTCAGCAGTTCGTTCACCTGGAGGAGCTGTGCCTTCGCCGGATTTACCACAGCTTCAACCCCCAAGGTGTGAATATTGTTGCGGCGTCTCTGATTTCATTCGGTTCCGATGAGCAGAAGCACCGCTGGGCCGTACCTGTGCTCAAGGGTGACCTGACCGCGTCACTCGGTATGAGTGAACCCGGTGCGGGCTCCGATCTAGCCTCCCTGCGAACCCAGGCGGTGCTCGACGGCGACCATTTCGTGGTCAACGGGCAGAAGGTCTGGACGTCGGGCGCCCACGACGCCGACTTCTTGTTGACGTTCGTGCGCACCGATCCCGATGCCCCCAAACACAAGGGCATCAGCGTGCTGGTGATCCCGACCGACCTGCCCGGTGTGGTTCGCCGCCCATTCCCCTCGATCTGTGGGATCGACGACAAGGACTTCAACGAGGTGTTCTTCACCGATGTTCGGGTACCTGCCGAGAATCTGGTCGGTGTTCTCAACGGCGGCTGGGGATTGGCCAACGGAGCCCTCGGGCACGAACGCACCATGATGTGGTTGGGCTTCGCCGATCGGATCGCCAACATGATCGGCGACTTCCGACCTGAGACGCCGCTGGAGAAGGACCAGTACGCGTCGATGATCATGGACTACCAGGCGCTGCGCCTGATGGGTTCGGCCGGGCTGGCCAGGGCGGCCCGCGGTGAGACCGATGTGGCATCTGTGTCGGTTCTCAAGCTGTTCGGTGCCGAGGCGGAGTTGCG
>Ga0194055_10002782_pt1 | contig 13763 bp, 13 predicted proteins | sample SepL449m_MetaG_FD_155482 | JGI IMG/M metagenome (GOLD analysis project Ga0194055, IMG submission 155482) | Anoxic zone freshwater microbial communities from boreal shield lake in IISD Experimental Lakes Area, Ontario, Canada - Sep2016-L442-9m | ecosystem: Environmental > Aquatic > Freshwater >... | reverse complement strand
GCGCGTCATGCATGGAAAGCCCAAGGCATTGATCGCGGGCCCGTCATCCATGCCAGCCGCAAAACACCCAAGGGCTTGCTGCAATGGCAAATTACGGTCAGGCTAGACGGGGACAGGCTCTTTAACGGCGCCCTGCCCACCCTCATTCAGTGGGGCAAGCCTGAGGCAGCCGATCCTATGAAATTGCATCCTCGCAATCACTTGCCACGTTCAGGCGTGTCACTGAAGTCTTTGACCGTCTCGCATCCCAGCGCTAGCAAAATTCAAGCAGCCTATGACGCCATTTCCTTAGGTCACATTGCGGTCAGCGAGGGCTCCCCCAACATCTTGGCCACGCTTCAAACACCCAAAGGTCTGATCACTCTAGAAAGTTTAGGCATTTAAACAATGAACGCTTCGCTTCAATCCGCATCAGAGAGCGCGGTTAACGATAATTCCCCCATCGATGTCTTGATTGTGGGTGCCGGTTTGTCTGGCATTGGTGCAGCCAAACATTTGCAAATGCACTGCCCGCAAACCAGTTGGTGCATTTTGGAATCAAGAGACGCCATTGGTGGCACGTGGGACTTGTTTCGATATCCAGGAGTTCGTTCAGACTCTGACATGTACACCTTGGGTTATTCGTTCAAGCCTTGGGTGAATAACAAGTCGATTGCCGATGGCAGCACCATTCGCCAATACATTCAAAAGACGGCCGATGAAAATAGCATCACGCCGCACATTCGCCATGGCCACTCCGTGAAGAATGCCACATGGTCATCGGATGAAGCCTGTTGGACCATTACTGCAAGTCAAAAACAAAGTGATCAGCCAGTCATTTTGAAAGCACGGTTTTTGTACCTTTGCTGCGGGTACTACAGTTATAAAAATGGCTATCAACCCGAATTTCCAGGCCAATCCAACTTCAAAGGTCAGTGGGTTCATCCTCAATTCTGGCCAGCCAAGCTGAATTACGATCAGAAAAAAGTGGTGGTCATTGGCAGTGGTGCAACAGCCGTCACCTTGGTGCCGGAAATGGCCAAGACGGCAGCGCATGTGACCATGTTGCAGCGCTCTCCCACTTACGTCGTTTCAAGGCCAGCAGAAGACAGCTTCTCTTTAAGCTTGCAAAAATACCTGCCCATGAAATGGGCTTATCGACTCACACGCGCTAAAAATGTCAGCTTAGGCTTGCTGTCATATCAACTGGCTCGAAGCCAACCCGAGTTTGTGAAACGCTATTTGGTGAAGATGGCTGCCAAGCAATTGCGCTCTGATGAACAAGCACAGCATTTTTCCCCTGATTACAAACCTTGGGATCAAAGACTCTGCCTTGTGCCAAACGGCGATTTGTTCAAACAAATCAGAAGCGGCAATGCCAGTGTGGTCACCGACACCATTCAAGCTGTCACAGAAAATGGTATTCAATTGAATAGCGGCAAGACTCTTGAAGCAGACATCATCGTGTCTGCCACCGGTTTGACTCTGAACCTTCTGGGCGACATTCAAATTGAAGTGGATGGCAAACCCTTCACTGCCTCTCAAGCCATGGCTTACAGGGGCATGTGGTTGTCTGACTTGCCCAATGCCATCATGACTTTTGGTTATACCAATGCTTCTTGGACTTTGAAAGCCGATCTCACCGCTGTGTATACCTGCAGACTGTTGAATTACATGCGCAAAAAGGGATATAAAAAAGCTGTGCCAATTCGAGATGCCAACGTTGAAGAACAGGACTATTTGTCATTCACATCGGGCTATGTCCAACGCGCTCGCGACGTGCTTCCAAAGCAAGGCAAAATTGCGCCGTGGCAGGTCAATCAAAATTATTTGAAAGATATCTTTCTGATTAAATACGGCCGTCTGAACGATGGTGTGATGCACTTCAGTTAAATCTGCCGTTTCACATCTTTTTTTGAATATCTTCTTTTTCGGTTTAGCCAAGTCGAGGTACGCATGCTTGCTTTATGGATCTTGTTTTTGCTTTTCATGAGCGTGGTGGGCTTGGTTTTTTTCGCGGCTTTTTCGAATAAAAAAGCAGAGCAACTTTTACCCCCAGCCGGCATATTTGCCACACTGGGGTCTACCCGCCTTCACTATGTCGATCAAGGACAGGGGCCTGCCATTGTCATGATCCATGGCTTATGCGGTAATTTGCACAACTTCACCTACGGCGTAGCCACACCCTTGGCCCAAAACCACCGGGTGATCTGCGTTGATCGCCCTGGTTGCGGTTATTCCAAACGTTCATCCGACGCCGATGCCAGTCTTGAAGCGCAAGCCGATACCATCGTGAGTTTGCTTGACCACTTGAAAATTGAGTCTGCCATTTTTGTGGGTCATTCTTTGGGAGGTGCCATCTCATTGGCTGCTGCACAAAGACACACCGACAGAGTGAAAGCCTTGGCTTTGATTGCGCCTCTGACTCACTTGCCCGAGCACACACCCAAAGTATTTCAAGTATTCGATGTCTCCTCGCCCGTGATCCGAAAAATTTTAGGCTGGACTTTGGCTATTCCGGGGACTCTTTTTCGAATTTCCTTAACCTTGAAAGTCGTTTTTGGTCCCGAACGAGCGCCTTCAGATTTCCCAATTCGCGGGGGCGGCATTTTGTCGCTCAAACCTCAAACCTTCATCACCGCCTCTAGTGATATCCAAAATGCTTTATGGAGCATGCCCGCCATTGAGGCGGCATACGGCTGCCTGAAAACACCGGTTCATGTTCTGTTTGCACACGAAGATCGAATTTTGGATTGCAAACTGAATGGCGAAGATTTGCCCTCTCGCATTCCTGGTGCGCAAATTACCTTGGTCGCCGGTGGGCACATGTTGCCTGTGACCCAAGTAGAAGTGTGTGTTCAGTTCATTGAAGGCGTGGCAGGGTAAGCCACAGGCTTAGCGTCTTGGTGCCACACTTTGTACTTGTGCATCACCTGCGCATAAGCGTCTGAGTCTTCAAAACTTGTCAGCCAATTTTGCAAAGGCTTCCACGCTTGCGCATCAAACCATGCTCTGTCTGTTCTAGCAAATTGCCGCACAAAGGGGGCAATGGCTGCGTCAACCCAACACCATGCGGGGCCCATCAAACATGCCGTCTGGCTCAGTTTGGCATTGAGTTGACTTAGGAACAATGAACCCTTTTGTCTGTGTGCCAATCCATCGGGCAGGTCGTAGCGATTGGGGTATTTGTAGCGATCTAAATGCTGCTTAAATTCGCTGTCGCATTGGTGCACCAACGCCACCGCATCTTGGTGCGTGTCAGTGCCTGCGGTCGACCAAGACTGTGGGTCACTTTGCTGCAAAGCCCAGTTGAGAATGTCCAGACTTTCTTCTAACACTTGGTCCTTCAAAACCAAGACCGGTACAGTGCCTTTGGGCGAGACAGCCAACATGCTTTCGGGTTTTTGCGACAACGCAATTTCGCGAATTTCACAGCGTATACCGCACGACAACAACGCCAATCTGGCACGCATGGCATAAGGGCAACGTCGGAAGGAATACAAAACAGGCGCATCAGCAGGTAACAAAGCAGCCACCCTTTCTTGGCGTTGTGGTGTGCCAATGTGGTTCATATGACGCGCCTTGGCAATTTCCCATTGTTTTTGTCTTTCGCGTGCGCTGTCCTTTTGAACATCGCTGGTGTGATCATGACAACGCGGGCAACTGACGCCCAACTCAAACTTGTCCGATTCTTTGGCGCAAGGTGGCAAGGGTTCACGACAAGCGCGGCACAACTCATGTGAGCCCGGTGTTAAACCATGGCCCACTGACACTCGCTCGTCAAACACAAAGCACTCGCCCTGCCACAGGCTTTTCTCGGGGGGCACAAGCTCTAGGTACTTAAGGATGCCACCTTGCAAATGATAGACATCTTCAAAGCCATGTTCCAACATCAAGGAAGTTGATTTTTCGCAACGAATACCACCCGTGCAAAACATGGCAACACGGGGTTTTTGACCATTTTTAGCTTCCAAAGCTTTCGCCTGCTTCACCCAATCAGGCAGTTGCGAAAAGCTTTGAATCTGCGGATCGACGGCGCCTTTGAAGCTGCCAATTTCGACCTCGTAGTCATTGCGCGTGTCGATCACCACAACATCCGGCGCAGAAATAAGATCGTTCCAATCTTCTGGTTTAACGTACTGGCCCACTCGATTGGTCGGACTGATGCCGTCGACACCCAGCGTCACAATTTCTTTTTTAAGACGAACTTTCATGCGGTGAAAAGGCGCTTTGTTTGAAACAGACTCTTTGTGCTCTAAGTCAGCCAGCTTGGGGTCTTGTCGCAAGTATGCCAGCACCGCATGCACGTCTTCTGGCATACCAGCAATCGAGGTGTTGATGCCTTCACGCGCCAACAATATCAAGCCCTTGACGTTGTGCGCTTCGCAAAATGCCAACAGTGGTGCACGCCGATCTGCATAGTCAGGCAAATCAACAAACTTGTAAAAGGCCGCGGTCAGAAAAGTAGTTTCGGTCGCATTCAAGGTCATTCCTCTATTTTGCCTTGAGTCAGGTCGGAGACGGGCTTATCTATGTGAGATGCTTCAAAATACACTGGTTTTATATTAGCGCGTGAAGTATTCAAAAATGATTTTTCTAAGTTCTTTCACAGTCAATCCTCGTCTTGGACAGAGGCTTTTTTTCATCTTTTCACTGCTCAGTTCAGCCGCTTTCGCTCAAAGCCCATTTTTTGAGATCACCCAAAAGCCAGCTCAGGTGGCTGTGACCACGGCACACCCCATGGCCACCGAGGCAGCACTCAAAATGCTTCAGCAAGGCGGTTCTGCGGTTGACGCAGCCATTGCTGCACAGTTGATGCTGGGATTGGTGGAGTCGCAATCCTCTGGTTTGGGAGGCGGGACTTTCTTGATGCATTGGGATGCCGCTCAAAAATCGCTGACCAGCCTAGACGGCCTTGCCATCTCACCTCAAAAAACCACCGCCTCCCTGACCACGGATGTCGATGGGAGTCAACTGCCCTATGCGTTAATGGGCCGCGGCGGTCGGAGTGCCGGCGTGCCAGGCACCCTCCCCTTGTTGGCCAAAGCTCACGCCAAGTTTGGCAAATTGGCTTGGCCTGCCCTGTTTGTGCCCGCCATAGAAGCTGCCAGCAAGGGCTTTCCCATGCCCGCCTACATGCATCAAATTTTGTCTGCACCTGATGCAGCCAAAGATCACCCCGACATGTTGGCTTTGTATTTTGACGCCGCCCAAAAAGTAAAGCCAGTGGGCACGCTCATTGCCAACCCCGACTATGCCAAAACCCTCCAACGTATCGCGCTCAAGGGTCCCTCCGCAATTTGGGCAGATGGCGCAAGCACAGAGTTTTTGGCTGCCGTTCAAAAGGGCTACAAGTCGTCTCTGATGACTGAAGAGGATTTAAAAAACTACCAAGTAGAGGAGCGTGAGCCCCTTTGTGGTCCTTACCTTCGTTACAGCGTTTGCGTGATGGCACCGCCTTCATTCGGCGGCGTGGTGGTTCTTCAGGTGCTGCAAATGTTGGCGGAAAAATCCAGCTTGGGCACTGACTTTAACCAGCCCGAGTTTGCACATGTCTTTGCAGAGGCTGGTAAATTAGCGCAAGCTGACAGGTATCGTTATGTGGCAGACCCTGCATTTTTCAAAGTGCCGGCCAAGGCCTTGGTCAATCCAGCTTACGTTAAACAAAGGGCAGCCCTGATTCAATCCAACACCCTGCCCAGATATGCCCCAGGACAACCGGAAATCATGTTGGCTGAGTCACCTAGTCAGACCCTTGCACAAGCAACAGCTGCTCCCAGTGCCGACGCAACCAGCCAATTGGCGGTTGTCGATGCACAAGGCAACGCAGTCAGCATGTCAACCACCAACAATTTGAATTTTGGTTCGCGCATCTTGGTGCAAGGTTATGTGTTGAACAACGCCATGACCAACTTCATCACATCGCCCAAACCAGGCGAAGTAGCACTCAACAAAATGGAACCCCGAAAAAGACCTGTTACGTCCATGGTGCCCACCATGGTTTTTGACGAGGCAGGTCAATTGGTCACGCTAGGCGGATCGGCTGGTAGCGGTCAAATTGTGGACTATGTTTCTGCCAACTTGGTTCGCATGTTGGCAAACCAATTGAGCCCCTTTGAAGCTCTGGCGCAAGGCCACATTTCAACGGCCATCCCCAATCGGGTTCAACTTGAAAAAGGAACTTCAGCCGCCCAATTGGCCGAGGCTCTTCTAGCCAAAGGTCAAAAGGTTGAAGTCGTGGACATGAAAAGTGGCATGGGATTTTTAAAGCGTGCTGGCAATGGTTGGATTGGTTCTGCTGATCCACGCAGAGACGGTGTTGCTTGGGGCTTTAACCCCAAACCTTAGGAAACAGTGCGTCGTTCATCTCGGCGCCATCTGGCAAGCGTTTTTCTAAGTCGGCAAATGGTGGCGACGTGAGCCAGCGGCGCACAGCATGGCGCGCATCGTCGCCAAGGTATCTGGCAGAAAACACGCGCCTTCTGCTTTCAGGTCCTACACCGCTAGAAGCATGCAGTGACAGCATTTGAAACGCCACACAGTCTCCTGGCTCTAAGGCCCACGCAAGTTGCTTGTATTTATCGAGCTTGTCTTCAATCGTTGGCAACTCAGCCAGACTTCCCTCTGGAAACCATTTGGCTTGCTGGTCTCTGAAAGTTCGAGGCATGTACCAGGTTCCCAAATGAGATTTGGCCACAAGCCTGAGCGTGCTGGCCAAGGGCACAGGATCGACTGGAATCCAAAAACTTACGTTTTGGCGACCACTCACGTTGTAATAAGGTTGGTCTTGGTGCCAAGGTGTTGCTTGTTGGGTGCCAGGCTCCTTGACCAACAAATGATCGTGATAAAGCCGCACGGTTTTCGACTGCATGAGTTGTGCCGCCAAATGGGGCAAGGCCGACTGAAACAAAATACTTTGATAGTCTGGGTTGGTGGGCCAGGTACAAAAGTCTTCAACGAAGCGCCCAGGATCGTCGGCTTGGCTGGCCACTTGCACCAAGTCACTCAAATGTGTCAGATTGTGTTCAATGCCTTGTTCGAGCGTTTGAATTTCCTGCGCGTTGAAAACACCGCGCAACACAACAGCGCCTAAGCTCTGATAGCTTTCAATGGCTTCGGGCGAAAGCAAATGTGTTCTCGACATAGGCATTTAAATCAAATGTTTTTCATCAACTCAGCGGTCTCAAAAAGTGGCAGCCCCATGATGCCGGTGTAGGAGCCCTGAATTTCTGAAATATAGGCTGCGGCCATGCCTTGAACACCGTAGGCTCCGGCTTTCCCGAAAGGCTCTTTCGTTGCGACATAGGCTTTGATTTGCGACAACTTCATCGATGCAAAAGTCACTTTAGAAACAGACACGCTTAACAAACGTCGACGGCCTGAAGCCACAGCCACCGCTGTTAAAACCCGGTGAGTTTGGCCCGACAAAGTTTTTAAAATTCGCACTGCATCTTGTTCATTTTCGGGTTTGCCTAGAATGACTCGGCCCAAGGCTACAGTGGTATCTGCGCATAGCACAGGCGCTGGTTTTAAGTGTCGCGCTTGCATGCGTTTGACGGCGGCTTCAAGTTTCAGTTGCGTCACACGCTTCACGTAGGCCAAAGGGGCTTCACCTGGTAACACGCGTTCTAGCGATTCAGCATCTTCGTCTGGCGTGGCCAACAACAACTCATACCGAATGCCTATCTGTTCGAGCAATTGTCGGCGTCTAGGACTTTGCGATGCCAGGTAAACGAAATCTTTCATTGCAAGTTTATTCTCGGTGGTAAGGGTGATTGGCATTGATGGACCAGGCACGGTACAACTGTTCAATGAGCAAGACCCTGGCCATGGCATGTGGCAGGGTGAGATCGGACAAGCGAATGCGCTCATGCGCTGCATCTCTGAAGGCCGGCTCTAGGCCGTCTGGCCCCCCAATAATCAGCGCCACATCATCGCCACCCAGTTGCCAGTCTTTTAAACGTTGCGCTAGCGCCGTGGTTCTCAGAGCAGTGCCGCGCTCGTCTAACACCACAATGCGAGTTCCTCGCGGTATGACCGCCTCAATGCGTTGCCGCTCAGCCGCCACCAAGTTTTCATAGGTTTTAGAACTGCGGGGCTCGGTCTTCACCGCTTTGAGCTCTACTTTGAGTTCAGGGGGAAAGCGTTTGGCGTAATCGTCCCAAGCAGTTTGCGCCCAATCGGGGACGCGTTGTCCCACTGCCACAATTAGCAGCTTCATGAAACTCAGACCTTAGGTTTGGCCTTGGCGAAAGACTTGACTGCAGCTTTGGCTACAGGTTTGACGCTGGACTTGGCCGCAGGTTTGCTGGCAGGTTTGCCAGCAGATTTTGAAGCAGGCTTGCTGCTTGATTTGGCGGGTGCCTTGCCCACTGATTTAGCAGGTGGCTTCCCCATTGGTTTGCCCGCTGTTTTACCGGCAGGTTTGGAACTTGTTTTAGCAGACACTTTTCTCGTGGGTTTGAGCGCTTCCGAGCCCATGGGCCCAACCGGCACAGAATCACGCCTTGTAGGCGTACGTCCTGCACTGACATTGGCCTTCTTCTTGGCAACTGGCTTGCGCACAGGTTCAACAGGCTTGGGGGCACCCAGTTTCAGACGCACCGGCTTGTCGCCCCAAATTTCTTCAAGGTTGTAATAAGAACGAATGGTAGGCTGCATCACGTGCGCAACGACGCTGCCGCAATCGACAATGATCCACTCTCCATTGTCTTCGCCCTCAATGCGCGGTTTGGGATAGCCCGCTTCTTTCACCTTGTCGCGCACGCTGGCTGCCAAGGCTTTAGTTTGACGGTTGGAAGTACCTGACGCAATGATGACCCGCTCAAAAAGGGCGGACATCTCTTCTGTATCGAACACCACAATTTCTTGTGCTTTCACATCTTCCAATGCATCGACAACGATGCGCTGGAGTTTTTGGGTGTCTTTTTTGGCAGAGGTTTCGTTCATCGTGCAGGCTGGTAAAGGTGATGGCTTTGAATATACAGCGCAACGGTCGGCGGGACCAGTGCGTCAATGACTTGCCCTTGGGCCACCCGTTCTCGAATTTGGGTTGCACTGTGTGGCAAATTGGGCAATTTCAAGGCCTGAGTGGGGATGTCATGGCTGGGAGCGGCGGAGTCTGACAATTCAGACATCTCGCGATCAGCGACGCAAATTATAGCCCGCTGGGCAATTTCACCAATTTCACGCCAAGTGGCCAAGGCTTTGCCCTGATCTTCGCCTATCAATAAAAAGAACTGTGCATCAGTAAACTGATCAGCCAAGCTTCGCAAGGTGTCGATGGTGTAACTGGGGCCTTCGCGATGCAATTCAATTTCATCCACCCTAGCCTGCCTTAAATGGCTGAAAGCCAATCGTGCCATGGCAGCCCTGTGTTCACCGCTGCTTAAATCTCTGGGTTTGTGCCAAGCATTCCCAGTAGGTATCACAATCAGTTCGTCCAAATGAAATTGAGCGATGGCAGCTTCGGCCATGGCCACATGGGCTTTGTGCGGCGGATCAAATGCGCCGCCCAAAATGCCAATGCGTTGAACTGTCAAAGCCAATCCCTTGGAATCAAAAATTGGCTGGCCAACTGCGCCTCAGCCGAATCAGGCGCATCAACCCTGTTGTAGGACCAAGTCACCAGCGAAGGCATAGACAACAAAATCGATTCAGTGCGGCCACCCGATTGCAAACCGAAATGAGTGCCTCGGTCCCAGACCAAATTGAATTCGACATAGCGACCACGGCGATAGAGTTGGAAATCCCTCTCTCGCTCGCCATAAGGCGTGTCTTTCCTGCGCATCACGAGGGGCATGTAGGCTTTCAAAAGCCCATTGCCCACGTCTTGCATCATGGCGAATCCTTTTTCAAAACCCAGTTCTGCAAAGTCATCGTAAAAAATACCGCCAACGCCGCGTGCTTCGTTGCGGTGCTTTAAAAAGAAATACTCATCACACCATTTTTTAAATCGTGGATGAAGGTCAGCACCATAAGGCTGAACAGCGTCTTTGCAAGTTTGATGGAAGTGCACGGCATCTTCTTCGAAGCCGTAGTAAGGGGTCAGGTCCATGCCACCGCCAAACCACGCTACAGGCGCTTTACCCTCGGGCTTTGCCACAATCATTCGAACATTCATGTGAACCGTGGGCACATAGGGGTTGCGAGGATGAAAGACCAAAGACAAGCCCATGGCTTCAAAAGGCGCACCCGCCAAATCTGGCCGATGCTGCGTCGCTGAGGGCGGCAGCTTAGGACCAGTCACGTGTGAAAAGCCGCAGCCAGCTCTTTCAAACACTGGTCCACCTTCCAGAATTTGGGTAATGCCGTCCCCTTGCAGCATTTCGCCCTCTGGCTTTTTCCAAGCATCGACGACAAAAGACGTGCCATCCAAATCATGCAAAGACTTGGTAATTTCTGCTTGAAGCTGGATGAGGTATTGCCGAACGCTTTGGGCTTGGCTAACTTGCATGCTGTGTCTTTCTAAAAACGTCTGTTTGCTTTTATGGGGTAATTTCTCTAGCGGGCAACGGTCGAATAGGGGCGACTTTGTCGTTGTGAAAACCTTCAACACCTTCGTACATTTTTCTGATTCGAGCGTAATCCAGCTCTACGTCGCCGGAAAGTTTCAAGAAGCCCTCAAACTTCATTTGCTTTTTGGCGTAATCGAGATGAACCACAGCCAAGGGCAAATTGGCTCCCATGGCCAATTGATAAAAACCACTGCGCCATCCCTCTGTGTACTTTCGAGTTCCTTCGGGCGACAAACCAATCCACAAGAATTTATCTGCGCGCTGGTGTTCTGCAAAAACCTCAACCATGGCACCCACGACACCGCGCGACGAAGACCGATCAATGGGCACACCACCAATCCAGCGAAGCCAAGGGCCGAATACAGGAATTTTTAGCAAAGAATCTTTGCACCAAAAAAACAAGGGCAGGCCCATGGTCCATTTGCACAACATGGCTGTGCAGAAATCCCAGTTGCTGGTGTGCGGGTACACAATGGCCACACCTTGTAGCGTTGGTAGACCCTGAAAATCAACACGCCAACCAATCAATTTGAGTAGCCAAGCCGCCCAAACATGGCCCTTCATTTGCAAGGGATAGGGACCTGGAATTAACGCCGATGCGGGTACTTTTTGTTCTTCGTTGGTGTTCACAATTTGATTGCCCTAAAACCAATATCCCTTCGATATTGTTGTCCATCAAAATGAATACCCTTGGCCATTTCGTAAGCTTTTTGCTGCGCTTGCTTGACCGAATCTGCCAGCACTGTGACGCATAGGACGCGACCACCTGTGCTGAGAGTTTGACCCTCTTTAGCGATCGTTCCAGCATGAAACACCATGGCATCCAACTCGTCTTTTGGCAAGCCTGTGATGACATCGCCCTTGCGGGGATTCAACGGGTAGCCAGCAGCAGCCATTACGACGCCCAAGGCTGTTCTTCTGTCCCACTCCAACTCAAGCGTGTCCAATTTTTCACTGGTGGCAGCCAACATCACATCCACCAAATCGCTCTTCAAGCGCATCAGGATCGGCTGAGTTTCAGGATCGCCCATGCGGCAATTGAACTCCAATGTTTTGGGCTGGCCTTTTTCATCAATCATGAGGCCGGCATACAAAAAGCCCGTGTAGGGAATGCCGTCTTTTTCCATGCCCTTGATGGTCGGCATAATGACTTCGCGCATGGCCCGGGCATGCACTTGTGCCGTCACAACGGGCGCAGGCGAGTAAGCACCCATGCCGCCTGTGTTGGGGCCTTCGTCATGGTCTAACAAGCGCTTGTGATCTTGACTGGTGGCCAATGCCACCACATTCTTGCCATCACACAACACAATGAAGCTGGCCTCTTCGCCTTGTAAAAATTCCTCTATCACAACGCGAGGAACAGCAGCGCCATCTGCACCTGCGTTGTGAACGACGCCCAAGCTGTTGTCTAGCAACATGAAGTCAATGGCCTCGTGCGCTTGTGCGGCCGTCATGGCCACCACCACGCCTTTGCCTGCCGCTAAGCCATCCGCCTTCACAACAATGGGCGCACCCATTTTGTCGACATAAGCATGCGCAAGTGCTGCATTCGTGAAGGTTTCATAAATGGCCGTTGGAATGCCATGGCGATGCATGAAGGCTTTTGAAAAAGCTTTTGAGCTTTCCAATTGAGCCGCTGCTTTCGTCGGTCCAAAAATTCGCATGCCGTGTGCTCGAAATTCATCCACCACGCCTGCGGCCAAAGGGCCTTCAGGCCCCACCACCGTGAGTTCAATTTTTTCTTGTTGCGCCCATTCGCGCAGTGCCCTCACATCGGTGATGGGCACATCGAATAAATTGGGATCGCGCGCCGTGCCGCCATTGCCTGGGGCCACATAAACTTTCTGAATGCGTTCAGATTGCGACAACTTCCACGCCAACGCATGTTCGCGTCCGCCACCACCTACTACCAATACTTTCATCGCTCAAGCCTTATTCAGAAATGGATGCGTTGTGGAAAACGTTTTGCACATCGTCCAAATCTTCCAAGATATCCAAGAGTCTTTGCATTTTGGCAGCATCATCACCTGAAAGGTCAATGCTGTTTTCTGCTCGCATGGTGACTTCAGCCATGTCAGCCATCAAGCCTGCTGTTTCAAGCGCGTTTTTAACCGCTTCAAAATCTGCTGTCGACGTGAGAACTTCGATGGCCCCCTCATCGTCGGCAATGACATCTTCTGCGCCGGCTTCTAAAGCCACTTCCATCACTTTGTCTTCTGAGGTGCCGGGCGCAAAAATCAATTGACCGCAATGCTTGAACTGAAAAGCAACAGAGCCTTCAGTGCCCATGTTGCCGCCGTGTTTGCTGAACGCGTGTCGCACTTCTGCCACGGTGCGAACACGGTTGTCGGTCATGGTGTCGACAATGATGGCAGCGCCGCCAATGCCGTAGCCTTCGTAGCGAATTTCCTCGTAGGTCACGCCTTCCAAGTTGCCTGTTGCCTTGTCAATGTTGCGCTTGACGGTATCGGCTGGCATGTTGGCTGCCTTGGCCTTCTCAATGGCCAGGCGCAAACGGGGGTTGGCGGTGGGGTCGCCGCCGCCTGATCTGGCCGCCACCATGATTTCCCGAACCACCCGGGTCCAAATGCGTTGGCGTTTTTCGTCCTGCCTGCCCTTGCGGTGTTGAATATTTGCCCATTTACTGTGGCCAGCCATCTGAAAATCCTTGATGTTGATTTAATCTACAGGGTGAGATTTTACTTTTCAAGTTGAGGGGACCCCTTTTCATGCCAAATCAACTCTTGATTGCTCGCAATCAAACCACAGATTGCCACATTTTGATGGGCATGGCCAATCGCCACGGCCTGATAACGGGGGCTACAGGCACTGGCAAAACGGTCAGTTTGCAAACTTTGGCCGAAAACTTCTCCAATCAAGGCGTTCCTGTCTTCATGGCTGACGTCAAAGGCGATTTGGTTGGCATCAGCCAAACAGGCCACCTGAGCGACAAAATCAAAGGTATTTTGAAAGAGCGGCAACTGGACGAGCCCACACCGCAAAGCTGCCCCACCAACCTTTGGGATGTTTTTGGCAAACAAGGTCACCCCGTCAGGGCCACCGTGTCCGATATGGGCCCCTTGCTGCTCGGCCGCATGCTGAACCTGAACGACACACAAGCCGGGGTCTTGAATTTGGTCTTCAAAATTGCCGATGACCAAGGCTTGTTGCTATTGGATCTCAAAGACCTGCGCGCCATGCTTCAGCATGTGGGCGAGAATGCCAGCCAATTCACCACCGAATACGGCAATGTGAGTGCGGCCAGTG
>Ga0194055_10002781_pt1 | contig 13763 bp, 13 predicted proteins | sample SepL449m_MetaG_FD_155482 | JGI IMG/M metagenome (GOLD analysis project Ga0194055, IMG submission 155482) | Anoxic zone freshwater microbial communities from boreal shield lake in IISD Experimental Lakes Area, Ontario, Canada - Sep2016-L442-9m | ecosystem: Environmental > Aquatic > Freshwater >... | reverse complement strand
TTTAGCCAAGATATGTATCGATCGTGGTTACGGACGATTCCAATGGTGGGTATTGGATTGGAATACTCCCTCTATTGAGTTTTATAAGTCTAAGGGTGCGGTTGCCATGGATGAGTGGACCGTATTTCGCGTCAGCGGTGAAGATTTGAATAAACTTGGCTCATGAGCGCGCGCGTACTATCGATAAACATTACATCCGTTGTTCACCAAGGTGAATGGACCGGTAGTGAAGGACGCACAGGAATAGATAAACGAAGCGTTACAGGTGCAATTGAATTTAAAAATAATGGCGTTGTTGGTGACCGTGTTATAGATACCAATGCACATGGGGGATATGACCAAGCGGTTTATGCATATGCGCGCGAAGATGCACAGTGGTGGGAAAGAGAAATTAACGAAGAGATTCCTGCTGGTCGATTTGGTGAAAATCTGACCACAGAAGGAATTGATGTCAATGCCGCAATCATTGGCGAACAATGGAAAATTGGTTCTGTAATTCTTGAAGTTTCACAACCACGCATTCCATGTCGTGTCTTTGCAGGTTTTTGGAAGCGTGCAACGCTGATTAAGGATTTTACGCAAGCAGGAAGACCTGGAACTTATCTTCGAATTATTCAAGAAGGCACTGCACAAGCGGGGGATTTAATTGAAGTTATCTTTAAGCCTGATCACACAATAAGTATCAGCGATTTATTTGCTGCAAAAAGTGGAGAGCGCTCAAAGATAAATGAGATTAAAGACGTGACGTACTTATCGACTGAATTTAAAGAGTGGTCACAAAAGATTGCTGCAACGCAGAATTAAGCGATAGCCGCAGCAATTGCTTCTGTATGTGCAGGCGTTGAACCGCAACATGATCCAACAATATTGACTCCCATCGCCTTCATTTCAGCTGCGTAGATAGCCATTTCATCTGGTGTGCCTTCATAGATGAAAGTGTCACCAACAAGTTTTGGCAGTCCTGAATTTGATTGCGTAATAATAAAAACACCTTCTGGGCGGGCATCGACCATCTGTTGTGCGATTTGGCGCATCTCATCCGTGCCGCGGCCACAGTTTGCGCCAATGATGCGAACACCGATAGATGAAAGGTGAGTCACTGCCATTGCAGGTTTAACACCCATCATTGTGCGCAGGTTTGTATCAAATGACATCGTTGCAATAATTGGTAATCCTGGTGCAACTTCTTTTGCAGCTTCAACGGCTGCTTCTACTTCAGCCAAGTCACTCATTGTTTCGATAAGAATCGCATCGACTCCGCCCGCAACTAAACCTCTAATTTGTTCTGAGAATAATTCTTTTGCACTCTCTGGTGTCAGAGTTCCCATCGGATCCATGAGATCACCTGATGGACCAATATCGCCCATAACAAAACAACCAGGATGGCGATCTGCAACTTTACGTGCGATTGCTGCACCTGCTTGATTTAGTTCTATGACGCGATCTGCAAGGCCGTGTAATTCAAGTCGACCATGTGTGGCACCGAAAGTATTTGTTGTTATGAATTTCGCACCAGCTGCTGCATAGGCTTCAAGTACAGCTTCGATTTCTTCTGGCTTTTCAACATTCCATAATTCAGGGGCGCCACCATCTGTTAAACCGCGCTCTTGCAACATTGTTCCCATGGCACCATCGGATGCGAGTACAGCGTTGGCAAGTGCGTCGTAAATGGCAGACATCTTTACTCCCGTTAGTTTGTTGGATTTATTGCATCAAGAATTGCTTGCAATTTAATTTCAGAGAACTCTTCTTCAAGGGATGCGGTAATTCGCGCTGCAAGAGCTGCCGGAACTTCATCTGATGGCGTCCAAGGGTCTCTGTTCCAACCAGCGGTGTATGCATCTGCATCTATTTCGCCCATGCGCATCGCTGCTTCATCAATTGCTTCTTGAAAACGTGCAGGCAACATAACTTTAATTGTGTCTGCGCCATCTCGAGCCATCACCATTGAAGGGATTTCTCTCCATCGCATTACTTGATATTCGCTCATGAGCGTAAGGCTACCAAGTGATGTTAACTATTTCATCAAGGGATTTACGAGTTCTAGGTGCAACTTCACGAGCCTTAATTTCATCAGAGAGTGAATCAGGAGATGTTCTTTTGCCAACAGCTATGCAAGCAACCGGTTCGACTCCTGCCTCAAGTGAGAACGTTGCCTTTGCTGCCGAATTATCAAAACCACTCATTTGATGAACATCAAAACCACGATGATTTGCTTCAAATGTTAAGTGCGAAACTGCGAGACCTGTGTCGTATAACGCAGTCGGATTTACTTTGCCATCTTCGCGAAAAGTAAGTGCGCTTACGAGGATGAGAGCTGATGCTTTAGGTGCCCATTGTTTATTAAAATCAACAAGTAAAGATGAAATTTGGGTAAATTTTTCATCTCCGCGAAGACCAACAATAAACTGCCACGGTTGCGCATTAAACGCACTCGGCGCCCAGCGTGCGGCTTCAAATATTGCTGCGAGATCTTCTCCAGAAATTGGAGCACTCTCATCAAATGCTCGGGGACTCCAACGATCTGCAATAAGTGGATGTAACGAAACGGATGTATCTGCTCTCTTATTCATGTACGGATTGTAATAGAATTATGCAATGGCGTTCATTCGAAAATCTCCCAACGAAAAAGGTTGGTCAGAACTCGAGCAAGTAAGTGAGCAAGCACACGTCGGTGCCGAATTTCCGAAAGAATCAATACCGCTACTTGTAATGCATCACTTATCTGATTTGCATGTCTGCGATGCACAGTCACCATTGCGTCCTGAATTCTTAGATCGTTGGGCAGATCCGGATAGTCCTATCCGAGATGTAGTCGGAACAATTGGTTGTTATCGGCCACAGGCAATGCTGTCACCGCACGTTGTTGAATCAATGGTTCAAGCGCTTAACAAAGTCACATCTGGACCACTATCTGGCCACCCAATTGATGCTGCAATTATCACTGGCGATACAACCGATAACGCCCAGCACAATGAAGTCGATTGGTACATCGCACTGCTGGATGGATTGGAAATCACTCCAGATTCTGGAGATCGCACCAAGTACGAAGGTGTGATGGATGATGGCGCTGAACATTATGACGTTAAGTATTGGCATCCACACGGAACTCCTGCAGGCAAGCAAGATGATGATGCGCGTGCAAAATATGGATTTCCAGTTGTTCCAGGATTACTTGACTCGTGCCGTCAACCAATTAAATCAACTGGATTAAAATTTCCTTGGTATGCCGTTCACGGAAATCACGACGCACTCTTGCAAGGAACGGTTACTCCAGATGAAAATAGCCAAGAATCTATCGTGGGTAACAAAAGATATGTGGGCTTGCCGTCATCTCTGACTCTTGAACAAACTCTCGGGGCATTTGATGAGATAGGACCAGCATCTTTGCCACGTGCCGAGGATGCTCCCTTTGTGATTGTGGCACCCGATGCCAAACGCAGGGCAGTAGAACGCGGTGAGTATGCATCGAAGCATCTGAATTCACCTGGTGCCCCTAAAGGGCACGGATTTACTGACGAGCATGTGCAGAAAAAACATATGTATTACGCAACTATTGTGGGAAATATTAAGCTCATCGTTATCGATAGCGTAAATGAATTTGGTGGATGGCAGGGTTCCTTAGATGTTGAACAATTTGAATGGCTAGAAAATGAAATCAAAATTAGTGATCGCTTTGTAGTACTGGCTTCACACCATCCGCTCAACAGTATGTTTAATGATTATGCACCTTCGGGACGACGAGTATGCGAAGTTGAAATTACAGAAATGCTCCTTAAGTACCCACAAGTTATTGCTTGGCTTGCCGGTCACGTTCATCGTCACCATGTTGAATGGGTGGGCTCAGAAATAGAAGAAAAAGGCTTTTGGCAGATTGAAACTGCATCGCATGCAGATTGGCCACAGCAAAGTCGCACCATTGAAATAGTTCAAAGTAATTCTGGTGAAATATTTATTGCCCTCACCGTGATTGATCATGCTGCTGGCACAACTTACGGAGCAGCTGAGAACGCAATTGAAATGGCTGCCCTTTCAAGACTGCTCAGCGCCAATGTTTGGCAGAAGCGCGATTCACTCGGTTCAAAGGTTCCTGCAGATTGGGCGATGGGTCCACCACATGCCAGAAATACTGTTTTACGTTTAAATGCTCGAAACTTGTTTAGTAGCTCGTGATAACCACTCTGGATTAATCTCTACACCCCAACCAGGTCCAGCAGGAATACTCGCTTTACCATCTTGAATTTTAAAAGGATCACCGAGAAATAATTTGTCTTGCCAAGGGTAGTAATCCAATCCTTCAATTGAGAATTCAAGATACTTTCCAGGTTTATCAATAGCACCTAACAAATGCATGGTGCAAATAGTTACCAGTGAAAGATTGGCGCTGTGTGGCGTAGTTGGAAGTCCTGCCTTTGCAGCCATTTCTGTAACTTTCAATGTCCGCCAGATTCCTCCGAGATACATAACATCTGGTTGCACGATATCTACCGCGCGCATTTCAATCATGCGCTTCCACGTTGCTAAATCCCAATCCTGTTCTCCACCAGTCACGTCAATAGAGAGTGCATCTGTGACTTCTTTTGTTTCTTCCAACTCCCAATACTTGCAAGGTTCTTCAAAGTGAGTAATACCTTCGGCTTCTAGCAGAGCGCCAACTTCTATTGCTCGCTTAGGCGAGAAACCGCTATTGCCGTCAACTAACTTTGCAACTCCATCACCGAGTGCTCGTGAGACAACGGGGACTACTTCTTCAGTACGTCCTGGCCATTCATCGATGTCATGGCCACATTCGGCTCCAACGCGCCATTTAAAAGCATCAAAGCCAAAGTCATCGCGCAGCTTAATAAAACGCGCAGCTTCATCTTGCGGGGTAATGTCGCGCTTCATAGAAGATGCATAGGCGCGAAGTTGTTGAACTTTCCCACCTAGCAATTCAACGACTGGTTTACCTTCAGCTTTTCCACGCAAATCCCACAGGGCGGTATCTAATCCTGCAAGGGCGCGACAGCGATAACTTCCAGGGAATTTATGTTCTTTATCTTCCACGCGCAATACAAGAGCGCCAATATCGAATGCATCTTGTCCGAGAACCCACGGAGCAACTTGTCTATGCAAAATCTGCGCGGTGATATCTGCGTTATAAGTTGATGTTTGTCCCCAGCCAATGTGACCATCAGATGAAATAACTTTTACAAAACAAACATTTTGATCAGTGTAGGTTTCAATAGATTTAATTGTGCCTAAAGGCATTATGCGCTCTTTACAAATACAGGAAGGGATCTAAGCGTTACTTTAACGTTGGATCCGATACCGAGATTTGAAGCATCTGCGCTAGGAATTTGTGCGCGAATTCGAGCACCATCTGCTAAATCTATTGTGAGACGGCACGTGGAACCAAGGAAACTGACAGCAAAAATCTTTGCATTTCCTGATGTACTTGCTTCGACTTTGAACCATTCCGGCCTAATCAATGCAAGACCCGTGCCACTTGTAATTGATCCGGCTACGGTTGGAACTTGTACGCCAAGTACTTCTGCCTGTGCGCCAGAAACTTTGGCAGGTAGCGGATTGGTGAGTCCAACGAACTCAGCGACAAAGGATGTGAGTGGGCGTTCATAGAGTTCGGCCGGTCCAGCAATCTGTTCGAGAATTCCGCCACGCATCACACCAACGCGATCTGCAATTCCGAGCGCCTCTTCTTGATCATGTGTCACAAATAGAGTTGTGGTGCCTACTTCTAATTGAATCCTTCGAATTTCTTCACGAAGCTGTGTTCGAACCTTTGCGTCCAGTGCAGAGAGTGGTTCATCAAGTAACAAAACATTTGGTTCGATAGCAAGGGCTCGAGCGAGTGCAACGCGCTGTTGTTGTCCACCTGACATTTGGTGTGGAAAATGATTTGCGTGAGTTGATAGTCCAACGAGTTCTAAGAGATCAGCCGCACGTTTGACTCTCTCGGAAGTTGATGTGCGATGAGCTTTCATACGCAGCCCGTATTCAACATTTTCTCGAGCATTCATATGTGGAAAGAGGCTGTAAGCCTGAAAAACCATTCCCATATTGCGTTTATTGGGTGCCACAAAGGTAATGTCTTTTGAGTCAACAAAAATGCTGCCGGTATCTAAATCTTGTAGTCCTGCAAGTGCTCGAAGAGCGGTGGTCTTTCCGCAACCAGAAGGCCCAAGAAGTGCAACCAACTCGCCTTGAGCAATATCTAGGCTAAATCCATCAAGAGCACGAACCTTTCCAAAATGTTTGGAGAGATTTACCAACTGTACGTAGGCATTAGTGCTCATAGCCGACATCCTTTCCGATCAGGCGATATCTGCATCGAGGATTGCCCTCTGACGCTTAGTTGTAGGGATAGCGAAAAGAATTCCAAAGACGAAAATAAGTGCGGTTAACGAAACGGCTACCGCTATCTTTCCATCCTCACGACCTAGCAAATAAATAACGACTTGTAATGTGTCATAACTCAGAAGTGATGAAATAGTGAACTCACCCAATACAAGTGCTAATGAAATAACAACACCGGACATGATGCCTGAACGAATAGTCGGCATAACTATTCCAAAAATTGTCCGCATTGTTGAGGCGCCTAGGGTGCGGGCAGCTTCTGCTAGCGTTGAAATATCAACGAGGGCGAGTGCTGCTGAAAGAGAACGGTACGTAAAAGGCAAAATCAACATTGCATATACGCCGGCTAGTGAAATCGGCGATTCAGTTATGTGTATTGAAATCCAGCGATACAGGGGTGCGATACCAACCACAATTACGATACCCGGAATTGCAAGCGGAAGTAAACAAATTAATTCAAGCGGTCTACGTAATTTTGGTAATCGAAGATGAACCCATATAACTGTTGGTACAACCAAGAGGAAAAGCAAAGCCATAACGATAAGTGCGATAAAAAATGAGACTGTAATAGATGAGATGAGATCTTCTTGCTGACCAATTGCTCGCCAGGCTCGAAGTGAACGACCACCTTCATTGCCAAGTGGTTTTGTGCTGAAATCCAGCATTCCATAAAGTGGAATCGCTAAATAAAGCGTCGTTGCTGCGATGATAAAAACTCTAAAGATTCGTGATGGGATTCCCAATTTCATCTATTGCTCCCACTTGCTTACACGTTTACGTAAGAGTGTGTACAGAGCCATCACAAGTACGACAACTAAAACCATGTATAGCGAAAGCGTTTTTGCCAGCGGCGCACTTGCCCCACCTGTTTCACTTGATAATGCATTTCCGATGCTTAGAGGAGCAATGATTGTTCCTTGACTTATGAGTGCTGCTGCCGTTGCGTAAGCAGAAAATGAATTTACAAATAGTAAAAGTAATCCGCCAAGAAAAGATGGAAAGAGAACAGGCAATCCAATTCTAAACCAATAATCTTTTGATGATCCACCTAAACTTTCAGATGCTTCTCGCCACTGTGGTTTTAGATTTTCTACTGCAGGTAGAAAAACAATAAACATCAATGGAATTTGAAAGAAGGTATAGACGACTCCCAGTCCAAAAAGCCCATAAAGCCAAGTCGGAGAAGCTAAAAAGTTAGTTTCAGAATATCTAAGCGCTAATGATGTAATAATTCCGTTGAATCCAAAAGTCGCAAAAAACGCGAAAGCGAGCATTACTCCACCGAATTGGGCGAGTACACCACCGGCGGCAAGTACAAATTTACGGGCCACTCCATCTGGTTTGCCTGTTGAAATTGCCCATGCAAATAATGCACCAAGCAACCCACCAACTACTGCACTCCACAATGAAATTTGTATGGAGTGGATAAATGGAATTTTGAAGGCATCATCTTTAATTGTGTTGGTTACGTAATCTAAAGAAAACTTTCCTTCATCACTAAAGAAAGCTCCATAAACAACATTAATTGTTGGCCAAATTAAGAACAGTCCCGAAAGAAACAAAAACGGTAAAACGCCTAGGTAATCTCTTTTGTTGCGCCAGAACCGAGAGCCGGCTCCCGTGGGGGAACCGGCTCTCGCGATCTGACTGTTCGTCATTAGCCTTGACTGTATTTTCGCTTAATTCTCTTTAGCGAGTTCCTACAGCGGCAGCCCAGTTTGCAGTTAAGTATGTAACTGCTGCAGTTTGCTGATCAATGCTTGCACCAGCTGCGACGGATGTACCTGAACCAATTACGGCAATTGCGTCAGCACTTGCTGTCTTCTTGGAAATCATCCATGGCCAAAGAACAGGGCTTGCGCCGCCCTTGCCCCATGAATTTCCACCATCTGCAGAAAGTACGTATTCCATCCATAGACGACCACATGCTGGATGTGGAGCCCATGCTGAAACACCAACGTTATAGAAAGAACCTACAGATGCATTTGCAGGAATGTAAGTTTTCCATGTTTTGCCAACAGCCTTGAACTTATCGATGACTGCTTTTTGGTTGTAAGTCCAGTCAAAGACAACACGAGTCTGTCCAGATTCAATTGTTGCAGGAGTTGGATCTACGTTGATGAAATTTCCAGCAGCCTTGAGACTCTTAAAGAAGTCAACACCCTTGGAAATATCGTTAAATGATCCGCCCTTAGCGATTGATGTCATAAAGAGACCATTGAGACCAGCTGAAGCCTTGGTTGGATCTCCATTGAGAGCAACAACACCCTTGAACTTTGGATCAAGCAAGTCATCGAGTTTTGTAACTGTTCCGAATGTCCCATCGTAACCAACAGCCATAACGCCTGTGTAGTTTGAAGTTAAACGGCCCATTGAATCTTTCTTATCAGCCGGGATTTGTGCCCAATTGATAACTTTGTAAGGTGCATAGTGTGTGTCGATGTACTTATAGCCAACTGCTGTACCAACGTCGAAAACGTCTGGTGAGCGCTTTGTGCCCTTGAGCTTGTTGGCTGTATCGATTTCATCCTGTGATGAACCATCAGGAATATTTGAATCGATCTTCACCTTGTACAACTTCTTAAAGTTGTCAATGATTTCACCGTAGTTAGCCCAATCACGTGGGGTTGCGATGATGTTGAGTTGTCCTTCTTTTTTACATGCTGCTGCTAGGGCTTTAAGACCACCAGCTTGCTTCGCAGATGTCCATGTATCAGCTTTTGATGCAGCATTTGCTGATGTTGCCGCAAATGTTGGAACAGCGAGCACTGCAGCAACGCTGAGTACAACTGCTGATTTAGTGAGTTTATTTAACTTCACTGTTTTCCTCCCGTTAGGTTGTTACCTGCTATATCTACATACATTTATATGTGGATATTCCCCGCTGCTTTCCGAATTTCCAAGTAGAACTTCGGAAATCCTTATTCAATTGTGAAACGACTTAGTCAAAGACCAAGACGCTTCTAGCTCCCTCTCCCGAACGAAGCTTCTGGAAGGACTCATTAAGTCCGTCCAAACCTATGCGACTAGTGATGAGTTCGTCTAGAAATAACTCACCACTTAAATACGCCTGAACGAGCAGTGGAACGTCTCGTTGCAGGTCTGAAGATCCGAAATAACACCCTTTTATAGATTGTTCATTAACGAAGGGCCCAGCATCGATTGTTAATTTTGCGCCATTCTTAAGTAAACCTACTAATGTGAGTTGACCACCAACATCGACTGTTAGCCACGCTTGGGCGATTGTTTCTTCGCGACCTAGCGCTTCGAATGCATAATCAACGCCGCCAGTTAATTCTTTAATAGCAGCAACTGGATCGACCTTCGAAGCATTAATGAGATCGGTTGCCCCAACTTTTTTAGCAAGTTGCAATTTTTCCTCCGTAACGTCGACGGCAATAATTCGCTTTGCACCCTTCATACGTGCGCCTTGAATAATATTTAAACCAACGCCACCACAACCAAATACTGCGACGCGGGTACCTGCTTCAACCTTTGCAGTGTTTGCAACCGCGCCATAACCAGTAAGGACTGCGCAACTAATGAGTGCAGCGCGATCCAGTGGCATCTCTTTTGGGATTACAACGCAACCCGAAACAGGAACGACTGAATACTCCGCAAAGGATGCGACTGTCAGAAATTGATTTAGTTTTTCGCCATTGTGTGAAAGCCTGCTCGTTCCATCAAACATTCCACCAACTCCCATGGCATCACCGGCGGTTGCACAATAATTTGGTCGGCCTTCTTTGCAGTAAGAGCATGTTCCACAATTAGGGACAATAGAAAGAATAACGTGATCGCCAACTGCGGGTGATGTAACACCTGGCCCAACTTCGATTACAACACCCGCTGCTTCGTGACCAATTACCGCAGGGAATGGAACAAGTTTGCGCTTGCCATCAATTGCGTTGAGATCACTTGCGCACAACCCGCTTGCTGCAATTTTTACTAGAACTTCACCAGCTTTTGGTTTATCTAAATCAACTTCACATACTTCAAACTGGGAACCGACTCCTTCTAGAACTGCAGCCTTCATCTTCACTTATTGAACTCCTTCAGGGTGGTTGTGCACTGTTCGGATAGTAGTTCCGAACCAAGGCTCTTGACGAGGGTGAAAGCTCTCAAATTATGAAACAGTGAGATAACCCGGGGTTAACAAATGGTTAGGCCATGCGTTCAGTTCTTTTCTTAAGCAGTTCCAAACGTCGAGAGTTTATGGTGCGATGTAAAACAGCGATGAGTTCTAGCGCTTGCGGTGTCAGAAATACCTCCGAACCAGGAATTACTGGCCCAGAGACCTGCACCCCATTGCTGCTCATTAACTCAAATCGACCCACGTAGTCTTGAGCGCACTATATGCATCAAGTGCATGAAGTGATTTATCACGGCCACTGCCAGAACCTTTGAATCCACCAAATGGAGTGATGACATCGAGGGCGTCGAATGTATTTACCCACACTGTTCCAGCACGCAATCTGCGGGCAAAGCGATGGGCACGTGCAACATTTCCCGTCCATACCGCAGCAGCTAATCCATACTCGCTCTGGTTGGCGAAATTAATTGCATCTTCTTCATCTTTTGCTTCAATGGCAACTAGAACTGGGCCAAAGATTTCTTCCTGAGCAAGTCGTGATGAATTCTTTACATTTGCAATAAGAGTTGGCTTAATTGTGAGGTCATCTCCAGTGGTTTTTTCTCCACCGAAGATAACTTCTTCGCCATTTTGACCAATTAAATCAAGGTATGAGTTAACACGATCACGTTGCAATTTGGAGACAAGTGGTCCCATCATTGAACGTGGATCAAGTGGATCTCCAACTGTGAAATCGTCAAGGAATTTGGTGATTTTTGCGAATAGTTCATCTTTTACTTCACGTTCAACGATGATGCGTGAGCCCGCATTACAAGTTTGTCCGGAGTTGTAGAAGATGCCCCATGCAATTGTCGATGCAGCAGCGTCCAAATCGACACAATCTTTAAGTACAACGTGTGGACTTTTACCGCCGAGTTCGAGTGAAACCTGTTTCATATTTGATTCAGCAGCGTATTGCAGCATCTTGCGTCCAGTTGGTCCGCTTCCTGTGAATGCCAACTTCGCAACATCCATATGGCGTGCAAGAGCCTGTCCTGCTTCTGCGCCCAATCCTGGAACTACATTGAAAACACCTTCAGGCAATCCTGCTTCAACAGCTAGTTCTGCCATGCGCAAGGCAGAAAGAGATGAATTCTCTGCAGGTTTTACAACGATGCTATTTCCCATAGCAAGTGCGGGTCCGACTTTCCATGAAGTAATAATCATTGGATAGTTCCACGGCACAACGGCCCCGATAACTCCAAGTGGTTCGCGCGTAATCATCGCCAAACCATTTCTTGGAGTTGGTGCTATTTCGTCATATGTTTTATCAATTGTTTCGCCATACCATTGAATTACGCGAGCAACGCTCTGTGAATCGACGCTGAGTGAATCACTAATTGGTTTACCGACATCTAAAGTCTCAAGTAGTGCTAATTCTTCAAAGTTGTCATTGAGAAGTTGCGCCCAACGCAACATAATTTTTTTCTTATCGCGCGGATTCATCTCGCGCCACACGCCAGATTCAAATGCTTTAAGTCCAGATGCCACAGCTCGATTTACATCTTCGACATCTCCCGATGCAATTTTTGCGATAACCCTCTGATCCCTTGGCGAAATATCGTCAAAAGTTTTCCCTGACGCCGCCTCGACAAACTTTCCATCAATAAAAACTTTGGACGATGGCTTGATTTCTAGGGATCGCTTCTCCCATGTGGCTAGATCAGACATGACTACCTTTCAAGGATTTGGGTAAGTGAATACTAAGCACCGAAGCCCTTGTTTTTCTACCTTCTATGTCCCTTGAAGTTTACGAGTTGCCCCACTTTGCGTGAACAGTGCAATAATTTAAGCGTGAAATTGATCCGTACAAAACGTCTGGACTTACATCACATCCAAGCCGATGACTTAATCAATCTCTTTGAAAGCCGTGATGATAGACAAGCATTATCTGGAAAAGCTTTTACTAATCCGCTTCGTGTTTTAATTGATTTTCAAGGACCCCTTGCATGGAGAGTTCCACAAGTAAAAAAAGATCCCGAAATAAACAAGTGGTTTGTTCGCTGGGCAGTATTGCGAAGCACGCAGGAAGTTATTGGAAGCTCAAGTTTTCACGGAGCACCTGATTCCAACGGAATGATGGAAATTGGACTTGGAGTTGAAGAGGCATATACGCGCCAAGGTTTTGGTAGAGAAATACTGCAAGGAATGTGGGGATGGGTTGTTACAGAACCTGGGGTAAAAACTCTGCGTTACACAGTGAGCCCAACTAATACTGCATCAATTGCTCTGATTAATTCATTTGGTTTTGATTTTATGGGCGAGCAATTAGATGAAGTAGATGGACCAGAGAGTATTTATGAAATGTCGGCAGATACGTATCGGACTAAATTTCTTAATCGCTAGATTGACCAGATTTGTGCTTATAGCGTCCTAAGAAATCTGCCTTCATATCTTGAAAGTTTCCATCGAGTAATGCTTGACGCATCTGATCTACAAGTCGAACGATGTAACGCTCATTGTGAATAGTGGCTAACGTCGCTGCAATTATTTCTTTTCCGCGGAAAACATGATGCAAATATGCGCGTGTGTAATGCGTGCAGGTATAGCAATCACACTCGTCATCGATCGGGTTGAAATCTCGCTTATAGGCAGCGTTAGTTAGATTAAATCTGCCCTCCATTGTGTAGACAGCACTTGTGCGAGCAATACGCGAAGCAAGTACGCAATCGAATGTATCAATGCCATTTTCTACGCCGACGAATAGATCTTCAGGGGCGCCGATACCGAGCAAATGCTTAGGTTTTTCTTGGGGCAAAACTTCATTAACCCACTTCACGATTGTGCCGAGTGAATCTTTATCGAGTGCTCCGCCGATACCAAAGCCGTCATATGAAATATCAGATGATGTCATGGCGCCAAAGTCTGCAGCAGCTTTTTTGCGCAGGTCTTCGTACTGAGCGCCTTGAATAACTCCAAAGAGTGCTTGGTAGGGCTTATCTGCTCGCAGATCTGTCAGGCGCTTGTGTTCATCTAGACAACGCAACCCCCAGTTATATGTGCGCTGCATAGCAACTTCTTGATAGCGACGGGTGTTATGAAGCGTTGTGCACTCATCGAATGCAAACATAATGTCTGCGCCAATTTGGTGTTGCACCTGCATCGAAATCTCGGGTGTGAATCGGTGCATAGAGCCATCTAGATGCGATTTAAATGTCACACCTTCATCATCGACGTGGGCTAAGCGTTCTTTGTTTCCTGCAATTACTTCATCGGATCGAAAGGTCTTTGCATCCATCGCTAGAACTTTTTTAAAACCGACGCCGAGTGAAAG
>Ga0194055_10002779_pt1 | contig 13764 bp, 10 predicted proteins | sample SepL449m_MetaG_FD_155482 | JGI IMG/M metagenome (GOLD analysis project Ga0194055, IMG submission 155482) | Anoxic zone freshwater microbial communities from boreal shield lake in IISD Experimental Lakes Area, Ontario, Canada - Sep2016-L442-9m | ecosystem: Environmental > Aquatic > Freshwater >... | reverse complement strand
GATGAGAAAAGAGACATTCAGGTTTTGCAGCGAAGAGGGCCTTCGCCTGATCATCCGGTTGCAGCTACCTGCCTTGAATCCCATTACCTAAAGTGCCTTATCACTAGGGTTATGTAATTTTTCTCTTATTGGCGTGTTGTTCCTCTGTTGTAGTTTCTTTTGATGACATCATTTGAAAGGATTTTATTCATGTTTAAATTCTGGCGGTTCACACCTATTGCGTTCGTTTTGGTTTTAGCAGTGGGCTCGTTTGCAATTTCTTACGCTCAAGAATCCAGACAAGAAGCTTCTAAGGTTCAACTTCCCGCAGATACCCAAGCACTCATCCGGCTTAATTTCCGTGCTATGATTGATTCCCCTCTTGCAAAAAAGATGGGTATTGAAAAAGCATCTGAAATAATCAAATCTGTTCCAGGTGGCGAAATCCTTACCGAAATGGGTTTCGACCCGCTCAAAGATATCGATTCCATCACCGTTGCTGCGCCGGGTGGTGGGGACATGGAAAAAGGCCTCATCATCGTTGCGGGCAAGTTCAAAGCAGATAAGCTTGTTGCAAAAGCTAATGAAGAAGCTAAAAACAACAAAGACAAAGTAAAAATCCACAAGGCGGGCGACAAGACTATTTTCGAAATTATCATCCCAGAACAACAAGTGCCCATGTTCATGATGATCGCATCCAACAACACCATCCTCGCTTCAACACAAAAAGAATATCTTGAAAAAGCTCTTGCTAACTCTGGCAGCAAGCTTGCAAACAAAGATTTCTCCGCACTCGTAGAAAAGCTTGATCCCGATCTTGCCATTTCCATGGTTGCGGTCAGCAGTGCTTTTCCCAGCAAAAGCCTTCCAGAACAAGCCAAGGCAATTATGGATGGAATCGAATCAATCGGTGGTGGAATTGGCATCGACAAAGATGTTACCCTTAAAATCAATGTGTTCACCAAGGATGAGGATTCCTCAAAGAAACTGAAGGAGACCATGGATCAAGGAATGGCGCAAGCTTTGGGATTTCTTGGTTTGATGGCAGCCCAACAAAAAGAACTCACCCCTGTTTTGGAATTCGTCAAATCGATGAAGACCAGCTCCAAGGCAAAGATGATGTCTTTGGAAGGCAAATTGCCTGGAAAAATGATTGAAGATGCAATCTTGGGTCCAAAGTAAACTTTTTGAACATGATGGTTATCAAAAGGCTTTCCCTTACTTCGGTGGGGGAAGGCCTTTATTATTTGGAAGATCAGGATTCTTCTTATTACTCTTTGCGCCCGAATCTTTTAGCAATCTAGAAAACTTCTGCGCATCCTTTAGACCATTTTGCGTATTGAAATGGATAGACTCTGCGATCCAAAACTTCATTTCCGGATAAGTGTTGCAAATGTTAATTGCAAAGCTGGGGGTAACCTTGTTAAGGAACTCCTGAGATTTATCGGGGTCACTTTTCAAAGCATACACAATCCCCAAACCAAGATTGCCCAAGCTTTCATACTTGCTGTTAAGCTTGCAATCTTGATAAAGTTTTTCCGCATCTCCAAGCTTGTGGCCACCCAGATAAAGCAAGCCCAGATCAGTGCAAACTCCCGATCCCCCCGTCGTGTTCTTAAATTTGGAATTGGAATTCAAATAGCGATCCACAGTCAGCTTCAAGGATTGTTCACTGTAACTGTTGTCCAAAATATCTTCATCAATCTCCTGCATGTTTGAAATCGTTGTCGAATTTGAAATTTGGAAATAGTTGAGGTAACGGCCTGTGAACATGCCCAAAAATAGTGCACTCAGAACACTTCCCATCAAAAGCAATCTCCCCTTTGAAATCAACCCGTCCCACGGATTAAAAGGGGCACGATAAACACCTGTCGTTCCATTTTGAAAAACCTGCGTATCGCTATTTTGTATCGCAGTAATGCTCGGGAATGATGCTAGCATTTCCAAATCTATCTTTTCGTTCTTAGAAACCTGCACAAGAGAATGCAAAATCTCCACAAAGGATTGCGGCCTTTTAACCGGGTCGATCAACATCATTTTTTGTACCAGCCCGCAGATGTCTTTGGGAAAATCAGGACGAATCGTTGCAAGTAATTCCGCTTCACCACGCAAGTGCTTGAGCGCAACCTCAAAAGCGTTATCACCCTGATAGGGCGGGTATCCTGCAATCATATGGTAGGCGGTCACCCCTAAGGAATATATATCGGTGCGCTGGTCTATTTGTTTTCCTTCAACCTGCTCGGGAGCCATGTACAATGGCGTGCCTAGGGTCATTCCTGTTTGCGTAAGGTTCAGAGGTTGGATGGTTGCTGCAAAGCGAGCCAAACCAAAGTCTGCAACTTTAACCTCACCTTTTCGGGTGAGAAGAATATTCTCTGGCTTAATATCGCGATGGGTAATACCCAATTCGCTCGAGCGCTGTAATGCTGATGCCACCTGCCTTAAAATACTGACTACAGAATGAACATCCAGCGTACCCCGCAGGCTGAGATATTCCTTCAGGTTTCTGCCTTCAACATATTCAAGCGCCATGAAATGCTGACCCTCAGCTTCACCAATGGCATAAACTTGCACAATGCAAGGGTGAACAACCTGAGCGATGGCCTCAGCTTCTTTTTTAAATCGTTGCAGCGAATCTTTATCTTCAGCAAGATCGGTTCTTAATATCTTAAGTGCCACTTTTCGTTTGAGTGAAACCTGTTCCGCCAGAAACACCTGGCCCATTCCGCCATGACCCAACTTGTAAAGCACTTTGAAATCGCCAATCAATTTACCCCCGAGCTCGCCATCTTTAGCAGCCCCTGAATTGTTTTGGAAGTTCTGATTCGCAGGAGTGTTCATAAAAAGCTTAGTGTCTAGACAACTGATTATAAGGGCTTATTTTGCGGGCGAGTAAAACCAAGAAACTGCTGAACATCGTACTGGCAACAATAACTATGATTGCCTAGGGCAAAAAGATGGTTGGAATCCACGCTGAAAGCGATGGCTTTGACCCTGAAATCAATGGTCAGGGTTCCGAGGTGGGTGAAGTTCTCGACCGACCAGAATCTTACCTGCTGATCTTCTGCTGAAGCTGCAAGAATTTTCCCATCGGGGCTAAAGCAAATAGAGTTGATTGCGTGAAGGAACTCTCCTAACATCGCTACCTTTTCAAAAGTTTGAAGATTGAGCACCAAAACCTGCTTACTTACAAGGGCACAAGCCAAGTACTTTGCATCCTCACTTATTGCCATGTGAAATGCACCCATGCTGCAACTATTAACAATCTTGTTGGTATCCAAATCCCACAAAGCGATCTGGCCATCTTTGCCACTAGTCGCCAACCAATCAACCCCTGCAACGACCAATCGATTCGCATCGGGAACAAAAACAACATCGGAGATGGAGTGCCCATCAACAGCATCAGTAAGTTGAATGGACGGATTGTTTGTTTCTAGGTTCCAAACACGAACTTCAGTAGATAGAACCCCGCCATAGGCCAAGAATTTTCCGCAGGGTGAAAAAGCCATACTGGTTGCAGGAGAGCAGGAACTGTCGATGATTTTACTGAGTTTCCCTGCGTGAAAATCCCAAAGGGCAATAGCGCAAGAAGGGTTTCCAAGCTGCTGCTTAGAGCCTTGAAAGATAAAAGATCCCGCCATTACTTCGCCATCTTTTGAAAGCGCAAACGAAAGAAAATCTTCCGGGTCGTTCATACCGTAAGGGAAAGGCTTATCTTTTATGCTGTCAATATTCCAAATGTTAAGGGCATGGCCCGGGTTAAGAACCAGAAGTTCTTTTTGAACAGGGTGAACGCAAATAGAATCACGCAGCATTCCTGGATGTACAGAAAGCGACAGCTTGGTTTGGGGTTCAAAATCCCATGCACTAATGTGGACAACTCCCCCGCTTGCCAAGGTCTTGCTATCGTGGCTGAAAGCAAGAAAACGAACTTCCTCATCCATCTCGCGTGTGGCGCCAACTTCCTGAAATAATTCGGTTGACCAAATCCGCACCAGAAGATCTGAATCTGCAGACGCAAGATATTTCCCATCTGGGCTTATCGCAATTGCCTGCACTTGAATGGCATGATTGTTTAAGAGAATAATGGGTTTTCGATCAGCAACATTCCACACCCGCACCGTTGTGTCCCACCCTGCAGAGTAAAGCCTGTCGCCCTCGGGCGACCATACCATCGAGGGTATTCGATCCTTGTGCCCCACAAGTTTACCCACCTGCTTTAGGCCCTTAGTTTCCAAAAGCGTGATACTGCAATCTTCGGTTGCAACTGCTAACTCAAGCCCATCGGGTTTGAATGCCAGTGCGCTAACCCCCAACTTGGATAGATGCACTTCAGCAATGGGCTTTTTATTCTTAAGATCCCAAAGCCTTACTTTGCCATCTTCATGCCCGGTTGCAAGAAGGTCACTCTCTGGTGAAAAAGCAAGCGCAGTAACCCAGCTTAAAGATCGGGCACCCCATTTGTGCTCACCCGTTTGCACATCCATCACATGAATATAATCAGATGCACCTGCTGCAAGGCTTGAACCTTGATTAAACCGCCAAAGGGGTATCATCGGCTCGAGTTCTTTTTTTATCTGCTCCTCGTTGGTGGCAGTATTCCAGAAACATAGAACCCCATCTTCTTCGATCGTCAGGATCGTATGGGGATTACTGAAGGTAAGAGCGGAAATCTCACTCTCAGTCCTCATCGGGCTTTTATCAAATATCCGAATCAGGATCGAAGCTGATTCCATAGGCAGGTTTAATGAGTAATCTGTTCGCATAGTTCATTACTTACCAAAAGTTCAAAGTCATCTAAAATTATTTTACACACTTTGCTGCAATCTGCATGCATTATCGTAACAATAACATAAGAATTAATTGTTAAAGGATTATGAATCATGGGCGATAAAGCTGAACTTGATTTTGTTTCCTGGCTTAGAAACCAGACAACTCCCAAACCATGGGTTACCGTTGGGCCTGGGGATGATACCGCGGTCCTTTCTTGGCCCATAAATAAACCTTGTCTTGTTACCTCCGATATGCTCCTCGATGGCAGTTGCTTTATCTTGGCAGAAGCTGGCGCACAAAGAGTCGGGCGCAAAGCCATGAATGTTAATTTAAGCGATATTGCAGCCATGGCTGGCATTCCTCATGCGGCTTTAGTAAGCTTGGCCCTGCCTAGAAATGGCGGGAAAAACCTCGCTCAACAACTTTTTAATGGCATCAAACAAGCCGCAGATCTTTTTGATACTGCCATCGTTGGAGGCGACACCAACTCTTGGAACGGGCCTTTAGCAATCAGCATTACCTTACTTGGTTACCCCGGGCCAAAAGGGGCCATCCTTCGAAGCACTGCAAAACCAGGCGATGCCCTTCTAATTACCGGCCAACTAGGGGGCTCAATTCTCGGGAAACATCTTGATTTTACCCCTAGAATTGCGCAAGCACAGCTTCTTTCTCAACTTACTAACCTTAGTTCCATGATCGACCTTAGCGATGGGCTTGCACTCGATCTTCATCGCCTTTGCGCTGAAAGTAAATGTGGCGCGACTCTCTTTGCTGATCAAATCCCCATTGCTGAAGCTGCATTCCAGATGAATGATGAAAAAACGCCCTTAGAACACGCTTTGGGGGATGGCGAAGACTTTGAGCTTTTATTTTCCCTACCTGCTATTGAGGCCCAACAATTACTAAAAGACCAACCTTTACAGGGCCTCCGCATCACCCAAATAGGGGAAATCTCAAAAGATGGGCTTTTCATTCAAGAAAAAGGGCGAAAACTCCCGCTCGAAGCGTTAGGATATATTCATCAATTTGATTGATTGTCCTTCCTTACCTTGGAGACTTCCCAACATGCATCGCAACATTCTTTTCTTCACTGCGTTTTTGTCTCTATCCAACTTCCTCTTTGCTGAAGAATGGCCCGCTTGGCGTGGCCCCAGAGGCGATGGCATTTCTTCCGAGAAAAACCTTCCCCTCAAATGGAATAAAACTGAAAACATTCGCTGGAAAACTACCATCCCAGGCAAAGGTCACTCTTCCCCCATTGTCATCAACGATCGCATTTTCCTTTCCACCTGCCTTGAAGATAAACACGAACGCAGGCTCCTTTCCATTGATCGCAATTCAGGCAAAGTTCTCTGGGATAAACCTCTTCTAGTTTCCGACCTCGAAAAGAAGCATGGCGAAAATAGCTTCAGCTCCGCTACCCCCGCATCCGATGGCAAACACCTCTGGATCAGCTTCATGGATTTCCCCGCTGTTCGCCTTTTTTGTTACGACCTCGAAGGCAACAAAGTTTGGGAACAAAGCCCAGGCAAACTTCTCTCACGACATGGTTTCTGCTCTTCCCCTGTTCTTCACAAGGATCTTGTAATCCTCAATTGCGATCAAGATGCTGAAGGATATATCGTGGCTTACGAAAAAAACTCCGGTAAAGAAAAATGGCGCGTTGATCGTCCCAACAAAACCAGAAGCTATTGCACCCCTGTCCTTATCAACACCGAAAAATTCCCCGGGATCACCCAGCTTGTTCTCAGCGGCAGCAAGTGTGTCACCGGTTATGATGCAGACACTGGTAAACTTCTCTGGATCATCGATGGCCCCACCGAACAATATGTCGCCAGCCTTGTATTTATTGACCAGATCCTTTTTCTTTCCACCGGGTTCCCTGAGTATCACCTCATGGGCATCAACCCTGATGGCCGAGGCAATGTCACCAAATCCCATGTTGTTTGGCATATCCCCCATAAAGAAAACGGGCCAAAGGGCGCTTCCTATGTTCCCTCCCCCATCGCTCATGAAGGACATTTCTATGTCGTTTCAGACGCTGGTTATCTTGGGTGTATCGAATCCAAAACAGGCAAACGACTCTGGATGGAAAAACTAGGCAAAAAGCACCACGCCTCCATTGTCTATGGCGATGGTAAGTTTTATATCGCTGATGATGATGGCAATACCTGGGTTGTCAAAGCCAGCCCCAAGTTCGAGATTCTTTCCAAGAATGAACTTGGCGAAATGTGCTACGCCTCACCTGCGATTTCCAAGGGCGAAATCTTCATCCGTACCTGGAACTCGCTATACTGTATCTCTGACAAAACCAGTTCCGCAAAAGCGAAATAGGATCTACTTATGACTGAAGCTTGGATTGTTGATGCAGTGCGATCCCCCGTGGCTCGGGCCCATCCTGAACAGGGCGTTTTTAGGTTCGTCAGGCCCGATGATCTCAGTGCTGATATTCTGAAAAGCCTTGTCGAGCGCTCTGGCATTGACCCCAATCTCATCAACGATGTTTTTTGGGGCTGTGCCAGGCAAATCAACGAGCAAGGTTACAATGTCGCTAGGCAGGCTGTTTTGATCGCTGGCCTTCCCCTCACAGTTTGTGGCACCACCGTCAATCGAAATTGTGGTTCCAGCCTTGAAGCACTTCATCAAGCGACCAGGGTAATTCTAACCGGCGAAAATGATGTTGCAATTGCAGGGGGCGTCGAACATATGCATAAGGCGGGATGGGATACTATCCCAGAACTCAGCCCACAAATGCTGAAACGCCATTGCGCAGATGCTTTTCATATGGGCATGGTTTGCGAACATCTTGCATCTAAATTCCAAATTACCCGAGAGCTTCAAGATGCTTTTGCTTTTCGCAGCCATCAGCTCGCTTCCTCCGCTTCCAAAGAGGGCTTATTCAATAACGAAATCATCCCAACTTGGGGCCATTCCATCACCGGGGAATTTCAACCTTTCGCAATCGATCAAACCATTCGGCACGATACTTCCTTGGAAGCACTCGCCAAGCTTAAGCCCGCTTTTTTAGATAATGGAACCATCACTGCAGGCAATGCTTCACCTTTCAGCGTGGGCGCTGCTGCAATCATGATGATGGCGGATCAAAAAGCAAAAGAGCTTGGATTAACTCCCTTCGCAAAAGTCCGAGCCATGGCAATCGCAGGCAATGACCCTTTGTACATGGGGATAGGTCCCGTGCCCGCAATTCAAAAAATACTTCAAAAAACCGGTCTCTCTTTAGATGAGATCGAGATCATTGAAATTAATGAAGCCTTTGCAGCGCAGGTGCTTTCAGTTGCCAAAGAATTGAAGCTGGATCCTGAAAAAATCAACAAGCTGGGCGGAGGGCTTGCTCTGGGGCATCCATTGGGTGCATCGGGTGCAAGGATTATCACCACCATGGTTCACGAAATGAAAAGGTCGAATGCCAAGTACGCTCTTGCTGCAATGTGTATTGGTGGTGGGCAGGGAATTGCAACCCTGCTAGAGCGCGTTAGTTAGCACTAAAATCGGGTGGATACTTTTTAGATGGCGCAGAACTTGAAGGCTGCTTCGTAACTTCGGGCGTCATTTGTTCAATCACTTCAAGCAACAGCGAAGCACGATCTTCAACATTCACCAACTGCAAAAGTAAAATTTTCATATCCACACTTAATGGCAGAGCAAAACTAAATATATCACAAAGATTTCCTAGGCTTAGATCGCTATTCACCAACCGGTCAAGTTGCTCTTTGGCACTGGGTTGCTGCGTAAACCACTTGGTCATCCTCTTTACCAACCTGGTTCGCATACGATCTTCATTTTCTACTGAAGAGTTAGGCACATCGTGCAATATTTCAACTTTTGCAGTTCGGTAAAGCTTCCCATTATTCACTTCTTTAATGATTTTCGCCCTTGAAACCCCTTGTAGTAGCAAATTAAACCGCCCATCAGGTAATCGCTCTTCCTGAAGAATCTGCCCAATACATATATCAGGATAAATGGGGGATGTGCTACCACCGAGGCCGGCAGTGGGTTGCAGTAAACACAAAGCAATCAAACGATTATCTTCCAGCGCATCTTCGACCATCTGCTTGTAACGGGGTTCAAAAATATGCAATGGCTGGATAACACGCGGAAATAGCACCACATTGGGCAGAGGAAAAAGCCTCACCTTACCATCAAAATTCTCCAATATTGTAGGATCCATGCTCATGACCAATTACAATAACTTAATGATTAATAAACTCAATCATCATTATAGTCCGCATCAATATTCGTTTTCGACATTTGCAGTACATTCTTTGAAAAGAGGCTGATTTTGTTTTCTTCCCAACTAAGTGCCACTGCTTTAGAAAACTTCTGCAGGACTTTATCCCGGGGCCTTCATGCAGGGCTCGACCCCATTCGAATTCTACGCATGGAAGAAAAAAGAGGAGGCTCCACCCTTTCAAAAGCCTCAGGAGAAATTGCTGATTCTCTTTCAAACGGCGATTCCCTTAAAGAAAGCTTTGATCAACATTCCCACTTGTTTCCCCTCCTTATGCTTTCCATGATTCAAGTTGGTGAAGAAACTGGCAGCCTTCCGGAAATCCTTAACGAACTTTCCAGGCACTATGGCGAACAAGCCATGCTTCAACGCAAACTCAAAAGCCAGATCACCATGCCTATTTTTCAATTCGGTATGGCTATTGCTGTCATCGCAATTCTGATTCTTGTTCTCGGGTTTCTTCCCAAGGCACCGGGCCAGCCAGATTACGACCCGTTGGGCTGGGGATTACAAGGCGCAACAGGTTCCATCGTGTTTTTGGGGATTATCAGCAGCATTATAATCGGTGGAATTTTGCTTTGGAAAATCGTACTCAACAACGGTGCATTCAAGGCAAAAATATCAGCAATCTTTGTCAACCTGCCCGTGGTAGGCGCCTACCTGAGAGAAAGTGCCCTCGGAAAATTTTCCATCGGCCTCGGCTTAACTCTCGATTCACCTATGTCTGTAAAAAAAGCCCTTAGACTCAGTATGGAAATCACCTCCAACGATGCCTTTATTCAAGCCTGCCTGCCTGTTCTTGCCTCGGTGAAAAAAGGCCAACCCATCGTCCAAGCATTATCCCAATGCAGCATTTTCCCGGAAGAGTATCTTGCGCAAATTGAAGTCGCAGAAGAGGCGGGTTCCATCCCAGAAACCTGCAAACGACTGGCCCTTCAACACTCTGAAGAAGCAGGCAGGCAGCTCTCCCTTATTTTTTACTTGATGGGTGGCGCTGTCTGGCTTTGCACTGCTGGTTTTATTATTTTTATCATTGCAAGAATGTATGGATCCTACATCAATACTCTGGGCGGTTAACGCTTTCCTTCATTTTCAGGTTTAAAACTCGTGGTTCGAATCGTGCTTCCCACACGGTGCTCGATCACTGCAATATCGCACAACCCCAACGCAGTTTCACCCAGCAATTTGGGCGCCTTCTTTGCCAGGTCTTTAGGCAGAAAACCAGGCTCTTTTAAATTAAGCCGGTACTCCTGCTTTACTACCAATTCTTCGGGCAGCAATTGCTTTAATCCTTGTAACGCATGGCGATGAGTGCATAGTACAACTGTCTTTTTTCGCGATAACAGCACATCGCGAAACTCATCAAAATCCTTGCTACGATAATTTTTAAAATCTTCTCTCCCCAGATAAAAAGCAACGGCATTACATTCTCTCGGATAGCAAACCACTGCCTGATTTTCATCTGTGCAAAGTTCCCTGATAATACTTTTTGCCATCAGAGGCGATCTATAATCCGCATACCAAGGCAGCGCAACCCCTTGAGTAACACCTAGTAAAAGGAATAATCCCCCTGCAATCACATGGGTCGATTTCTTTTGTAAATAATGATTGCGAACCAAGAAAGCACCAAACATCAACGCCAAGGGCGGAAATGCTGGAAGTATATAAGTGGGCAATTTACAACCTGAAAGGCTAAAGAAAAACAAGCACCAGAAACCTGCGAGCAATAAAAACCCAATCTCTTTCGAACGAGTAGCTCTTTGCTCTAAGCTCACCGATTGTATTGATTTTATCCAAGGCCATAACACAAACAATAAAGGCAACATTCCACCTAGCAACACCGGAATATAAAAGAACACACCTCGTTGATGATCAAACGGTTCCAAAAATCGCATCACATGGTGTTCCCAAACAAAATGCGATAGAAACTCCGGCCTCCGAATAGCTACGAAAATAAACCATGGCAAAAACAAAGCGATTGATAACCCAAACCATATCCCCCATGCCTTCAAGGATGGTTTTACAAATCTTGCATCAATTCTTGTGATCAAATAAAAACAGGGAGCAGTCAATACAATTGCAATCGGCCCTTTCGTGATCATCCCCAATGCTGCAAATATCCCTGAGCCAATCCACCATCCCATTTGAAATTCATTTTTTCGAACAGCCAGCAACCCCGTAAAAAGCGTTCCAAGAATACACATGGCTAACAAGCCATCCAGCACTAACAACTTGCCCATGATGATAAATCCTGGGCATAGCAATAAAAACAATGTCCCAGCAAACGCTTCCCGCGACCCAATTATTCTTCTTCCAAGTTCGTAAGTCAAAATCAATCCAAGGAATAACGCAAGTGCTGGCACCAAACGGGCCTGCCAAACTCCCACTCCAAATGCTTGATATGAAAACATCGTAAGCCAATAAAGCAGAGGTGGTTTATCGAGGTAGGGTTCACCACCTAATAACGGTACGAGCCATTCATTATTGGCGAGCATCTCGCGTGGGATTTCTGCATAACGGGTTTCATCAGGTTCGAACAATGAAAAATCAAGCCTGCTAAACAAAAGGAGAAGAGCAAGAATACATAAAACAATTCGATGTAAAAGCATTCCTTTTTCTGGCGATTGGGTATCGCAAGTGGGAAAAAGAATTTCACACCAAAGGTGCTTAGTCCAATCGTAAATGTTATTCGGCTTACCGATGCCATCCATGGCTTATCCTCGTTGAATACAAGGATGAATCATGCCAGAAAGGAGGTGTAAAGGTCAATGGAAGGCTAGGCTTTACCAGTAATAATCCTGTTAAGATAAAAGCGTAATGAAAAGGTGTGATAAAGGAACCAAACCAGAAAAACCTGCAATAACCCCAGCATCTCGAGGGTTATTAGCGAAGAAACCCAATAAACCTTGGCCATATCATTGAGGGGATTCATCATAAAAGCATTCACAAAAGAACTCAAAGAAAACAGAAAAATAACCCCCATCAGGGCAAAACCGAGCAGATGGGAGGAATAAGCCATACCAGGGCGGTTGATAATTTCAAATGCACGGTTATAAAGAAATGTGATCACCGCAAACGCACTGTAGTAACTTATCGATCCAAGGATAGAAAGAATAAATCCAACCCGCAAGGTATCAAAAGTTTTTCCTGCGCTAAAAGTAACCGCAGATGCCAAAAAGAACACAAGCGCAAGAACCATCAATATTAAAAAACTGATTGCGAATCCTGAAGAGCGAAGTGCCTGAGATGCCTTCATGAAAAAAACACCGCCGACAATAAGCAGACCAAACATCACCAAGAGGGAAAAAATCGTGATCACTACCAGAATAACATGATCGTTATCAATGTTGTTTTGGAAAGGTAGAGAAAAAGTAACCGTACTAAATTGAAGTTGAATGTTTACAAAATGCATAATGCCCGCAATTGCAGTCATCATGGTTGCAATTGCCAAATCACCAATCTGCGAAAAAGCCCCTGCAGCATTACCATTATCTATCGGGGGTGCCTGGCTGTAGTTTTTATCAGGAAAAACAGGGCTTACATCTGCCTGAAAAGCGCCCAGAGGCACATCATTAGATTGAGCCATGGCTTGAGGAAAGAGTTCTGAGTAGGTCGATGCTGAAAACCAATCCACTTGATCGGTGGAAACATCGTGAAATGGTTTCAACTTCCCTTTTTGCTTAAGCTGAAGCATTTCCGGGTGATTGAGTGGCCCGAAGGTTTTACCCTGTATCCGCAAATAATAAGCCATGCTTTCCCTTTTTTATAATCACCTCGACCGGGCAACCATCCAAATCAAAAACGCCAAAAGCAGAATGATCCCGCCCGCAAATAACCCAGCTAGAACAAACAACTCTTGCTTTTTTCGATACTCATCCATCCTGTTGATCGTTGAATCAAACAACCCCTGCAGATCTTTTGGTATCTTAGCACCCGCACTTTCCGCCTCTGCATACATCCGCTCTAATTCCGCTATCCGTTGTGCACACTTGCCATCAAGAACAACTTCGAGTAACGCCTTCCTTAAGGCAAATAATTGCATGTCTGCAAATTCCTTTACCTTAGAGTCGTTCTCGTATTTTTGCAGCCACAAGTACAATGGCTCAATTCTTGCCCAGTAACTATCTCCTTGTTTTACACCCACTCGACCTGCAACAGCAGCCCAACTTTCATAACACTTCTTTGCGTTTTGGTAATCCTTGGCCCGCATATAAGACATACCACGATTAGCTAGATCCGTTAACTCTTTAGAACTATACTCTTCTTGCTTTTTGCTTGTTATGGTTTCAATTTCGTTAAGAACTCCGGGTGCAGGCGGGTTAATCCAGTTTTGCTTAAATTCCTCTTTCGCCTCGAACATCTCCTGAATATCACCCGTTTGTGCAGATTTTCTGATCGTATTCAATAACTCCACCTGCAATTGCTTTTCTAACACCGCAAGATCTTCGATAAGTGTTGCATTGATCCGATCCAGCATTGCGATTTCACGCAAAGCCTTCACCCTTTCGCCTACGTGTGCCCTTTCCAAAACCAACTTCCGTAAGTTACGGTATTGATGCTCCAATGATTGATATTCTGCATAAGCTGATTGCAAATTCTCGATCACCTCCATTTTTAAGGGTGCTCCCACGGGCAAATCCTGAAAAGCAGCCATCATTTCAAAATCAATCCGACCCGGAAAATTCAATTGCGCAACCTGATCTTCAATCCTAGGCTCGATGTTGGCATATTGCATTGCTTCAGATCGAAGATTCTTATTAAGC
>Ga0194055_10002778_pt1 | contig 13771 bp, 12 predicted proteins | sample SepL449m_MetaG_FD_155482 | JGI IMG/M metagenome (GOLD analysis project Ga0194055, IMG submission 155482) | Anoxic zone freshwater microbial communities from boreal shield lake in IISD Experimental Lakes Area, Ontario, Canada - Sep2016-L442-9m | ecosystem: Environmental > Aquatic > Freshwater >... | reverse complement strand
GAAACAGACTTTGCTGTAAGGCCAGTAGGTACGACTACCTCATTTTTGTAGGCATTTTGCTCTGTATTACTTTTATTATCTTGCCAGTCAACCCATACATTTTCTCTGGTCCATGGGTTGGCCGAGGAGTTTGAATCAAATGGGCTAGTTGAGTAGGGGCTATATAAATTAACTCTGGCAGTGTTTGTTGCCGCAACATAAGGCCCTGTGTTACCATCACTAAATATTTTTGTGGTTTTTATGGAACCCTGATAAGTTTCATGCCTGAAGTACGCTGCGATAGAATAACCCTGACTACCATTCGCTAGGCCCCTGTAGAGTACTGGTGGTATTTCGTAATAACCAGGGTCTGGCGGAGCGTCGTAGGCGCCATCACTTGCAACGCCACCCTCACTTGTAGGCGCCCAGTCAAAATATTCAAAATATATGTGGCCGGAGTTGGCATTTTGAAAAGCCAGCAGGAATGTATCATTCAGTGGTTTGGTTACTGGATGTTTAGTGGTATATTTTATACCTTTATCATCGTAAAAATCTTCTGTTCTAAGGATAAATGGCTGTCCTTTGGTCAGGTTGTCTTGGGTTAACACTTTATAACCAGCGGGCGGGTTGAATTTCCACCACCACTGAGTAAAACAAGTTAGAGCCAATGACCAATCTGGTGCGGTTATCGCTGCGGGCTGGAGTGTCTGTATGCCATTAGCATCGTACGAAACAGCGACTCCATAGTCATTAGTGCCTGTGGCTGGTTCGTCGTTGCATCTACCTACAAGGTCCGTAGTACTCTTGATCGTGGGCCCAGGGTAAGAAGAGCCTGGTATTGGTAGTCGTGTGTCGTAATCATAGTAATGGATATTAAATCGCAAACTATGAGCAGCGTAGCACTCTAGTGGACCATTTGCATAGGTAGGTAAGGCAGCTTCTGCTGTTGGAATAATATAATGTTTTATATCATCTAGGAGTGTTGTTTTAGCGCCAGCTGGGTTGCGTTTATTTTCTAATTTTGTTGGCTCAGGCAACGAAAAATAACTTTTATCTACTTTGCCTTTTTTAATGTAAGCATCCCTAACTTCATCGAAACTATTATATTTGCCGTTCGTCCTGGCTGTAGCCCGATATATCACCCAGTAGCCAGTTTTAGATTTGAAGGGTTTGGTATTTTGGCCGACCTTTAGATCTTGGACGTATGGTAGTTCGCTCTCTCCTTCGTCGTATTGCTCGAAGGTGCTATAGGTGGTGGCATTGAGCCCCACTACGCTTACATACCTAGATGGTGAATTAGATATACTTGTGACGATTTCTCCAAATTTTTTGTTTGAGATAGTTGGGCTGATATCGGCTTTTGATTCTAGCTCGGGTATGGTTAGGCCCTTCTCGAAAAGCGGCAGATACTCGTTCTGTAGCCTTGTCTTCGCGTATTCATCTAGTTTATTCTTGACCTCAGTACTTTTACCAATAGCCAGATCCCATCTTATATAAATGCCAAATAGGTTGACACTGCTAATAATTTTACTCTGTAGAGAATTCTGGTAGTAGCTAAGGCACTCTTTATGATTTGATACTTCTGGCGACCAATTGTATCTAGACCTCAAAAGATCGAGGTAAGAAGCTTTTCCGCCGCTGTTGGCGTACGGCCCTTCAAGCTGCTTATCGACGATAGCCTGGCTGCATAGCTCTATATTATTTTTTTTAGCTTCGGATTGTAATGCAAGCCTAAGCAGTATCTCATCGGCTACATTGCGCTCAACTTGCTTTTTGTCTACTGTATTTGGGTCTGCTAGACCCGCCTTGCTGAAGTTCAAGTAGGCTTCATATATTGTATTGAATTCGGGTTTTGTAACTATCTGACCGTCTAAATTAGCGTAAATGCCTGCTGGTGGCTGTTTGCTACCAAATTTGGAGTATGCAAATAGCCCGCCAGCCACTAAGGCTATGGCAATAATCATCAGCGCAAAAAGCTTAATGCCCTTCTTGGGTTTTTTGGCCTTGCTGGCGTCCATTGTTCGGGCAATATTAATAGAGTCGTTGCCCTTAGGGTGTTCCGGATTTATATGTTGTTCCATTATTTTTTTACTTTACCCTCATATATGAATACGATTATACCCCATATGCTTAAAGACTTACAGCAATGTTATTGCATAATTAAATAATTATTTTTTTTGGGGTGGGCTTAGAACCTCGGCTGGTATTCGCTGGAGTCGATCTTTACAGAGCTGTCGCCCTTGAACACGCTACCGTAGTCGATACCTGGGGGAGGATACAGCACGCTCTGCAAGGTGAGGTTTACTATTTCGGCGGGAGCATGGGGTGGTACTGCCTGTCCGTTGTATCCGAGTATATAAGCTCGGCCAAATATAAAGCCTGACTGTGCACTCAAGAAGCCATTGATGGTTAGCTGGTAGCCACAAAATTTAGCTGGGGCTGTATCGCAGGTCGATATAGTACCAGTGGCATATATTGAGGCGTCGACCTGCGGTGTGGCAGCGAGAATCTTGACATTGCCCTTGACGACAATTGCGAGGTTCGGAACGTCTCTTGGGTCGGAGTAGCCCGTGGTGCCGTAGCCAATATTTTGTCCGATGGTAAGGTCGCCATCGACCAAGATTGTTACCCGACCTTTTGTTAGCGAATAGCCAGCAAGCGAAGTGCCGCTGTATTTTATTATTACGCCGTCAGGGCAAACATCGGCGGACTTATTAAGCAAGGTGTAGATAGGGGCGCTATTGGTCGCGAAGTCTGAATTAAGAGCAGTCTCACCCCTGCAAGTGTTACCTAACTTGTCGTAGGCGGCCTTAACACCAGCTACTACTTTGTCGGTTCCGCCATCAACCAGTGAATAAACATTAAGTACCGAGTAGCCAGAGCCGTTGCTGCAGTTAGTGCCGCCAGTTGCCTCTGAATTGGTCAGGATATAGTTTTTGCTGCTACAAAATGGTCCATCCCCACCGAGCTTGGAGATTATTAGAAACTCAACCTCTTTGTCAGTGTTTGTGGTCAGACGAGCTCCTGGATTCGTGTCGCTTGCAGGGTGGCCTGTGATTTTGCCATTGGCGACGACATTGCCTTGAGTAGTCTGCAGCCAAGGGTAATTCGCGGTGATGGGCGGTTCTGATGGAATCGCCTCTATGAACCAATCTACATATGTCACGCTGCCATTATAAACCGTTAGGCCAGATACAGTACAAATACCAGACTGGTTGGCTTCTGTACACGTGAGTCCATCATTGCCTGGCAATGAAGTCTGTACTCTGTTGATTCTCCACCCCGACGGCAGTGTTATGATGTTTTTGTAATACCTCCCAGGGGTGTTCGCAAACTGGTTATCCCAAGTAACATAGACATTACTTCTGCTCCAGGGGTTGGCCGAGGAGTTTGAATCAAATGGGCTAGTTGAGTAGGGGCTTTTGAGCTCTATCTTTGAGTTACCTGGGGCTGAGGCTGTGCTCAAGACGGCAGAATTGCTTGCTAGCCTTTTATTGGTCTGAATTGTACCCGAATAGCTCGGGGCGTCTTCTATAAAAGTAAATATTACTACCATTAAGCCTGGGTTTAAAGCTACAATGCGAGCATTTTGGCCGGTAAAAGAGGTTTTAAATCCAACCCAATCTTCGCCGTCTTCGCCTTGTCGCCACCACTCACCTGCCCAGTGGCCTTTTTTGATTACACCACCGACGTTGAGCTGCGTAGCACTAGCGTAGCCGTCATTTTGAAAAGCCAACGTAACGTCTACCTGCATCTCACCATCCGGAACACCTCCGCTATTGCCGCACCAAATAAGATATTTCCATAACTGAAATGAATACCCAAAAAGACTACCGTCAGTTCCCCATAATATAGAGTTTGCATCTGTTCTGCCATTGTTGTTGGTGTCGAAGTGGTTGCCGTAATAGGGCTTGCTACTAAGCGGAATAGTAAGGCCATTAGAAGTTGTCTTGTCAACCACCGTAGCTACACCACCCACACCTACAGCCGGCGTTACGGCACCTCCATAAGGCTGGAAGCCTGTGAATACCATTAGACTATTCGGGGCGGCGGCCTGGGCGTGAGAGCTGGTGGATATAATTATTACAAAAGCCAACGCCAGAGCAGCAAGGGTTCTGAGGAGGTACTTTTTGATCATTTGAGCAGTGCCTTTGCTATTTCTAATTGAGCCTGGTAGCTATCGATAGATTTTTGCCCTTTTAGCACGACCTCGATTACAGCAACCACAAAGCCGACATCTTTTTTGACTCCACTGGGGGGCTGACCCTCGTCAGAGTTTATAAGGCCTATTTCCGACACGCCTGGTTTACTAATGCCCTCCAGAACTCTATTGATAGATTCTGCGCGTCCGGTATCATTAGATTTAAACAGTTTTGTAATCTCTTTGGCGAAGTCGGTACCATTGCCCAAGGGCAACTGTGTAGTGAAATAACCCGAGCCGTTTGTCTGATCGTTGAGTTTTAGCCTAGTGTCGCGCATAAGCTCATCAGCTACTTGCTGGGGCTTGATGCTGCCAGCCAGCAGCCTTTTGTGGTAGTCCTTGGCCTTGGCATCGGCGTACTGCCTATCGGCGGCGAGCACTTCTGGGTTGCCCCAGTCTTTAATTTGTTCCGTTGGGTATTTATTTACAACCGTATTGCCAAACCAAAAGTACAGAAGGTAGCCTTGGTAATAGCCTGTGGTTTTGGCTAGCTGGGTTTTGCCGCTAATGATGTTTTCAATATAGTTTTTGATTGTGCTGGCGGCGGCTGAGTCGCCAATTGCATAGACAGCGCCTTTGGTTTCTGCGTCATTGGGCCCGTAGCCTGTCACATAGCCAGCCAAGTACTGTGGCTCGAGAGTCTTTTTGAGTTCGGCGCGATCGGCTTCAGAAAGCTTGGAGATGCCTGGGAAGGCGTTATAAGAAGCCAAGGCTTTGTCGAATACTTTTTTGTTCTTAAGGCTGTTTCCGGCATAGATGCCATCTGTAAAGGCTCTAAAGCCCAAATATCCAACTACCGACATTACTGTCACTAGTATTGCTATAGCAAAAAGCTTAATGCCATTCTTGGGTTTTTTGGCCTTGCTGGCGTCCATTGTTCGGGTAGTATTAATAGAGTCGTTGACCTTAGGGTGTTCTGGATTTATATGTTGTTCCATTATTTTTTTACTTTACCCTCATATATGAATACGATTATACCCCATATGCTTAAAGACTTACAGCTTTGGCAGCTACAGCAAGAACTGGTATAATTACATCTTATGAAAAAGCACAAACTATGTCGTTGAGTATCGGAATCGTGGGGCTGCCAAATGTCGGTAAGTCGACCCTGTTTAATGCACTAACCAAAAACCGAGTATTGGCGGCGAATTATCCATTTGCCACAATTGAGCCCAATGTTGGTGTGGTCAATGTGCCAGACGAACGAATAGAAAAACTCTCAGAAATTAGCAAAAGTGCCAAGACCGTACCTGCGAGCTGCAGCTTTGTGGATATCGCCGGGATCGTCAAGGGTGCCAGCGAAGGTGCCGGGCTGGGTAATAAGTTTTTGAGCCACATTCGCGAAAATAATGTGATTGTGCAGGTAGTGCGGGCTTTTGAAAACGACGATATCGTGCATGTTGAGGGGCATATTGACCCAACGCGCGACATCGGTATTATTCGCACTGAGTTGTGCCTGGCCGATATTGTGTCGGTTCAAAACCGCATAGCACGCACCGAAAAAGAGCTCAAAACTAACCCCAAGCTGGGCGATATGCTGCAGGCTCTCAAAAAAGCTGAGTCACTCTTAGACCAAACCGAGCTGCTATCGGAACACGCTGGTGAGCTCGATTTGGACGCCATAAAAGACCTCCAGTTGCTGACCGCGAAGAAGTTTATTTATGTATTCAATATCGCCGAAGACGACCTGGGCAACGGCGACTTTCAGGCTCAATTGGCCGAGCTCGTTGCCCCCAACCCAAGCGTCTTTTTGAGTGCCGAGACCGAAGCTCAGCTGATGGACCTGCCGACAGACGAAGCCAATGAACTACTAGGGGCGTTGGGTCAAAAGGAATCCGGTTTAGATAGCCTCGTCAGGCTAGGCTACGAAACTCTTGGCTTTATTAGCTACTTCACCAGTGGCGAGCAAGAATCGCGTGCCTGGACAATCCGCCGGGGTACACTGGCACCACAGGCGGCGGGGGTAATTCATGGTGATTTCGAAAAAGGCTTTATAAAAGCCGAAGTGGTAAGCTCTGAGGATTTTATTGTCTTTGGTGGCTGGGCCGGTGCTGGCGAAGCGGGTAAAACCCGAATAGAAGGTAAAGATTACGAGTTCCGAGACGGCGATGTAACTATCTTTAGGCACAACTAAAAACACGAATTCAAAACTTCTGATATTCTGATGATTTGGTTTTATAAGTATATTATTTACGATATAACAAAAAACAGAGCAACTAGTACCTGCTCTGTTTTTTGTTAATCAGCTTATTTGGCGCGTTCGATATACGTTGCGCTACGAGTATCGACTTTGATGATGTCGCCCTGCTTAATAAACTGTGGGGCCTGAATATTTAGCCCGGTTTCAAGTGTTACCTCTTTGGTGCTGGCGCTCGAGCTATTGCCCTTATCGGCACCTGGAGCACTAACAACCTTGAGGGTGACATTTTTGGGCCACTCGAAGCCGATTATCTTATCGTCGTATGTCAGGGCGTCGATTGTGCCACCCTCGATGATGTACTTCGGTATATTTTCGTCAACTGACAGGTCGAGCTCGATAGTTTCGTAGCTGGTTTGATCCATCACACTAATTTTGCCACCGACACCATATAGGTACTGTACACTCTGGCGGCCGATTTCGGCAGGCTTAACCTTCTCGACATTTTTGAAAGTCTTATCGATAACCTGACCGGTTATGAGGTTTTTTAGCTTGGTATTGACGATGCTTCCGCCGCGCCCCATCTGCTTTTGGGCATACTCGAGCACCTTATATGGCACACCATCGATATCGATTAGTGTGTCCTTGCGTAAATCTGTTACTCCGTACATATTTGCCTACTTAACAACAAATGGTAAGAGCCCTAAGTGTCGTGCGCGCTTTAGTGCAACCGCGAGCATGCGTTGGTGTTTCATGCTAGCGCCTGTCTTTTTACGGGTGTCGATTTTGCCGACGCTATTGAGATACTTTTGTAGTGTCTTGACGTCTTTGTAGTCGAAGTTATTGATATCTTCGCTGTATATTTTGTTCTGCTTGGTTTTGTAAAATTCTGCCATAGTAGTTTCTTTCTTTAGAACGGTATGTCGTCTAGGTTAATTTCGCCTTCGCCCATGTCGTCGACAGGTGCTTCATCGGCTTTAGTTGGTTTGGTAGTCGAAGCAGATTTGGGTGCTTCGGGGGTAGTATAATCGCCACCTTCGGCTTGTCCGCCAACAAAATTGATGTCACTGGCGACAATCTCGGTGCGTTGCCTTTTGGATCCGTCTTCGGCTTCCCAGCTCTGGGTTTGGAGTCGGCCTACAATAAGTGCCTTGCGGCCTTTTTTGAGGTAGGTATTGACGAGTTCGCCGAGTTTGCCCCAGGCAACTACGTTATGATACTCAACGGCTTCCTTTTTTTCACCACTTTGATCCTGCCAGCTACGGTTGGTTGCGATACTAAATGATGTAACGTTTTGACCACCCGGAGTGGTGCGCATTTCTGGGTCACGGGTGAGATTACCCATAACTATTGCTTGGTTAAAATCTTTTGCCATTATTACTTTGCCTCGCTTTCCGCTAGTGGCTTCTCTGCCTTAGCAGCTTCTGGCTTAGCTTGGACGACTGGTTTTGTCTGGGTTGTTTTGCTAGGTGCTGTGATATAGCGGATGTTTTCGAGTGATACCACAAGATAGCGCATTACCTCTTCGGTAATTCTTAGAACTTGGTTGATTTTGGTGACTTTTGAAGGGTCGATTGATATTTCGTAAAAAACATAAATGCCCCAGTCTTGTTTTTTGATGGTATAGGCTAGCTTACGCTTGCCCCAATTATCTTTTTTGTTGATTTTACCGCCGTTTTTAGTGAAAACAGCTTCGATTTTTTCTAATGTTGCGGCCAGGTCGATTTCTAGATCTGGGTGCAAGACTATTGCAACTTCGTAATTGCGCATTTAGTACTCCTCTCTTTGGCCCATTCGCTTTGCTGCGAAATCGTCTCCGTCTGGTTGATTAAAGTCGGAGCAAAAAGGTTAATTAATTTGACTGCCACTATTGTAGCTTATTTTGGGTCGTTGGTCAAGGATTCCAACCTGTTGACACCATCACAAGCAAAAAACCATGCAAGGAGCTATAATAGCGTAAATGCAAAAGCTCATAACATCTATAATTGGCAAAAAGGTATTTAGTGTTCATGACGGCGCGGCTATCGCTGATGTAGTGGGCTGGCTTATAAACAAGGATAACTTCAAAATAGAGCTTATAGTGGTTATTACGAGAGATAGCAAAACAGAAAAGTATATTTTACCCGAAGACATACGACTATCGACCGACCGCCAGGTAATTATTAACTCACAAGATGACATTGCCGAAGCCGACGAGTTGGTTCGCCATAGCGCAATGATAGCCAGCAAATACAGACTAATAGGCTCTAAGGTCGAGACGCAGTCAGGCAAAAAATTAGGTAAAGTCAAAGACTTTAGTTTTGATTACACTACATTTTATGTCAGTAAGTTGCATATTATATCGCGTTTTCCAGAGAGGATTATTCGAGAGTCTTTTATAATCAACCGCTCAGCTGTGATTAAAGTGCAAGACAACACGGTAATTATAAAAGACGCCCGAACAAAAGCTAAGGCTCAGCGGGCGGGCGCAAAAGTATTGCCTGCATAAACAAAAACAAACTATACTGGTAATAATAAATAAGTGGAGGCAGTTTTTCTGGTAGTAATAGTTTGGGTTATTTTGGCTCTAATAATTGTAAGACTAATTCTCAAAAAGACCTAGCTCTTCGAGGGTTTTTTTGACCAAACTATAGCTATAGCCCTGCCTAGATAGATACTCGGTAAGTTTTTGTTTGTTTTGGTATTTGGTTTGGCGCACTTTTTTGGTTATAAGCTCGCTCAAAGAAGTTATTTGGGCCGTCTCGTCGAGTTGCGAGAGCACTTCGGTGATGATGTCTTTATCGATACCCTTTTTTATAAGCTCGAGTCGAAGTACGCTGGTGGATTTTGGCTTAAGAAGCAAGCGGTTACGAACCCACATCGCAGCGAAGTCTTGATCGTTTAAATAATTTTGCTCAATTAGCCTTGTGATTGTAATATCGGCATCTTGAATGCTGAAGTCTTTGCGAGTGGTCAGGTAATCTTTGACTTCTTTTATACTGCGGGGTCGCAAAGCCAGGTATCGCAAGGCAAAATTATAGCTTTTAGACTTAGCCTGAGCGGATCTAAGATCGTTGAGTAACCCCGGGGTAAGTACTTGGTCTACACGAAGTCCAAACACTGTTAGGTCGAGCTCGGTGAGCGCTAAAGCATACTTACCATCGACGAAAATATTGTAGTAGCCCTGGCGCTTTTTTTGTGGAGATATCTTGGTGATTACGGACATCTGAACTATTTTGGAAAGGACTTTGCTCGAATAATTTTATCGAGATCTTGCATAACTTTTGGATGGTCTTTCAAAAATTGCTTGGCCGCTTCCCTGCCTTGACCTATTTTTTCGTCATTATAAGAGTACCAAGCTCCAGATTTGACAACGAGGTTTTCTTTAACAGCAAGATCTATCATGTCGCCGGCAGTGCTGATACCTTCGTTGTACATAATGTCGAATTCCGCTACCTTAAACGGAGCTGCGACTTTATTTTTGACTACCTTGACCTTGACATGGTTGCCTATAATATTGTCGCCGTCCTTAAGAGCTTCGGACCTACGTATATCGAGACGGACCGATGCATAAAATTTGAGGGCTTGCCCGCCTGAAGTGGTTTCGGGGTTTCCGAACATTACACCTATCTTCATGCGTAGTTGGTTGATAAATATAACCGTAGTGTTGGATTTGGCTATAACGCCAGTTAGCTTGCGAAGAGCTTGGCTCATTAATCGGGCCTGTAAGCCCATGTGGCTATCGCCCATATCGCCCTCTATTTCGGCCCGGGGCACGAGTGCGGCTACGGAGTCGATAACAACAATATCGACGGCGCTGCTGCGTACAAGAGTTTCGCAGATTTCAAGAGCCTGTTCGCCAGTGTCTGGCTGAGAAATTAGTAGATCGTCGAGCTTAACACCTATCTTGGCTGCATACTCTGGGTCGACAGCATGCTCGGCGTCGATGAAGGCAGCCAGGCCGCCGCGTTTTTGTACCTCTGCTACTGCATGTAGGGCCAAGGTGGTTTTACCACTAGATTCTGGGCCGTATATTTCGATAATGCGTCCCTGAGGCAGGCCGCCACCAAGAGCGATATCAAGCGAAAGGCTACCGGTGGGGATTGTTTCGACAGCGACGTTCATGCCCTCGCCCAGCTTCATGATAGAACCCTGGCCGAATTGGCGTTCGATTTGTTCGACAGCTAATTCGACTGCCTTAAGCCGTGAGGCTTTTTCTTTGGAATCGGCTCCAGATATTTTATCTGATTTTGGTTTTTTTGCTGCTTCGGCCAATGGATTCTCCTCTATTTTATTTGTTGATTTATTTGTTGATGATTGCTGCTGCGCGACCTTTGCTGTACTTTTTGCTGCTTGTTTTTGTAATTGTGCTGTTGTCATTATACCCTCCTAAAGATATGTTCGGTTTTTATTCTTAAGTAAGATTACTATACCGAACACCATACGTACATGTCAACAGGCATCTTGAACTTTTTTTAAATTTGTAACAACAACAGATTTGTTGGGTTTTATTTGTACCCTTATTTAAGCAGAAATTGGCTACTAATGAAAGCTTTGGCCAGCTTTAGCGAAAATTTGTAAAGTTCAAGGGCATGTCTAGGTCGGAGCTCTTGAGCAATTGCATTACGTTTTGGAGGTCATCTTTGGATGCTGACACAACCCGAACTTCTTCGCCTTGGATTTGGGTTTTGACTTTGGGGTAGCTGTCACGGATTAGTTTTGTAATTTTTTTGGCCTTGTCTTGATCGAGCCCCTGCACCAATGGGAGTGACTTCTTGTAGACCATCGAGGACTGTGTGACTTCTTGCGACTTATCCAGATGCTTGAGGTCGAGCCCTCGCTTTATAAATTTGGACTCGAGTGTATCGACGATGGTTTCGAGCTTTAGCTCGGAATTGGATTCGATATCTATTTTTTGAGAGTCTTTATCGTAGTTAATTTTGGAGCCGGTACCTTGAAAATCGTAGCGAGTTTGGATTTCGCGGGCAGTTTGATCAACTGCATTGTTCATTTCGGACTGATCGAACTCACTGACTACATCGTAGGAAAATGTTTTACTCATTTGACGAAAGTATCCTTGTTAAATATTATGTCTTGCTTAGATTCACCCTCCGGCCCGAGGCTGCCGATAGACTTATTGGCAACTACCGAATTGGTCAATACTACACTGGTACTGCCGGCATTACCAGTGGTGACTCTGATAGACTCCTTGGCTTGGAACAACTGCTTGGAGCCCGGAAGCATGGTGCCCTTAAAAGCCTCTTTGCCGTCGATCTTGGTAGTAATATATATTGCTTGTGGGCCGGCTACAACTAGTGCCTCGACACCATCGAATACCGAACTCCTGACCACTAGCTGTGAGAGGTCGTTGGTGGTGGTTTTGGCATCTACAACGATTATTTTGGATGTTTCTTTGCCGAATTTATTTCGGGCGCTAACTTTGATTTGGTTGGAGCCATTGACCAGCATAACGCGGTCACTAAAAGAGCCATCGGGGGCAGATAAGATGGGCGAATCGTTGATAAATACATCTGAACCTGTATCGACCTCGCCGCTAACTATTGCGTAGCTTGAGGTAGTGCTGGCTTTGTCGGCATTCGATAGGCGAATGTTTGGAGGAGTTGAGAGCTGCGAAAGCTGCCAGCCAACATAAATGACCATAGCTAGCACAAAAATGGCTGTCAGGGCCACCAAAATGGTGCGAGGGGTAATAGAATAACTCTGTGAGCCAATTGGCTTGAGTCCGCCAGCTTTTTTAATTTTTCCAGCTGAGCCAAGCGACATATCGTATTCGTGGCGCTCGCGCGAGTATATTTTGAGTATTTCGGTGGTATCAAAGCCGAGCTCTTCGGCGTAGTTTTTGACATACCCACGACTGTACACATCGTTGGGTAGATTGGCGTAATCGCCAGCTTCGATTAGATCTAGGTATTTGCGCCGAATATGCGTACTACGTTCGATACTATCAAGATTGAGCTCGAGCTGTCGCCGGCGCTTACTAAGGAGCTCGCTTAATTTCAAACCACCGAGCCGCGGTGAGGTTATTTTTGCTGAAGATTTAGGTTTTTCATTCGGGCTCACTAGTGCCTCCGCCGATTTGATCAGAGCCTGATATCAGTAGCTTTCTGGGTTTAGAAGCACCTTCAGATGGACCGACAACACCACGCTCTTCGAGCATATCTAGCAGTCGGGCTGCTCTGCCATAACCAACTCTGAGACGACGCTGAATAAGACTAGTTGAGCCTTTGCCACTTTGTAAGCAAACCTCAACGGCTTGGTCGAAAAGCTCATCGTCCTCGTCGCTGCCACCATCGCTAAGGATAGAGGATAAACCTTTGATCTTGACGGCCTGAGCCAAGACTTCGTCATTGTACTGCGGCTCGCGTTGAGCCTTGAGGAATTTTGCTATTTTGGTGACTTCAGAATTACTTACCAATACACCCTGGACGCGCTTGGCTTTGAGCAGGACTGGGCTCTTATAGAGCATATCTCCATTGCCCAGAAGCTTTTCTGCACCAGCAGCATCGATAATAGTTCGGGAATCGACATTGCTAGTAGTCGTGAGCGCGATACGAGTTGGGATGTTGGCTTTGATAGTACCAGTAATAACATTGACGCTCGGGCGCTGCGTGGCAAGTACCAGGTGGATACCTACTGCACGAGCCATTTGTGAGATACGTTGAATCAACGCCTCTACGTCTTTGCCAGCGACAATCATAAGATCGAATAACTCATCGATAACAATTACGATGAAGGGCATTTTGTCGACATTTTTTTGCTTATTGAACTCGCCGATATCGCGCGCCGAATTGGCAGCCAGGAGCTTAAGTCGACGTTCCATCTCGGCTACTGCCCATTTGAGTGCAGAAATGGTCTGGGTAGGCTCAAATATTACTGGGCTCAAAAGGTGCGGTATTCCTTCATAGAGTCCGAGCTCGACACGCTTAGGATCGACCAATATCAGCTTTAGCTCGCTGGGACTATTGCGATAAAGCAAACTCACCAAAAGTGTATTGATCATTACACTCTTACCAGTATTGGTAGCACCCGCTATAAGCAAGTGAGGGGCTTTTGTGAGGTCACCAGTAACGATTGCGCCATTGACATCGCGCCCGAGCACAAACGTTAGCTTGGCTTTTTCGGCCTTAACTTCGTCGGATGTCATAATATCTTTGAGCCGAACGATTGAGGCTTTTTTGTTAGGGACTTCTACTCCGACCGAGCTCTTTCCGGGTATTGGGGCTTCGATTCGGATTTGCTCGGCCTCCAGTGCAAGGGCTAGATTTTTGTCGAGTTCGGCAAACTTAGATAGCTTTACTCCATCTGGTGGTTTAAGCGAGTACTGCGATACAGTTGGCCCAACATCGACACCCTCCATTTTGACTTCGTATCCGAAATCGGCAAAAGTCTTTTCGATGGTGGCGGCGTTTTTCTTGGCATCACCGGGGTCAGCCTGTGTAGTAGTGGTTTCGAGT
>Ga0194055_10002776_pt1 | contig 13781 bp, 12 predicted proteins | sample SepL449m_MetaG_FD_155482 | JGI IMG/M metagenome (GOLD analysis project Ga0194055, IMG submission 155482) | Anoxic zone freshwater microbial communities from boreal shield lake in IISD Experimental Lakes Area, Ontario, Canada - Sep2016-L442-9m | ecosystem: Environmental > Aquatic > Freshwater >... | reverse complement strand
ATGGGGAGGTACTCGCTTCGGAGGCGTCGGGGCTTGGTATGGCGGCTGGAACCCTGGCCCGGCGCGGGGCTGGAACCGTGGTCCGGCATGGGGTTGGAACCGCGGCCCCGCCCGCGGTTGGGCGATCCCGTTTGCAAGCGTTTCACCGATCAACAGGTTGCCTGCCGGGCGCGGGCAACTCGGGGCCCCGGCGATCGACCCGGCGGTCGAGGTCACGATCCGCACGAGCAACGCTCCTGCCCGGGCCCGGGCGGCCAGGCTCGTCGCCCTCGGCGACCGGCACCTGCGGGGGGCAATCGACGACCCGGCCAAGCTCGCCAAGGCGATCGACGCCTACCGGCGGGCGGCGAACATCGCCCCCGATCAGCCCGACACCTTCCTCCGCCAGGCGATCGCGCTGACGGCGGCAGGGAAAAAGTCGGCGGCCGCGACAGCGGTCGGCCGGGCGGTAGCGATCGACCCCCGGATCGTCGAAAACACAGCCGCCGCGGGGGCCCACGAGCCGCTGATCGCTCCCGCGGGCCTTGCCCCCAAGCCGCTGGTGGCCCGCAGCAGCAAGCTGCTCGCGCGGATCTTCGCCACTCCCGACAGCGGCCGGAATGCCCCGGCCGACAATTGGATCGCCCACCGCTGGCTCGGGCGCGATGCCGGGCCGGTGATGGTCGCCTCCCGCCCCTGACATCGAGCCGTCTGCGGCGGGGCGGGTGGTCGGGTATTCTGGAGCGATTGTCCTTCGCCGCTCCCCATTCCCATCGCCAAGCATGACAAACGCCCCCTGCGCCCAAATCGATCTGACGCTCCCCGAAGGGCGGGCCCGGCTCGAAGCGCTCCGCGGAAAGCTCGTCTCCCAAGGGGACGTGATCAGCCCCGCCGGGCGACAGAAGACGATCGACGTCTTCGGTGAGCCGCTCTCGCCGAAGCAGGTCGTGGAACGAATCTGTGCCGACGTCGCCGCCCAGGGGCTCGACGCCGTCCTCGACTACACGCGCCGGATCGATGGTGTCGCCATCCCCCGCGACAGCCTGTTTGTCGCGCCGGAAGCCCTCGCCGCGGCCCACCGCGAGGTCGGAGGAGCGTTTCTCGACGCGATCCGCCGGATCCGCGCAAGTGTGGAGCGATTCCAGACGGCGATCCTCTCGCGTGACGTGAGTGTGCCGCTGGCCGGCGGCGGCTCACTGCGGCAGCGTTATCTCCCGCTCGACCGGGTCGGCGTCTGCGTGCCGGGGGGGGCGGCGGCCTATCCTTCGACGCTCCTGATGACCGTCGTGCCGGCGCAGGTGGCGGGCGTCGGCGCGATCGTCGTCGTCGCCCCGCCGACCAAGTACGGCTCGGAGAATCTCCATGTCCTCGCCACCTGCCACGAGCTCGGCGTCACGAAGGTGGCCCGTTGCGGTGGCGCGCAGGGCGTGGCCGCGCTGGCCCATGGCTTCCCGGCAGAGCAGGGGAGCGGCGGCCTCGTCCGCGTCGACAAGATCGTCGGCCCGGGCAACCTCTTTGTGGCGCTGGCCAAGCAGCACGTCTTCGGCACCGTCTCGATCGACTCGATCGCCGGCCCGAGCGAGATCGTGATCGTGGCCGACGACCATGGCCATCCCGAGTTCATTGCTGCCGACATGCTCGCCCAGGCGGAGCACTCCCCCGGCTCGGCGATCCTGTTGACGGCCTCGCGCCGGCTCGCCGACGAGGTGGGCCAGGCGCTCGTCCGCCGGCTCGCTGTCCTCGAGCGATCCGACCTCACCCGCGACAGCCTGGAACGCTTCTGCGGGATCGTCGTCACGCGTGACGATGCCGAGTCGGCCCGGATCGCCGACGAACTCGCCGCCGAGCACCTCTCGATCGACACGGCCGATCCCGAGGCAACGCTCGCCTCGATCCGCCACGCCGGCGCCGCCTTCTTGGGCCCCTTCAGCCCGGTGGCCGCCGGCGATTACGCCGCCGGCCCATCGCACGTCCTCCCCACCGGCGGCACGGCCCGGTTTGCCGCCGGGCTCTCGGCCAACGAGTTTCTCCGCGGCGGGAGCGTGATCCATCTCGCTCGGGCCGATCTGGCCGCGATCGCTGCCGACATCGGCCAGATCGCTGATACCGAAGGGCTGACGGCCCACCGCCGCAGCGTCGAAGCCCGGACGTCCCAGCCATGAACAGGATCGGCTCGATGGACGCAAACGCCTTCTTCGTCGGCCTGGGGACGCTCGCGCTGATCAATGCCGGGCTCGCCCAGTCGAAGCACCGCAGCGGGCTGCTGTGGTGGCTCTTTTCGCTGGTCCTCGGCCCGATCGCCACCTTTTTGATCGTCGTTCTCCCGAAAGGCCCTCAGTCGATCGACTGATCCAGTCTGCCGGATGCCGGCACATCTCCTCCGGGAACTTTCCCATGCCCCGCTCCGTCCCCTCCTCCCTGCTTGCGGCCGGTCGCTGCGTGACCTCGATCGTTGCTGCGGCGTTGCTCGCGCTGCCACTTCACGCCGCCGATCCGGTGACCGTCGATCAGGAGCCGGACGCCCGAGTTCTTCCCGGCTGGAAGCTCGCTTGGAACGACGAGTTCGACGGGGAGTCGATCGACGCGAGCAAATGGGGCTTCGATGTCGGCAACGGCTACTACAATTACGACGCGAAGCAGTGGATCCACGGCTGGGGCAACGACGAGCTGCAGTACTACACGCGCGATCCCGACAACGCCTTCGTGAAGCGCGGCACGCTCCACATCCGGGCCATCAAAGAATCGCACGACGGCTTCGGCTACACGTCCGCCCGGCTGCGGACCCGCGCCAAGGATGGCACGAATCTTTTCAGCCAGACCTACGGCCGGTTTGAGTTCCGGGCGAAACTGCCGCTCGGGCAGGGGATCTGGCCGGCGCTGTGGCTGTTGCCAGAGGGGAGCGAGTACGGCGGCTGGGCGGCATCGGGGGAGATCGACATCCTCGAGACGAAGGGGCAGGAGCCGAAGCGGATCCAGGGCGCGCTCCACTTCGGCGGCCGCTGGCCCGCCAACACGTTCACTGTCGGCGAGCATCTCTTCGACTCGGGCTCGATCGCCGATTTTCACGTCTACGCTCTCGAATGGAACCCTGGCGAGATGCACTGGGAGGTCGACGGCAAGGTGTATGCCACGATGAACGCCTGGTGGAGCACGGGCCAGGCCGATGAGAAGGGCGGCGTCACGCCACAAACCGAGGCCGATCTCAATCCCTGGCCAGCGCCGTTTGACAAGCCATTTCAGGTGCTGATCAATCTCGCCGTCGGCGGGAAGTTTCTCGGCAATCCCGACAGCACGACGCCGTTTCCGGCCGAGATGGAAGTCGATTACGTCCGTGTCTACGAGCGCACCGGCCCCCAGCCGGCCCTCGTGCCCAGGGGCAATGGCGAGCTTCCATTTGCAGCCCCGGCCCGCTGAACGGACGATACGGCGACAAGTAGAAGACCTGACTACGAGGAAGATCGATGCGAAGGCTGGGATATTCGATCGTGACGCTGGTGCTGCTTTCCACGGCGCTGACAAGCGACATCGCTGTGGCCGAGGCGCTGCCCTCCTGGAGCCAGTGGCGCGGGCCCGCCGGGCAGGGGCATGCCCCGGCGGCCAAGGATCTCCCGCTGGTCTGGAGCGAAAGCGAGAACGTTGCCTGGAAGACACCGGTCGAGGGGAAGGGGTGGTCGAGCCCGGTGCTTGACCGGGGCCGCCTCTGGCTGACGACGGCCGTGGAGACGCCCCTTTCGGAGGCCGAGAAGGCCCAACGGCTGGCGAACGTGGAAAACTCCTCGTCGCTTCAGGTGTCGGGGCCGGTGAGCCTGCGGGCGGTCTGCCTCGATGCCGCCACGGGGAAGGTGCTCCACGACATCGAGCTCTTCCGCCAGTCGCAGCCCGAGCCGATCCATTCGCTCAATTCCTACGCCTCGCCCTCGCCGATCCTCGACGGCGGGCGTCTCTACTGCCACTTCGGTACCAACGGCACGGCGGCCGTCGATGCGGCCACCGGAGCGATCCTCTGGTCCCACACGCTCCAGAGGATCAAGCATGAAAACGGCGCCGGCGGCACGCCGGTGCTGTTTGAGAACCGACTGATCTTCGACTGCGACGGGAGCGATCAGCAGTACATTGTCGCCCTCGACACCGCCACCGGAGAGGTCGCCTGGAAGACTGAGCGATCGGGGGAGCGGAATCCCGAGCCCCAGCTGAAGAAGGCGTATGGATCGCCGATCGTCACGGAGATCGACGGCCACGCGGTGCTCCTCTCGACCGGTGCCGACTGGCTCTATGCCTACGATCCCGAAGACGGCCGCGAGCTCTGGAAGCAGGCCTATGGCGTGCTCGGGTTCTCGATCGTTCCACGCCCGATCGTCGGCCATGGGATGGCCTTCATCAGCACGAGTTTCATGCAGCCGGAGCTCCTTGCCGTGAAACTCCCCACCGGCGACGCCCTTCCCGAGATCGCCTGGCGGGTGAAGAAGAGCGTGCCGAACATCCCCTCGCCGATCCTCGTCGGCGACGAGATCGTGATGGTCAGCGACAAGGGCGTGGCGACCTGCCTCGACGCCGATTCGGGCGACGTCCGCTTCAGCGAACGGCTCGGTGGCAATTTCTGTTCGTCGCCCCTCTATGCCGACGGGCGGATCTGGGTCGGCAATCGGGAGGGGCAGACGTTCATCCTTACTCCGGGGAAGGAGTTCCACGTCGAGGCGACGAACCAACTTGACGGCGAGATCATGGCCACGCCGATCGCCGTCGGGCCCGCGCTCTTTCTCCGCACCGACAAGGCGGTCTACCGGATCGAGAAGCGTTGACGCGGTCGGGAAGCGTCCCCGCGGCTGACAGTGACGAACAGACAAGAGACGACCGGACAATCGACGACCGGAACCGAGGCCACCAGAAGCAAAGGGGAAAAGCATGGCGGGTAGCAAGCTCTCACGGCGGTCGATGCTCCGGGCGGCAGCCGTCGCCGGGCCGGCGCTGTTCACGATCTCGGCCGGCAGCCGGCGCGTGTTGGGAGCCAACGCTCGGCTCGACATCGGCGTGATCGGCGTTGGCGGCCGCGGTGGCTCAAACCTCGACGCGGTGGCGGGGGAAAATATCGTCGCCCTCTGCGATGTCGACTCGGGCACCCTCGGAGCCGCGGCAGGCCGATTTCCGGCGGCAGCCCGGTTTTCCGACTACCGGGCGATGCTCGCCGACGCGAAGCTCGACGCCGTCGTCATCTCCACTCCCGACCACCACCATGCCCCGGCCACCGTCCGCGCCCTCCGCCGCGGACTCCATGTCTACTGCGAAAAGCCCCTCACCCACACCGTCGAGGAAGCGCGGCTCGTCGCGAAGCTCGCGGCCGAGAAGGGGCTGGCGACCCAAATGGGGACGCAGAATCACGAGCACCCCGGCTACCTCCGGCTGGTGGAGCTGCTCCGCGGCGGGGCGATCGGGAAGGTGAGCGACGTCCATGTGATCACCGACCGACCCGGGAAGTGGTGGCCGCAGGGGATCGAGGCGCCGCAGGGGGACCAGTCTGTCCCGGCAAATCTCGCCTGGGATCTGTGGCTCGGGCCGGCCGCCAAGCGCGCCTACGACCCGGCCTACGCTCCCTTCAAGTGGCGCGGCTGGTGGGACTTCGGCTGCGGGGCGGTCGGGGATATGGCGATTCATCTCGCCGACCCGGCCTTCTGGGGGCTCGATCTCGGCGGCAAGGTTCGCGTTGAGTCGAAGGGCCCTCCGCCACAATCCCAGAGCGCCCCGACCTGGATGGAGACGACGTTTGCGTTTGGCCCACGCGGTGACCGCGGGCCGGTGACGCTCCATTGGTATGAGGGGGAGGCGCAGCCACCGGCGGCGATCGCCGCGGAGATCCCGATGAACGGCTCGCTGTTTGTCGGGGAAAAGGGGCGGATCGCGATCGCCCACGACGGCCACCCGAAGCTCCTCCCCGAGGATCGCTTCCAGGATTTCGTCGCGCCCGCGCCGTCGCTCCCCGACTCTCCCGGCCACCACGCCCAGTGGATCGCGGCCTGCAAGACTGGCTCGCGGACGGGGAGCGATTTTGCTTACGCCGCCCCGTTCACCGAGACGGTCCTTCTGGGGAATGTCGCCTACCGGGCTGGCCTCGCAATCGAGTACGACCCGGCCACCGGCAGGGTTACCAACAACGAAGCCGCCAACAGCTGGCTCTCGAAGGCGTATCGAAGCGGCTGGGACGTGGCCTAACGGCCCGTCGTTGCCACGACAGTTCGAGCTCGACGGACCCCCGAAGACGTATCTCCCCACGCTCCGGCAGGCGATCCCACGCGTCAGAGGAGTTGCGAGAGAAAAGTCCGCGCCGGGACGACGAGCGGACCATCCGGACGGGCGAAGCAATCCGCCGTGATCGGCTCGGCGTCGATCACCACCTGGAAGGCGTTGGGGGCTCCGAGTTGCCGTTGAAAGTGAGCGAGCGCCCCTTGGAGCTGCCCTGACGACTGCTTCACCTCGACCAGAAACCACGGGCGGCCATCGCGGACCACGACGAAGTCGACTTCCCGCTTTTCCTTGTCGCGGAGATACGCCAGTTGGAACTCCCCGAGGCCGAGGTCGGTCCAGCCCTCGACGGCCTTGAGCAGGTGGCAGGCCACGAACGTCTCGGCCCGTTTTCCGATGTCACTGACCAGCGCCCAGTCGCGCAGGTACCACTTCGGTTCCTTTCGCAGACTGCGGGCCACGTTGGTGAACCAGGGCTGGAGCGTGAACCCGAGATAGAAGCCCGAGAGCGTTCCCAGCCAGCGACGGGCCGTGTCCACCGACACGCCGACGAGGGCCGCGAGCTTGCTGAAAATCACCTGGTCTCCCGAATGCGCCTCGAGATACCGGACGAGCGCCTCGATCTGACCGAGCTCGTGGATCTGTGTGAGGTCACGGATGTCCTCGCGCACCAGTTGCTGGCAGCGGAGCGCCGCCCACCGCCGCGTGAAGCGCCGATCGCGCTTCGTGAAGGGCTCCGGGAAGCCACCGTGCTCCCACAGCGCTTCCCATTCCTGCTCGGGGATCCCGCACGGGGACCGCACGATCCGCATCTCGTCAGGAAGACGTGGATCGACGAGCTCACCGACCGTGAAGGGATGCATGCGGTAGAGCAGATAGCGCCCCATGAGGCTGTCGCCCCCCCGGCGGTAGACGTCGAGACGGGAACTCCCGGTCACGAGGAGCTTCGTTCGTGTCCCGTAGGTGTCGAAGAACCCCTTGAGGAACGCCTTCCACTTTCCGTACTTGTGGATCTCGTCGATGAGGGTCACCCGGGGCGTCGACGCCAGACGCTCGAGCGAGAGCCGGCTCGCCGTCGCGGCGGGCCCGGCGAGCATCACGCCCCGGTCGTCGGCGTTGTCCCAATTGAGCGTTTCGTCGGCTCGGCGGCTGCACGCGGTCGTCTTCCCCACCTGACGAGGGCCAGCGACGAACGCCATTTGGCGATCCTCGTGGAGGTGTCGATCGAGCATCGCGTCGTAGATCCGTTCCCTGGGAACGCTTGAACGATCGATTTCCGGGTCGGTGGCCATCCCGACCATCATGAGTACCGTCGTAAAATGGTCAAGACCATAACGCGACTCATCGACAAATGGTCGGATTTTCTACCACCATTGAACCATCGCTTCCCGAGCTTTTTCCTCTGTTCGGCCCCATATTCTTGCCCGCCGCTTGATTTTCTCCACGAAAAGTACGATTGTTTAAAACAGTCGTTTGATTTTTTGTGCCGCTGACTCGCCGGGCGTTTCCGGCGACGATTCGCCCCCCCGCGGGGCCACGGGAGACGGAGGATGGCCGAAGACGTGCGCGGGCGGCTGATCGATGCAGCCGGGCGGGCGTTCGCCGAACGCGGCTTCGAGGGGGCGAGCGTCCGTGACATCTGCAGCGATGCAGGCGTCAATGTCGCCGCCATCAACTACCACTTCGGTGACAAGCAGTCGCTCTACGTCGCCTGCCTCGAGCAGGCTCAGGGCAGCGAGTCGCGGCAGACCCTCCTGGCAGCCGATCCATCCTTGCCACCGGAAGCCAGACTCCACGGCTTCATCCGGGGCATGCTCGCCGCGCAGGGAGATCCCGATCGGCCGCGGTGGCACAACGCGCTGATGCTTCGCGAAATGGCCCATCCGACCACCGCCGCGGCGGAGGTGTTGAAGCGCTACATCCGCCCGCTCGCCGAGACGCTCCGTGAGATCCTCGAACAGATCAGCCCCGGTGTCTCGGGAATGTCGCACGATGGCTGGCCCGTCGGCTTCAGCGTCGTCTCGCAGGTGCTGTTCTACGCCGTTCACCGCCCCGTCGTCCGCCTCTTGATGGGCGAGGCGGAGCACGACGCTCTCGACGTCGATTTCCTCGCCGATCACATCACCCGCTTCTCGCTGGCCGCACTCGGCCGCGGGCCGAATATCGTTGCCGCTCCCGGCGGGCCCCGTTCGGCCGGGACAAGAAAGACGGTCCCACGATGAACTGGGTCGCTTGGAAGATGCTCAACGGCGACACCGCCAAGTATCTCGGCGCCGTGTTCGGCGTCGCCTTCGGGGTGCTCCTCATCACCCAGCAGGCGTCAATCTTCGTTGGCCTCATGAGCCGCACCGCCAATCCCCTCCGCGATGTCCGCGAGGCGCACGTGTGGGTCACCGACCGCCACCAGCAGAATGCCGACGAGATCGAGCCGATCTCCGACGGCGCCGTCCACCGGATCCGCGGTGTGGAGGGGATGGACTGGGCGGTGCGCCTCTACAAGGGGGTGGCCCGGGCCCGGCGCCCCGACGGCATCTTTCGGCAGGTGATCCTCCTGGGCGTCGACGACCACAGCTTCGTCGGGGCGCCGCGGACGATCCTCATGGGCGACCTCGCCGATCTCCGCAGGCCCTCGGCGGTGTTCATCGACAAGGCGGGGCACGAGTCACTCTGGCCGGGCGAGCCGCTGCAACTCGGCCGGGAAATCGAGATGAACGAGCGTCGGGCGGTGATCGTCGGCATCTGCGAGACCTCGGCGCCGTTCCAATCCTTTCCGGTCGTCGTCGCCACCTACACCGGAGCGACCCAATTCATCGCCCGGGAGCGGAAGCAACTCTCGTTCGTCGTCGGCGCTCCGGTGGCGGGGGTGACACCGGCCGAGGCCTGCCGCCGGATCAAGGCCGCCACCGGCTTCGAGGCGCTGACGTACGACCAGTTTGTCTGGCAGACGATCAATTACTACATGGCCAACACCGGCATCCCGGTCAACTTCGGGATCACGATCGTGCTCGGCTTCATCGTCGGTGCCGCTATCGCCGGGCAGACGTTCTACCTGTTCACGCTCGAAAACCTCCGCCATTTCGGCGCTCTCAAGGCGATGGGGGTCAACAACCGCCGCCTCATCGGCATGGTGCTCCTCCAGGCGGCCGTCATCGGCGCCATCGGCTATTCGCTCGGCGTCGGGATGGCGGTGGCCTTCTTCGAAATCTCCGGCCGGGCCCTCCCCGATCTCCGTGGCATCAACATTCCCTGGCAGGTGGCCATCGGCACCGCCGGGGTCGTCGTTGTCATCATCACCGTCGCGAGTCTCATGAGCCTGCGGCGCGTCCTCCTCCTCGAGCCTGCCGTCGTCTTCCGGGGATGATCGCCATGCCAACCGCCCTCAACACCGCCGCGCCCGATCCTCCGGCCCCGCTGCCGGCCGTGGGAGTCGCCTGCCATGGGATCGAGAAGGAGTTCGGCAGCGGCGAGACGCGGACGCGCGTGCTCCACGGCATCGACGTCGACATCGGGTGCGGGGCCCTGACGCTCCTGGTCGGCCCGAGCGGCTGCGGCAAGACGACGCTGATCTCGATCATCGCTGGCCTTCTCGACCCCACCGCGGGCGACGTGACGCTGTTCGGCACGCCCCAATCCCAACTCCGCGGCAGTCGACTCGTCGACTTCCGGGCCCGCAACGTCGGTTTCGTGTTTCAGCAATACAATCTCTTCCCCTCCCTCACGGCCGCCGAGAATGTCGCCGTGCCGCTCCTCGTGGCGCGGCAGCCGCGGAAGCGAGCCATCGAACAGGCCGCAGGCGTGCTCAACGCCGTTGGCCTAGGGGGTCGATTGAAGGCCTTTCCGAACCAACTCTCGGGGGGCCAGCAGCAGCGGGTGGCCATCGCTCGGGCCCTTGTCCACGAGCCCCGACTTCTCGTCTGCGACGAGCCGACCGCCGCCCTCGATTCCCAGTCGGGCCAGACGGTGATGGAGCTCCTCAAGTCGGTCGCAGTCCATCCGGAGCGGACCGTGATCGTGGTCACCCACGATTCCCGCGTTCTCCAGTTCGGCGACCGCCTCCTCGAGATGGCCGACGGTCGGATCGTCCTCGACACCATTCCCCCTTCCCATCCCTGAACACCTCCCCTGATCTCCGCCATGATCCGGACCCTCATCCTTCCGCTGCTCGGAGTGCTTGGCTTCGGCACGCTCCTCTGGCACCTCGCCCACACCCATGAGGTGCCCCCGGAGCAATTCCCGCCCGTCGCCCCCGTGCGCCGGCAGTTTTCCGGCACGGTGGCCGGGGCCGGTGTCGTCGAGCCCCGCTCGGAGAGCATCCATCTCTCGACCGAGGTGCCGGGAGTCGTCGCCGAGGTGGCCGTGAGCGAGGGGCAATTCGTCGCGGCTGGCGATGTCGTGCTCCGGCTCGAGGACCGCTGGAAGCGGGCGGAACTCGAGGTTCGCCAGGCCGCCCTCACGGCCTCCGGGCAGGATCTCGCCAAGCTCCGCGGCCTTCCCCGGCCCGAGGACCTGCCGCCGAGCGCCGCGCGGGTCCGCGGAGCCCAAGCTGCTGCCGAGACGCAGCGCGATCAGCTCGCCCGAGCCGAGGATCTCCACCGCCAGAAGGTCGTCACCGAGCAGGAAGTGATCCAGCGCAGGAAAGCCTTCGATACCGCGCAGGCCGCGTTCGAGGAGGCCCAGGCCGAGGATGCTCGGCTCCGCGCGGGGGCGTGGGAGCGCGATGTGGCGATCGCCGCGGCCGCCGTTGAGCAGGCCCGTGCGAGTGTCGATCTGGCCCGGGTGGAGGTCGAGCGGTTCGTTGTCCGGGCACCCGTGGCGGGCACGGTGCTGCGGGTCGACGTCCGCCCCGGCGAGTTTGTCGGCACGCCGCCGGGCAAGCCGCTGGTCGTCCTCGGCGACACCACCCGGCTCCATGTCCGCGTCAGTATCGACGAGCACGATCTCCCCCGGTTCATTCCCGGGGCGCGGGCGCTGGGGTATCCCCGCGGCGACGCGGAGCATCCGGTGCGCTTGAGTTTCCTCCGGGCCGTGCCGACGGTCGCGCCAAAGCAGAATCTCAGCGGCGACAGCGCCGAGCGGGTCGACACCCGCGTCCTCCAGGTGCTGTTCGAGATCGTCGATGACGCCGCAGCCGCGTCCCCCACAGACGGCACGCCGGGCCGCGATCTGTTTGTCGGTCAGCAGCTCGACGTCCAGATCGACGCGGCCGCAAGGTAGCCGCCGGGAGAGGCGCCGGCTGCCGGGCAAAGGGCTTCAGTGAAACTTCACGAGGACGACGCCGGCAAACACGAGCAAGACCCCCAGGAGCCTCCCCGGGGTCACCACCTGCCGCGGCAGATCCATCAGCCCGAAGTGATCGAGGACGAGCGAACAGGCCAACTGCCCCCCAACGACCGCCGCGATGAAGGCCGCGGCCCCGAGCCGGGGCGCCAGTGCGGCTCCGGAGAGGACGATGAGCGCTCCCATCGGCCCGCCGATCCAGTTCCACCACGGCGCCCCCCGGGCCGCCGCCGCCTCCGGGGCCGTCGGGCGGAGGATGAGCATCACCGTCGCGGCGGTGAGGATCGTCCCGCAGATTGAGAAGAAGGCCGCCCACAGCGGACTGTGGAGATGGGCCCGCAGCGATGCATTCGCCGAAGCCTGCACCGCGAAGCAGGCCCCGGCCCCAGCGGCCAGCACGATCCACACGACACCCATCGATCCCTCCTTCAAGGCCGTTCAGGGCCACCAACAGGCCCCTCTTCGCCGCCAGTATGGCGCCGGCCGCCCGGCTGTCGACCTGCCCTCCCGGGGAGCGGTCATCGACCCCTTTTTCCAAGTCGTATTCCGCACCCGACGGCGGAGGCTACGGAGTCTCTCGGCCGTACCGCCGGCGGTAGCGATCGTGGCGATTGTGCGGGGCGGGTCACCGGTGAGGCCGCCCCGTGGGGTGAGGTAGACTTCTTCCATGACACCGTCACCCAATTCCGCCGCCCCCGACCGCGCTGCCGCCCTTGTCCGACCCGGGATCGCCGCCCTCGCCGGCTACGTGCCAGGGGAGCAGCCGCAGGGGGGAGAGTGGGTCAAGCTCAACACGAACGAAAACCCCTACGCTCCTTCGCCAGAGGTGGCTGGCGCGGTGACGGCACTCCTCGCCGGGAGGACCCTCGCCAAGTATCCCGACCCGGTGGCCACCCGGTTTCGCGAGAAGGCGGCCGAGATCCTCGGCGTTGACCCCGACTGGATTCTGTGCGGCAACGGCAGCGACGATCTCCTCACGATCCTCGTCCGCACCTTCGTCGGGACGGGCGAAGCCCTGCGGGTGCCGACCCCGAGCTACATCCTCTACCGCACGCTCGCCGGCATCCAGGGGGTCGCCTGCGAGGAGATCCCGTACGAGCGAGACTGGTCGCTCGGATCGGCGTTCTGCGCCCCTGCCACCGCCGCCGGGGAGCCGGTCCGTCTGGCGATCATCGCCAATCCCAACAGCCCCTCCGGCACGCTCATTCCCCCCGACGCGGTCGCAGCGCTCGCCGCCCGCCTCTCCTGTGCGCTCGTCGTCGACGAGGCCTACGGCGACTTCGCCGACGCCAACTGCCTCGACCTCGTCCGCGGCAGCGACCGGGTGATCGTGACCCGCAGCTTCAGCAAGTCGTACGCGCTGGCCGGGCTGCGATTCGGGTTCGCGGTGGCCCAGCCGGCCGTCATCCGCCAGCTCGAGAAGGTCAAGGATTCCTACAACTGCGATGCGCTCTCGATCGCGGCGGCCACCGCGGCCATCGGCGACCGAGACTGGCTCCGCACCAACCAGGCCACGATCCTCGCCACCCGGGCCCGGCTCACTGTGGCGCTTGCCGACCTCGGCTTCCAGGTCCAGGAGAGCCAGACGAACTTTGTCTGGTGCACCCACCCGACGCGACCGCACCGCCCGATCTACGAGGCGCTCAAGGCCAAGCGGATCCTCGTCCGGTTCATGCATTACGCTGGCTGGGGGGACGGCCTGCGGATCACCGTCGGCACCGATGCCGAGATCGACGCCTTCCTCACCGCCCTCGGGCGCATCCTTGCCGAATCCTGAAGATCCCCGTTCCCTGCCCGGCCATTCCCCTTCACGCTACGCTTCCGCCATGCACCGCACCGCCACCGTCACCCGCAAGACCAGCGAAACCTCGATCGTCCTCACGGTTGCCCTCGACGGCACGGGCAAGGCCGACATCGCCACCGGCCTGGGGTTCTTCGACCACATGCTCACGCTCCTCGCCGGGCACTCGCTGCTCGATCTCACGATCCGCTGCGCGGGGGATCTTCATGTCGACGGCCACCACACCGTCGAAGACGTGGGGCGGGCCCTCGGCCAGGCGGTGCGCGAGGCGCTCGGCGAACGCCGCGGGATCCGCCGCTACGGCCACTTCACACTGCCGATGGACGAAACCCTCGCCACGGTCGCCGTCGATCTCGGCGGCCGGGCGGCGACGGTGTTCCACGTCCCTTTCCCGGTGCCGACGATCGGCACCTTCGACACCCAGCTCGTCGAGGTGTTTTGGGAGGGCTTCGCGTCCGCGGCCGGGGCCAACGTCCATGCCGTCCTCCAC
>Ga0194055_10002774_pt1 | contig 13786 bp, 15 predicted proteins | sample SepL449m_MetaG_FD_155482 | JGI IMG/M metagenome (GOLD analysis project Ga0194055, IMG submission 155482) | Anoxic zone freshwater microbial communities from boreal shield lake in IISD Experimental Lakes Area, Ontario, Canada - Sep2016-L442-9m | ecosystem: Environmental > Aquatic > Freshwater >... | reverse complement strand
GACAGAAATAGCGTCTACTTCCTTTAAGAACTCATCGAAGTCGGTAAAGTTCGTGGCCGAGGCATGTTCGCCAAGTGCCTTCGCCTTTTCTTCAATGACATCACAAACGGCGGTGAGGACAGCCCCTTCCGCGCTCGTGATTCCGGTTACGTGGGTCTTGGAGATGTTTCCGCATCCCAGGATCCCAAATCTTAGTTCACTCATAGTTTTTGTAATATTCCTTTGATCGCATCGGTCGCGATCTTAAATGATTCAATTCCAGAAAATCCGCCTCGGTCACCAGCAAATTGGAGGTGAGGTTCGATGGACAAGATGCCATTCCAACCTTGTTCTTTCAGCCACGCTAGGGTTTCGGGCACTTGTCCGACACCTTCACCGGCGGGGACGACCTTTTTGTCCTCTCTTGCATCTTTGATGTGGATGGTTTCGAGATGAGGCAATAGCCAAGGGAACCAGTCTTCCATCGCTCTGAAGCCGATTTGGACGGTGTTGGCAAAGTCGAAGGCAAACCGAAAATTTGGGGAAGCAAACCGATCCAAGAGCTTTTTGGCCTGGTCAGGATAAGCGCCGTAATACATGGCATCGTTTTCATGCATTAGAACGACGTTGTGCTTGGCGGCGAGGTTGATTTGAGGCTCCATCCAAGCGCATACCGCATCAAAATCATCGCCTTCAGGGGTAAAGATTCGAATTCGGTTTGTTCCGACGATCTTGGCTATGTCGATAGCTCGACTAAGCTTCTCTAGTTCACCCTCAGCCGGTGATTCGGCCATTACGACTTTGTTAACGGGAGAGCCCACGCAGTTGATGAAAACCCCGTATTCGCCGGCCTTCAACTTATAGCCATTGGCTTCGCAGTCAGTTAAGGCCATGACGTTTTTGCCATAGGCGGACCTCATGTCAACAAGGTTGATTTCGTTTTCCTTTAGGTTTGCAAATTGGACGTCCAAGTCGGCGTCGATTTCATCAGCAAATGCACTTAAACTCCAATTCATACTTCTCGCGTCAACCCGTTCACCGGAACTGGTCGCAGAAACTTGGTATATCCGATTTTGGTCAGTCTTTGCTGGAGTTCTGACGGGTTGTCGCACAAGGCAATGACAGTTCCTCCCATTCCTGCGCCGGCAAGCTTTGCGGCACCTGCGCCATTATTTTGGCAGTCTTGTACTAACCGATCAATATCATCACCCGATCCGCCCAATTCTTGTATGATTTGGAAATTGCGATTCATGAAATCAGCTAAGTCTTTAACGGTTGAATTTGTGGTGGTCTTCTTTGCCAACTCGGTGAGTTCTTCGATGAGTTGAATAGCCAGAATATCTCCACTTAACCATCGGTCCCGAATTGGTCCATGAACTGAGCCACTAAGTCGTTCGACACCAGTTGTCACGAGAAGAAAGTTGCCAGGCAGCTCCATCGATGTCACCGTTCCAAGCCGACCGCTGCTAATTGGATGCTTACCAGAAAAGTCCATTTTGTTCATGCCTCCGAGGACGCACATATAGGCGTCCTGGTAGCCACACACTATTCCGGCTTCTCGTAATTCGATGTCTCGCACAAGTTCTGCAAACTCTCTTCGGTCTTCCGGCATTTGCTCACCTCGCACCGTCATGATGCACGCGACGGTAGCAGCAAGCAAGGCGGTTGAGCCAGATAACCCGCTTGATCTTGGAACATCGGTTTCCCACGTTACTTTGTATTTGCCTTCGACGGGAAGTCTCGATGTTGCAGCATCCCAGAGGCGGGTGTCTTCGGGTAGCTCCCATTCACTAGACTCTTCGATGGTGCATGTATTTCGGACCGGAGTTGAGCACGAGATGACACAACCTCCGTACATGTCACTTGGGTTGCCAATGATGCCGGCTCGGCCGGGGGCGGAAAACGAGACCTTCACCGCGAGAATGCCTCTACCGCCATTTGATATCCTTCCGGGCTCCCACAATCGTATCGATGATAACTTTCGTCCAAAAAGCAACCTGCTATTCGCATTCCTTGGTGCATCGCTTTGGCAAAGAATCCAGAAAGGTCGATTTCTGATCCATCGAAAGGACCGGTTACTACGGTTTGAATTAAGAGTTCGCCAGCCTCGGCAGAAAGTTTGTATCGCCCAGTAATGGCCCATCGACTCGTCGTTTGATCCGGGGTCGGTTTTTCGAGCATCCGGGTCACATAACCGATGTCGTCAACTTCACATATTCCGTATCTGGAAACTTCTTCGTCGGAAACTTTGCTCAGGGCAAGAACTATATCGCCTTCGCCCATTGCCGCCATTTTTGAAGCCGGATCGTGCGGTAAAAAAATCGCATCTGGCAGAAAAATCAAGTTCGATTCTTCGCTGGAGACTCCACTAGCTATTGCCGGTGCGAGTCCGCGTTGAGGCATCTGGGGAACCCAGGGTACTCCGTCCGGAAGTTGTCCTTTGTTGATATCCCAAACAACGATCGCATGGTTGCAGATGTCGAAAGCTTGATCGAGAATATGCTGGATGAGAGTGGATTCGCCTAGCGGAAGCAACTCTTTTGGCGAGCCACCGGTTACCGACATCATCCTGGTTCCTAATCCGGCCGCAGGGATGACCGCCCTCACGACGCGGGCCTTGCTCTTAGGTGCGCCCACTCTCGTAAGGCTTCCATGTCTTCGCGCATCATGACACTGAGTGGCACGCATGCGGCAACTTCTTTGTTGAGGTCCTCTTGAATCAAATCTCGACCTTCGTGGAATGCCCGTTGAAGTGAGGCGATAACGACAGTTTCGATTTCAGCTCCGCTGAATCCGACACTCTTTTCGGCCAGAAGTTTTGTCTTGAGCTTAAATGCCTTTGGATCCCGATGACGTTTCTTCAGGTGAATTTCGAAGATTTGCTCCCTCTCTTTCAGTTCCGGAAGGTCAATGAAGAAGATCTCGTCGAAACGTCCTTTTCGGAGAAGTTCGGGAGGCAAGGCGGAAACATCGTTGGCGGTGGCAATGAGAAAAACCGGGGCAGTTTTGTCTTGCATCCACGTAAGGAATGTGGCAAAGACTCTCGCGGTGGTTCCGCTGTCTCCGGCGGAACTGGTTCCCGCGAAGCCCTTTTCAAGTTCATCGGCCCACAAAATGCAAGGAGCGACCGATTCGGCGGTGCTGATGGCCTTTCGGATATTTTCTTCGCTTTGACCGACGAGCGAGCCGAAGATTCGACCTACATCAAGCTTGAGCATCGGGAGTTTCCAAGTCGCGGCGATGGCTTTGGCGGTAAGGGACTTTCCGCAACCTTGTACTCCGAGTAAAAGGATTCCTTTGGGGGCGGGGATGCCGAATTCTTTGGCTTTATCGGTAAAGCTAGTGGTTCGTTGGTCGAGCCATTCTTTAATGTTGTCCATCCCGCCAACGTCAGCCAATGAAGTGTTAGGTGGATAGTATTCGAGTATTCCGCTTTTACGGATAATTTGTTTCTTTTCGTCCAGAACGACGTTCTGATCAAATTTCTTTGATTCGACTATTGAGCGAGCCAAAACCGACTCAATTTCGTCGAGGGTTAGTCCCTGACAACTTTTAATGAGTACCTCGCGATCCGCCGGGGAAAGCGCAGTATCAATTTTCGGATTGTCCTTCATTTGGGCAATCGCGGTGTCGAGGACTTTTGCAATTTCGTCTCCATCAGGGAGTGGGAAGTCAACGACCGTTATGTCCTTTTCTAGGTCGGATGGAAGACTAAGGCTTGGACCGAGGATGATGAGCGTTTGCGATCGGGTTCTGAGCTTGAAGGCGATGTCTCGAAGCAGGCGCATGACACGAGGGTCCTTCATGTATGGATGAAAGTCTTTGAGTAGGAATATTGCCCCTTCGCTCGCTTGGTAGATTTGAGCAAGTGCCTCGAGTTCGGGTGATAGGGTTGATCGGGTCTCGGATTGGACGATAGGGGGCTTCATTCCCTGGGTTAGGGTCCAGACATTGAGAGTCCGCTTCAGGTCGGTGGCAATGGATTGTAGGGTTGATTCTATTCGTCGCTCTTCCCACGAAACGATATAGAGGATCGGATATTTTGATCTGACCAGAATTTCAATCTCTTTTAGCGCGGACATCTAGGGAAAAGTTACCCGTCTTGGGCGGTTTTGGTTTCATGAAATGAAGCGATATGGTGAACCAACAATTGAATTTGTTCTTTGGCCCTTTGCCTCTCCACCTTTAGAGGAAAGTCTTGATGGGACTTTCGTACCATTTTTTCCAAGCTTGCAAAAAAACTTTTTAGGTTCTCGCGAGTCTGAATTATTACGGGGAACGATTGACAAAGTGCACTTTTGTTCGGAACTTGAACTAAAATCAAATCAGTACGTTATTCCGTAAGTGGGGAAAGCGGCAATGTCTGAAAACGCTGAGAATAGTGTTTACCAAAAAGAAAATTTAGAGCAATCCATTGAGGGAGCATTTTCGCCCCTTTGGGAACTTGGTGTGCTTGGCGTCAAGCTTACGTTATCGCACCGGATTGTTAAAATCAAAGTCTATCTATTGGGCGAATTTGAAGAATCGGTATTGAATCCTGCCCTACAAGCTCTGGAGTCTCAGTTTGATGAGACCTATAACGTTGAACGGCAGATCGTTCATGGAATCGTGCCGGCAGCAAAAGTGATGACCCAGATATTGGATTAAGCCAAGATTTTCGTCAATTCTTTGATGAAGATGGTGACCTCTTCATCATTTCCAACGCTTACCCTTAGGCAATCAGGAAGCCCTAGGACATCTCCAGACCGGGTAACGATTCCTTGCTCAAGTAAGGCTTGAAATACGGGTCTAGCGGGTCGTCCAAGATCCGCGATGATGAAGTTTGCGAAGCTTTTGTATGGCTTTGCGCCTAAATCTACGAAGGCTTGATGCATTCTCTCTAGACCTCGGCGATTCAATTCCACCGTTTTCGTTAAGTGATCAGTATCAGAAAGGGCCGCGATTGCGGCGACTTGGGCAAGACAGTTGACATTAAATGGTTCTCTTGCCCGATCAAACGCATCCGAAATTTGATTTGAAACAAAGGCATATCCTACTCGGATTCCCGCAAGACCATAGGTTTTGCTGAATGTTCTCATGCCTATGACGTTTGGATGCTTTTGGACGTAGTCAAGTGAGTTAGGGAAACCTGTGGCTCCGTCGGCAAATTCGAAATAGGCCTCGTCGAGGACCACAACCACAGTTGAGGGAATCGCAGCCAGAAATGCATTGAGCTCATCGACCGAAACGATGGTCCCGGTTGGGTTATTTGGGTTGGCAATAAAGACGAGTTTCGTGTTGGTTGTGACTGCGCTTGCAATTGCATGAAGGTCGATTCGCATGTCCTCGGTCAGAGGAACCTTTACCAGTTTGCAGTCTGCTAGCCCGGCGGCGGCATCGTATCGGACAAACGAAGGGTTGCCGACAATGATTTCATCTTCGGGAGACCCTAGCAAGATTTGGCCAAGCATATGGATGATCTCATCGCTTCCATTGCCAATGATGATTTGAGCCATTGGCAAGCCGGAATGAGCAGCTAAAGCCTCGCGAAGAGTGTAGGCGGAGGCATCAGGATAGAGGTGAATATTCTCGGCGGCTTCCTTAACGGCGGCAATTGCAAGCGGCGAGGGTCCAAGTGGGTTCTCGTTGCTTGCGAGTTTGATCACTCGCGAGAGTCCTAGCTCGCGCTTTACTTCGTCAATTGGCTTGCCCGGAGAGTAGGGCGACATCTTGAGAACGTTGGAACGAAAAGGAATTTCAGCCATCGAAAATATTCTCTAGCGGAAATTAGTAAATTCAACCGGATATTCGAGCGGCAGTCCCTTTACGAATTGCATGCACTTTTGGAGGTCGTCTTTACTCTTGCCTGAAACTCGAACTTCTTCGCCCTGGATTTGAGAATTGACCTTCAGCGACTTATTGTCGCGGATTTCTTTCGTCAGCGCCTTGGCTTTGTCAGTTGGAATGCCTTGCTTGAGTTCGACTTTGCAACGAACAGTGATGTTGCCGGCAGGTTCGAGCTTGCCGTATTCGATTTGCCGAGCATCAATTCCTCGCTTGAGCATTTTGCTAAACACGATGTCCTTAAGTTGATCCATTCGGAATTCATCGTCGGCAACGAGGGTGATGTCCATCTTGCCATCGTAGATGATTTCGATTTTGGTGCCTTTGAAATCATAGCGATTCATGATTTCCTTGTCCGCCTGATCCATGGCGTTTTTGAGTTCCATTTGATCGACTTTTGAGACTATATCGAAGCTAAATTCTGCGGCCAAGTTACACCTTCTCCAAATCGTTTGAATCTACTAGGAGCATGAAGTGGGTTTCAAATTCGAGTTCTTCCTTTGTCAACTCTTTTCGTTGTACTTCGCTGACATTATCGACAAACTTTTGTCGCATTCGATTGGTTGCTTCTTTGTGAACATCCTTTGACGCTTTGCTCAATGATTCATGGTCGATTTGGACAGCAATTTCCTTTTCGCCATAGATGTTTTGAACGGTGCCCATTAAACCACCCATGTGGTCAAAATACCGATTGGTTTTTCGGTCATCTTCGGTCACTTCGCGTGTTTTAATCTTAACGCGATCGCCTTCACTGAGTTTCATGCTAACAGGATACCCGTAGTATCCGAGCAGTTCATCAGCATCAAGCGACTCAGATCAACAGCATCAAGCGACTCAGAAAACAAAGCCAACCATGTTGAGGCTTCCTCCTGAGTTTAACACCGGACCAACAATTGACATTTCAGCATATACTTTCTTTACCGTTGCCTTTTTCAAAAAATCTTGGGCTGCCACGGGATCTGACAAATTACCATTGAGAAGGCTGATTAGGCCCTGATATAACCTACCGCGCAATTCATCGGACATTACGGCCCCCGTCTGATCTTTTAGACTCGAAAGTTCCTTCCAAAGATCATCTTGCCGTGCTAGTTCGCTGAGAAAATCGCGATAAAGGGCTCGTAACTTTTCCTCAGAAACTTCCGTCCTTTTTCGTAGAATTTTAAAGTAACTTTCCAAAAGTGTGCTTGCCTTTGAATTTACGACTGGCTTACCCCAAGTATTAAGAGTGAGCCCATTCAAAGTGTAGCCAACAAACGGGTTTTTAGCTATTCCTTCATCCAATGTTTTTGGTAGATCCTTTTCTTTCGCAAGGACTCCTCCCTCAGTTGGAGCAAGACTTCTTATTTTATCGGCAATTGATGTGGGTACATCTCGATCCATCGGGATCGAGATAGTGACGTCTTGTTCCTCCAACACGAAATTCACTTTGCAAGAAAGTTTAGGCAGAATTGGATTAAATTTTGAAGGTCTCGTGTTGAAACTGGTGAGTAGCGTTGATTTATAAATTTCATAGCAATAATCGGGCAATGAACCTGACGCAATAACCTTATCCCAGGGTTTCGACCTTGAGCCAACTTCCTGAGTAATGTAAAAATCCATGACTTTTCTTTTCTGCTTGATATAATCGTCAAGCTTCGAAAGATTAGGGAATATGAACACAGTCTCTTTATCAAGTGCTTGGGCCTCCAGATGTAATGCCTGAAGGCTCAATTGAATTTGTTCTAACGTTTGGCATTGCTTCAAACCATCGAGTGACTTTGAATCTATGGAGTCTTTTTGGCACGCCAAGACAAAAGTAACATTTGGCGACTGTTGTAGCCCGCTTGATAGCGCGAGGCAAAGACCTAATGTTAGAACCACGAGGATTTAGCCTCCTCCCGAGTTGCCCGGCAGGTCCTCAATCACGGTCGTTAACGTACAATCCGTGTAGGATCGCTCATTACGAGTCCATACAAATGCAACCCAAGAAGTTCCACTAAAAACTTCACCACCGAGTAATTCTTGCGCATCTACATTTTCGTTTCCACCGGTGCTGCCATAGGCAGTATGGGTCTTGGAGAGAATAAGCTTGCCGATTTTTCCGGAGGGGACGGTTAACGTACCACTCCTCTGAAAATGAATACTTTCGACATTCTTCAATGTTTGGAATGGACTGGTCCAACTTGTGTGATTATGGCTGTTTCCAGTACATGTATCGTTCAGATGGAGATCATACTCGTACGTGTGAGTTCCAGGTGGCTTTACTGTCACCTCGGTCGTGGTCACACTGGCTCGGTGAGTCGTTGGACTGACATTGCGTGTATCTCCTTCGGATTGAGCAATTGCCATTGATGAGATGCATACAGTCCAAGGAACTATGACTGTCGCTATTCCATTTATTCTCCTGAATTTCTTCATGACAATAAGGATCATATGCTTATCAAGAAACTTTGTCAACAAAAATATCAAACATTTTACATTTTTAATATCACAATTCGCACCATGCATATCTAGTTGACTACTTTTTACGGTGCATCTTGTTACTTTGTCAAAATTAGATTGCTTATCCTGCCAATATCTCTGAGACGGATTTTCCGGTTGGAGGCAGTAGTTCCATGACGGGAACTACGGTTGAAGTTGCACTGTTGAGGTTGCCTAAACGGGCTTCAAAAGGTCCAACTTCGGAACCTGACTGGATGAGGTAACCAAGGAGAACGCCCTGAGAAGCGGACATGAGAAATCTTGCGGCTTCTTCGATATCGGGTTCTTCAACTCCGAGGATTTCAATCTCTGGCTGCAGGAATTTAATGAGGCCCTTCGTGAACACATGCCAATTCTGGCCGTCCGATCGTCGATGAATGAAAACGTGTTCACGGGCATCTACGCTTGGATCCGTCCGGGGTCGCATGACCAGTTCCCCTGGCATGAGATATCGTTCTGAAACTGGATCGGCGATGACTGCTTGCGTTGCCTCGCCTAGTCGCGTCGCGATGCCGAGGATGAAATCGAGGGCCGGATAGACATCGGGGTCATGGCTTTCAAAATTCAATTGCAGAAGGTGCCAGGTTGACCGGAGGCGGGTCAGGAGTTCGGGAGACATCTTTGCGGCTGCCGGACTCTTTGCGATAGCGTCGGGAGAAAAGCCAGCTTCTTCGGCACTCATAACCATGAGGCGGACGACGGTTTTTTGATCTTTGCTCGCGAGGGCATAGGTTCCGCGAAGCATTGGAGAGTCGAGGATGGCTTTGTCCTTTCCATCGACAAGTGGTACTCCAAAGCCTTCGATCGCACCGTTGGTGCCCTTGGGGTTAATTATTGCGGTTATGGGAGGCAACGCAGGAGAACCCGCCAAGACAGAAAGGTAGAAGTTCTTGCTGATCCCGAACCCGGGACCAAGAGGTTTGGCAAACTTCCAGAACTTGCGCATCCCTAAAGTCTACAGTGAGAGATCACAGTCTGCAGCAGAACATATACAAAAAAACCGCCTTCGTTTCCAAAGACGGTTTTTCATATGGGTTGAAAGACTAGCTTAGTCCTTGAAACCAGGAAGTCGTCGACCTTTCCAATAGCCTTCTGGGCTTGCATTGTGATTAAGTCGGAATGGCTCGCCATCGACCTGCTTTGACAGCGTGATCTCTGGAAGCTTGGCCGTATAATTCGTTCTTCGCAGAGCGGTTCTCTGGTGGCTAAAACGTCGTTTTGGATTTGGCATTCTTCAGTTCCTCTCTTACTTCTTCTCTCGGTGAAGCGTATATTTTCGAAGATTCGAATTGAACTTCATCAACTCAAGTCGGTCAGGGGTGTTACGCTTGTTTTTGCTAGTCGTGTAATAGCTTTTCCCATCCTCGGTACACACGATTCGGATAATTTCTCTAATTTCGCCTTTTTTCTTCGCCATGGGACAAACCTCAACACGGTGCTACGCACCCGGCAGAACATATATTATGGGCAAACAGCGAATCGTTTTGCAACTGTTGATCGTCTAGTTTTTCTCCCAATCGTCCTTGATGCGACCATTTAGGCAGAAATTTGAGTCTGATTCGACTTTTTTGCCATTTCTTGAGAGCGGTATTGATATTCGACGGTTGTTAGGCATAGATCGACGACATCGACGCCAAATTTCTGTCGAATGGAATTTTTTGCCACTTGATTGTACGATTTCTCATACGTTTCATCCCAGGTGGAATGGTCGGCATGATTGAGGTTCACATATCGGACTTTGTACTTTTCGAGGAGAAGATGTTCGACCTCTTTGTGCCAAAGCGGTCTTAGCCCGGAATAATAACATTTGGTGCGACCGACGAAAGTGTCCAGTTTGGCGTGGAGGTAGCCCAACGTTTTTGGTGGCATGCAGAAATGCGTGAAGCTCCAATTGGAGAGGTGAGCAAGGCTAAGCTTGCACCAATAATTGAGATAACTGCGAAAGAGTGCCAATTCTTTACATTCCAAACATGGTTCCGTACTGACGATATTCTGACTTTGCACTCTGAATAACTTGGTTGGCTTTCACAACCGTATCTTGAGTTTTCTTTGCGTCGGCGGCAATGGTCGCCATTACGTTCTTTCCTGACTGAATCCAACCGTCAACGGTTTTCTTATCAATCCGACGTGGGTCAAGATTTTTGGTGGCGCTGGCAAATTTCTTTTGGAAGTTTGAGGTCCATAGTTTGTTTGCGTCAGTTTGAATTTTCTTGGTATGCCCTTGAGCCAAATTCAATTTTTGCTTCATCACGACTTTTGCGGTTGGTGGAGAAAACCAAATTCCTATCCCCGCCCCAACTGTGAGGAGGACAGATACTTTGACAATACTTTTGAGGATGCGGAAAACCATAGCCTGTGATTTACTTATTGGCTGGTTTTCGAATATCTAGAGTTGTTTGTGAGGTTTTTGGCTTTTCCTCCCTTTTTTTAGAGGAAAAGGCAGGTTGTTCTGCCTCTCCTAGTTGGAGAGGCAGAAACTGAACTCAGACTCAGTACTTCTTCAGTGAGTAGCCCTTTCGATATTTTCTTTCATATGAAAGGGTGCCTTTGCCGCCGTTTCCAACGATATCGTGCTTACTCTTGTCAAACAAAACAGTTTGACCGGAATAAAGTGCCATGTTGGACATGTGGCAGACCATGGTCGTTTGACCAACGGAATGAAGATCAGACCGTGGCTTCTCTCGGCTCTTGACGCAGTCGAGGAAGTTGCGCCAGTGGTTGCTGTCTTGTGGATCGGCAGATTCCTTAGGAAGTTCTTTTCCTTCGGCATCCAGGATCTTCCAGCCACCTCGCCAAACCCGAAGGGTTCGACCGTCAGCCGAGACAAATTCTGCACCGTTGCCATCCTTTCCTGGGTGATCTCGAACGAGTGACCAGGTCATCATGACTTCGGAGTCAGGAAAGCTCATGATCGATTCAACGCTATCAGCAGTATCTCGGTCATCATCTTTGATGCCCCAAGCACCGCCAACCGACATAACTTTGTTTGGCATCATCAAGTCGAGACCTTTGCTAATTCCGAGCAAAGCGATGTCAATCATGTGAACGCCCCAGTCGGTAGTGATTCCGCCGCCGGTGTTGCGAACCCATCGCCAGTTGTAGTGGGTTTTGTTTTGCTGATACGGCTTCATTTCTGCCGGACCACACCACATATCGTAATCAAGGGTTGAAGGAACGCTCTTTGGTTGTTCTTTACCGATTCGAGTTCCATCCCATGCCCAGGCTCGAACGTGGGTGATTCGACCAAGCTTTCCGGCTCGGATGTATTCGATCGCGTCGTGGAATTCTTTTGTACTCCGTTGCCATGTTCCAACTTGGACAACTCGTTTGTGATACGCCTGGCAATTCATCATCGAGCGGGCTTCGACAAAGTTGTGGCTGATTGGCTTCTCGCAGTAAATGTCTTTACCGGCTTCGCAGGCATGAATGAGGTTCAAAGCATGCCAGTGGTCAGGTGAACCAACGATAATTGCGTCGATATCCTTTCGCTCTAACATCTTGCGGTAGTCAGAGAAAATCTCTGGTTTCTTACCATAGACTTCTTCAATTTTTTTGATGTCGTTCGGCATTCTCGCGGTGTCAACGTCGCAGATTGCGGCGAATTCGACGTCTTCAAATCCCATCAGGTTGCGCATGTTGGCAGCTCCCATTCCGTTACAGCCAATCAATCCCATTACGATCTTATCGTTTGCTGAGTGATTCTTTCTTTTCCGGGCACTCGGGTCGGTTACTTCATTCGTGTTTGGGTCAAAGGCAAGACTTGCCAAAGATGAAGCACCAAACCCTAGGCTGGCGGCCGAGACGGCAGATGATTGAAGAAATTTTCTTCGCGATAAATTATTGTTTGAATCCATGAGTCAACCCTGACATCAGCATGTTACACCCTCGGTAACACTAGCTTCAATGCTGGGAGAAATTTCCTTTCTCCCAGCAAACAAAAATCGCTGACTACGAGGATTCTCAATCAGTATTTTTTGAGTGAGTAACCCTTTCGGTACGGTCGAGAATAGGCAAGATTGCCCTTTCCGTCGTTACCCACAATGTTCATTTTCTTTTTGTCAAACTTTACGGTCTTACCGGAGTACAGAGCCATATTTGACATGTGACATGCCATTGTCGTTTGCCCAACCGAGTGTAGGTCTGATCGTGGCGCTTCTCGGCTCTTTACGCAGTCGAGGAAGTTGCGCCAGTGATTGGTATCTTGCGGCTCGGCAAATTCTTTAGGAATTTCTTTGCCGTCCGCATCCAGAATAATCCAACCGCCACGCCAAACTCGAAGCGTGCGACCATCGGCAGAAATGAATTCCGTACCATGACCATCCTTTCCTGGATGGTCGCGGAGGACTGACCAAGTGAGGACAAATTCTTCTTCGGGGAAGTGCATGATTGATTCGATGGTGTCGCAAGCATCTCGATCATCATCTTTCATGGTCCAAAGTCCACCGTAGCTTGTGACGCTTGTTGGCATGACCAAGTCCAAGCCTTTGCTCATGCCAAGTAAGGCGATGTCGATCATGTGAACTCCCCAGTCGGTGGTTAAGCCTCCGCCGGTATTGCGCACCCATCGCCAGTTAAAATGAACCTTATTTGATTGGTATGGCTTGAGTTCGGCGGGACCAGTCCACATGTCGTAATCTAGTCCGGCTGGTGGATCGGTGACTTTGCCTCGACCGATTCGATTGCCTTCGGAAATCCAGGCTCGGCAGTGTGTGATTTTGCCTAACTTTCCGGCTCGAATGTATTCGATAGCATCGTGGAACTCTGGAGTACTTCGTTGCCAAGTGCCGACTTGTACCACTCGCTTAAAGTGGTCTTTGGCGGCCATCATTGCCTGAGCTTCGACAAAGTTGTGACTAATGGGCTTTTCACAGTAAATGTCTTTACCGGCTTCGCAGGCATGAATGAGGTTTAGCGCGTGCCAGTGATCGGGTGAACCGACGATAATTGCGTCAATGTCCTTCCTTTCCAACATCTTTCGATAGTCGCTGAATACCTCGGGTTTTTTGCCATAAACTTCTTCGATCTTCTTGATGTCACCTGGCATTCGTGAAGTATCGACATCACAGACTGCCGCGAATTCGACATCGTCGAACCCCATAAGATTTCGCATGTTTGCCGCACCCATTCCGCCGCAACCAATAAGTCCCATTACGATCTTGTCGTTAGGCGAGTGATTTTTCCGATTTCTCGCTGCAGGGTCAGAGACCGTGTTCGTGTTTGGATCAAACGCTAGATTTGCCAATGAAGATGCACCAAAACCTAAACTAGCCGCAGTAACCGCGGACGATTGAAGAAATTTTCTTCGGGATAAATTGTTGTTTGAATCCATGAGTCAACCTTTCAGTCTGAATCTTACACCTTCTCGTTTATCCGCATGCTTGTTCCGAGGCAATTCTTGAAAAGGATCGTATAAGATGGTTAAAAGGTACTAATGAGCGACCCAGTTGTAGTTGAAGAGAAGAAGGACATTAAAGAGGAAAAATATCCTCTCACCACCGATCAGGCACCCGTCGTGACTCGACAC
>Ga0194055_10002772_pt1 | contig 13789 bp, 11 predicted proteins | sample SepL449m_MetaG_FD_155482 | JGI IMG/M metagenome (GOLD analysis project Ga0194055, IMG submission 155482) | Anoxic zone freshwater microbial communities from boreal shield lake in IISD Experimental Lakes Area, Ontario, Canada - Sep2016-L442-9m | ecosystem: Environmental > Aquatic > Freshwater >... | reverse complement strand
AGGATGCTGCTGTAACCCTGGTAGAATTTGGAGAATATGAAAGCGAGGATTGTGCCAAGGCCAATGAAGTGGTGAAGAAATTACTGGAAGAATTTGACGGAAAGATCAGGTTCCAGTTCCGTCACTTCCCGCTTACCAAGATACATCAACGTTCCATGAAGGCAGGTGAGGCTTCTGTAGCCGCTTCGCAGGTTGGAAAATTTTGGGAAATGCATAATATCTTGTTTGAGAACCGCCGCCAGCTGGGCACTGCCAGTCTGAAATTGTATTCTCGCGAAGCAGGCATCAGCAACAAGCATTTTCTGGATGAACTCATCAACTCTACTTATGGATGGCAGGTGCGCAATGATCTAAATGAAGGTATTGAGCGTGGGGTTCGGGATGTGCCAGCGTTTTTTGTGAATGGGGAAATGGTTGCGGGTAAACCTACTTTCGAAAACCTGAGCAAAGACATTGAGTCCGCATTGAAAAAAGCCAAGAAAAAAGCCCCTGTTAAACAGCGGGCATAAACATAGCATTTTCGGTTTGTATGGCATTGACATACAAACCGAAAATTTATTCTGCTACTATAGCATAGGTCATCAGCGCCTTTCCATTTACGGTTATCGTTAACGGATACTCCCCCTCTTCAAATTTATTACTGAAACTTAGCAAACCATTGCTGTAGCTGAACGTGATTTCCTTTGTTTTTTGTTTTTTTATCTCTCCGGTTGTAAGGGTTAGCTTATTGATCACTGCCTTGGCATCAAGGGTGAAACTGAAGGCCGTAGGCCTATCTGCTTGTACTTTTAGCTTGCCCTTATCGGGATTGAATTTTTTTAATCCCAAGTCATAGGCAGCTTCTTTTACCAGGGGCAGCGCATAAAATATCCCTTTGTTTTTAGGCGCGGGGCCCAGTTTCCAAGCTTCATTATCGGGATAGTGTTGCCAGTTGAAAATGCCTTTGTCTGCAAAAAAATAGGCATCGTTAAAACTTCTTGTAAACAGTTTCATTTCGGCATCCGTGGTTCCGCTTCCCCAGGTGGGGTCTACATAGAACCATTCGTCGGGACTAATGCCCAATTGCACTACTGCCCAGGTATGGTTGATATCGGGCTTGCTTTCATCAATCGATTCGGTATTTAGTTTTACAAATCCATCCGGGATCAGGCAACGGATATTGGCGCTGCTGCACATATCCTGAAACAAAGCGGCATATCCGCCAGCCGTGGCTTTGCGGTAAAACAACACATCATTGGTGCTGTTCTTGGTATCATTTCCTGTTCGGGCTAATTTACAATCAAAGCTGATATTGTAGGCGATCCAATCAAAGATGGCTCTGGCTTTTTCTGTTTTATCGGAATAGGGCTTTGTAACCATACCCGTAATGGTACCCATATTCATACTATCCAGTGAACCCAGTTTCTTTACATAGGCATCTATATTGCTAAAATCCTTTCCGGAGGTTTGTGCATTAGAAAATTGGATCAAGCCAAATAAGCTAATAAAAATGAGTGCGTAAACAATTGGTTTCATTGACTAAAATTAATGATCCGAAAGTTAATAAATATAAAAAGCTATTTGAAATCAAATAGGGTGGCGGTAAATACACCGCGTTCTCTTTTTTTGAATACTACTTTCCAGTTCCCGGTATATCGGATCAGATTGGGAACCAGCCATGCTCCAAATTTACTTAGCTGCACTTCCATTTGCACAGAAAAGTCGTACACGCCTGCATCATAGCTCAATGAATAATTACGGGCCAGTACTTCATAGGTTTGATCATTGAACCAGGTGGTCATGGCATCGATCACCACATCATTTTTATATTCCGGTTTCACTTGTTGTGTAAACACATAGCAATTGATATTGTTGTGTATCTCCATATCGATATGCATATCGTATTTGCCCGAGAGCTCATCATCAAAAATGGCGGTTTTGCCACTGATGAACGGGATGCCGTTTATCTGCTTTCCCGGATTAAAAAAAAGCATCTTCAATTGTTCCTTATGTTTCTCCATACCGGTCTTGCCCGAGGTGGAGAAACTTCGGCCGGTTACAATATTGTCTTCCCCGCAAACAGAATCCTTGGTAAAGAAAAGTGAAGCATAGAGCGAAGCAGTATAGTAGTTGAACTGATGGTCTTCATCATAAATATCGCCGGTAGTTTGTTCCTCATCGGTGATCATTGTTCTGCAACCATGGTTCCTGACCTGTCTGGTTTTGCTATGCAACCCTGCAATGATATCACCATCGCTATTGTTGATCCGGATATCATTAATGGCTGAAAAGCCCAGTATATGAAGGTTTCGGAAGGCTTTATAAAATGAGCTGTCGTTCTTTATACGCTCAATGAATACCGGCACATTCAGTTTGTTGTTAACGACCACTTCACTGAGGGTGATGGTCTTTTTCCCCATGGCCAGCGCACTGTCATTTTTTTGTGCGGCTGCATAGTAACTGAGTATAGTACAAAAAAAAGCAGGTATGATTTTAATGATCATACCTGCAATTTAATTATAAGTTTTATTTTATTGGCCTATTCCTTTCCTTTTGAAGTTGTTTGATTAGGCGTTACTGCTGGCTTTAATCCTGCAGCTTTTGCTTGCTCTAAAACAGCTGTTGGCATTTGCAAGGTACTGGCAGGCGTATTTGATAAAAGAGTAGTACCGCCTGTGCTAGCAGAGGTTAAGTTAGTAGCAGGAATATACCACGAGGGTTTGGTAGTTGCTGAATTTTCTGTAATAATGGGCTTGCTCGCCGGAATTAAATTATTATTAAAGCCGGGTTTGATTGCTTCATTACTAATGCTACCTGTGTATTCGATGGTATTTGCATTTTGCATCACAACATGCTGTGTTTGTTTGGCTGCTAACATTTGAGCCTTATACTGGCTGTAAGGGATGCCTTTGATTGTAGGTTGAGCAATTCCATTAAGTTGGTTAGCCTCTTGTACTGTTAAAATTTTTGTAGCCTTGATGTAATCTTGTGCATTAACTGTATAGCATGCACAAATGAACAAACTGGCTGTTATTATTTTTTTCATAATTTATTTTTTTATTTAGTTTATTATCTGTGTATGAAGTGGATAGAAAATTTATTTGCTGGGTTTGTAAATGAAGTTACTGCTATGGTGGTATAATTTCCTAGCGATGAGCTTATCTGATCTCCTGCATTAAGATAAATGTCGGTGTTGATGTTAGAAGATACAACAGTATTCCCTGCTGTAGCAGTGCCATCCATTCCATTTGGATTGCCGTTAATTAATAAGTTATGGACTATATATCCAGTTGCAAAACTAGACCAACGGCAAGAAATGTCAACATGGTAAACGCCAGACACTGGTGCTGTGTAAGCTCCAGTAATGGCATTATAGCTTGGTCCACCATTGTCATAATCTATCAAAGACCATTGTGTGATTGGGACAGTGGAAAATACAGGAACTGAAATTGATGAGCTAAATGAATGTGCGCTAAAAGAATAGCTATTGCTTATCCAGCTTGCATTTCCACTTGCATCACTCGTTAAAACTTTATTTGCACCTTGAGTGCCATCAGTTAATTTAAAGGTGCCGTTTACATCTAAGAGTGCTGCAGGATTACTTCTATTGATACCGACAAATCCAGTTCCATCCTGAATTACCATACGGCTTCCGCCACCACTTAATTCAAAGATTTCAAGATAATTATCTGAGGGCCTATTACGAATATTCCATTGGCCAACACCAGCTTTCTGGAAACGTAAGGCAGCATCACCATTTTGGGCATCAATATCCACTACTGAGTAGCTAGTGGTAGACTGGATATGTGCGCCGGTTGCGCCACCATGCTGAACGTCGAAACGATAAGTTGGTGTATTATTTCCAAGACCTACATTGCTTCCGTCATCAAATAGTAATGAATTCCCCAGGGTGGTTCCATTGGGTGTCCATTTGGCTATATTGTTTAATGTGCCAGTTCCTGAAACAGCTCCTAAAGCACTAAGACTTTGCCAAGTTGCATTTCCCGCAGCATCAGAGCCTAGTACTTTATTTGAGCCTTCCCCAATACCAGTAAATTGCAATTTACCCGCAGTTCCTAATGCGTAACCAGTACCATATGCTTGAGCAATTACCGCTGTACCAGTATTAATGGATGCACCTATCACACCAGTACCGTTAAAGCTCAAACCTGCAACACCAATTTGTGTTTCACTGGCTCCTTGTACACCAATACCTGTACTTGATACACCTGATGCTCCTGAAGGAACACCAGTATATAAATAAGTATTGGCACTAATGTTTCCTCTAATGGCAGTAAGTGTTCCATTACCAAATCCAGTAGAACTTGTATTTGCATTATTCAATACCTCTGTGATCTGAATATTAGCTGCATTAGTATTAGCAATACTCAGTACCCTACCTGTACCGGCAGTAGCGGCGTTGATTACCGGACTGGCATTTCCAGCAGCAAGGGTAAAGTCACCGGCTCTTCCTGATCCTAAGCTAGTAGCGCTAATACCTGCACCAGCTCCAAAACTTAAACCAGCTAAACCAGCTGCGCCAGTATTGGTAACTCCATACATCCCGACAGAAGAACCACTGGTTCCTAAAACTCCGACGCCAGTATTTGATTCAGCCCATACAGCTTTTTTAGCGTTAAGTGTTATTCCACCCAAACCCGATGTGGTATGTAAGGCAGCTGGTACGGTAGAGGTTGTATTAGAACTTATTGAAACTGCATCCGTAACATTTGCAGCATTATTATTTTGAAAAACAGCAGCACTACTTGTACCAGATGTGCCATATACTCCAAAACCACTGGCGCTTTCTCCATATACACCAGAACCGCTGGTACTTAATCCATAAACACCCAAACCTGCTGGTGCTTGTCCGAAAACACCCCATCCACTTCCTGCTTGTGAACCCCAAACACCGATACCGAGTCCTGCGGTTCCATTATTTAAACCCTTTAGTGCAGCAGAAAATCCGCCTGGTGTGGTAGAACTGATGGTGCCTTGAACCGCAACAGCATTAGCATCTACACTAGCACTTACACCCAATAGCGCACCAGTAATACCGGTAGCGGCTGAGTTAGTCATGCTAATCATTGGAGAAGCTGGAACGCTTTGAGTTTTAATCAAAGGAATAAGCAGCAGTGGATTAGGATAAGTACCACTTAAATCTCCACCTGCAGGTCCATTTGGAGGTAAGCTAGTAGGTAAAGCTAAAGTACTTGCTGAAGTCAATCTTCCTTTAGCATCAACTGTAAATATTGGGTAATTTAATGCATTGCCATAGCTGCCTGCAACAACACCTGAAGTAACCAGTGTTGGGTTAGGATAGGTACCGGTAAGGTCTCCACCTGCTGGTCCAACGGGAGCAGCAGCCCCTGCATTGATTGCATAAGGAACGCTCACCATTTGAGTTGATCCCACATTGGTAAAGTTTGAGCCACCTTGTGGGTCAATTTCTACCTGTAAGAATTTACTGGCGCCACCTGATGGGAAACCAGACCAGTTGATACCGGCAATGGTACCTGTTTGGGCCAGTGTACCTGGACTACCAACTACTACATTAAACATACCGAAAGAATTAGTGAAGAGTGTTCTTGTCTCACTATACACTACGGCTCCGCCTGCGCTACCTGATAAGATACTTAAGCGAAGAGAAATTTGTTGATTAGGGATCACATTACCCACTGCATTTCTGGCAACGCCCTGATAGTTCATCAGGTTAGGCGATTGTGCCATGGTGAATAACGCAACAAAAGCAGTTGTTATCGTTAATAAAAACTTTTTCATGTTTATAAAGGTTTAGTTTTTGAATGGATGATGCAATAATTATTTTAATTTTTGCACTTTGTAAGTACCCCGTTTGGTAACAGAAGTTCCTGTTGGTTCAAGGAAGATGTTCAGGAAATACTGTCCGGAGGGATAACGTGAGAGGTCCATTTTTTCAATGCGACCAGTTCCATAGTAGTCAAATTGTTTTTGACCCAGCATTCTTGCCGATTCGTCGAACAGGGTAAGGGAAACCTTACCAGATTGTTTGCTGAAGAAATCAATCTCGAGCCATGATTGGGTAGGGTTGGGCAAAATTTTGATCTCATCTCTGTCCCATTCACTAGTGTTGTTTACGGTAGCCGGATTATTGGTACCGGGTTGCAACACGCCATTGGTGACCACGAGGTTAGACGTGGACATGGTTTCAATAGCAGTAGCCTCACCGAAACTCCATTCAAAACGATAGAAGGTGAAAATATTTGTTCCACCAGTTGTGTTGAATGTAGCCGGAGTTACACTTTGTGAAAAAGAAGCAGCTGAGAAGAAAATGCCAACTGAAAAGAACAGGAGTCGTAATTTTCTCATAAGCGTTGTTTAAAAGTGACTAGATTAGTGTTAGTATTCTGGTATAAAAGTAAATTCAATTCTTTGTATTTGCAATACTACAAATCGGGTATACCCAAATGTAGGAATAATTTAATCTGAAAAGATAATGACTTGAATTTTTCTTTGTTAGTTTTTTTATTTTGGAACACAATTAAAATCTACATTAAAAGTAGGTTCAATTTCTTGTAATAACAACATTAAAATGCTTGCACTTACAAATATATCAAAAAAATTAATATAATGTGTATATTCTGTTAAGCAATCATGATAAATCACGGAAAATCAGGTCAAAATAATTATTTAGGGAAAACCATTCGGTAATCCACTTTTACCTTTCCTCTGGAAATATCTTCCAGTTTACCTTTCATGAGTTTCCGCTTCAGCGGTTTAAGGTAGTCGATGAATAATTTCCCTTCAATATGGTCGTATTCGTGCAAGATCACCCTTGCAGTGATGCCGATAAAAGTTTTGGTGTGGGGTTGAAAATGTTCATCTACGTATTGTAGGGTCACTTCTTCACTTCGGTATACATCTTCGCGGATTTTAGGAATGCTGAGGCATCCTTCATTATATGCCCATTCTTCCCCTCCCAGTTCAAGAATTCGTGCATTGATAAATACTCCCTTAAATCCTGGTTCGTCGGGGAATTCACCTTTTTCATCCTCTTCCTGGTTCAGAAATATTTGTTCACTGTCTACAATGAAAAGCCGGATCTCGGCATTTACCTGGGGAGCAGCCAAACCTACGCCATTGCTGTTGTACAAGGTTTCCCACATATCAGCAATAAGCTTTTCTAACTCAGGATAGTCAGGGTCAATGGCAGATGAGATCTTTCTTAAAATGGGAGAACCGTATGCAACTATTGGAAGGATCATGTGGGGTGATAGGGTCTTTGTTTAGTATGACGAACTTTTAACTTTTAACTTTTAACGTTTAATTCGTTTAAGGGTTTAAGTCGTTTAATGTTGAGAGAAGAAAGTTTAAGGTTTAAGGTTTAAAGTTTAGGGTTTAGTCGTTTAGGAGATTCCGTATACTTCAGTGTAAAGCTAAACCAATGAACCTCCAACTATGAACTATGAACTTCTCCGTTTGCAAAAATAACCCATTTTCTTATAACCCGTTATATTGTTAGCGTTCAACGAACAGATTGCAGATATTCCTGCAACATAATAGTGGCTGCGATCTCGTCCACCAGTTTTTTATCTCTTCTGTCTTTTTTCTTCATGCCCATTTCCAGCATGGCATCTTTGGCCATTTTAGACGTATAACGTTCATCCACCGTGGTTAACGGCATATCGGGAAATTCTTTCTGGATCTTTTTTATGGCCGATTCCACCAGGGGAGTACCATGGGTATCGGATTCATCCCAGTTCTTGGGCAAGCCGATGATGATCAGTTCAACCTGCTCTTCACTGAAGTATTTTTTTAAGAAGGGGATCAATTCGTTCGATGCAATCGTGGTAAGTCCGGTAGCAATGATCTGCAACGGGTCGGTAACAGCAAGGCCTGTACGTTTTCCACCATAATCGATTGCTATAATTCTTGCCATAGTATATTTATTGAACAGGCCCCGGATGTGTTAAAAAAAGATCAGCGATCACGAAGCCAGCAAAAAGCACTGATGCGATACCGTTAGTGGTGAAGAAGGCCAGGTTCACCTTGCTCAGGTCGTTCGGTTTTACGAGCCAGTGCTGGTATACCAGGAGCGCCGAAAACAACAAGATACCACAACCATACAAGATGCCGAAATGACCATACCATCCTGCATATACTACCGCAAGGGTAGACAAAACATGCAGCGCAACAGAAGCCCTGAGTGCATTTTTTTTACCCAGTGCTGCGGGTATTGAATGCAATTGATTTTTTTTATCGAAGGATTCATCCTGTAATGCATAAATGATATCAAAACCGCTTACCCAGCACAAAACCGCCACAGAGAATAAAATCGGAAGCAGGTCAAATTTTCCGGTCACGCTAAGGTAGGCGCCAATGGGGGCCAGACTTAAACCCACGCCCAACACCAGGTGGCATAGGGCGGTAAAACGTTTGGTATAACTGTAAAACAAGACCACAAATAAGGCTACCGGCGATAAATAAAAACAGATGGAATTGATAAAATAACAGCATACCATAAAGGCGATGCAGCTGATGATGGTGAACAACAGTACATGATTCGCTTTCAGAATTCCCGCGGGGATCTCACGAACGGCGGTTCGGGGATTTTTTTCATCGAAACCGGCGTCTAAATACCGATTGAAGGCCATTGCTGCCGAACGGGCAAAGATCATACAACCGATTACCAAGAGCAACAAATATCCGTTATAATTTAGGTACAACATGATCTTATCTGCGGCAGATTTGTTTTCGACAAGGTTATAATAAACATTGGGAATTTTGGGCAATGACATGATGCCAACAAAAAAACCAATAAAGGCAAAGGGCATCGCAAAAATGCTATGTGAAAATTTAATGAGGCTTAGATAATTTTTAAAAGCAGTCAATGGTTAAATATTTTTATGCTGGAAACTTGTCTGTTCATTCATTCATTAATTGATAACGGTATCGGTTACCTGGAGCATCCTTGTTCTGATGATCTCCCAAAGCACAACCCCGGCTGCCGTAGCGATATTCAAAGAATGTTTCATGCCCAGCTGGGGTATCTCAATGCAACCATCACATTGCTGAATGGTCTCTTGCTCAACACCGGTCACTTCATTGCCAAAAATGACCGCAATTTTTTCATCCTGATTAAACTGCAGGGCTTGTAGCAACTGGCTATTGACTGCTTGTTCAACGGCATACACGGTAAATCCGTTAGCCTTTAATTCATGGATGGCTTCAGTGGCGTTCTTGAACTGTTTCCAGGTTACCGTTTCTTCAGCACCCAAGGCGGTTTTTTTGATCTCTTTATGTGGAGGCACACCAGTATATCCGGTGAGATAGATCGCTTCTAATAAGAATGCATCAGCCGTACGGAAAACACTTCCAACATTATAGGAACTCCGGATATTCTCTAATACGGCGATCACCGGCGTTTTTTCCGACCGCCTGAATTCTTCCACTGATTTACGGTTCAGTTCTGCCATGGAAAGTTTACGCATCATACATAGTTACCTGAAAAAATTTGCGTTCCATTACGAAAGTTCACTCTGCAATATGGAGGTTTTAGCGGTTTCCTTTTTTTCAGCAAATGCCTTGGCCGCTTTAATGAAATGAATAAAAATAGGTTGCGGATTTTCCACCGTGCTTTTCAGTTCGGGATGGTATTGCACACCAATAAAGAATGGGTGATTGGGAAGTTCAACGATCTCTACCAGTCCACTTCCAGGATTTTTACCACTGGGAACCATGCCTGCCTGTTCAAAATCTTTTATATACTTATTATTGAATTCCCATCTGTGGCGATGGCGTTCACTGATATGCGTAGTGCCATAAATGGTATGGGCAAGCGTTCCTTCCACAATGTCGCAAGGGAAAGCACCCAAACGCATGGTGCCGCCTTTCATCTCAATACTTTTCTGATCTTCCATCAGGTCGATCACCGGATGGGTAGTATTCTCATTCATTTCAGTTGAATGGGCATCAGTCCATCCCAATACATTTCTCGCAAATTCAATCACGGCCATTTGCATACCCAAACAAATACCGAAGAAAGGCAAATTATTTTCCCGGGCATATTTCACAGCAATGATCTTTCCTTCCACACCGCGTAGTCCGAATCCAGGTGCCACCAGCAATCCATCCAGGTCTTTAAATTTTTCTTTCACATTATCATCCGTGATGAACTCGCTGTGTATATTAACGATCTGTACTTTGCATTCATTGATCGCACCTGCATGTATAAAAGATTCCAGGATCGATTTGTAAGCATCCTGTAATTCAATATATTTTCCGATCAATCCGATGGTCACCTTGCTTTGTGGATATTTCAGTTTATCCAGGAATGCCCTCCATTTAGTAAGTTCGGGTGCAGCATATCCATTGATCTGTAATTTGGTTAATACAATAATATCTAGACCTTCCTGCAGCATTTTCATAGGCACTTCATAAATGGTGCTTGCATCCATGGCTTCGATCACTGCATTGGTTTTTACATTGCAGAACAGGGCTATTTTCTTTTTTAATTCATCGCTGAGCGGATGTTCCGTTCGGCATACGATCACATTGGGATGAACCCCTTCCTGGCTCAGCATACGTACACTATGCTGGGTGGGCTTGGTCTTTAATTCTTTAGCGGCTTTCAGGTAGGGGATCAGCGTAAGGTGTACTACCATACAATCTTCTTCTGGCATTTCCCATTGCAACTGTCGAACGGCTTCCACAAAAGGCAGACTTTCAATATCACCTACTGTTCCGCCTATCTCAGTGATCACGATATCATATTTTCCGCCACTTCCGAGCAAAAGCATGCGCCTTTTTATCTCGTCGGTGATATGCGGGATAACCTGAACTGTTTTGCCCAGATAAGCACCTTCTCTTTCTTTATTAATGACGGTTTGGTAGATCCGTCCGGTGGTTACATTATTGGCTTGTGAGGTAGGGATATTCAGAAAACGTTCATAATGCCCAAGGTCTAGATCTGTTTCGGCTCCATCATCGGTAACAAAACACTCCCCATGTTCATAAGGATTGAGGGTACCCGGGTCAACATTTATATAAGGGTCAAATTTTTGTATGGTTACTTTCAGGCCCCTTGCCTGTAAAAGCTTAGCAAGTGATGCGGCAATAATTCCTTTACCTAATGAAGAGGTAACACCACCGGTTACAAAAATATACTTGGTCATAACAAATGAATTATGAGTTAAAATTAATTATCAAATAAATAATTGGAACGGGCAGCAAAATAGCATCTATCATCTTTTCCACAGTCTGGTAAAAACTTACCTGATCTGAAAAAAAGATTCAGTGAAAATTTCCTTAATGCAAATAAACTGATTGTGTTACCCGATCCTATATGACCAGTGGAAATGAAAAAACTCCTAGAGGTCGTGTAAAGATAGGAGGTTTATTTGGCAGGAGGAAATATGTGTGAATTTTTATTAAAAAAAATAAAATTTGGTTGGAGAAACTTGTGTTTTTTTGGACAAACTAGGGCATGACTATAAATACAGCCAATTTATCATATCAATAGTACTGGTGCTGTGAAAGGAAATTTCTTACATAATCATCAACCCCTTTTTCAAGGCTGAAAAAATCAGCGGCATATCCAGCTTTTTTAAGTTTATCCATTTTGGCTTCTGTAAAATTCTGGTAGCTGTCGCGGATATCCTCTGGCATATCAATGTATTCAATGCTGGGCACTTTATCCAGGGCGGCAAATGTAGCATGGGCCAGGTCATTAAATGTACGGGCCATTCCGGTACCCAGGTTAAAGATGTCTGATGACGGCTGATGCAGCATAAGCCAGTAGCAAACCGATACGATGTCTTTTACATAGATAAAGTCGCGCAATTGTTCACCGTCTTTGAAATCGGGGTGGTTCGACCGGAATAGTTTCACTTTCCCGGTTTCTTTGATCCGGTTGTAGGAATGATAGATCACGCTGGCCATTCGGGCTTTGTGGTATTCATTGGGTCCGTACACATTGAAGAATTTGAGTCCGGCCCAAAATGGCGGATGATCTTTCTGGTGCAGTACCCACTTATCGAATTCGTTCTTTGAGATCCCGTAGGGGTTCAGCGGTTTCAGTTCATCGATCAAAGCATTGTTGTCCAGATATCCCTGTTGGCCGTTTCCGTAGGTTGCGGCTGAGGAGGCATATACTAACGGAATGGAATTTATGGAGCAATAATTCCAGATATTCTGTGAATATTCAACATTTAATTTCTGGTGTATGCGGTAATCAAACTCGGTGGTGTCGGTTCTAGCACCCAGGTGAAATACAAAATCTATTTTTATCTTTTCTTGTTGCAGTTTTACAAAGAGTTCATCCCGCTCAATTTTGAAGATAAATTTTTTATTGACCAGGTTAGGGGTTTTATCCTGATCGCCAAATTCATCCACCAATATCAGTTGTTCATATCCCTGTTGATTGAGGAAACTCACCATACAACTTCCGATAAATCCGGCGGCTCCGGTAACGATGATATTGGCATTTTTGTTGATCATGATCATATGGCGGTTAAAGCATGTTCTGTTTCGTGTGATGAAAGCAGGTTGGATAGGGCATTATCGTATTTATTTTTCCATTGATCAATGTTTCCCCAATCGTTCCCATTGATGCTTACCTGATGTTCAGCAACGGATCCTAATTTTTGAAATGGGGTGCCGGATGACTGCATCCTGCGGATAAACGCATCGTCCTGTGATCCTTTCACTGAAACGACTACACGGCTCTGGCTTTCGCCAAACCAGAATGCATCGGGGCGAACAGGTATATCCACCTGAATATTAAAACCGAGCCCTCTGTTAAACGCACTTTCCATGAGGGTGATCAGGAGTCCGCCTTCACTTACGTCATGTGCAGAAGCAACCAATTGTTCTTTGATGATGGAGGCAACGGTTTGTTGTATGGCAAATTCTTCATCCAGATTAAAATGGGGTGCAGGAGAATACTCTACTTGATGCAGTTTATGCAAATATTCGGATGAGTTGATGTCATTCCTGCTTTCTCCGATCAAATAGAGGAGGTCGCCGGGTGCTTTAAAGTCCATCGTCATTTTATCATCAGCATTATCCAGCAGTCCAACCATACCGATTGTAGGTGTCGGGTATACGGCACCGTCAGGTCCCTGGTTGTAGAAGCTAACGTTACCACCGGTTACCGGGGTATCAAATTTGATACAGGCTTCGCCCATGCCTTTGATGGCCTGTACGAACTGAAAATATACTTCGGGATCATAAGGGTTACCAAAATTCAGGCAATTGGTAACACCGAGTGGCTGTCCGCCGCTGCACACAATATTCCTCGCGGATTCAGCAACGGCGATCATGGCACCCACATAGGGGTTGGCAAAAACATACCGGCTATTACAATCGGTGGTCAATGCCAATGCTTTATTGGTGGGCTTTGCCAACACGATGGCTGCATCGCTGGGCGCATTGGTGCTGGCATTTCCGGTGCCCACCATGCTGTCGTACTGAACATAAACCCAACGCTTACTCGCAATATTCGGAATTTGGATCAATTGTTCTGCTACCGATTTCAGATCGGCAGGAACGGGAATGGTATCGGGATTAAAGGCATTGATCTTTTTGAAGTAAGCCGGTTCTGTGTAGGGCCTGTCGTATTGTGGGGCACCACCGCCCAATACCAGTTCCCAGGCAGGAAGTTCTGCTTCCAATTGTCCATCCATAAAAAATTGAAGTATACCATCGTCGGTTACTTCGCCGATCTCACTGCAGGGGAGGTCCCATTTCTTGAATACATCGAGCACGGCCTGTTCTTTTCCTTTTTCCACCACCATCAGCATGCGTTCCTGGCTTTCGCTCAGTAAGAGTT
>Ga0194055_10002770_pt1 | contig 13797 bp, 18 predicted proteins | sample SepL449m_MetaG_FD_155482 | JGI IMG/M metagenome (GOLD analysis project Ga0194055, IMG submission 155482) | Anoxic zone freshwater microbial communities from boreal shield lake in IISD Experimental Lakes Area, Ontario, Canada - Sep2016-L442-9m | ecosystem: Environmental > Aquatic > Freshwater >... | reverse complement strand
AGTATGCCGCACGCAATCATTGCTAGCCATTTAGCCGATCAATCACTTCCACTTAACGAAATTCCGGACGCAATTAAACTCTGGAGCATGGCAAATGAATAGCGATGAGGTAGCCCAGTATAAGGACTTGTTTGTTACGACAGCAAAAAAATATCTTGAGACGCTCAACACGGAGCTACTTAAACTTGAAAAGGAACCCACAAGCAAAGAAGCGATAAACGAAATATTTCGTGCAGCTCATTCACTAAAAGGTCAAAGCGCCGCAATGGGCTTTAAAGAAACTGGCTATCTATGTCATGTAGTCGAAGATGTTTTTTATGAAATTAAAGAAAATGGTAAAAAAGTTGACCCCAATCTTGCGGATCTATTGTTCGCCTCGCTCGATGCACTTACTGCTTCTGTTCATAAAATTGAAGCCGAAGGAGTTGAACAGGGTAACGAAACACTCATTGAAGAGCTGAAAAAAGCAGCCGGAGTTGCAACTATAGGAGCAGGCAAAACAGAGCATTTGCAAACGAGTGAGGAACAAGCAACTACCCCTTTAGCAGAAGCTGCAACTCCCGCTCCCAAAGTTGAAATCAAAAAAAATACCACTGCTGAACCCCCAAAGCCTGAATACAAAGAAACGGAACCCATAAAACTATCAATAAAAACAATCCCCGTTAAAGTTGAGCAACTAGATAACATAGTTGGATCACTTGAAGAGTTAATGGTTGATCGGCTTACTATGCAGACATTGCTTAAGGATCTAGACGATCCATTATTGTCTCAAGCTCAAGATAAATTAGATAAAATAATTGAGGTGATACGGTTTCAAATAATGAAAATTCGTACCGTACCGCTGAGTATGGTTTTTGATCATTTTCCTCGAACAGTGCGTGATATTGGCCGAATGCTCAACAAAGAGATTGAGCTCAAGATTGAAGGTGGCGATCTGGAACTCGACAGAACAATCGTAGAACGTCTTGACGAACCTTTGACACACCTTGTGCGTAATGCAGCTGACCATGGAATCGGATCAAAGGGTACAATAACAATTTCTGCGCGAGCTGATCGTGATTTTGCTGTCGTTGAAGTTAAAGATAATGGAGATGGCATAAATTGGGAAGCTGTCGCAAAAAAATCTGGAGTTGCTATTAACGACCAAATCGGGTTACGAAAAGCTCTCTTTTCTGGTATTTCGACCGCTAATGAAGTAAGCCTTATTTCTGGACGTGGCGTTGGTCTTGAGGTCGTCAAAAGAACGATCGAGGAATTTGGCGGATCGATTGATATTGTGACCGCAAAAGGGCAGGGAACGACTTTTATCCTTAAGCTTCCGCTAATGGTGTCGGTCGTTAGAACATTAATCGTTCATATTGGCTCACAAGACTACGCACTTGTTGCAGCGGGAGTTGAAATTTCTCTTAGGATATCTGATATTGAAATAATAAATAGCGCAGGTCAAGAAGCCTTCCGCTATAAAGACCAAGAAATTCCAGTTGTTCGCTTTAATTACGCAGAGAACCACGGTGATACGACTAAGAATGCGTATCTAGTCATACTAAATATTGATGGAGAAAAAATTGCGCTTGCCGTGGATCAAATCGTTTCAGCAATTGAGACGGTCATTAAGCCACTTCCGAAATTAATTAAAGATGTCGATTATTTTTCAGGAGTAACAATAATTGGCGATGGTCGCAGTATTTTACTTATTAATCCAAGGAGCTTTATAAAATAATGGAAACGCTTGACTCATTTTCAAAAGATTTACTAAGAGAAACCGCCAATATTATGGCCCAAAAAACGGTAAATCCGATTGAGAATATTCTTAGGCAAAAAACAATTGTTACTAAACCTGAGATCATGATGCAAAAAATGGAATTTGTTGCAGATAGCCTTGGACAAGCAGACGAAATTAAAGACAGCGTGTTTATCCGAATCCTGGGTGATGGCAAGGGGGCGGTAGTCCTTTTGATGAAGCCTGAAGATTCAGCAAAGCTTTTAGTGGAAGTTGATAAAGATATGCGTATGGATGCTCTCAGAGAAATAGCTAATATTATTGCGGGTGCGTGTCTCGGAGGCATAGCAAGACTTTTATCATTAAAATTAATGCAGTCTGTTCCAACCGCTGCGACAGACATGTCGAGAGCCATTCTTAATGAAATAGTGAGTGAGGTAGGTATGACGAACGCAGACCTTCTGTGCGCTCAGGTTAGCCTTTCAATTGGGGCAGGCAAAATTCCACTTTCAATGGTCTTTATTTTTGATAACGACACAACAAATCTAATAATTTCAAAAAGTAAAGATCTGACAAAGCTCTAACATGTCGAGAATAATTCAAGTACCAACTGCAGATTATGCGATTGCAAGTGCCCCAGATGTGCTTTCAACCATGGGCATAGGCTCCTGCATTGTTATTTGCCTATACGCTCCTCAAGCTAAAATAGGCGCATTACTTCACTGCATGTTACCCAGAGAAGAGAATGATTTGTCTAATTCTCTAAGAAACGTTGATACGGCGGTGAATCAAGTCGTTGAACAATTTATTGCTAAAAATATTCAATTAACCGATCTAATTGCAAAAATAGCTGGCGGAGCACAGATGTTTACCGGCCCCGAAGACAGCAATGGCAGCATTGGAAAAAGAAATATAGAAGAAACAAAAAGACTACTGACTACATTAAAGATTCCTATTATGGGCGAGGAAATAGGGGGAGGTAGGGCACGAAGTGTTTTATTTGAGCTCGAAAACGGCAAAGTTACCATTACCTGCGCGCAGGTTAAAACAGATGATACATTTGACACTGAGCTCGTTAAGATAATATAATATGCTTATGACTAAAGTACTCGTCGTAGATGACTCGGAATTTTTTAGAGAAATATATCAAACGGCATTAACGCAAGGTGGATTTGAAGTTGAGACCGCTGAAAACGGTCAAGACGCTATGGATAAAATGTTGGCAAGTCCACCACACTTAATTTTTCTGGATCTTGTCATGCCCGTTATGACCGGAGAAGAAGTCCTCTTGGCAAAACAAAAACATGAAGAATTGAAAAACATTCCTGTCGTTATGCTTACCAGCATAGCTGCTGATGTTAAGGGCGCAGAAGTAATGAGCGCAGGCCCTATCGTTGCATATTTCACGAAAGACAAGACTTCAACGACAGATATTATAGATAAAGCTAAAGAAGTTCTTGGTACTTCAGAGAAACGCTTCGAACCAACAAAATCAGAGAGTCTGTAATAGTTTAATGAAGAAAAAAGTTTTAGTAATAGATGATTCAGCTGACTTTAGAGAGATCTACGAGGATGCTATTTCTCATGCAGGCTTTAGTGTTGCTACCGCAGCCAATGGTAAAGTAGGGCTCGATAAGATGCTCGAAGATAGGCCGGATGTTATTTTAATTGACGTGAGGATGCCTGTTTTATCTGGAGATGAAACCCTTGCCGAAATGCGAAAACATAAAGAACTCGATAATATCCCTGTCGTAGTAATGACTGTTATGCCTGCAGACGAAAAGGGCCAAGATGTAGCAACCGCCGGACCAATCGTTGCTTATATCACTAAAGATACCGCCTCACCAGATGACGTCATAAATAAGATTAAAGAAGTGCTTGGGACATCTCAGAAACCTTACAATCCTGAAAATGATTAATAAAACTAAGTAGTCAAACTTTGTTTCAGTGTATAAACTAGTAATAGAAATGAAATCCATACCTCTTTTGATCGCTTGCATTACATTTATGTCTACTCTTTGTGGTGGGCTATTCAGTTTAAAGTACCGCGATAAACTTCATAGAATTTTGGGTTATACGGCCGGGGTTATTATGGGAGTTGTTGTTTTCGACATCATTCCTGAAATATTCAAAGATATCCAGGATCAAAACCTCACTACTACAATCCCGATGATTGTCTTTATCACTGGCTTTCTGCTCTTTCATATCATTGAAAAAACGATTCTGATACATCATTCCAATGAAAGCGAGTACGAGGTGCACAAGCATCCCCAGGTAGGCGTGGCATCGGCGTTAGCACTTTGCGGACATAGCTTTTTGGACGGAATCGGTATTGGGATCGGTTTTCAGGTTAGCAATTCAGTGGGCATTGCAATCGCAATCGCGGTGATTGCTCATGATTTTTCTGATGGCATCAATACGGTATCTCTTATGCTGGTAAATAAAAATACGAGGGATAAGGCATTTAAATTTCTTTTACTCGACGCATTCGCTCCAGTACTAGGAATACTCTCAACTTTCCTATTTGTTCTTCCTCATCAGTTTGTAGTGTATTACCTTTGTCTATTTGCTGGCTTTTTGTTGTACATTGGTGCGAGTGAAATCCTGCCTGAAGCCCATTCAGACCACTCTTCGTATAAAACTGTCGGGTTAACGATACTCGGTGTCGTTTTCATGTTTGTAGTGACCCGCTTTATCTAAAAAAGCTCACTTTTTTACTGTATACTTTAGTAATGAATAACACCCAAGAAGCACTCGAAATACACAAAAAACTTCGAGGAAAAATAAAAATAGAGCTCAAAGAACCGCTCGAAAACCCTGAACAGCTAGGACTCTACTACACACCCGGAGTTGCAGCAGTGAGTAGCTTGCTCGCAAATAATCCAGAGGAAACACATAATTATACCTGGACTAACAATAATGTTGCGGTTATTAGTGACGGATCAGCAGTCTTAGGTCTCGGGAATATTGGCCCGCAGGGTGCACTTCCAGTCATGGAAGGCAAGAGCATGCTTTTTAAGCATTTTGCAGACATCGATGCTGTTCCTATCGTTTTGGACGTACATAGCGTTGATGAAATTGTTGCTGCCGTAAAGGCAATTGCTCCTAGTTTTGGTGGCATAAATCTAGAAGATATTGCCGCACCGCAATGTTTTGAAATCGAAAGAAGACTTATCGAAGAGCTCACCATACCCGTCATGCACGACGACCAACACGGCACTGCAATAGTAGTACTTGCAGGTCTCATAAATGCAGCACGGCTTAGAAATAAACCCATTGAAGAAAGCAAAATAGTGATCGTAGGTGCGGGTGCAGCGGGAATATCGATAGCAAAACTACTACATACCTACGCAGCACCAACAATTATTATGGTCGATAGTAAGGGAATTATAGATAAGAGCAGAGCAGACCTAAATAGTACAAAAATTGATCTGTTGGAGTTCACTAATCCGAGTGGTGTCACTGGCAACTTGTCACAGGCACTTGAAGATGCTGACATCTTCATCGGGGTTTCCCAGCCGGGCTTACTTACGAGTGAACTAATCCACATAATGGCGAAAGATCCGGTGATATTTGCCATGGCAAACCCCATTCCGGAAATAATGCCTGACGCGGCAAAGAAAGCAGGGGCCTTTATTATTGCTACCGGTCGAAGCGATTTTCCGAATCAAGTAAACAATGCGTTGGCGTTTCCGGGTATTTTCAAAGGCGCGCTAGATAATCGAATAAGAAGCATCGATACCGAGCATAAGATTGCAGCCGCAAAAGTAATCGCTAGTCTCGTCGATGAGCCCACCCCAGATAAAATCATTCCAAGCATCTTTGACAAGCGACTTGTTCCGGCAATATCAGCACTCTTTAAAGAACTTTAGCGTCAGGCGGCAAGACGAAAACTCCTTGCCGAATAACCTTAACTCCAGCATCTTGAATTTGAATAATGGTAGATGGGTTATCCGACTTTTTGCCACCATCCACATAGTAGGCAACCTTATCCTGAAAATAGTCTTTGGCCATTTGTATGGTAGTTGCTGGCGGGTCTCCGGGATCATTAGCACTTGAAGTAAGAAGGGGGCCAGTTTTTTCAAGAAGCGTACGCAAAGCATCGTCTGCAACCACGCGAAATGCAATACTGCCAAGTCCTTGCGAAAGATAGTCTAACTGCGCACCGACAGGAAGTATAATACTTATTGGATTAGGCCAAAACGTTTTAGCATTATCTACGTACTTTTTATCTACTCCGAGCCGAATTAACTGTTCATAGCTCGCAGCTATTACCGTGCCAGGCTTACGCTCTCTATTTTTAAGTGTATATAACTTCTTAGTGGCTTCGGGATTAAGCGCACTTGCAGCAAGCCCGTACACCGTATCAGTGGGCAACACACCGACTGCACCACGTTTAATTTCATTAATAAGCGTCTCGTCGGTAAGCTGAGTATAGTAGCGTGTCATAGCAGAAACATTTTATATCAATTATAGGCTAGTATTTGCAACAGAAAGATGACCGAGCGCTCTTTTTTGAGCAAATGAAATTCTATTCTGTTTATTACGGCTATTTTCACCAACCACAGCTGCAAAAGCTTGAAGTGCCGCTAGATTAGGTATTTCAAGCCTTGGGGCAGTAGCAACCCAAATAGATTTACTATGCTCAGTTGAAACATTCATAAAAAATAGCCGAGCTAATGGTTCGAGAAATATATTTTTTCGCGCGCTCATAAGTTGCCCTTGCTCTGACTGCAGAAGCTCTACAATCTCAACCTGCAGTAGCTGCTCATCCTGACGATATACCTCGATGACATCATTAGTATCTCGGCTCACAACTAATCTTGTTTTACCGTCTTGCTCAGAAGCATGGATTTGAATGACATTGTTGAGTAGTGGTGCGCCGATATCTACACAGCCTGGTTGAACTCTATCGAGTGAACTAGATAGAAAAGGGAGTGATTCATTTTTCATCTGATAATAATAGTACAGATAAGAAATAAGGCAAGGTTAAGCGTTTACAAAAATAGTTATACTTTATATATTTGCTAAAAATTATATTCGATTTTATACTAGCATTCTCATGAAACGATTTTTCCTTGTATTTTTGTGCTCAATGTTTTTAGTAGGCAACGTTGCCTTCGCGGCAAAACAACCTTCAACGTCACAACAATTGATAGATCAGATTAATAGCGTCCTACATACGTACAGTGACATAAGGATAAGGGTTAGCCTCATAGAGGTGCCACAAAATACCGTTACAACTTTTGGTTATTCTTCCACCTTTGAGGGTGCATCAACAACAAAGGTACTTACTGCGCTTGATTACTTGCATGAGGTTGAGCTTGGCCACTTCAGTCTTTCGCAAATCATTCAAAAACAAACTGCCCTTTGGCAATTGCAACAAATGATAAATCAAAGCAATAACGATTCCTGGGCGGCACTCAATAATACCCTTGGTTGGAATCGTATAATAGATTATGCAAAAGCAATTGGGCTTACTTCATATAACTGCAACAATAATCTAATTTCAGCATACGATGATAGTAAAATGTTAGAAAAACTTTATGAGGGAACGCTTCTTAATAGTAGCCATACTAAGTTACTGCTTTCTTGGATGCAACATACGAATGATGAGTCGCTAATACCTGCAGCACTGCCCACAGGGACAGTGTTGTATCACAAATATGGATGGCTTAATGATGCGGCGGGCAACTTTTTGCACGACAGCGCAATAATAGTAACAAAAAAGCAATCGTTCGTGCTTTCAATCTATACAAATCGTCTTTCTGGAGCCAGTTATCTGAGGCAATCGAACGCTATCCATTCTATAACACGCATCATATACGCCGCTGAATCTAGCTAATACGATAATCAAAAATAAAAGATAAGAGACTTTTATTCCTATGCCAGCATTGCTTTTATATGGGCAACATTATTGGTGAGCAAGATTTATACGCTGTAGTCGGCTGTACTAAAATCTTTCTAAGGACTGATAAAAATACACGCTCCTTAAACATGGAGCGTGTATATTTTTTATTATTGCTAAAAGGGGAAGGCCTATTTCGCTGCAAGTGTGCCAGCAAAGATTTGCCAAGCGAGAAGAGATTTAGCAACAAAACTTAGTATAATGTATGCCTTTTCACCACGAAGGTAGTTAGCCCATTTTCCTTTAGCTCGATATTGTAAATACTGCACGATTGCAAAACAATTAAAGAGTAGGAAGAGGGAAATTACTATGCCATATACAAACCCTGGTGCTCGATCACTCGAAGTGTTCATAGGAGTAATGAGCTGAATCGTGAAGATGATCCAGGGAATTATTCCTGCAATACAACCAAATATGAAAGGTAGCCACTGCTTGTCACCCGGCTTTGCATATCTTTCTTGTAACCACCCAAAAAGTATCATTGAAACATTTACTCCACAGATGGCGAGGAGGGTAGCGTAATTACTGATGCCATTGAGCTGAGCGATAGCGAATATCATGAGCGTAGAGCTTAGTGAGTATTCAACCCATCTAAAATAATTTCTTTTATTCTTCAATCCTTCAATGTATCTCGGAAACACGTTTTTTGAAGCAATAAAAAAATGAAAGAAGGCGGATAGTGCCAAGAACAGCCCAATCGTATATGCCATTCGAACTGAAAACAAGGTTATTGGACCAGTCGATGAGTTTGATCCCGGAGGGCCTGTCATGTAGGTGGCTACTACAGGTAGTGAAAAGTTGTTCGCCAGCACAACCACGCCAATTAATGAAAGGAGGTGCAGACTCCCTGCTCTAATATTCCATTTTCTTAGTTTTTTGTATTCTAGTGTATTTTCTTTATTCATAAGCGCATTGTACCAAATCAAAATACAATCCTGCAAGTACACGTAAGAAGTGCTTAGCATTGGTCTTCTATGACTTTGTTATGCAATGAGCTATATTGGTTGGGTAATGAAAACAGTGACATTATCATTTAGTATTGAAATTTGTGCAAAACCTCAAGCAGTATTTCAGTATGTTTCTGATTGGGAAAAACAATCTGAATGGATCCTATTTACGAAAGTGAAGCTACTCAAAGGAGCACCGCAACAGAAAGATCCGCTGCTCCTTGCTATAACTAAAATTGGGCCGATTAAAGTTCAAGACACAATGGTGGTGACAGAATGGCAGCCGTTTGAGCGTATTGTGCAAGATGGAGATTTATAATGGTTTTTATGCAGTGGCACGCAACTAACAATAGCACTCTACCCAGCCTGACCATAAGGCAGGTTTACTGTTGGATATTTGATGCCAAAAATAGAGTAGTAGTAGTTTCAAAAGATGGAACTAATTGGCAACTACCTGGCGGAAAGCCAGAACAAGGTGAATCATTAGAAACGGCGCTCATTCGAGAAGTTTACGAAGAAACAGGAGTCCCTTTAGACAAAGTAGAGTTTAATCCGAAGTTGTTTGGATACTACATCGTGACTAACGATCCGAGTTACAAAGATGAAAAATATATCCAGCTTAGATATCATATTCGAATAAATAAGGTGCTAAAAAAGCTTGCACCTGGGCGTAGTAATGATTTTGAAGAAATTAAACATGTTAAAAGCGTGACTGTTGATGAGCTTACAAAAATTATACCCTGGATAAAGAAATCGGGCGAATTTCAAGAGTTAGAAAGAATGGGAATTTTATATGAGTCTTAAAACGATATCTATTTATTCGTTTTCTGTTGGCGCCACTATACATGGGACTGAGAGCGTCATAAATATGATCGAATCCAGCGCTTTTTTAAACGAGTATATTCCAGGTTTTAGATTTGGAAAAAATGAATCAAAGAATATAAGAATTGAAATTAATTCTACATACAAAGAAAATATCACACTACTCGAATCAGAAGACGCTGCTGTTATCCATTTTAAAAATGAATATACTGATAAGGATATTATTAGCATTATAGAACTTGTGTTGGAGTTTTATCGCCAGAAACGTGGAATATTCACTATCCACGGCTCTGCATGCGACTACAAAGGTAGTGGCATTCTTATAATAGGAGGAGCTAGTGGCATAGGTAAGTCTACGCTCGCATATAAACTCAGCGAAGAAACTAGTGATTTTGAGTTTATTGGTGATGAGAAAATATGCGTCAATAATAGGGGAGAGATAATTGGCGGTATTCAAAAGGTTGGTTTAAATCAAAAAAAATATACAGGAAATTCAGATAAAGCACTAAGTCTATGGCATGGAACCGCTTCAAAAATTAGCACAATTATTCAACCAATACTATGCAATGATGGAAAACTTGATGTTTTTGAATGGAATGATGCACGCAAAAAATGGCACCTCTACGAAGAATTCAGTAGAAAAATTAGAGCTGTATCGAGAATAGCTGCTGGAATTCCAATTCAAAGCATTGATTCAGACAAAATCGCCATGAAACGTCTTAACTTCATTGAATATCTGGTGCAAGATAATTCTATTAATGCTTTCACAATTCAGGGAGATATCGTAGATGTGATTAACTACCTACAAAACAGGGTTGAGGGGAATAGTGGTGCGCAAACACGCTAATGAATTGGTTTTCTGTAGACATGGTGAACACGAAGAAGTGGATGGTTTGCCTTCATGGCAGTTCCCTTTGACGCAAGTTGGTATTGACCAAGCCAAAGAAGTTTCAGATAAATATAGCGCTACAGCAGTAGAAAAAAAAGCTGTAAGCGTGAGAAATATTCGCAGCATTAATACTGCCGAAATCGTGATTGGTAAAAATAATACCACTAATTTTAAAGTTTGCCCCGTGACAGGTGATTCAATCTTAGAAAATATCGAAATTTCTGATAGCTTGCATTACGAAGATCCATTTAGCGAACCGGTATTTGGTAAGGCTCTGAGTAGAGCTCTAGCACAAGAATCAATACCAAATTTTATGCTTTATGAATCAGACCAAGTTGGGTTTAAAGAAGATGCCAAAGTTTCAACATTAACAACAATGGCCAGAGCCGCATTCGAATTGATATTACGAAAAAGCGATGAAAATGAAGATATGCTCACTTTTCTGGTTGGACGTGAAATGTATTATTTTTCGTTATTTGCAAGACTTCGTTCTTTTGCTTATGGACCAGACAGTGCTGATGATTTTCTTGCAAAATATACTGATGTTATTGCGCAGCAAGCAACTCCCGGTATCGATATAGCTAATATAATTGCAAAGAAGCCAATGCATTCAAAAGCAAAAAAGAGTTTAGAATTTAGCGATCAATTCGGTGAAATCGTTATACAAGATGATGATATTTTAGAATTTCAACAATATATTTCGCGTCCTATACAACAAAGGATTGGAGCCTATGTTTTGCCTCGCGTGCTCGATAGTGAAGGCACATATTCTTATATATTATTAGATTATGGAAAGGGTTTGGGTTTTGTTGGTGGTGGATTGCGGAACGGCGAAACACTTGAAAAGGCACTTAAACGCGAGGTAAAAGAAGAGCTTGGTGTTAATTTGAAAAATGATTTTGGGCAATATAGAAAATTCGCAAAACCATACCGGTTTTTATCTAATCGTGGAGCAGAAGAACTGCATATTGCCATAGCAGATATAAACCAAGGTGTGGCTCTGGATAGCAAGCTTAAAAAAGCTAAAACCAAAACATTGACACTAACAGAATTGCTTGAGACTAGGGGTCTTCAAGAAGAGGTTAGGGCATATCTCGAAACGAATATAGAGATAATTACGGGTTAATTATATTCAAAACAGTAACAATGATTAACTAAATATCTGCATTTCATCGCGTATTTGTTAACGAAGTTATTCTGACAGAACAAATGCTCCTACTCATAGAAGATGGACATTTTGACGAAGTTGAGCCAACGGAGTCGCTATATAACCGAATTGAGCAACACAAGCGAATTACCAGCCAACTTATCAAAGATCATGGACTAAACCTAACTAAACGAGCACATTTTAGAAACTATGCGAGCTATGTACTAAAACAAGGCACAATAACGGAACAAGACGGACTTATACGAGGGCTAAATGTACCGCTGTTCGTCAAAGCAAAGCAGATTTATCGACAACTAGAATCTGGTCTATAATTATAAATATGAACTCATATAACGGATTCAGTAGTAATGAACGTGCAAATGTCGGGCGTAAACAGCTAGAAGCTATTAAAAGCGGTAAGTTCATGAGAGCTACAAAATGTGAGCTATGTTTGCAAACTACGGGTCAGATGCAATTTCATAATGAAGATTACTCGAAGCCATTTGACGATGCTCACCCTATATGCCGAAGTTGTCACTCAGCACTACATATCCGTTTTAGTAAACCTGATCGATGGATAAAGCGTAAACAAACAATACGCGAGCTTAGAGGGACACCTGGAGGAGACATTAAGGAAGTTTATTGGTGGGAGAAGCTTTTACTGGAGCCAATCGACATTAACCCCGCACATTAGCTAATTATTCGTAACTGATACAGAAAAGAGCCTCCGGTAGGCTCTTTTTCAATTAACGAGTGCTATTTCCAAATATAGAGACATGGGTCTCATATTTAGCCGCAACACTTGGCTGGGCAATTGGTTCTTTGTCAAAACTTTTACAGATGAAGATGTAGTTCTTTCTGCAATAGAAGATTTGTTAGCAAGTGAGGTTATAGACTCATGAATAGCAGAAAGAAACTTGATGATAAATCTTATTTCGTACTTCTAATCTTAGTCGCAGGCTTGGCAATTAATCACTCTAAGATCGTTAAATATATTTTATGCATTGCTGTAACTATAATTCTAATTTCTATACTACTATGGCTAAGAAGATACATTAAATACAAACTATCTCATGTAGATACAATGACAGGATTAGAATTTGAGAAGTATGTTGCGAAATACTTAAGAGAGCAAGGATTTAAAACTCAACTGAGCGAGAAATATGATTTAGGCATAGATATAGTTGCCACAAAAGATGGAGTTCGATACGGAGTACAGGTTAAGCGACACAAGGGAGTTGTTGGAGCTAACGCAGTTAGACAAGCCGTTACTGCACTTAATATTTACAATTGTGATAGAGCAATGGTTATTACTAATAGCTATTTTAGTAAGCCAGCAATCCTACTTGCTGAGAGCAATGATTGCCGACTATTAGAAATAAATAACTAATTATTAAATATTCTAACCGGTGCTTTGATTAAGTTTTTAGTTAAGGCCCGAATATAGTCGAAATTGTATATTTTTATTCTATTCTTCAAATTACCAAAATTATAAAAAGAAATTTTCGATATAACTAGCATATAAAAGAGTCCAGAAAATAATAACGGAAGGTACTGGAAATCTCTATCAATTATGGCCCTATTGAAACTAGCGACAACCCAGACAATTCCAGGAAATAAATTTAGAGTAAATTGAAGTAGTCTAAATACCACAAATTTAGTGTCTTTTTTAATTTTAGAACCTGTGGGCTGCCAAGCCATTTGAGACCCAAACAAATTATCATAAAATGCAAAAAGATGAGCCCATCCATAGATATTTCCAACAGACCAAGCCTCAATACTATATCTAGATTTGTGCCATAGTGGGTATACAATCTGACTAAAAAATATAGTAGGTAAAATTAATAAATAATTAAAAAGTTTAATTTCATTTGGATAAATAAGAATCATCATTAGCGGAATAATCGGGGTAGAAATGACTGAGAGTGCCGTACTAAGATAATAGAAAAAACCACTAAGATATGACAATCTCTCTTGAAATTTCATTTTTTTGCTCCAAAACTTCTGAGAGAATATTAAAGATAGAGAACCCGCGCACCACCTATATTGTTGCTTGAAAAAAGCTTGCATATCTGATGGACACAATCCTTTTGCAACAATTACAGGCACGTACTGAAGATGATATCCGTGGATATTCATATTGAACCCAGTATGAACATCTTCTGAATGTTCTATTTGTGCGAAGCCACCACTTTTTTTCAGTGCTTTTCTTCTATAAATTGCATTACTTCCAACACATATTGACGCGTTATGAGACATCCTTGAAACCTGAATTGATCTGTAGAAAAATTCTTGAACAGAACCAGCACCTCTTTCAAGCCAACCTTGCGATAACTTAATATCGAAATATTGAGGAGATTGAAC
>Ga0194055_10002768_pt1 | contig 13801 bp, 11 predicted proteins | sample SepL449m_MetaG_FD_155482 | JGI IMG/M metagenome (GOLD analysis project Ga0194055, IMG submission 155482) | Anoxic zone freshwater microbial communities from boreal shield lake in IISD Experimental Lakes Area, Ontario, Canada - Sep2016-L442-9m | ecosystem: Environmental > Aquatic > Freshwater >... | reverse complement strand
CGGTACTCCGCGGCACTGGCGCCACACCAAGGGGCGGTGTGCGGCGCACAATCCTGATTCGGGCTGACATGGACGCCTTGCCTCTGCAGGAGACCCCTGGCCGTCCGTTTGGGTCAACCGTGCCTGGCCGGATGCACGCGTGCGGGCATGATGCGCACACCGCCATGGCGATTACCGCGGCGAAAGTCCTCGCCAGACACCGCGACTCCCTGCCCGGCAACGTCGTATTTGCGTTCCAGCCAGCTGAGGAAACTGACGGCGGTGCAGCGCCAATGATTGCCGCCGGCGCACTTCTCGACCCGCGGGTTGATGCGGCGATCGCGATCCATCTAGCGAACACCATCCAGGTCGGACAGATTGCAGCCCAGCCCGGACCAGTATCGGCAGCCACCGACGGGTTCGTGATCGTGATCCGAGGCAAGGGCGGGCACGCCGCGCGTCCTCATCTTTCAGTGGATCCGATTGCCGTGGCAGGACAGATGATCACCGCGCTGCACACGCTCATGACGCGGGAAAAGTCTCCCGCGCAACCGGGCGTGCTGACAATTGGTGCCATACACGGTGGGACAGCCGGAAACATCATCGCGGACACGTGTGAACTGCGTGGAACCTTGCGCACCTATGACCCCGCCCTCCGAACTGAACTTCGTCGCCGCGTTGTCGAGGTAGCCGAGGGGACCGCGCACACCTTCCGGGCGACGGCGAGCCTCGAGTGGGACGGAGGTGCATACCCGCCGTGCGTCAATGATGCGGTGATCACCGACCTTGTCCGTGACGTCGCCGGCACCGTGGTGGGGCCAGGCAATGTCGTAACTCACGAGCCGAGTCTCGGTGGCGACGACATGGCCTACTTCTTGGAAGCCGTCCCCGGATGCTACATGAGGCTTGGCAGTGCCAATTCCGCCCGTGGCATTGATGGTCCCGGCCATTCGCCCCGGTTTGACATCGACGAGGACTGTCTTCCAATAGGTGTCGATGTCCTTGTTCAAACTGCCCAGGCGTACCTTGCCGGCCGGTCGGAAAACTAGGGGTTCACCAATGGCAAAGCCTTCCGAATTTGACGAGCACGACAATCAGTCACCACCGGTCAATCCAGAAACAGGCGCTCCCATGACGCCTCGTGAACGACGGACCGCGGTGGTCAAGGCGCTCGCGGCCGTCGGACGCACCTTGTTTCCACTCCGGGAGGAACTCGATCGCATTCTCGCGTCAGGTGAGGAGGTAGACGAGACGCTACAAGATGAAATCGCGAATGTCCAAGCTCAATACAGGCGCCTTGAAGATGAATTGCGGGGGCTCATGCGACCGCGTGTCAAGGATGAATGGCTATATGGGGGCCATCGTCACGGTGCGGACGATGCCCACGACCACGGTCACGCCTAGTCCGTCACGCGCCTTGCCAGTCAGAATTCTGAGCAACTAGGTCTTCGTCGGGTTCGGACAACGAGAGCCTTGGCGCTGTCAGACGGGAGGAGGCGAGCCGGTTAGTTCGCGGTAGAAGGCATGCAGCGTCGCGATTGCCCGGCGGTTCAACCCTTGTTCATCGAGCGTCACCCCAAGGTCAGCAACCAGTCTCTGCAGAACTGTCCGCGCAACCACTACGAAGCCTCCGTCACCGCTGGCAATGACCCGTCGCATGGTCTCCTCGATGGCCTTGGCAGCCTGACCGCTCTCCTCGAGAAACTGACGCGCAATTGCACCCTCCCGAACCGGGCTCGCCTCTGTCCCACCTGGGAGCCCGGTGAAGGCATGTCCGAGGCAAAGACGGTCTGGCGAAATGCCCGCGACCCGCGCAATCGTCGCCCGATAGGCGCGAGAGTCGTCAAACACAAGCGGAAGTCGCCCCACCCCACCGCCGAGACCTTGGATTGCGTCGCCCGTGAATAAGGTTTTTGCATCCTCCAAGAAGTAACTCATTGACCCGCGTGAGTGACCAGGAGTGTGAACCGCCCGGATGGTGCGCCCACCGCCAATGTCAATTCTGTGACCATCGAGGACAAGTACGTCAGCGCGCACCGGGCACACGATGTTTGAAGCCATTTGAGCCATGACGGCCTTTAGTTCCGTCGCATCACCAAGGGCCCGGGGCATGTAGGTGATGTAGCCGAAGGTGTGGGCCTCCAGACGGTCGAGCAGGTACGCGTCTGCCGGCTGAATGTAAACCAATGCACGCGGCGCAAGCTCTCGCATCGAACCGTGCCCGCCCATGTGGTCCCAATGCCCATGTGTCGTGAAAATGTGCCGGACGGCGCGCAAATCAAGCCCAACGTCGGAAAGCGCTGGCAAGAGATCTCGTTCGGGCGTCGCGCTCACCCCGGTGTCGATCAGGACCGGTTCAGGGGCATCGATGTAATACAGGTGCACAATGCCGTCGGCAGCAAACTGGCAGGGGATGCGATAGATGCCGTCTCCAAGGTGGACGGCCGCCGGGTGAGCTTTACTGGCTGTCATGAGCGCAATCGTAGCCCCGGGTGGCCCGGACGCGTCGGGGACAGACCGTCAACGGACAGTCTGTCAAGGCTCTTCCCTATACTGACAGCACCATGCCTGAGTTGCCTGCAAAGTACGACTTCCACACCGCCGAACCCCAGATCCAGGATAACTGGGCCTCGTCCGGCGTCTACCAGTTTGATCCCTCTCACCCGGGTGACCCATATCTGGTCGACACGCCTCCACCGACGGTATCGGGACGGATCCACGTTGGACACGTGTTCTCGTACTCCCACGCGGACATCATGACCAGGTACCACCGGATGCGCGGACGCAGTGTGTTCTATCCATTCGGCTTCGACGACAACGGTTTGCCAACCGAAGTATTCACCGAGAACAACCGCGGAGTTCGTGCGCGTGACATTGGCCGCCGGGCCTTCATTGAGGAGTGCCTGACCCTCTCGCATCAGGTGGAGACCCAGTTCGAACGATTTTGGTCGCGTTTGGGGCTGTCAGTCGACTGGCGCTTGCGCTACTCGACCATCGATGAGCGGTCCCGGAAGGTGTCCCAGACCGCGTTTCTCAAGTTGTTCAGTCAAGGTGACGCCTACCGGCAGGAAGCCCCCACCCTTTGGTGTCCGACGTGCCGGACAGGTGTTGCCCAAGCGGAAATCGACGACAAGCCGGGTGTTGCCTCGCAGTTCACCACCATTCCATTTGCACTCGTCGGGACGGACCCTTCAGAGCCTCATGGCAACGGGACGGGAACAATTCAGATTGCCACCACCCGACCAGAACTCCTTGCCGCTTGCGTCGCTGTTTTCGTCAATCCATCCGATGATCGCTACCGCCACCTGGTTGGCAAGACCGCGCGGACCCCGATCTTTGGTGTCGAAGTCCCGATCCTTGCCGACACGCACGCCGACCCGGAAAAGGGCACTGGCGCCGTAATGTGTTGTACCTTCGGGGATGTCACGGACGTCGGCTGGTGGCGAGACCACAGCCTGCCCTTGAAGATGGCAATCACTCCCGACGGCCGGATGAATGCGATTGCGGGCCCGTATGAGGGTTTGACATTGAAGCAAGCCCGCGCACGCATCCTGGAAGACCTTGGTGCCGGAGGCTTCATCCTCGCCCAAAAACCGATCGAACACACCGTCGGTGTCCACGAACGTTGCGGAACGGACATTGAGTACCTGCTCGCCGGCCAGTGGTTCATCCGCCTGCTCGACAAGAAGCAGGTCTGGATTGATGCCGGACGCCGGATCAAATGGCACCCGGAACACATGCGGACGCGGTATGAAACTTGGGTCGAGGGACTGAACTGGGACTGGAATATCACCCGTCAGCGCTATTACGGCGTGACCTTCCCAGTTTGGTACTGCAAAGCGTGCAAGCACATCGTCACGGCAACCGATGAAATGTTGCCGGTTGATCCACAGGACACCGCTCCACCGGTGGACGCGTGCCCCTCCTGCAACGCAACTGGGCCCGACTGGTATGCGCCTGATCCCGATGTGATGGACACTTGGGCGACTTCGTCGGTCACGCCGCAAATCTGCGCGACGTTGGCTGCACCCTATGGCGTGGACGCCAACGCGTTTGACGCGCGCTTCCGGCCGATGACGTTGCGTCCAAACGCTCATGACATCATCCGCACGTGGGACTTTTACACAATTGTCCGGAGCATCTACCTCACCGGTGACATCCCGTGGACGAATGTCCTCATCTCGGGGCATGCGCTGGACCCGTCTGGCAAGAAGATTTCAAAAAGCAAGCTCAAAGCGGCCGAAGACCCGACGGCCATGCTCGAACAATTCTCCGCAGACGCGGTGCGATATTGGACGGCATCAGTACGGACCGGGGGAGACACCCAACTTTCTGAAGAAGTCTTCAAGAATGGGTCACGCCTGGTCACGAAACTTTGGAACGCAGTACGTTTCAGCCAAGGTTTCCTCGGCGGCTACATTCCGCCGTCCGAACCCCCGGTCACCGAGTTCACGGCGACGGATCGGTGGATTCTGGCACGCCTTGCCGACGTCACGAATCGGGTGACGAACGACCTGAACGACTACGAGTTCGCAGCCGGTCGCACCGAAATCGAACGCTTCTTCTGGACAGACCTGTGTGACAACTACCTCGAACTGGTAAAGGCAAGACTATATTCCGGGTCAGCCGATGGCGCCCGCTACGCCTTGCACCACGCCTTGCTGTTCGTCACGAAAATGCTTGCGCCGTATCTTCCCCACGTGACCGAGGCAGTCTACTTGGGAGCCTTTGCCGACACTGACGGGGCCAGGTCGGTCCATGTCTCCGCATGGCCGTCAAGCCACCCAACATGGATTGCCAATGTCGAGCAATCGCTCGCGTCCGGACAGGCAATCGTCGAGGCGACCGAAGCCGTGCGAAGGTGGAAGTCTGAGCGAAAGGTCAGCGTGGCAGTCCCGATCGCTTCCGTCACCATCACTGCTCCCGTGTCGCTCTGGGCAGACTTGAACGGGGCGGCAAGCGACCTCGCAGGTGTCACCCGGGCATCATCTGTAGTGATCCAACAGAACGAAGATCCAGACGCAACGGGTATCGAAGTTTCAATTGAGGCGCAGGAATAGCCCTTTTCGCGCACTCGCCCGCAAGGGTTGAAAGGTACGTACACGCAGCGGGACGGAATCGAATACCGTCCCCCGCCTCCTGCTGTCACTCGTTACTCGCCCTGTTCTACGATTCGATGGACCCAATCAGGTGACAGATATTCCTTACACTTGGCGACATGGACCCACGCGCCCTCACTACGCTCGAGTTCGACACGGTCCGCGCACGACTTGCCGACTTTGCTGCTTTCAGCGCAAGCCGGGAATTGGCCCTAGCGTCCGAGCCCGTCGCGTCACCACTGATCATCAACCTCGCGCTTACGGAAACATCTGAAGCCCGACGTCTTCTCGAACTTGCGCCAGATTTCAGCATTCGAAGCGTCCGCGACGTTCGCGAGGCAGCCACAACCGCCCGGATCGGCGCAACTCTGGATCCAAGGGTCTTGGTTGACCTTCGCGACCACCTTGAGAGCGTTGCAGCGATCCGGAACGCGATGTTGCGTCTCGGTGGCGACCTGCCAAATCTTGCAAACCGCGCGTCAACTCTCGACCCGTGCTCACCGCTCGTTCGCTCATTGCGTGACGCCATTTCAGACGATGCTGAGGTGCTGGACCGCGCATCACCAGAACTCGGGCGCGCCCGAACACAAGTGCGTACCGCCTACAACCGGCTCATGGATACGCTCCGACGCATCCTTGACTCCGCGGTGCAGCGCGGTCTCGCACAGGAACCGCTCATCACAATGCGCGCGGGCAGGTACGTCGTGCCGATTCGGGCGACCTCGCGAAACGTGTTCCGAGGCATCGTGCACGATGAATCTGCCAGCGGCGCCACGGTGTTCATGGAACCGATCGCAGCGGTAGCGCTCAATAACGACTGGCGACATGCCCAGATCCTTGAGGCCAAGGAAGTAGAGCGTGTCCTCGCCGCACTCTCAGCGCTTGTAGCAGCAGTTTCCGAACCCATCATTGCGTCGGTCAACACCGTTGCTTCAATAGATCTGGCGATCGCACGCGGACGATATGCGCTGACGCTCGATGCGGTACATCCGGAAGTTCGCACCGATCGCGCCTTCAATTTGCCTGGTGCGAGGCATCCACTGCTTCGCGGTGGGGTAGTCCCGATTGACGTGCATCTGGGACTGGTCCCGGGTTCCGATGCGCAACCACCTTTCCCCGAGACACCATCTCCAACAAAGTCCGTCGCCGGGCCGCCAGTGACTTCCCTGCTCATCACGGGCCCGAACACCGGGGGCAAGACCGTAGCGCTCAAGACTGCGGGGCTCCTTCACCTGATGGCCCAGTCCGGCATGCACATACCGGCCCTGCCCGGGGCAAGCATCGCGGTGTTCGAAAACATTTACGCGGACATCGGTGATGAACAGAGTATTGAGCAGTCACTCTCGACGTTCTCGTCGCACCTCACAAATATCGTGCGGATTCTCAAGGCCGCCACGTCAGCTGACTTGGTTCTCCTGGATGAGCTCGGCGCGGGGACCGATCCTGTCGAAGGTTCGGCCCTAGCGAGGGCGATGATCAGCCATTTGGTCTCGAGAGGGATTCTCACGATTGCGACGACCCACTATTCGGAGCTAAAGGCATTCGCGTACGAGACACCCGGTGTCCAGAACGCAAGCGTTGAATTCAACCTGCAGACGCTCAGGCCGACCTATCGCCTGCAAATTGGCGTCCCGGGTCGCAGCAATGCGCTCGCCATCGCCGAACGCCTGGGCCTGCCCGAGGCAATCCTTTCAGACGCACACTCACTGATCAATCCTGAAGAGCGAAGGATTGATGACATGCTTGCAGGCATCCTCGATGAGCGTGCCCGCGCCCGGGATGCACGCACGACCGCGGCACGTATTGAATCTGAAGTCAGGGTCCGCTTGGCTAACCTAGAACACCGGCTTGCCCTCCTGGACGAGGAGCGTGAGGCAATTCTTCTCCGCGCAAAGGAAGAGGCCACAGGCCTTGTCGATGAGGCGAGAAGTCGGATTCGACGTGCGCAGTCGGCAACACTTCGTCCAGACGCGAACCCAGCTGTTGGCGCACAGGCTCTCAAGGATCTCGACGCGGCGGCGCGCGAGGTCCTTGCAAGACCCGTCCGTCAGACGCGTCGTGAGACTGGGCCCGCCGAGACGCCGCTTCGGGCAGGAGAACGAGTCCACGTCACCCGCCTAGGCGCCGCCGGGGTCCTCGTAACCGCGCCCGATGCCAGCGGATCGGTCGAGGTCCAGCTGGGAACTCTACGCACTAAGGTGAACATCTCAGAAGTCACTCGCGTCTCGCGGCGCGAAGCTGACGCTATCACGCCTGGATCGGTACCCGAACCTCGGGTGACCTACTCGCGTGCAACGTCGACGGCAAATCGACCGGCAAACGCGCAACCAGTGGGACTCCAACTCGATGTCCGGGGCTCACGCGCCGATGATGTCGTCCCCCAAGTCGATCGCTACATTTCAGATGCGTTCATGGGAGGCATGCCATGGGTGAGGATCATCCATGGAAAGGGAACTGGAGTTCTGCGCCAGATCATCAGGCAACATCTAACGGGTAACCCCATGATCCGACAGGTAGAGGCAGCAAGCCCGAGCGACGGAGGGGAAGGAGCCACGATTGTTCACCTGAACAATTGACGGTCTCGGATAGCTCAAGGCTGAATCAACGAGCGGTTCGGCTGGGTCGGCAGTGTGATCCAGAGCAGAATCGTTAGACCATCAGGTCAAAACGAGGCTCGTCATCGCGCCCGCCAAAAACGCGCCTCACCGCCTTCTTAATTGCACGAACGCGGTCGGGACGAAGTTCAAATCCCAAAGCAGATCCAAGGACAAGCCCGCACGCGCTCCCAAGCACCATGCCGGCAACAAAGAAGACGCTTCCACCACGCGACCCCTGATCGCCCGGAGCCCACTTACCTGACATACCCGTGCCTCGCCTTCACGCGGCCGCGCAGCGCTTGAACACGGTCAGCATACCCTGTCCCCCGCGCCTGCTTTCAGTCTGCTCGAAACGAAGAGGTGCAAAGCGGCCAAACGCTCAAGAACGGCACACAGCAACCCGGCCGTACCTGCATGTACCAACGGAAACGATTCCACAACGGATCACTGCATACGCAGCAGTGTCGCTGCCTCGCTCCAGAGACGCTCAAGGCGGTAGTACTCGCGCATGGTTTGTGAGAACACATGGGCAATCACCGGGCCAAAGTCAATGAGGACCCAGCCGCTTGCCTCGGCATCAGATGACGGCTTGTGGATCGGGTCGGCACCGTATTCCTCATCAGCCACGTCTAGGATCGCCCGTGCAATGGCCCGGACTTGCCGTTCATTGTCACCGGTGCAGATCACGAAATAATCCGCGACAATCGAAAGCTTGCGGATGTCCATGAGCAGGACATCTGACGCACCCTTGTCAGACGCGGCTTGGACCAGATCCTTTGCCAAGGAAAGCGCATCAGCATCGGTCTGCCGGGGAACGAAAAGCTGAGGCGCGCTGTCGGGGTCATCGCCAAGATCGCGTGGGTCGACAAAAACTTCAGAGAGTTCGGAAGTCTCTTCGTCCACACCTCCGGAATCGTGCATTCCGGGCATCATCTCATCGTCGGGCGTACGTTCACGCGAAGTCATCTACAAGCCATATCCACCACCAACTGTACGGCATCAAAAGGGACAGTCGGCTTGGTGGTCTTGTCACTCATCCTGTAGTTCCCGGTAAAGCCCGCATTCCAGAATGTATCGGGCGACCATTTCGGGCACATGACCAGCGACTGGCAATCCTTCCCTCACCCGTGCCCGGACTTCTCGTGACGAAGTGTCGTGTGAGTCCGTCTGATGGAGGACAATCCGGGTCTGGCGTTGTGCAATGAGTTTCGCGAGAGTCTGTGGAAAGCCAAGGGTGGATCCGGGCCGAGCAACCGCAATCAAGGTCGCCAGATCCAGAATGCCGTCAGGATCTCGCCACCCTGCGAAGTCCGCCAGGGTGTCTGCACCGACAATCAGAAAAAGTTCCGTGTCAGGAAGACACTCTCTGAAGTGCCGAAGCGTGTCGACCGTGTACGACGGAGCCGGACGACCTAGTTCCACATCTGATGCATCTGCCCACGGCAATCCATCGATCGCCAACCGCACCATTTCGATCCGCTGAGCGCCAGACGCGCCTGCATCAGGCTTGAACGGTGACCGGTTTGCAGGAACAAGAACGACTCGATCAAGTGCGAACGAAACGCGTACATCATGGGCAACGAATAGGTGGCCCCGATGAACCGGATCGAATGAGCCCCCATATATCCCTAAGCGTCGCGGTGGCGGTACAGGGTCGCGGCCACCTGCCCACGCAGGAATATCACCCATCGACAATCGTCATCGTGAAGCCAGGCATCGTCCGGGCGACCGCCCACGCGAACTGATCACAAGCGTCGGTCATGTGTACAGAACGCATCGAGACCATCAGGACAATTGCCTCTTTCGTGACGCCCTCTGCCTCAATCGTGATTGGATGTGCGGTATCAACCGACGTGCAACTCCGGGCAAGTTCCTCCAACCTCGCACGCACCTCTCTCAACTCAATTGGCGCGGGCATCTCACCTCCGAGTGGAACCGTCACCCGAGCGCGGATGCGGGAACGGTTTGCCGAACCTCCATTGATGACGGGGTTGGCGATGAACATGGCATTTGGAACGATCACCGTCTCACCGGATCGCTTTCCGAGGACGGTGAACAAGAGGTCCACTCGGAGCACGGTTCCGGACGCGACCGGGATCTGGATTGAATCTCCGACAACGAATGGCCTGCCGAAAATAAGGTAGATGCCTGCAACAAGCTGCTTCAGGACGTCCTGAATTGCCAAACCGAGGGCAACACCAGAAACCCCGAGAAGCGTGACGATGGAACTCACCTGCATTCCAAAGACATCGAGGACCCATGACAGCCCTAGAAAGGTGATGACGGTTTGAGAACCGCGTTCAAGCAGGATTACCAGGCCCGGGTCAGTCTTCGTTCGAACCAATCCATGCCTTACCGCACTGGTGACAAGCCGCCGGATGGTGATAGTCGCGATTACGAGGACGACAGACAGACCGATCCGTCCCCAAGGAATTGCCGTCAACTCAATCCCAACAGCTCTGAGGGTCTCTGCAAAGAAACTCACTGCACACTACCGGTTACGTGCGCTACAAAACCATTTTTTGGCACAGACATCTGACAAGCCCACTGGCTTCTCCTATGAACCATCGTCGCCGGGTTCGTCATCCAAATTGTCCGCGTCTTCTTGAGATGCATCAATTTCGGTTAGACGTTGTCTGGCAGAGGTCAGTCTCTCTCGGCATTGCTTGCTCAAATGGAGTCCTCGCTCGTAGAGGTCAAGTGCTTCTTCCAATGGAAGGTGCGTATCCGTCTCAAGGCGTCGCACGATCCGTTCGAGTTCATCGAGGTTCTGACCAAACGTTGCAGGAGACCCAGAGTCGTCTTTCATCGGTTGCCCTTGAACCATCTATTCGCTCACTTTCGCGCCTGGTAGCGCGTCTTGGGATTGGGAATTAGCTGCCATTCCTACAGAGCTTTCAAGGACCGCGATTGTCGTGACCGTCGCATCAATCGTGCCATCCCGCAACCGCAACCGAAGCAGTTGTCCGAGATATGCATCAGTGACAGTTGTGACGACCTTCCCACGAGTTCCGTCCTCGACGATCGCATAGCCACGGGCCACTACCTGGGCAGGACCAAGTAGGCGCAGGTTCCCCGATGCCGTTTCGAGGCGGGCCTCCGCGGTCTCCACCCGCCGTCGAGCCAGTTTCCTCAATTGGCTTTCTTGAGCCCCCAACCGATCAGACCCTAGGCTGACCCGCGCGCCGATCAGAGAACCAAGGCGCCGATCCAACGCGTGGATTTGCACGCCGGACATGTCTAGGATTGCACCCACACGGCGCACGATCCGCCCAGATGCCTCGGCCGTACGATGTTCCAGCGTTCCCACAACCTTCGCCGCGACTGCCGAAACTCTTCGTTCGATGTGGACAAGGTGTGCCATCACCTCCGCACTGTCACGGACGATCAACTCGCCGGCCACCGACGGCGTTGGCGCACGAACATCCGCCGCAAAGTCGCAGAGCGTGACGTCGGTCTCGTGGCCAACGGCGGAGACTACCGGAATGCCTGCATCCTCGGACACACGACGCACTTCGCGAACAACCTTCTCATCGTTAAACCAGGCGAGATCCTCCGGGGCCCCGCCTCCCCGTGCCACCACGATCACGTCCACGCCCACCCTACAGAGCGCACGAAGGCTGCGAACGATCGAATTTGGCGCTTCGATCCCTTGTACGGAGCACGGCGCAAGCACAACTTCCGCCATTGGAAATCGGCGTCCGATTACCGATTGCAAGTCATGGATCACGCTCCCCGTCGACGATGTCGCGATACCGATCCGACCAGGCCACGAGGGCAAGCCGAGCTTGCGGGATTGATCAAACAGACCCTCAGATTGCAGTTTGGCCTTGAGTAACTCGTACCTGCGCTGCAAGTCGCCAACATCCATTGGGCGGACGTCGCGGACGTACAACTGGAGTTGACCCTGCGCCGGGTAGACGGACACGCGTCCACCTACGACATACATCCTTCCCGGCTCAATCCTTGACCGCACCACTTGGGTCTGAAAGAGGACACACCGCAGCTGGCCTCCCTCTTCATCCTTCAGGGTGAAATACCGGTGGCCTCCAACCTCCCGAATTGACGTCACTTCACCCACGACGAGTGCCGACGCAAGCCCCGGAGTACCTTCCAGAACAAGCTTCACCTGTTCGAGTAGGCGCGAAACTGGTACCGGTTCCAGACCGGCCACGTGCGATCTCGCGGATTGCATCACGTCCGACCCCCATTTCTTTCGCCAGTCAGGGAAGCGAATATGCTTCGCAACTGGAACCGTACCGTACTGGTGACCTGTTGCCTATGATTGGGGCGAATGGCAAGTGTCACAACGGGCTCCGCACAAGGTCGCAGATTTGGCAAAGACCTATCGAGATTGCGGAGTATCCCCCAGTTGTCAATGCCTCCCGGCCATCAGTCGTTGCAAGGTCGGCGATTGCCCTGTAGCCGGCCCTACAGAGTGAAAGGCCAACAATGAGCGGGGCAGTCTCCTTGGTCTACCACCCCCTTTATGATGGCCGGGGCTTTTCTCCGGTGACACGCTCTTGGGGGCGGTACCGTGAGGCGCGGGAGCTCTTTTCCAAACTCGGCATTGACCGGTCGATCACGACAATCGAACCACCGCTTGCAACGATTGACGAGTTGACCCTTGCCCATCCGCGACGGTTTGTTGAACGAATTCGTAGCCTCGATGCAGCCGGAACAGGCGTCTTCGACACTCCCGACACCGTAGCCTGGCCCGGCGTGTTTGACCGTGCCCGCGCAGCTGTCGGTGGAACCATGGAGGCGGTCCGCCTTGTCACGAATGGCGTATCGAGCCATGTCTTCAACCCGGGCGGTGGCCTGCACCATGCGTTTGCAGAACGGGCGCGCGGTTTCTGCATCTTCAATGATCTTGCAATCGCAGTCCGCGCACTTTCTCAGGCAGGCCTTGAGCGAGTGGCCATCATTGATGTCGATGGGCATCACGGCGACGGGACGCAGGAAATCCTTTATGATCACGGTGCTTTGCATATCAGCTTGCACCAATACGACGGCCGGTTTTTCCCGGGCACTGGTTCGATTGACGAGACCGGATGGGGTGCCGGGCATGGCCTCACGCTGAACATTCCGCTTCCGCGTCACACGGGTGAAGAGGCCTATCTGGATGCCTTCAGGTCAATAGTCCCGACGGCAATACGCGCGTATTCGCCGCAGGTCATCGTTCTCAACTTCGGTGTGGACGGCCATCACGATGATCCACTCGTCAAGTTGCGTCTCGGAATACGGACCTACCGGTTCCTAGCCATCGCGTGCCACGAACTGGCACACGAGGTTGCCAACGGTCGAATGATCGTGACGGGCAGTGGAGGTTACGACCCTGGTGTCGTGTCTCGGTGCTGGTCGGTGCTACTCGCCACACTCACCGGTCAATTGTCCGGGGTCCATGGGCTTCCGCCGGGAAGTTTCTTGAATGCGCCTTCACCAGATGCAACGAGCAAAGCAATGCTTGACGCAATCGGCGACGCCAACGCGTGGAACCATCCATTCGGGTGCCTACAGGATCGTCACAACCCGGTACCCGACCCAAATGCCGGCGCGATCACGGCGACTACGGTCCACCGGATCATCAATGGAGTCCTTCCGCTGCGCCTGACCAAGTTCGGGTTCGCATAGGTCCCCCGAAATGAGGTACCGGATCTGCAAACGTACTGACCACATACTGAGCCGGGAGGTGCCCCATTTGGAACTGGTATGAACGCCCAGGCAACTGGAGAAACCGAAAAACCACCCGCGCCTACCTTTGGACAATAGTCTTTGGTGCAGTGCTTCTCGGCGTGGTCACGTTCGTCGTCGCGATATGGCTGTCATCCAGGATCATAATTCCAGTCGGGTCCTGAAGTGCCGAACGTCGAAACGCCAACGGGTTTGGGTACCAGCGACTGACGGGCCAGCGTGGTCATGGCCGATCCGCCAGCGGAGTACGCCACGCATACCGTTCAGGACACTCGGCGCTTTAGAAGTAACCGCATCGAAGGAGGGCTGAGATGACCGGCGAACAGGTCGAGACATCAGCAGTTGGGACCATCAGACGTGCAAGAAGGGCCAGTTTGGCCGGGATATTCGCATCGATCACCCTGGTAATGGCCACCGCGTGCGGTGAGACTG
>Ga0194055_10002767_pt1 | contig 13803 bp, 12 predicted proteins | sample SepL449m_MetaG_FD_155482 | JGI IMG/M metagenome (GOLD analysis project Ga0194055, IMG submission 155482) | Anoxic zone freshwater microbial communities from boreal shield lake in IISD Experimental Lakes Area, Ontario, Canada - Sep2016-L442-9m | ecosystem: Environmental > Aquatic > Freshwater >... | reverse complement strand
CCGGCCAGGAGCTGCTCGCCGGCCGGGGTCTGAGCCAGGGCGATGACGGTCCACTTCCGCCTGAAGAACCGGATCCGCAGGAACAGCCACGGCATCCCGATCGCCATGATGGGCGGAGCGGCGACGGCGATGGCCAGCAATACCGCCAGCCAGGTTGCGGTGGTGTCCAGGTTCTGCCCGGCGCCGGCCAGGTCGAGCGCCGCCTCACTGGCGGCGCGCAACGGCTTGGCCACGGTGTCGCCGACCAACGGGATGCGGTCGGCGCTGTCCCCGGCGCTGTTCAGGTTCTCCGAGATCCCGTTGGCGCTGTCGTTGACCTGACGGCCGACGCCGGCGATCGCGGCGATGGCATGGTGCACGGCGAGGCCGATCATCACCCAGACGGTGATCCACGTTGCCACCAGGACGTCGCTCACGAGCTGGCCGGTCATCCGGGCCGGGGTGGTGGCGTAGGGCAGGAACCGCGACTTCATGCTGTGATCCCAGCACAGCCACAGCCCAACCGGCCGATAGGCTGTTGCGGTGCGTCCCACCCTGTCCGATTACCGACACCTGGCCAGCGGCAAAGTGCGGGAGCTTTACCGGATCGACGACGACCATCTGCTGTTCGTCGCGACCGATCGCATCTCGGCGTTCGACTACATTCTCGACACGGTCATTCCCGACAAGGGCCGCATCCTCACCGCGATGAGTGTGTTTTTCTTCGGCCTGGTGGACCCACCGAATCATCTGGCGGGCCCGGCGGATGACGCACGGATACCCGCCGAGGTGCTCGGACGCGCGTTGGTGGTGCGCCGCCTCGACATGACGCCGGTGGAATGCATCGCCCGTGGCTATCTCACCGGATCCGGCCTGCTGGATTATCAGCGGACCGGGGCGGTCTGCGGCATCGAGCTGCCCGGCGGCCTGGTGGAGGCCAGCAAGTTCACCGAGCCGCTGTTCACCCCTGCCACAAAAGCCGAACTCGGGGCGCACGACGAGAACATCTCCTTCGCGCAGACAGCCGAACTGGTGGGGCAGTCCCGGGCCGAGCAGTTGCGCGACCTGACGCTGCAGACCTACCGGCAAGCCGCCGACCATGCTCTGAGTAAGGGAATCATCATCGCCGACACCAAATTTGAATTCGGCAGTGATGCCGACGGTCGGCTGTTACTGGCCGACGAAGTGTTCACTCCCGACTCGTCCCGGTACTGGCCGGCCGACACCTACGTCGAAGGCTCCGTTCAGCCGAGCTTCGACAAACAGTTCGTCCGAAATTGGCTCACCGGAACGGATTCCGGCTGGAAACGCAACGGACCCCAACCGCCGCCGCCGCTGCCACCGGACATCGTCGAAGCAACCCGAGCCCGGTATATCGAAGCCTACGAACGCATTTCGGGTCTGAATTTTGCCGACTGGATCGGTGGCCGGTGAGCGGGATTCGGGCCGAGATTTCGGCAGCACCGGTCGCCAAACGGGTCGAGACCAAGCGCTCCCACCACGGCGACGAATTCATCGATCACTACGAATGGCTGCGCGACAAGTCCGATCCCGAGGTGCTCGCCCACCTGGAGGCGGAGAACGCCCACGTCGAGGGCGTCACCGCCTACCAGGAACCGCTGCGCCAGAGGATCTTTGACGAGATCAAGGCACGCACCAAGGAGACCGATCTGTCGGTGCCGCTGCGGCGCGGCGATTGGTGGTACTACGGCCGTAGTTTCGAGGGCAAGCAGTACGGAGTGCACTGCCGCTGCCCCATCTCCGGTCCGGACGACTGGACGCCCCCGGTGTTCGACGAGCACACCGATATTCCCGGCGAGCAGGTGCTGCTCGACGAGAACGTCGAAGCCGATGGTCATGACTTCTTCGCCCTGGGCGCCAGTGCCGTCAGCCCGGATGGCCACGTGCTGGCGTATTCGGTCGACGTCAAGGGGGACGAGCGATACACGTTGAGGTTCAAGGACTTACGGACCGCAGAGATGTATCCGGATGCCATCACCGGGATCGCGGCGTCCGTCACCTGGGCCGCTGACAGTGCGACCGTCTATTACACGACCGTCGACGAAAGCTGGCGACCCGACACCGTATGGCGGCATCGGTTGGGCAGCATCGGGCACGACGAGCAGGTGTTCAACGAGCCCGATGAGCGGTTCTGGGTGGCCGTGGGTCGCACCCGGAGCAACGCCTACATCATCATCGCCGCCGGATCGGCGATTACCTCCGAGGTGCGGCTGGCCGACGCACACCAGCCGGATGCGCAGTTCGCCGTGGTGTTACCGCGCCGCGAGGGTGTCGAGTACAGCGTCGAACACGCCGTCGTCGGCGGCCAGGATCGTTTCCTGATCCTGCACAACGATGGCGCACCGAATTTCACCCTGGTGGAGGCGCCCGCCGACGACCCGACCGCGCAGCGCACCCTGATCGCCGAGCGCGATGACGTACGACTGGAGGATGTCGACGCCTTCGCCGATCACCTGGTGGTGCACTACCGGCGGGACGCATTGCCCAAACTGCAGCTATGGCCGATCGACGGCGACGGCTACGGAACACCCGAGGAGATCACCTTCGACTCGGAATTGATGGCCTGCGGCCTGGGTGGCAACCCGAACTGGGATAGCCCGCGCCTGCGGATGGGTGCCACCTCCTTCCTGACGCCGATGTGTATCTACGACATCGACCTGGCGACCGGGGAAAGAATTCTGCTGCGGGAACAGCCGGTACTCGGGGACTATCGGCGTGAGGACTATGTGGAACGGCGGGACTGGGCCGTCGCCGACGACGGCACCCGCATACCGGTGTCGGTGATGTATCGCCGTGATAATGAATTCCCAGCTCCAGCAGTGCTGTACGGCTACGGCGCCTATGAGTCCAGCGAAGATCCCCGGTTCTCCATCGCGAGGCTGTCTCTGTTGGACCGCGGGATGGTGTTCGTGGTGGCCCACATCCGCGGCGGCGGCGAGATGGGCAGAATGTGGTACGAACGCGGCAAGCTGCTGGATAAGAAGAACACCTTCACTGACTTCATCAGTGCCGCAGAGCATCTCGTTGACACCGGTATCACCCGGCCGCAGAACCTGGTTGCGCTGGGCGGCAGTGCCGGTGGCCTGCTGATGGGCGCGGTGGCGAATATGGCGCCGCACCTGTTCGCCGGCATCCTCGCGGCGGTCCCCTTCGTCGACCCGCTGACGACGATCCTCGATCCGACGCTGCCGTTGACGGTGACCGAATGGGACGAATGGGGTAACCCGATCGAGGACCGCGACGTCTACTTCTACATGAAGTCCTACTCGCCGTACGAGAACGTCGAGGCGAAGGAGTACCCGGCCATCCTCGCGTTGACGTCGCTCAACGACACCCGGGTCTATTACGTTGAACCGGCGAAATGGGTTGCCGCGCTTCGCCATGCGAAGACCGACCGGAATCCGGTGCTGCTGCGGACTCAGATGGCCGCCGGCCACGGCGGTATCAGCGGGCGCTACGAACGGTGGAGGGAAGCGGCGTTCCAGTACGCCTGGCTGCTGGCCACCGCCGACCCGCAACGGTTCGGGGCGGCTGGGCCGGCGCAGAGCTAGCGCCCCGATCCACCGGCAGTCGTCGCAATCCCCCCGTCGACCGGGATGATCGCGCCGTTGAGGTAGGAGCCGGCTCGGCTGGCCAGGAACACCGCGATCCCGGCCATGTCATCATCGCGACCGATGCGGCGCATCGGCGCTCCGGCTGCGATGGCATCGCCGAAAGCCTCCAGGGTGGCGGCCATCATCTTGGACGGGAACGGTCCCGGCGCGATCGCGTTGACGGTGATGTGTTGGGGGCCAAGTTCTTTGGCGAGCACCCGAGTCAGCTGGTGGATCGCGGCCTTGCTGGCGGAGTATGAGTAGGTGGGCATCGGGCTGACGTGGATGCCGTCGATGCTGCCGACGTTGATGATCCGCGCCGGATCCTCCTGGGTGCCCGCCTTGCGCAGAGCGGGCACCAGCGCCTGCACCATCCAGAACGGCGACTTGACGTTCAGGTCGAGCACCCGGTCCCAGGCCGCGGCGGGGAAGCTCTCCAGCGGTTCACCCCAGGTGGCTCCGGCGTTGTTCACCAGGATGTCGAGCGTGTCGGCTCCCATTTCGGCGGCCAGACGGATGCACTCGTCCTGCCGGGACAGATCGGCCGGGATCGCCCGCACCGGCCCGAACTCTGAGAGCGCAGCCACCGCCTGCTCGCATGCGTCGGCTTTGCGGGAACTGATGACCACGTCGGCGCCGGCCTGCAGCAGTCCCCGCGCGATCATCATTCCGATTCCGCGGGTACCGCCGGTGACCAGGGCGGTCTTGCCGTCAAGCCCGAAGAGCCTCGCCAAGTCGGCTGTACTCACGTGTCTTCCTTTCGGCTGTGATCAGTTAGAACGACACCGAATTCTCCTCCGGCAGCACCCGGAAGTCGGTGTCGGTCATTTCGCTGAGCTTGCCGTAGAAGATTCCCCGGGCCTGCGGCGCAATGATGCCCTGGTGGATCGGGACGGCGTGCTGGGGCGCCACCGCCCGTAGATAATCCACCGCCTCGGAGATCTTCATCCACGGGGCTGCCGCCGGGGTGGCCAGCACCTCGACCGGCTCGTTCGGGACGAACAGGGCATCGCCGGGGTGCATGAGTCGGGCCGGATGCTCGTCGTCCCCGATGAGATACGACGTGTTGTCGATCACCGGGATCTCCGGATGGATCACCGCGTGCCGTCCACCGACGCCGCGGATCCGCAGACCGCCCACGGTGAATTCATCGCCTGCTGCCACCGCGCGCCAGTCCCCGCCGAGCATGGCCGCGGTCTGCGGGTCGCAGTAGAGGGCGGCCTGCGGATTGGCCTCGACCAGGGCCGGGAGCCGTTCGGGGTCGGCGTGGTCAGGATGCTGGTGGGTGATCAGAATCGCGGACAGTCCGGTGATTCCCTCGAATCCGTGGGAGAAGTTGCCCGGATCGAACAGGATTCGTGCGACACCGAAGTCCGCCAGCAAGCATGAATGGCCGAAATGCGTCAACTCCATGCTTACGATTGTGCTCGCTCACAGGAGGCAGCGGATGCGGATGGCCATCACAACAGTGCTGGTGGCCTCCACCCTTGCGCTCGCCCCGCCGGCATCCGCTGAACCGGTAGGAACCTGCCCGCCGGCATGTGACCGCATCCCCCAGACGGCGTGGATCGGTCCGGCGTCGATCCCGCTCGACACCACCTACGCCTGGCCCGAGCTCGCCGGACTGGCAGTCACCGCCCGGGCGCCGCGCCTGCGCTTCGAAGAGCTCTGTGCCATCCCGCCGCTGCCGGGCGATCCGCGCAATTACGCCGTCGCCGAACGGGTCTCGGTATCCAACCCGCGGGGCCAGTGGCAGCTGCAGGCTCAGGTGCTGCACTGGCGCGGCGAGACCTGGCTCGGCGGGGAACTCGCGCAGGCAACCGTCGCCACTGCCGTGCAATCACTGCGCGACTGTCAGGCCGGCAACCCCGCGGCCTCGGCGTCGCTGGTCGTCGACGAACCGGACCGGTTCGCCGCGGTGATCAGCGGGCCGGTGGTCCTGCACGAGTATTTGGTCGCCGATCCGGTGAACAGCACGGTTACCGAATTGGCGCTGTGGTCGGATGCTCCGGCGCAGACCCCGTGGCCATCGGTGACCGACACCGCCGTGCTCGACGCACTGGGCGCGCCGTTGTGCACGGCCTACATCGGCTCCTGTGCCTGAAATCTCTCCCAACGGTTCGGGCAGCCTGAACCGCTCCTAACGGTCCGGGCAGCCCTGCCGGTTGGGCTCGTCCAGGGCGGTGGTGGCGTCGTTGATCGCGCCGGACACCACGTCAAGCACGTGGGGGTCCCAGGTCAGCGCGGTATCGGCGGCAAGGTTGGCGATCGCGGAGACGAAGTCGCTGTGAGTGTCGGCGAAGCTGAAGCAGCGGCGGTGCGGCAGCACAGCGTCGTCGATGTCGACCGCCAGCGCACTGCGCAGCGCAACGATTCCGTCGTTGGGCCACACGTTGGTCTGGCCGGGCCGGGTGAAACGGTCGCCGGCGATCAACGTCACCGGGATCTTCCCGAGCGCTCCGGCCTGCACCTGGTTCCAGCCCCGCGGGCCCATCAGGTAGGCCTGACCGACCTCGCGCGCAGAGCCAGAGACGTACACCGCGGTGATGTCCTCGGCGAATCCCTTCATCTGGCTCTCACAGAACTGATCGGTGAGGCAATCACTCAGTGGCACAGTGCCATTGGCGTAATCGGACAGGTAAGACCCCTGCCACGGGGTTCCGATTGTCGTCAGGGAGCGGACTTTCACCGGTGAGCCGGCGTCGCTCAGTGCCCGGACTGCCGCCCGGGCGTAGAGCCCGCCCATGGAGTGCCCGACGAGATCGACCTCGTCGACGGCCTTATCGGTGTGCAGGAAGTCGATGAACCGCGCTAGATGCTCGCCGGCGAGGTCGATGCTGCCGGTGGTGTCGATGGTCGTGTTCTCGGGCAGGGCGGCCGGGCAGGCCGCGAACCCCCCGAAGCCGGTTCGGTCGGTCACCCGGCCGGGGCCGGCCATCGCCGGTGCGGTGTAGACGGTGTGACCCTTGGTCGTGAGCTGCTCACGGAGAGCGGTGTCGCTGCTGCCCGCGGCCAGGCCGACGGTGCATGCGTCATCGGGGCTGGTGAACGGGCTGATGCTGGCCAGGCCCGACACCACCACCACCGCCCGCCCCTGAGGAACATCCGCCACCGGGATCGTCGCCCGGTTGCCGCACGCCACGAGCAGCAGCAGGACGAGGGCGCACGTCAGTGTTGCTCTCATTGTCAGTGTTGCTCTCATTGTCAGCGATCCTGCCCTCTCACCCGGCGGTAGGATCAGCGGCGCACCGATCGCCGACCTGAGCAGCACGTCGGCGTCCCGCCGACCAAAGGAATTCCGTGCCCCGGGTAGTTGTCACCGTGATGCCGAAAGCCGAAATTCTCGACCCGCAGGGCCAAGCCATCGTCGGAGCTCTGGGCCGCCTCGGGCATTCCGGGATCTCCGACGTTCGGCAGGGCAAACGTTTCGAACTCGACGTGGACGACTCCGTCAGCGACGAGGAACTCGCCGAGATCGCCGAATCGCTGTTGGCCAACACCGTCATCGAGGACTGGGCCGTCACCCGGGACCCGGCATGAATGCCCGCATCGGGGTCATCACCTTCCCCGGAACCCTCGACGACGTCGACGCCGCTCGTGCGGTGCGGCTGGCCGGAGCCGAGGCGGTCAGCCTGTGGCACGGCGATGCCGACCTCAAGGGTGTCGACGCGGTCGTGGTCCCCGGCGGCTTCTCCTACGGCGACTACCTGCGCTGCGGTGCCATCGCGAAATTCGCACCCGTGATGGGTGAGGTGATAGCCGCGGCCGGCCGCGGAATGCCGGTCTTGGGTATTTGCAACGGTTTTCAGATCCTCTGCGAAGCCGGCCTGCTGCCCGGGGCGCTTGCCCGCAACGCAGGCCTGCACTTCATCTGCCGCGACGTGTGGCTGAAGGTGGACTCCATCACCACTTCCTGGACTTCACGTTACGAGTGGGGTGCTGAGCTGCTGGTGCCGCTCAAGTCCGGCGAAGGCCGTTATGTCGCAAGCGAATCCGTGCTCGACGAACTCGAAGGCGAAGGCCGGGTGGTGTTCCGTTACGCCGAGAACCCCAACGGCTCGATGCGCGACATCGCCGGAATCAGTTCGGCCAACGGTCGGGTGGTCGGGTTGATGCCGCACCCCGAGCACGCAACCGAACCGCTGACCGGGCCATCCGACGATGGCTTGGGAATGTTCTATTCCGCGCTCGACGCGGTCCTCGCCGAGCGGCCATGACGGGCGCCACCACGCAGGGCTTGTGCGAGTTCATCGACGCCTCGCCGTCGCCGTTCCACGCCTGCTCGACGGTGGCCAAGCGGCTGCGCGCGGCCGGTTACACCGAACTCGCCGAGACCGACCGCTGGCCGGCCGGCGAGGCGGGCCGGTTCTTCGCCATTCGATCCGGTTCGCTGATCGCCTGGGACAACCGCAATGACCCGCGTGGGCCGTTCCGGATCGTCGGTGCGCACACCGATAGCCCCAATCTGCGGGTCAAGCAGCATCCGGACCGCTGCGTGGCGGGCTGGCAGGTGGTCGCACTGCAGCCTTACGGCGGGGCGTGGCTGAACTCCTGGCTCGACCGCGACCTGGGCCTGAGTGGACGGTTGTCGGTCCGCGATCCCTACTCGCCGGGGGGTGTCGCGCACTGGCTGGTGCGCCTTGACGAGCCGCTGCTGCGGGTTCCGCAACTCGCCATCCACCTCGCCGAGGACCGCGGCGCGCTCAGCCTGGATCCGCAGCGCCACGTCAACGCCGTCTGGGGCGTCGGCGATCGGCCCCGCTCACTGCTGGCCTACATCGCCGAGCGATTCGAGGTGGCGCCCGCCGATGTCCTGGCGGCCGACCTGATGACCCATGACCTGACGCCGTCGATGCTCATCGGCGCCGAGGAGAATCTGGTGAGCGCGCCGCGTCTGGACAACCAGGGCACCTGCTACGCAGGACTGGAAGCGCTGTTGGCCGTCGAACCGGGCGACCAGCTTCCGGTACTGGTCCTGTTCGACCACGAGGAGGTCGGCTCGACGTCGGATCACGGCGCCCAATCCGACTTCCTGCTGACCACCCTGGAGCGGATCGTGCTCGGCTGGGGCGGCGACCGAGAGGACTTCCTGCGCCTGCTGACCGCGTCGATGGTGGCCAGCGGTGACATGGCCCATGCCACCCACCCCAACTATCCCGAGCGCCACGAGCCCGGACACCTCATCGCCGTCAACGGCGGCCCGGTGCTCAAGGTGCAGCCCAACCTCCGCTACGCCACCGACGGCCGCACGGCGGCGGCATTCGCGCTGGCTTGCGAGCAGGCCGGAGTGCCGCTGCAGCGCTACGAACACCGCGCTGACCTGCCCTGCGGTTCCACCATCGGGCCGATGACCGCGGCCCGCACCGGCATTCCGACGGTCGACGTCGGTGCTCCGCAACTGGCGATGCACTCCGCGCGCGAACTGATGGGGGCCCGGGACATCGAGTCGTACGCCGCCGCGCTGGCGGCGTTCCTGGCCCCGGAGGAGGCGCAGTGAGCCTGTCGCTGGAGATGATCACCGTCGACTGCGTCGAGCCCGAACCACTGGCGCGGTGGTGGGCCGACGTGCTCGGCGGTGCCGTCGTCGTCCTGATGCCGGGGGAGTTCGCGCTGGTCTCCCTCGCCGGCGGCCCGGCTCTGGGGTTCCAGCGGGTTGACGCACCGACGCCGGGCAAGAACCGCGTCCATGTGGACTTCGCGGCGGCGGATGTCGACGCCGAAGTCGAGCGCCTCATCGGTCTTGGCGCCCAGGAGACCGGCCGGCACAGCGTCGACGGCGGTTTCCGCTGGGTGGTGCTGGCCGATCCGGACGGCAACGCCTTCTGCGTGGGCGCCGCCCGAGAATGAGGCGTCACTAGACTCGGGCCGTGACTTCCGTCGACAGCGTCGCGCACGCCCTCGCCACGCCCGATCACCCGCAGCCCTACCGCGAACTGGGCCTCAAGGACGACGAGTACCTGCGTATCCGGGAGATCCTCGGACGCCGGCCCACCGACGCCGAACTGGCGATGTACTCGGTGATGTGGAGCGAACACTGCTCCTACAAGTCTTCCAAGGTGCACCTGCGCTACTTCGGGGAGACCACCACCGACGAGATGCGGGCCGGCATGCTGGCCGGCATCGGCGAGAACGCCGGTGTGGTCGACATCGGCGACGGCTGGGCGGTGACGTTCAAAGTGGAGTCGCACAACCACCCGTCGTACGTGGAGCCGTATCAAGGCGCGGCCACCGGCGTCGGCGGCATCGTGCGCGACATCATGGCGATGGGCGCGCGGCCGGTGGCGGTGATGGACCAGTTGCGTTTCGGCGCCGCCGACGCCCCCGACACCCGCCGGGTGGTCGACGGCGTGGTCCGCGGCATCGGCGGCTACGGAAACTCGTTGGGACTGCCCAACATCGGCGGTGAGACGGTGTTCGACGCCTCCTACGCCGGCAACCCGTTGGTCAACGCGATGTGCGTCGGCGTGCTGCGCAAGGAGGATCTGCACCTGGCCTTCGCATCGGGCACCGGGAACAAGATCATCCTGTTCGGCGCGCGCACTGGGCTGGACGGGATCGGCGGCGTGTCGGTGCTCGCGTCCGACACCTTCTCCGGGGACGAATCGGGTGCTGGAAGGAAAAAACTCCCCAGCGTGCAGGTGGGCGACCCGTTCACCGAGAAGGTGCTCATCGAGTGCTGCCTGGAGCTGTACGCCGCTCATCTCGTGGTCGGCATCCAGGATCTCGGTGGTGCCGGATTATCCTGCGCCACTTCAGAACTGGCATCCGCTGGCGACGGTGGCATGGCGATCGAACTGGACAAGGTGCCGCTGCGGGCGGCCAATATGACCCCGGCCGAGGTGCTCTCCAGCGAGTCGCAGGAACGCATGTGCGCAGTCGTCACCCCCGACAACGTCGAGAAGTTCATGGCCGTCTGCCGCAAGTGGGACGTGCTCGCGACGGTGATCGGTGAGGTCGCCGACGGGGACCGGCTGACAATCACCTGGCACGGCGAGACCGTCGTCGACGTACCGCCGCGCACGGTCGCCCACGAGGGCCCGGTCTACCAGCGCCCACTGGCCCGGCCGGACACCCAGGACGCGCTGAACGCCGACACGTCGGCGAGACTTCCGCGTCCGAAGACCGGCGACGAACTCCGTGCGACTCTGCTTGCGCTGCTGGGAAGTCCGCACCTGTGCAGCCGCAAGTTCATCACCGAGCAGTACGACCGGTACGTGCGCGGCAACACGGTGCTGGCCGAGCACGCCGACGGCGGCGTGCTGCGCATCGACGAGGCGACCGGGCGCGGCATCGCGGTGTCCACCGACGCCTCCGGCCGCTACACCCAGTTGGATCCCTACGCCGGCGCACAACTGGCGTTGGCCGAGGCTTACCGCAATGTGGCCGTCACCGGCGCCACACCGATCGCCGTCACGAACTGCCTCAACTTCGGGTCCCCGGAGGATCCGGGTGTCATGTGGCAATTCGCGCAGGCCGTCCGCGGGCTCGCCGACGGCTGTGCGGCACTGGGCATCCCGGTGACCGGTGGCAACGTCAGTTTCTACAACCAGACCGGCGCGACGCCGATCCTGCCCACCCCGGTGGTCGGTGTTCTCGGCGTGATCGATGACGTCCGCCGGCGGCTGCCCACCGGGCTTGGCAACGAACCGGGGGAGAACTTGCTGCTGCTCGGGGACACCCGCGACGAGTTCGACGGTTCCATCTGGGCTCAGGTCACTGCCGACCATCTCGGCGGTCTCCCGCCCAGGGTGAACCTGGCGCGGGAGAAGTTACTCGCCGAGGTACTGGCCGCCGCCTCGCGGGACGGACTCGCCTCGGCCGCACACGATCTCAGCGAGGGCGGCCTGATCCAGACGGTGGTCGAAGCCGCGCTCGCCGGTGAAGCCGGTTGTCGCATCGTGGTTCCCGAAGGGGTCGACCCGTTCGTCTTCTTGTTCTCCGAGTCGGCCGGCCGGGTGCTCGTCGCCGTCCCGCGTACCGAGGAGAGCCGGTTCCGCGCCATGTGCGAGGCGCGCGAACTGCCCGTCACCCGGATCGGAGTCTCCGACGGCGACTTCGATTCACTTGAGGTACAGGGTCTTTTCACCGTGACGCTGGAGGAGTTGCGCAGCACGTCTGAAGGAGTGCTGCCCGGGCTCTTCGGATGAGTCAATCAACGCTGGGTTCCCGGGTGCTGAGCTGGATGCGCCCGGATCTCAGCGGTGTGGCCTTCGCGGCGCTGTTCTTCTGTCTTTCACTGACCCCGTCGCTGCTGCCACGCGACTGGCTCAACAGTGGTGTCATCGGTGGTATCAACGCCGCCATCGGTTATGGGATCGGAGTGGTGCTCGGCGCAGCGGTCCGGCGAATGTTCCTGCGCAACAAGTCCTGGTGGCCACTGCGGCCCCCGGCGGGTCGCATACTGCATTCGATCGTCGTCGTGGTGTCGATCACAGCGAGCTTGCTGATGGTGGTCCCCGCCGCGACCTGGCAGCGCAAACTCGCCGCGCTGATGGGGATCGCGGGACCGGCTACGGCGACCTACCTTCGTGCAGTGCCCGTGGCCCTGCTCACCGGCGCGGCGCTTATCGGTGGCGCCCGACTGATCAAGGACGCCATCAAAGCCGTTGCGCGCCTATTGATCCGGCGCCTGCATATCAACGATGAAGTCGCACTTTTCATCGGCACCGCGATCGTGGTCGTCCTCGCGATCACCGTTGTCAACGGAGTCCTCGTCCGCGGTCTTCTCACCGCCGCCAGCGCCGCCTTCCAGCCCCAGAACGCGGCAACCCGAACCGGTGTCGAGCAACCGCAGCTACCGCAGAGATCCGGCAGTCCGGAATCGTTCGCGCCCTGGGAGACCCTCGGTTTCCAGGGCCGAAACTTCACCGGCGCCGGCCCCAGCGCCGCCGACCTCACTGCGCTCAACGGCCGTCCGGCCAAAGAACCCATCCGCATCTACGCCGGGCTGCAAACCGGTGCGACCACCGAGGAACAGATCAGCGTTCTACTGTCGGAGCTGCAACGCACCCATGCCTTCGAGCGCAAGCTGGTGGTCATCATGCCCACGACCGGAACCGGATGGGTGGATCCGATTGCCGCTCGCGCCATCGAGTCGATGTACAACGGCGACACCGCCCTGGTCGGCGTGCAGTACTCGTATCTGCCGAGCTGGATTTCGTTCCTGGCCGATCGGCAGAAGTCAGTGGAGGCCGGACGGGCGATGATCGACGCCATCCACCAGCGCTGGCTGCGACAGCCGGACGGCCGACGGCCAAAACTCGCGCTCTACGGTGAAAGCCTGGGATCCATGGCGGGCCAGGGCGCCTTCGGTTATCTGCACGACGTGGAGGACATGGACTTCTCCTCGGTGCTGTGGGTCGGGCCGCCCAACGAGAGCCGGCTCTGGAAAGCGCTGACCATCCGCCGCGATCCGGGCACGCCGGAGGTCCAGCCGCGCTATGACAACGGCCGTACCGTCCGATTCGCGCAGGCGTCGAGTTCCGCCGAGATCGCCTCGGTGGCCGCGCCGCCGTGGGGCGCTACCCGGGTGCTCTACCTCCAGCACGCCTCCGACCCGGTGGTCTGGTGGTCCCCGGACCTTCTCCTGCACGAGCCGGACTGGCTCAAGGAACCACCGGGGTTCGACCGCAGTCCGTCGATGCGGTGGTATCCGATCGTCACGTTCTTCCAGGTGACCGCGGACATGGCGGGCAACGTCACGAACTCCACCGGCGCGCCGCCCGGCCATGGCCACCAGTACGGCGACAACCAACTCGACGGCTGGGTGGCGGTTGCGGCGCCCCCGGGGTGGACTCAGTTCGACACCGACCGGATCCGGCGGGCCCTGGACAAGGCGATGACGGCGGGCGGGCCCGAATTCGCATGAACCACAAGCACATCCGCGCCCTCGGTCTAGCCGGCTCCCTGGTGGGTTGGAGCTTCACCGCCGGGATCGACCAACCATGGCGCCGACACCCCGTGGTGCAGGCCGCGATCGGGACGGCGCTGGCCGCGGTGACCCGTGCACCGCTGGGACTGCGCCCGCCGGCAGCTCGATCGGGTCTGCGAGCGGGCATCGCCGCCGCCGGGGCCGTCGCCGCCGCGGTGGCCCTGTCCACCGCGGTGCCCCGGGTGCGGTCCGGGATGGGCGGGCGTGAATTGCCACAGCGTCCCGGTCGCTGGCTCGGCGTCGAAATCCCACTCGGCACGGTCTGGTCGGAGGAGATGG
>Ga0194055_10002763_pt1 | contig 13808 bp, 11 predicted proteins | sample SepL449m_MetaG_FD_155482 | JGI IMG/M metagenome (GOLD analysis project Ga0194055, IMG submission 155482) | Anoxic zone freshwater microbial communities from boreal shield lake in IISD Experimental Lakes Area, Ontario, Canada - Sep2016-L442-9m | ecosystem: Environmental > Aquatic > Freshwater >... | reverse complement strand
CTGCCCTCGACGCGGGCATTACACCGACACGTGCACTCGAGCTGCTCGCCGAGATCCATCGGCGCGTCGACGTGCCGCTCGTGCCGATGACGTACGGCGCCATCGTCGAGGGCTACGGCGAAGAGGCCTTCTGTCGCGACGCCGCCGCCGCGGGCGCTGAAGGCCTGATCGTCGCGGACATTCCGCCCGAGGAGTCTGGGCGACTACGCGATGCCGCCGAGGCCGTCGACATCGATCTGATCCACCTCGTCTCGCCGACCTCGCGCCCCGAACGCATTCGTGCCGCGTCTGCAGCCAGCCGCGGCTTCGTCTATCTCGTCGCTGCCGTTGGCGTGACGGGTGCGCGCGAGAACCTCGATAGCCGGGTCGCCGAGCTGCTGACCACGACCCGCGCCGCCGCGGGCGACACGCCCATCCTTGGCGGCTTCGGGGTCTCGACTCGCGCACACGTGGCGGGATTGATCGCCGCTGGTACCGATGGAGCGATCGTTGGTTCGGCCGCGATCGATGCGATTGATGCAGGTGGCGCCGAGGCGCTCGAGGAGCTTGTGCGCGATCTTGCCGCCGGCCTCCAATCGTAGAACGTAATCCAACGCTAGTATTCGCTCGATGAGATTTCTGCTGCTGACAGTTGCAGCCGTGCTGGCACTCGGCGTGTACGCGACGAACGCGTTCGCTCACGGCGAGCTCGTGGCGACAAGCCCAGCAGACGGGTCGACGCTGAATTCCGCACCCAAGCGCGTCGTGCTGACGTTCGACGAACCAGTTAACTCCATTGGCGCGCACATCGATGTGTTTTCCGCCGACGGCAACAACGTCGCGATCGGGCGACCTGTGGCACGTGGCCGAACGCTTACGACTCAGCTCGGTCCAAATGTTCCACGCGGCACGCTGAGCGTCTTTTGGTCGGCCATTTCTGATGATGGTCACAGTGAGACTGGCTCACTCAGCTTTAGATTTGCCAAGGCGTCCGAACAGATCTCACCTGATCTCGAGATCTCACCCGCTCTCGAGATCTCGCCCGCTCCCGCGACCCGGCTCCCAAGTTCGGGTTCGACGATCACGAGCATCGTTCGCGCCATCCGTTTTGCCGCTTCGCTGATACTCGTAGGAGCCGTCGTCTTCGTGCTGTTTATCTGGGACCCTCTGCTCCGACGGCGTTCAGTGAACCACCTACCCGGACTCGAGGATGAAGGCTCAGTACGCCGGATAGCAATTCGAATCGGCCTGATCAGTGCGGCGACACTCGCCTTCGCAGCAGCCGCGACGCTGCCAATTGAGTCATGGGCCGTTGACATCACCCTCAGCGATGTTGTCCAGCTCCGCCAGGGCGCTGTCGCGATTGGTACCTGTGTCGCAGCGCTATTGATCCTGCCTGCGCTCGTACTCCTCGGACGACGACGCTCTCAACTGGCGACAGTGGTCGTAGTTGCCTTGACCGCCGCGATCGCCCTCGCGCCCGGTCTCAGTGGACATGCGAGCTCGTTGGGCACAGCGTGGGCGTCAGTTCTGACCGATTGGGCACACGTCATGGCAGCAGGCATTTGGGGCGGCAGCATCATTGTCATGGCCGTCGCGCTCCCAAATTTTCTGCGGACGCTTCCAACTAGCGACCGCTCGGAACTGTATTCAGAAACGTCTCGGAGGTTTACACGCCTCGCGCTCGGCTCGCTCGCAGTGCTCATCGCCACAGGCCTACTCAGCGCCTATCGACTCACGGGCTCGCTGATGGTGTTGACAGAATCGTCCTGGGGTCGAATCTTGCTCGCGAAGATCATCGTCGTGATCATCGCGATCGCCCTGGCAGCGGTTATTCGAACCAGTAGTCGTCGCGCAGCAACTGGTCTCCAACTTGAGGCGATCCTAATCATCGTTGTGATTGCACTCACGGGAACGTTGACGGGCTTGTCTCCAAAGGTGCCAACGCAAGCGTTACGCACGCTCCACGTGGAGCAACAGTTGGGCGGTAAGACCGCCCGAATCGATGTTCGGCCAGGCACAACCGCTGCACCGAATGCTGTCGTCGTTGCAGTCACGAACGATGTCGGCCAACCTGCTCTGGACGTCACGGATGCAACGATCAAGATGACATCTACCGACCTTGGCGGTCCGACTCTTGCGATTCCACTTCACCGAGTAGGCCCGGCCAGCTGGTCGGGCGACATTAGCTTCCCGGCAGCCGGTCCCTGGCACGTGTCCGCCAGGATTCAGAACGGGCAGAGCCATTACGACCTCGTGACCGGCACAATCACGATTGATCCGTGATGAGCGCCAGTCATCGCTACGATTGCCCGATGCGAATGGACTTTCAATGGAACTAACGCTTTGGCAAGAGGTGCTTTGGGCGTGGGTCGTTTTGACGATCGCGCCTAAGTTGATCATCTTTCCGATCATTCATTTCATGCGCGAAGCGCTCAAGGACACGAGTCGGCAAGACGAGATCGACGCTGCGTGGCTTGCCAGCCTCGAAGACTCCGATAGTGGTGGCGGCAATGATCGTCATCCCCGCAGCCGGCGACCGTGGATGCCTGGCCCACGTCGAGGCCCCGGCAATGGAACGGGTGGCGCGGCGCGTGTCGAGCCACGTTCGCCTCGGAGGATTGAGGCACGCGCTCAGCGCATGCGTCGCCCTCTGCCAGCACGGTGACCGTTGCCGAACTGATCAGCGAACTCGCAGCGTGCGAGACACCGTCGACGCTGATCAACCCGTATCGACACCACGACGCAGAGCTTGATGTGCCGAATGCACCGGCGCTGCGTCAGGCAAACCTGCTGGCCTACCTTGCGGAGCGACCGAAGCCTCGCGCACTCCTCGTCGGCGAGGCGATGGGATGGCGGGGTGGTCGCTTCTCTGGCATGGCCTTCACCAGCGAACGACAACTGGCCGAGTGGGGCGCGCCCTTCGCCGCGTCATCGCTCCACCCTGGTGGCTGGACAGAAAGCTCGGCCACGATCATCCACGGTGTGCTCGACGAGTTCGAGCTTGAGCGTGAAGTGGTGCTGTGGAATACCGTCCCCTTTCACCCCCACCCTCCCGGCAAGCCGCTTGGCAATCGCGCCCCGAAGGTCGGCGAGATCGCACTCGGTAAGCCCTTCCTCGAGCACCTCGTGGCTCTGCTCAAGCCGGCCGAAATTGTTGCAGTCGGGCGGATCGCGGAAGGCACACTTGGCGACCTCGTAACGGGCCGCGTGCGCCACCCCGCCAACGGCGGCGCAACGCTCTGTCGCGAGGGTCTACGAACCCTGCTCAGCTAGTCACAGGGCACGTAAGTCCCAATCAGCTGCGGAGCGTCTACTCAAGGAGGACATCACAACCGCGCGGATGTCATGTCCTCCCCACCATCGCGCATCGTTAAAGCGTCCCGCCAGGCAGGGAGGACATGACATCCGCGCGGTTGTGATGTCCTCCTAGGATCCCGAGTGGGCCATAATTGCGCCAGATGGAGCTACGTCGCGTTACGAAGTGGGCTCCGCCAACCCGCGCGCACACCAGTCGCTCCACGAGCCCGCGTAGAGCTGAGTGTCGTCGCGGCCGAGCTCGACGAGGCGGAGTGCGAGGGCTGCGGCCGTAATGCCAGAGCCGCAGTACACGACAGGCGGCTCGGCGACCGCCAGGACGTCATCGTCGATCGCATCCGGAGCATTAAACGGCGCGTTGCGGGCACCGACGATATGCCCGGCAACCGGATCCATCGGCTCGACCTCACCACGAAAGCGTTCGGGCGCGCGCGCATCGAGCACGATCCGGCCGGCAGCCAATGCTGCCTGCACACCCGTTGCGTCGAGCAGATCATCCGTTCGCTCCGCACCAAGAACGAGGTCACCGGGTGTCGCGACAGGGTCGCCGACGTCCAAGTCGTCACCCCAGGCCGCAATCCCCCCCTCGAGCACCTGCGACGCGACACCGTGATGACGCAACAGCCACCAAGCCCGCGCGGCACCACCCGTGCCGTCGTCGTAGACCACGATCGAAGCATCACTGCGCAAGCCCGCCCGCTGTAGTGACTGCTCGAACGCGTCGCGCTCGGGGAGCGGGTGGCGCCCACCAAAACGGTCGTCGCGCATTGGACCACTCAAGTCGTCGTCGAGATCGAGGTACAACGCATCGGGAATATGGCCCTCGCGATACAGCTCGATTCCCGCACCGTGCTGTCCAAGTCGAAACCGACAATCCACAAGTTGCACGGTAGGCAAGGCACGAGCCGCCTCTGCCGAGATCATGTGCATGCTGGTCATGGTGCGCTCCTTGGTTGCGTCAATCGGCGCTGCAACTGCAGCCCGCGCGTGTGATCGACATCGATCTGGATCGTGGCGTGTTCGATCTCATAGTGAACCTGCACGATGTGCTCGATACGGTGCAACATGGCGTGCTGATCGACGCCAGGTTCGATGACCACGTGCATCGCAAGGGCAGGAAAACCGTCTGAGATCTGCCAGACGTGAAGGTCGTGCACATTGCAGACCTCGGGCAGGGCCATCACCGTGCGCGCAATCTGCTCGGGGTCAATGCCAGGGGGCGCCTCTTCCAGCAAGATGCGCACGGCGCTCCGCAGCACGCGGACCGACGCGACGACGATCAAGACTGCGACCACAAGACTCGCGATCGCATCGGCCTGTACCCATCCGGTCAGCACAATCACCACGCCCGCGATCATCGCGGCGACCGAAGAAAGCACGTCGGCAGCAAAGTGCAGCATGGTCGCGTGCGCGTTCAGGTTCGAGCGAGCACCGGCACGCAACAACAGGAGGACGGGAATCAGATTGAGCACCACGGCCAGCGCGCCAATCAGCGCGACGCCACCTCCCTCGACGGGCCGTGGGTCGGCGAGGCGAGCGAACGCCTCCCACGCCACCCAGACACTCAGCACGATCAAGAACAGCGCATTGACGGTGGCGGCGAGAATCTCGGCACGCCGATAGCCAAAGGTACGCATTTTGGTGGCGGGCAGACCAGCCAGCCACGCCGCACCTACAGCGAGTCCGACAGCCACAGCGTCCGAGAGGTTATGAATGGCATCCGCCACCAGGGCGAGCGAATCGAAGGAGATCGCGGAAACAATTTGGATCACGCCGAGTAGCAGCGTCATCGCGAGCGAGATCCAGAGGGCTCGCCCCATGCTGGCACCATGCCCGTGCCCGCTGTGATCATGCCCGTGGTGATGGCTCACGCACGAATCGTATCGTCTCCGTTGCTTTACGCGGATTGCGCTTATGCTGCACGTTCGGACTCGTTCGAAGGGGAAATCTGGTGACGAAGAACACGCAAGCGGTAACGCTGATTCCAGGCGACGGCGTTGGGCCGGAAGTTGCCGAGTCGGCACGCAAGATTGTCGACGCCACCGGCGTCAAAATCGACTGGCAGGTCCATGAGGCCGGCGCCGAAGTGTTCAAGAAGGGGCTCGCCACCGGCGTCCCGGACGACACCATCACCTCGATCGAACAGACTCGCGTAGTCCTCAAGGGACCGCTCGCCACGCCCGTGGGCTTTGGCGAGAAGAGTGCGAACGTCACGCTCCGCAAGTTGTTCGAGACCTACGCGAACATTCGTCCCGTCCGCGAGATGCCCGGTGTGCCCACCCCCTATTCGGGCCGCGGCATCGACCTCGTCGTGGTGCGCGAGAACGTTGAGGATCTCTACGCCGGCATCGAGCACATGGAGACCCCCGACGTCGCCCAGACGCTCAAGCTGATCTCCCGCAAGGGCTGCGAGAAGATTGTCAAGCTCGCCTACGCCCTGGCCGAAGCCGAGAATCGCACGAACGTCGCCTGTGCCACCAAGGCGAACATCATGAAGATGACCGAGGGCCTGCTCAAGCGCACGTTCGAGGACATCGCTCCTGAGCATCCCGAGATCGACTCGTGGCACGTGATCGTCGACAACTGCGCCCACCAGCTCGTCAAGCGGCCAGAGCAGTTCGAAATGATCATCACGACGAACATGAACGGCGACATCCTCTCGGATCTCACCTCTGCTCTCGTCGGCGGGCTCGGCTTCGCACCATCTGCCAACCTCGGCACCGACGTCGCGATCTTCGAGGCCGTCCATGGTTCGGCTCCCAAGTACGCCGGCCAAGACACGATCAACCCGACGGCGATGATCCTCTCCGCCGTCCTGATGCTGCGCCACATTGGTGAGCTCGAGGCCGCCTCGTCGATCGAGAATTCTGTGATGGCAACGCTCGCGAGTGGCGTCCGCACGCGCGACGTGATGGGCGACGAAGGCAGCGTCGGTACGACGGAATACACCGAGGCGATCATTGCGAACCTCGGCAAATCCGTCCCCGAGTGGACTGCGCGACCCGTCAAGAAGATCGTGATGCCCGTGCCCCGCAAAGAGGCGGCGTTCGTGATTCCCGAGTCCGTCGAGTTGATTGGCGTCGACGTCTTCTTCCAGACAGAGGAGACGCCCGACAAGGTCGGCGACGCCGCCCAGCGCCTGGCCGAGGGCACTGTGCTCGAACTGAAGATGGTTGAGTGCCGTGGCACGCAGGTCTGGCCGAAGACTCGGGCACAGCTCGATCCGACCGACGTCATGCGCGCACGCTTCGTTACGCGCGGTAGCGTCATCACCAGCGAGGACATTCTCGAGTTGCTCGGTCGCTTCGGCGGGCGTTTCAACTGGGTCCACGTCGAGAAGCTGCGTATGTTCGACGGCGAACCATCGTTCTCGCGTGCTCAGGGCGAGATTTAGCACGCTGGCGCAGTAGACCCGAGGCGTATCCTGTGTGTGCACGCGCACCGCAGGTCGATAGGAGGGATTGCGACAGATGATCTTCGAGCAGCTCATTCATAACGACCTCGGCTGCGCCAGCTATCTGATCGGCTGTCAGCAGGTCAGCGAAGCGGTCGTGATCGACCCTCCGCTCGATATTCGCCCGCTCGAAGCCGCACTTGCGCACCACAACGCGCGCCTCGTAGGCGTTATCGAGACGCACACGCACGCCGACCATATCTCTGGCCACGGCATCCTGGCGCTCGAGTTCGGCGTGCCAATCTGGGTCTCCCCGATTGCCGAAGTCGCGTTTGAGTATCGCCCGATGCCCGACGGCACGAGCATTCGCGTCGGCAACATCGAACTCGTTGCGGTCCACACGCCCGGGCACCGCCCCGAGCACACCGCGCTGCAGGTCATCGACCACACACGCTCCGACGAGCCGTGGCTCGTCCTGACTGGTGACAGCCTGTTCGTCGGCGACGTCGCCCGTCCCGATCTGGCGATTGCCGGCCAAGAGGGTGCCGCAGGGCTCTACCACTCACTGCAGGAGCGCCTGTTGACGATGCAGGACGGCGTTGAGGTCTTCCCGGGGCACGTTGCGGGCTCACTCTGCGGCAAAGGCATGAGTGCGAAACCCTCGAGCACGCTCGGCTTCGAGCGTCGCTTCAACGACATGCTCCAGCCCATGGGCGAGGATGCCTTCGTGGTGGCCGCCAATACTGGCCTGTCCCCCAAGCCGCCGAATCTCGCGCGGATTGTCGAGTACAACCGTGGACCGCTCGTGCCACGCCCCATTCAGCCAACGCAACTCACCGAGCTGCCGACCAACGTGCCGCTTTTGGACGTCCGCGCCACCATGGATGCGATGCATGGCCTTGTGGCGGGCGCCTATCACGTGCCGGCCGACCAAAATGGCTTCGGCACCCGCTCTGGCTTCCTGCTGGATCCTGACGTCCCGACGGTGCTGATTGCGGAGGATGAGGCGCAGGCGCTACGGGCCGCACGTCGTCTGCAGGCAATCGGGCATCTCACCCAACACGGTTGGATCCTGGCCAGTGACGCACACGGTGCGACCGTGTTGCAACCACTCACGATCGAGCAATTCCTGGAGGAGCGGGATGCGCTCCAGATCGTCGACGTGCGCGCAGACGACGAACTACCCGCACCACTCGTCGGCGCCATCCAGATTCCGCTCACCTCACTGCATAACGCCTCGCTTGATGCGCTCGACCCCACGCGCCGCACGGCCGTTATCTGTCAGTCGAGCCAGCGTGCTGGAATCGGTGCCGCAGTGCTCGCCCACCGGGGCTTTACTGATGTCCACCCCGTACTTGGTGCCGGGATGGGATCGCCGCTCTTCGCCAGCGTTAGTTGAGCGACATCCGTTCGGCGGGATAGCCGCTCAAACGGATCTTCTCAAGGACGTGCTCGCCGTGCGCGTGGTCTTTCGTCTCGACGGTGATATCAACCGCCGTGTCTTTCACGCCAAGGTCCGTGCCGTCACGATGATGAAACATGTCGACGATGTTGACGCGTTCTGCCGTCAGGATGTCGAGGAACTCGCGTAGCGAACCAGGACGATCCGCCATCCGGGTGGTAAAGCGCATGTAGCGCCCAGCGGAAGTGAGTCCGTGGCGCATGATGCCTTGCAGCAGCAACAGGTCGATGTTGCCCCCAGACAGAACGACCACAATGCGCTTGCCGGCCATGTCGCCAAGCTGGCCACTCATCAAGGCGGCGACACCGGCAGCGCCAGAACCCTCGACCACGAGCTTTTGGCGTTCGACGAGTAGCGTCATGGCCGCTGCGATCTGCTCGTCATCGACGGTCAGCATCTGCTCGACGTAGTTCTGGACGAGCGGAAAAGTAATCTCGCCTGGGCGCTTGACGGCGATGCCATCAGCGATCGTTCCTGCTGACGGAGCAGTCGTTACGGCACCTGCCGCAAGCGAGGTGACAAACGGCGCGCATCCCTCTGCCTGCACGCCAATGATGCGTGTGGCCGGACTCTGCTCGTTGATCGCGATGGCAGTACCGGAAATCAATCCGCCGCCACCACAGGGCACGATCACTAGGTCCGGATCTGCCAACTGCTCCAACACTTCAAGCCCCAGCGTCCCCTGCCCGGCGATCACGTCCTCGTCATCAAACGGCGAGATGAAGACCGACCCCTCGTCAGCGCAGATCTCGCGTGCGCGAGCCAGCGCCTCGTCAAAGGCAGCGCCTCCGAGTTCGATCCGCGCGCCGTAGCCGCGGGTCGCCTCGACCTTGGTCAGTGACGCGTCGATTGGCATGCAGATCGTGCAGGGCACGCCAAGCGTCTGAGCGGCAAGGGCGACGCCCTGTGCATGGTTGCCTGCGCTCGCGGCAATCACACCACGGGCGCGCTCTTCGGCCGTCAACAGCTGGACGCGATTGGCGGCGCCGCGCACCTTAAACGACCCGGTGCGCTGGAGATTCTCGGCCTTCAACCACACGTCGGCGCCCGTCACGTCAGACAGAAACCGCGAGTGTAAGAGTGGCGTCACAAGTGCGACGTCCTGAATACGTGTTGCGGCTTGGCGGATGCGGTCGAGGTCGATCATGCGTCGCCCCCAGTATGCCGCTCTAGGAGTTGCGCGAGCGCCAACGGGTCGAGTGTGCCCGCGTGGAGTTGGGCCAGCGCTGCCTGGATCGAGGGATCCTGATCCATGGCGTGCTGTACGCGCGCTCCGGCACGTGTCGCGGCAGCGGCGACTGCTTCGCGCTCGAGCCCGCCCTGACGACGCGCCTCGATGGCCGCGTCGCCGAGTTCCTCGCGGCACGACACCACGGCAGCCCAAAGCTCATCGATTCCGGTCTGATTCGGGGCAGAGACCTCGACCAGTCGCGGCGCCTTGTCCGGATCGATGCTCAACGCGAGCCGTAACTCGCTCCGAAACATGTCGACGCCTGGCAGATCGATCTTCGTCAAGGCCACGATGTCGGGAATCTCCATCACGCCAGCCTTGATGGCCTGGACGCTATCGCCACTGCCCGGCTGGAGTGCGAGCACGACGATGTCCGCCATATCCGCGATCCGAATGTCGGATTGGCCCGCACCGACCGTCTCGATCAACACGACATCGAAGCGGGCCGCGCGCAGCACCGCACTTGCGAGCGCCGTCGCCTCTGCCACCCCACCGAGCCGGCCGCGGCTGCCCATTGAGCGGAAGAAGACACCGTCATCCGTATCGTGCTCGACGAGTCGTACGCGATCGCCAAGGACTGCGCCTTGCGTAAAAGGACTCGACGGGTCGACAGCGACAACACCGACCGTCTGCCCGGCGTTGCGAATCTCGCGCACCAAGGCACCAACCAGCGTGGACTTGCCAACACCAGGAGGTCCAGTGATGCCAACGACCAGTGCACCGTCCGTCTTCGGCCACAGCGCGGCGACGAGTTCGCCCGCCGAGGAATGCTCGTCCTCGATCCACGAGATCGCACGCGCAATCGCCCGGCGATCACCAGCACACACGAGTTCGGCGAGGGCCGCGGGGTCCGAGGGCAGAGGAGCCATACGGCGTACGGTAGCGATGCGCCCCGCAGCGGCGCGCGGCTGACGCGGTCTACTCTTCGAAGAGATGAGTATGGAACTCCCGATTTTTTCGCTCGAACTCGTGCTCGTGCCCGGCGAACCCCTGCCCCTGCACATCTTCGAACAGCGCTACCAAGACATGGTCGCGTGGTGCGAGGAGCACGACGAACCGTTCGTTCTCGTTTACTCAGACGACGATGGCATGCGCGACATCGGCTGTACGGCGGAGATCACCGAGATCCTTGAGCAATTCCCCGACGGGCGCTCGAACATCGTCACCCTCGGTGGTGTCGTGGTGCGTATCGATCGCGTTCATGACGAGCACTCCTACCGTTCGGCAATCGTCGATCCCGTCACCGACGCCCCGGCGGATGCTCCGCTGGACGAACAAGAGGCTGCGATCGCGATCTATACCCGTCTCGCGAATGAGCTAGACGGCCCCGCGCCCGAGGCACCAGAGCCGGGGCCCGGACTCTCCTACGCTCTCCTCGCCCGTGTCGACATCGGCCACGACGTCAAACAATCACTGCTTGAGGATCGTGACGAAGTGCATCGACTCGAGGTCGTCACCGGCCTCCTGACGGAGATCCATCGCGGACTCGTGCTGACACGCGAGACGGAAGAGCGGGCACGCCGCAATGGGCGTGTTCGTACGCCCGAAGAACTCGCGCACGAACTCGGCCTCGACGACTAGTTACTTCAGGAAGTCGGGAACGTCGATCGCGTCGGCGTCACCAGCCGTCGCGGGCACGTTGAACTCGGGGATCATCGCTGCACCACCCGTCATCGATGCCTCCATGGGGCGGGAGCCCGCAGGACGATCGAAGCCGGTTGCAATCACAGTGACCCAGACCTGGTCGCCCAGGCTCTCGTCAACCGTTGCACCGAAGATCACGTTGCACGACTCGTCGGCAGCCTCGCGCACGATCTCGGCAATCTCCATCGCATCGTGCAGCGACAGATCGGGACCGCCGGACACGCTCAAGAGAATGCCTGTCGCACCACGAATCTGATGACCGACCAGCGGCGACTCGACTGCCCGGGTGGCGGCTTCGCGGGCACGATTCGTGCCACTCGCCATACCGATACCCATCAGGGCAGTGCCTGCATCGCGCATAACTGTTCGTACATCGGCGAAGTCGAGGTTGATCAGACCAGGCGTCGTGATCAGGTCGCAGACGCCCTGCACGCCCTGGCGCAGCACGTCGTCGGCAACCTGGAACGCGTCGACCATGGTGACGCTGCGATCGAGCACCTGCAGCAGACGATCGTTCGGGATTGCGATCAGCGTGTCCACGTTGGCCTGCAGCATGTCGATACCCGCATCAGCCTGAGCGCGACGCTGCGCACCCTCAAAACGGAACGGCGTCGTCACGATGCCAATCGTCAGGGCACCCATCTCTCGAGCGATACGCGCCACGACCGGTGCTGCGCCCGTACCTGTGCCACCACCCTCGCCGGCGGCGATAAAGACCAGGTCGGAACCCTGCAACGCTTTGCGGATTTCCTCTTCAGACTCTTCGGCTGCTTCGCGACCAATCTCGGGTCGTGCACCAGAGCCGAGGCCCTTGGTCAGGTCCTCGCCAATATGGATACGGGTCGGTGCCTCAGACGAGCTGAGCTGCTGAGCATCCGTGTTGACGGCAATAAACTCGACGTCGCGAATGCCCGCTTCGATCATTCGATCGACGGCGTTGACACCAGCGCCACCAACACCAATCACGCGAATCACGGCGAGGTAGGCGTTGCCAGAGACATTGCGGGCCAGCGGCGAACCCTTGGCATCCCCACGCGCGAACATCGCGGCCGGACGAACAGCAGGCGTTTCGCGCACAGGCTCATCAACAGGGTCTGGGACGGGCTGAATGTGTGACGTGACGGGCGGGGCAGGCGGAGCGGCCGCGACGGGCGGGTCCATCATCTGCGTTGCCTCGATCGTCTCCTCAGGTGCAGGAGGAGTCGGCTCGGTCGTATTGCCTGCCTCTTTCGAAGCGTCGGTCGACCGAAACAGGTCCGCAAGCGGACCGTCATGCATGCTGGCTCGTTTATTCGTCACGGCTAAGCACCTCCTCCGCAAGGGCCCGATACGACATTGCGCCGGGACCGTCTGGTTGATAGGTAAGCACGGAGCCCCCGCGGACAGGGGCCTCGGCGAGCTTCACCGTCTTGCGAATACGTGTGTTAAAGACCAAATCGCCGAAGTTCGCCGTCAACAGCTGCAATGCCTCGCGGGCATGGACAGTGCGCTTATCGACCATCGTCGGCAAGATGCCTTCGATTTTGACGTTGGCGTTGAGGTTCTCGCGAATCATCTGCAGCGTCGATTCCAGCTGCACGAGTCCACGCAACGAGAGGTACTCGCACTGGACCGGGACGATCACGCCACTGCTGGCGGTAAACGCATTGATCGTCAGCAAGCCAAGCGATGGCGGCGTGTCGATCAGGATGTAGTCGTAGTCCTTCTTGATCGGCGCGAAGGCCTTCTCAAGGGCGCGCTCGCGACCAATCGCGGAGGACAGCGCGAGCTCGGCACCAGCTAGATCGATCGAAGAGACGGCGACGTCGACCTCCTGGTGATGAATAACCTCGGTAATCGGCAGGCGATGCACGAGCACGTCAAACATCGACTGCTCGAGGTTTTCAGGATCGACACCAAAACTCATCGTCAGGTTCGACTGCGGGTCGAGATCGACCACCAGCACGCGCTTGCCCTGCTCTTTGAGTGCGGCGGCGAGGTTGACGGTCGACGTCGTTTTGGCAACGCCACCCTTCTGGTTCGCCATCGAAATGATGTGGGCAGGACGCGCTGCGTTGGACGCAACACGCAAACGGCGCGGCGACGCGACAGGAGGCGTTGCCGTAGCAGTGGCAGTCGGAGTCATGTCAGGGCTATTCGGACTCTCCTGCCGTTCTCCTTCCCGGCTCTAATGCAGCGTTTTGGAACTGGTACCAGACCTGCGATGCTTGTGGTCATGCTGTTTGAACCTGCGCTGAGTCGATTAGGCGATCCGCTCGATGACGATCGCGTGCTTTTGTTCGTCGGCAACGCGTTGATCGTGGCGACAGGTGATGACATGCGGCTACCGACGCGGGCCGAACTAGCTGCTCTGGTACCAGCCGAGACCGTTCATGTGGGCGGTCTCGCCGGCCATGCCGTCGAGACCGCCCACATCGATACTGCTACGCAACTGCCAAGCGGCTGGGTCCACGAACCCTTGCGTCCCCTCCACGGGCGACTACCGGACGCCGAGTGGGCCGTGGCGGGCCGCGCCTTCCAGTTGGCCGAGTGGGATCGCACGCATCGTTTTTGTGGCGTCTGTGGTGCGCCGACCGAGCGCCTCGCCGACGAACGTGCCCGCTCCTGTCCTCAATGTGCGCACCGTGGCTATCCCCGCCACTCGCCCGCCGTCATCATGCGCATCACCCGTGGGGACGAGGTGCTGCTTGGCCGCTCGAGCCATTTTCCACCCGACATGTACTCGACCCTCGCCGGCTTTGTCGACGTCGGCGAGAGCGCCGAGGCAGCCGTCCGCCGCG
>Ga0194055_10002762_pt1 | contig 13816 bp, 9 predicted proteins | sample SepL449m_MetaG_FD_155482 | JGI IMG/M metagenome (GOLD analysis project Ga0194055, IMG submission 155482) | Anoxic zone freshwater microbial communities from boreal shield lake in IISD Experimental Lakes Area, Ontario, Canada - Sep2016-L442-9m | ecosystem: Environmental > Aquatic > Freshwater >... | reverse complement strand
CAGTCGGAAGGGCCTCCCAATCGGTCGCCAAATCCGACTCGCCCCGCTTCACCGCCTAGTACGGGCGGGGCTAAAAAAGTTCCGGGCTGGTTGGCGACGCACCCTGTCGGCCGGGGGCGCGCCCGCGAGACTTAAATCGACCGGATACACACGTAGACGTCTGTTCTGAAACATCACGGGACGCGGGTTCGACTCCCGCCGCCTCCACTTCTTTTTATTCCTTCCTGCGGGCCTTCCGGCCGCCGGTCTGTGGGCCTTCGGGTTGCCGGCCGGGCCATACCATGCAACAACGATCGACGGGAGAATCCTGCGTATGATGCGATTTACGCTGCGAACGCCACACACTCTCGCATGGATTCTCTGTCTTCCACTGGCATGCTGGTGCCTGAGGGTTCAGGCTGCCGAACCGGCCGGCAGCACTGGCTTCACGAAGATTCAGCTCACGGAAAACTTTCACGCCGAGGGCGCCGGCATTGGCGACATCGACCGCGACGGCCATGTCGATGCCATCTATGGCCCCTTCTGGTACGCCGGCCCCGACTTCAAGACGCGGTACGAGATCTACCCCGCCGAGAATTTCGACCCGAACAAATACTCCAACAACTTCATCACCTTCGTGGCCGACATCGACGGCGACGGCTGGCTCGACGTGATGGCCAACGTCTGGCCCGGCAAGGAGGTGGCGTGGTTCCAAAATCCAGGCAAAGAGTCCGCGAAAGACGCCGGGGCATGGAAACGCCACCTCGCGTTTCCAGTCGTCGACAATGAGTCGCCCGCCTTCACCGACGTCACGGGCGACGGTAAGCCCGAACTCGTGTTTCACACAGGCGGCGTGCTCGGCTTCGCCCATCCGAGCGAACCGACCGGCGTCGACCGCTGGACCTTTGAACGCTGTTCGGAGCCGGCCAAGTGGGGGCAGTATCAGCACGGTCTGGGGATCGGCGACGTGAACGGCGACGGACGGGCCGACCTGCTGATGGCCGAGGGCTGGTGGGAACAGCCGGAGAAAGCCTCCGGCGAGCCCTGGAAAAAACATCCCTTCGCCTTCGGGAAGGGTGGCGCCCAGATGCACGTCTACGACGTCGATGGCGACGGCGATCAGGACGTGATCACGAGTCTGGTCGCCCACGGCTACGGCCTCTCGTGGTTCGAGCAGGTGAAGAAGGCGGACGGTGAAATCGACTTCGTCGGGCATGCGATCCTGCCGGCCACCGCCGAGGGCACCCTCGATGGCGTGCAATTTTCGCAGCCCCATGCGGTCCACGTGGTCGACATGAACGGCGACGGCCTCAAGGACGTGATCACAGGCAAGCGGTTCTGGGCCCATGGACCCAAGGGCGACCCAGATCCGGGCGGCCCCGCCCTGCTCTACTGGTTTGAACTGGTGCGGGAAGGCGGCAAGACCGGGGCCGATGCCGTGAAGTATGTGCCGCACAAGATCGATGACGCCTCGGGCGTGGGCACGCAGTTTGCCGTGGGCGACCTGAATGCCGATGGCCGCATCGACATCGTGATCGGCAATAAGAAGGGTGGCTTCGTCTTTCGCAGTGAGGCTCCGGCACGATAGGCCGCGACTCAGTCCGGCTTCCGGGAGTTATTGGCATAAACGGCCCAGCCGGTATTTCAGCCACACTTTTCTTGACACGCATTGTTTACGGCGTAGGGTTGAGAGAATCCCCCCGTACGAGTGCTGCGGCCGGTGAGGCTTGTTCCGCAGGGTGAAGAGATCACGGCACACGCCGGCTGATCCAGCCCGGGCAATAAGTTGCATCGACGACGAACTCTTGCCGTTGCATAACGGTCTTGTTGTAAGGTCCTTTGGATGATCCTCGTTACCGGCGGCGCCGGCTTCATCGGCAGCAACTTTGTTCTTGACTGGCTCGCCACCAGCATCGAACCGGTCGTTAACCTTGACTCGCTCACCTACGCGGGCAACCTCCAGAATCTGGAGGCGATCGAGGGAGACGACCGCCACATCTTCGTGCGTGGCGACATTCGCGACGGCGACCTGATCGCCACGCTGCTCCGCGAGCATGCGATCCGGGCGATCGTGCATTTTGCTGCTGAAAGCCATGTCGACCGCTCCATTCACGGCCCGGAAGACTTTATCCAGACGAACATCGTCGGCACGTTCCGGCTCCTGGAGGCCGCCCGCGGCCACTGGACGGCGCTGTCTCCCGACGCCAAGGCGGCCTTCCGCTTTCTGCACGTCTCCACCGACGAGGTCTACGGCTCGCTGTCGCCAAGTGATCCGCCCTTCGCCGAGACCAACCAATACCAGCCCAACAGCCCCTATTCGGCGAGCAAGGCGGCGGCTGACCACTTGGTGCGGAGCTATCACCACACCTACGGACTGCCGGTGCTGACCACCAACTGCTCCAACAACTACGGCCCGTTTCATTTCCCCGAGAAGCTGATCCCGCTCTGCATCCACAACGCGCTGGCCGGCAAGCCACTGCCGATCTACGGCGACGGCATGCAGATCCGCGACTGGCTCTATGTGAAGGACCACACGGCTGCCGTCCGCCGCGTCTTGGAGGCCGGCACGCCGGGCGAGACTTACAACATCGGCGGCTGGAACGAAAAGCCGAATATCGACGTCGTAAAGACGCTCTGCCGGATTCTCGACGAGGAGCATCCCAAGGCGGATGGCACGAGCTATGCCGACCAGATCACGTTCGTGAAAGATCGCCCTGGCCACGACCGGCGGTATGCGATCGACGCCCGCAAGATTGAGACCGATCTGGGCTGGAAGCCGGTCGAGACGTTTGAAACCGGCATCCGCAAGACGGTCCGCTGGTACCTCGACCACCAGGAATGGGTGGCCAACGTTGCCAGCGGCGGCTATCGCGACTGGATCAACACTCACTACGGGGCCCCGAGCACATGAGCCACACGACGAAACGCAAGGGGATCGTTCTCGCGGGTGGCTCGGGCACGCGTCTTCACCCCGTGACGCTGGCGGTGTCGAAGCAGCTGCTGCCGGTCTACGACAAGCCGATGATCTACTATCCGCTCAGCGCGCTGATGCTCGGCGGGATCCGGGAGGTGCTGATCATCTCCACGCCGCACGACACGCCGCGGTTTCAAGAACTGCTCGGCGACGGCAGCGCGTGGGGCATGACGATCGAATACGCGGTGCAGCCGCGGCCGGAGGGCCTGGCCCAGGCGTTCATCATCGGCGCCGGCTTCGTCGGCAGCGGGCCGTCGGCCCTGGTTCTCGGCGACAACATCTTCTACGGCCACGGGCTCGTTCAGCGGCTCCATGCCGCCGACAAGCGAACGAGTGGGGCCACGGTCTTCGCGTATCCGGTCGCCGACCCGGAGCGATATGGTGTGGTGGAGTTTGACGATGCCGGGCGTGCAAAGTCGCTGGAGGAGAAGCCCTCGGCCCCGCGCAGCCGGTATGCCGTCACCGGGCTGTATTTCTACGACGAGCAGGTCGTGGACATTGCTCGGAACATGCGGCCCTCGCCGCGAGGTGAACTCGAGATCACCGACGTCAACCGCGTGTATCTCGAGAGGGGTCAACTCAACGTGGAAATCCTGGGCCGGGGCGATGCCTGGCTCGACACGGGCACGCACGACAGCTTGATCGAGGCGGGGCAATTCATCCAGACGCTGGAAAAGCGTCAGGGACTGAAGATCTCCTGCCCCGAGGAGATCGCCTGGAGAAGCGGCTGGATCGACGACCGGCAGCTCGCCGCGATCGCCGGCCCGCTGGCCAAGAGCGGCTATGGGGCCTACCTGCTCGGCATCATGAAGGAGAGCGTGTATTGACACCTCGGCCCGCGCCACACCACCTCAGACCCCGGACAACCCTCCTCATCCCTCCCACCGACACACTTTCCCAGAGTTTTCTTGACAGCATGATTTCGCGACTTAGTGTCGCTTGACCCCTTTGCATGGGTGGGCACACAGCAAAGCGCCCAATCAGGGTCTTCGGTGTTCACGAGCTCGCATAGCCTTCCAAGAAAAGATGGATTTATGGTTCGCAATATCGCGTTGATCACCGGCGTGACTGGGCAGGACGGTTCCTATCTTGCCGACCTGCTGCTCTCGAAGGGCTATGAGGTGCATGGCGTCGTGCGCCGATCGAGCAGCTTCAACACCCGCCGTCTCGAACATCTGTATCACGATCGTCACGCCGGTGGCCGCCCGCTGACGCTGCACTATGGCGATGTGGCCGACGGAAACTGCCTCGCCCGCATCATCCGTGAGGTGCGCCCGACGGAAATCTACAACCTGGCCGCCCAAAGCCATGTCCGCGTCAGCTTTGATCAACCGACATACACCGCGGATGTCACCGCGCTGGGAACGCTCAGGCTGCTGGAAGCGCTGCGCGACGTGCAGGACGCTTGCGGTGACACCATCCGATTTTACCAAGCATCGAGTTCAGAGATGTACGGCAAGGTCGTCGAGATCCCTCAGAAAGAGACGACCCCGTTCCATCCCCGGAGCCCCTACGGGGTCGCCAAGACTTACGCCCATTGGATCACGGTCAATTACCGTGAGAGCTACGGCCTTCACGCGAGCTGCGGTATCCTCTTCAACCACGAAAGCCCGCGGCGGGGCGAGACGTTCGTGACCAGGAAGATCACGCGGGCCGCGACGCGGATCAAGCTGGGTCTGCAAGACGCGCTGTTCCTGGGCAACATCGACGCCAAGCGAGACTGGGGATTCGCCGGCGACTACGTCGAGGCGATGTGGCTCATGCTGCAGCAGGAAGAACCCGACGACTACGTGGTCTCGACGGATGAGACCCATACGGTGCGTGAATTCTGTGAGAAGACGTTCGCGCAGCTCGGGCTCGACTGTGACGATTTCATCAAGATCGACCCACGATATTTCCGTCCCGCCGAGGTGGACCTTTTGCTCGGCGATTCCACGAAAGCCCGCACCAGACTCGGCTGGAAGCCGCGAGTGTCGTTCGACCAGCTTGTGGAAATGATGGTCGAGTCCGACCTGGTGCTCGCCGAACAGGAGAAACTCCTGCGCGGCGAGGGTCATGCCATGGTGCTTGTGAACGACTGATTTCTCACGTGTCCGTCTTGCTTGTTCCACCGTCCCGCCACGCCTCCTGCACCGAGCATCCAGTGTTGATGAAAGCCGCCGAACAACTTGCGTGCGATCCACCTGCTGCCTCGCGGGACCAGGTCACCGAGGCGAAGCAGGCGATCGCGAGCCTACCCGGCATCAAAGGGACGATCGCCGTGATCCGCATGTGGCCGGAGCAGGCCTGTGCCGAGCACGAGTGCGTGGAGCGGCTGCGCACCGCGGCCGAACTCGTCGACGTGCGAGTGATCGAGCTCGACAAATTCGGCCACATCGTCGGCACGCCCCGGCAGCGTGTGAAGCGTGAGGATGTCGACTTCGTCATCCACCTCCACTACGAGACAGCGAAGACCTACGACGCCGTCTCGGTGGCGGCGATGTGGAACCCGACACAGTTCTATTTCGACTGGGGATTTGACCGGCATTGGTCGAACCAGATGTCGCACGACGTCTACGCCTACACGGGCTCACCCGAGATCAAAAAGCTCGTGCGTGCCTCGCGGGGAGACTTTGTCGCCGCGGACATGCCACTGCTGAACCACACGCTGGCAGATCCGATCATTCCACCCCGGATGCACGACGAGTACCGCGTCTTTTATTGCGGCATCAACTGGGAGAAGCTGACCAATAAGCCGGCCAGGCACGACGCCGTCCTGCGTGAACTCGATAAGAAGGGCGTGCTGGATGTCTACGGGCCGACGGAAATCCGCGGTGTGAAACTGTGGGACGGCTACGAGGGCTACCGTGGCTCGCTTCCCTTCGACGGCCGCACGATCATCGGCAAGATCGCCGACGCCGGCGCGTGTCTGGTGTTCTCGTCTGAAGCGCACATCAATTCGGGCATCATGTCGAGCCGTCTCTTCGAGGCGATGGCGGCTGGTGCCGTCGTCATCGGCGACGAGCATCCCTTTCTATCTGCAGCAATCGGCGACAACTACGTCCGCGTGCCGTCCTCCCTTCCCGCCGAAGAGCGGGCGAAGCGTATTCTGGAGGCCTTGAAGCGGTTTGGCCGTGATCCGCAAGAGGCTTTGACACTGGCGTCGGCTTCTCAGCAAAGGCTGCTCACTTCCTATCATCTCTGCACGCAGCTGGCGGACGTCTACAAGGCCGCGCACCGGTTCAGCGAGCGGTCGCGGGCATTGACGCTGCCTACCGCGGAGCCGGTGGTGGACCTTGTTGTTCAGCCGCTCTTTGGCGATGCCAGCGTGGTCCGAGATCGCGTCAATGCGCTGGCCACGTCCTGCCGAGGGCGGGCTCGAATCACGATTCTCGTCGATCCAAAGCAGCTTGAATGGTACAAAGCCAACGTCGACACGATGGTGCAGATCGTGCCGCTGCCGGGAGAGCAGGATGCCATCTTGGGCCCGATGGAGTGTCTTGAACTGGCGGGGGACCGTCTCACCTGCCCGAAGGTGGCCTTTCTGCTGGGCATCGAGGAGGTGTTTGCGGAGACATTTGCTGCCGCCTGCATCGAGGCCGAAGGGCATCCGGTGGCGCGAGTTGGTCATGTGCTGCGGCATCGTGACAAGAAGGGCAACGTCTATTACGACTACTTCCGTGGGGCGGCCGATCTGAACACGTTGCATGAGCCGGCTTTGGGCTGTGTGATTTTTGATCGTGACTGGCTCACGAACCGCGTGCCGCTGAGGAGTGTCACGTGGAAAGATCTCTGCCGGATGGCGATCTTTGAGCGGCAGTCCGTGATCGACTGCCCTACGACGGCAATCGTCATCGACATCACCGACTACGAGCAAATGACCCATCGCTTCGCCCCGCCGCGGACGGTACCGCTCGACATCGAGACGCTCTCGCGGTTGTCGGGCAACGTTCAGGAGTCAATCTCGTCGGGGGCCATCGTGGCGGCGTGCAGGCCGTCCGCGATCACGGCAGATCCGGTGCGAGGACTGTCGGCTGAGAATCTGATCGAGACCGTACATGCAATGGACCAAGAGAAGCGCTGGCGGATCATGCTCGACCTGTATCACTCGATTCCGATGCCCCGCTGGACGCGGTGGTTTTTGACCTTCATCCGCAAGCGACTCGGCATCCGTTGACCCCGCTGCCGCACGGAACGGAAAGCGGCGTTGACTCGAAAGTACGGCGAGCTTTGATTCAGGAACTATCACGATGCTGATGAGCCCACCAGACGACGTCCAGTCCCACGAGACGGCGGCAGAAAACCATTCCAGTGCACCGAACGGGCAACCCGATCGGGCACGGCCCCCCCTGCCAACACGTCTGGATGTCGGACTCAACTGGGCCGGGAAGGTCACGGAATTCTGCGTGGCGAGGCTGCAGCAGTCTTCAGAGTTTGTGTTCGCCCTGGTGATGACGATCATCTTCTATTACCCGTCGCTCCGAAACGGGTCGCGAGACGCGGGCTTTCTCTACGGCGGGGACGTGCTGGGATACTATTGGCCGTGCCTTGCGAAACTGCAGTCGTTGCTCTCGCGACACCAGTTCGTCGCGCTCGACTTCTCCCAATTCAACGCCAGCGCCGATTTCTTTCTCGCTGCGAATTTCTTCCCATGCCACCCGCTCTTTGTGATCTGGTCGCTGTGCACTTCGCCCGAGACGATAACGTTTCAGGCGGCCGGCCGGATACTCGTCTGGGCACTGGTGATTCATACTTTCATTGCCTGCTACTTCACGCTCCGCCTGCTCACGCGGTTTCTCCAACTCGATTTCTGGGTAGCTGCGTTCGCCGCCGCGGCGTTTGCGTTCAGCGTGTACGCCATCAACGCCCATGGCGAGCCGATGTTCGTATTCTGCGCCTCGATCGTGCCCTGGGCGGCATACGCCGCCCTTGACTACGAGGAGCACCGCGGCGTTCGTAGACTTCTCCTGGCAGCCTTTCCCGTCCTCGTCGGCTACCTCGCGGGATACCTTCCGCTCGGAGTGGCGTGCCTGGGTATCGCCGCGTTCATCATCGGCGTGAAATTGTTCCTGCTGGACGAACCGGCCTCAACGCTTGCGGTGCCAGCGTCCCGATACTTCGCCGCGTTGCTGCCGTTCGTCCTCGGCAGTCTGATGGCAACGCCGTATCTGGTCGAGGTCTTTTTCTTTCTGAAGTCATCACCGAGTGCATCAAAGGCTTCGCTTTACTACAGTGCCCATCAGATGGCGGATTTACCGCAGAGCATCCTGCGGGCGTTGTCATTCCGAGCACCAGTGCCAGGGCCGTTTTATGAGTTCTCAATTACCTGGGGTCTCATTGCCGTCGCAGTCATCGCGCTCTTTTTCCTCTCATCGAAGACACTCGCCGCGCTCACGCGGCGCGAGTGGACAATCGTGAAGGTAGCGGCATTCGTCTATTTCGCGATCGTTCTGAGCATTTTCGGGCAACACAGTGTCGTCAGCGACCTCGTCTTCTATTTCATTCCTCAAGTCGGCGGCATGCACATCTACCAGCGGTTTCTCCTGCCTGGCCAGTTCCTTTTCGGTGTCATGATCGCGCTCATGTTGAAGGCGGTGATTGACGCCAGGCCTGTTATGGGACTACGGATTGCCTTCGCGCTGTTCGCGACTGCGGCCCTTGCCGTTGCGTTCTACGTACTCCATCATGCCGCACCGGCAAACTCTGTTGGGCTCAACAATTACCTGGTGTTCGAACTCATGCTGGCAGCGATGTGCATGGCTGCCCTGCTCATACCGGACAAGACGTTCGCGTTTGTCTCCGCGGTCGCGCTCTTCACACTGCCGTCTCTGGACTTAATGTACGACCGTTCGCAGGGCGGAAGTACGTTTGACGAGCAGGTAAAGCGACACGGCGTGATGCTTGACGAAGGCCTACGCCAAGGCGTGGTTGCCTACCTGAATCGCTTTCGTAGCCAGGGCAAGGAGTTGATCAAGTACGTGGATATCACCCCACGCTGGAGCCAGGACGGTGTAGAGACATTTCCAAAAGCGTTTCCTTATTTTGTCCTGAAGGAAGTGCCACTGTGCCCATATTCGGGCTGGAACTTTTATCTCTCTTCTACTGCCCAGTACATGGCAACGATGCCTTACGGCGGCGATGGGCGATTCCGTCCGGACCTGGAGCGATTGCGAGTGACTGGCGCGGATTTCGTCGTGGCAATGGAATCGGACTTGCCGTCACTGGTGCCGATTACGGGTGTACTCGCCCAATCGGATATCTACCGGCTTCCAAAGGGGGTCGTACTCGCACCACTGGCATCATCGGGACTCCATAGCCGACCATCTGAGGCTGCTCTGTACGATAACGGTTACCTTCGCGTTGTTCGTGGTGACGATGCCGAGCGTGACCCCGCAGCGGATAATCTGGCAGCCAGCGCGTCGGCTCGCCAAAGTAGTGAAGGCGGAGGTAAAGCGGTCCTTGCCGTTGACGGAAACACGAGCGGTGTGTTTGGGGAAGGGTCCGTGTCCCACACCACGAGCGAGCCCGGCGCGTGGCTCGAGATCGACCTGGGCACATCACAGCCGGTCGGTTCGGTGCGTCTGTGGAATCGCACTGAAGCTCCTCAACGTCTCAGCGAGTATTGGCTCACGATTACAGACACTCCCGCACAGCCGACGCAAAACGCCGAGGTGCTCAAGGAGGAAGGCGGGCCGGGGCTTTGGCAGAAGAAGATCACGTTGATGCCGCAGCCATCCCTGACGATAGACACCAGCAGCGCAGTTGGGCGGTATGTCCGAATTCAGTTAGCCAGGCAGACGCCTCACCCGGAAAACATATTGAGCCTGGCCGAAGTCGAGGCTTTTCGACCCGCCGCGAGCACCGCAGGCGTCAACTCGAGCAGGGATGACACAAGCGTCCCAATCATCGTCCACTCGTTCAGTTCCAACAATGCGAACGAACTATCACTCGATTTGGAATGTCAAGAAGCGACAACCGCCAAGTATCTGCTATGGCATAACCCTCGTCTTCGTTACGTACTCAACGGGAAGCCCGTCGTGCCGAGCGTGCATGGTGGCTTGACCACGGTCAGCCTTCCTCCGGGGCGCAATGCCCTTCACATCACCTACCACAACCCGACGCTCGCGTTTTTCTGGCTCGAATACGCCGCATACGGCCTGATAGCGGCATGGGCCGCGGTCACATTGCTGGTGGAGCGAATGAGGACGCGTCGAAATGAAGCTTACTGAGGAAGCCTGCACCCCATTCACCCATCCCCCTCTGTCTGAAACCCAAAAGGCTCACTATGGCAATCACCGACATACTTTCCTCTCCGCTGGTCTACGACGTCTTTCAGTATATCGCCCGAGGCACCCGGTACGCGCCCGTATTCGTTGAAAAGTATATCAAGGCCCGCCCCGGTGACCGCGTCCTCGACATTGGATGCGGAACGGGTGTCCTGCTCGACTACTTGCCCAAGGTGGAATACTACGGCTTCGACATGAGCAGCCACTACATCGCCGCGTGCCGGAAACGATACGGCAGCAAGGGCACGTTCGTGGAAAAAGAACTCACCCCAGACAGCGTCAGTGACTACGACTCTTGTGACGTCGTCGTGGCGACGGGCGTCGTGCATCATTTGGATGATGAGGCCGCAAGCAACCTTTTCGCCGTGGCGAACGCAGCCCTGAGGCCGGGCGGCCGACTCGTGACCTTAGACGGCTGCTACGCTCCGGGACAGTCAACGATTGCCAAAATACTTCTCGATAATGATCGCGGTAGATTCGTCCGCACGGAGGCGGCCTACCGTGAACTGGCGTCAAGCGTGTTTCCGAAAGTCACGGCCAACGTCCTACACGACATATTTCGGGTGCCCTACACCAACATCATAATGGAATGTACCAAGTGAATCACTTTTTGGCTGCCGATCAACCAGCATCGCCGAGTGGAGCTGTTCCTCAGTATTCCCACCAGACCAGCCGTATGAAGCAGCGTGTGACGCCTTGCAAATGCGCACGAACGCCACACGAACCTGCCGTTCGTACTCGTGGCTCACGGCAGTGCGGGAACACTGCGACCATTACCGCATGGCAGCCTCTATCTCGGAGTGTGCTGTCAGAGGCCGGCTCCATCGAGAGTTCAAAGCACACCCCGCCGCTCGTAAGTTCACGCATCCCCTACACGTGGCGGTGAGCGCAGCCTGCTTCCCCGCTACTCTCAAGAACACCTTTCCGCCTCACTTATCTCCGCCATGGAAACATATGACTCGGTCATCAGCGTATCGATTGTTATTCCCGTCTATAAGGGAGAGGCGACGCTCACGCCTCTGGTCTGCGAAGTAGAGCCGTTGACGGTGACATCGGAGACACCGCACGGCCAGCGATACAAGGTGGCAGAGGTGGTGTTGGTGTGCGACGGAGCGGCCGACGGCTCTCCGGGGGTCATGGAGGCGTTGCAGGAGCGATTTCCATTCGTCCGCCTTATCTGGCTCGCTCGCAACTTCGGGCAGCACGCTGCCACGCTTGCCGGAGCGGCCAGCACCACATCGGAGTGGGTCGTAACCATGGACGAAGACGGCGATCACAACCCTGCCGACATCGGACGGTTTCTCGATACGGCGATAGAGCAAGACTCGCAGCTCGTTTACGGCTCGCCGACAAACACTGCAACGCATGGCTGGGTGCGGAACGTCCTGAGTAGCTTTACAAAGCAGGTATGCGTAAAACTTCTTTTAGGAAATTCAACAGCCAGTCACTTCCATAGCTTTCGTCTGATTGAGGGGGAGATTGCACGCAGCTTGGCTGCATACTGCGGATATAAGGTTTATCTAGACGTTGCGCTGTCGTGGGTGGTCGCAAGAAGCGCCCATTGCGAGATAACGCTGCGAAATCCGCCGCAGCGATCCTCGGGCTATAACACATCACGATTATTGTCCCATTTCTGGCGGCTGGTCTTGACTTCAGGAACACGTCCGTTGCGAATTGTCAGCCTTCTCGGTTTGGGATCGATGCTGTTCGGCGCTGTCGTCACGACATACGTTCTATGGAAGTACTTCGCAGGCAACATACCGATCCCGGGTTACACATCGGTTGTCATCCTACTGTGCTTGTTTTCAGGTGCCGCATTGTTTTCCTTGGGGATCATTGCGGAATATCTTGGCGCCGCCCTCAGCGTCGCGATGGGCAGGCCACTGTACGTGATCGTGTCCAAGCCAAGGCGGCGGAACGCCGCCACGCGGAAGCTATGACTCCACATCAGCCATCTCTGTACTGGGTCGTGGGCGGCGGCGGGTTACTTGGCTCGCGGCTTAGAGCCGCCATTTCACGGGATGTTCCCGGCGGAAAATGCTGGGACCCGCCGGTCAGCAAATTCTCGTGGAATTCACCCACGCAACTCGAGGAGCAGTTGGCTGAATGCGCATCGCAGTTTGGCCAAGCGCTGCGGAGTAATTTCCAGGGATGCTCGTGGGGAATCCTGTGGACGGCTGGTGCAGGAGTGATCGGCACGACCGAAGAACTGTTGAACGCGGAAACCGGTGCATTGAAGGCATTGTTGGGTGTTGTCCATAGACACCTAAACGACGTATCGTTGGGTGCGGGACTGCTTTTCCTATCTAGTTCAGCCGGTGGCGTGTACGGCAATTGTCCGGATCAGACCATTACCGAGGACTCCGAGTGCAGGCCGATGTCGCCATACGGCGCGAACAAGCGGAGACAGGAGGAGTTACTCAGGAATTGGGCCCACGACCACCCTCGGGTGACCTGCCGAATCGGACGAATCTCGAACCTTTACGGCGCAGGCCAAAACCTGTTCAAGCCGCAGGGGCTCATCTCACACATCTCGAAGTGTGTCATTTGGCAACAGCCGATTCATGTGTACGTACCGCTTGACACGATTCGTGATTACCTGCACGTCGATGATTGCGCGGCACAGATAGCGAACTGCATCACCGCGTGGGCCGGTACAGGCCGCAAGTCGGCGGCTTGTTGGGAGGGTATGGTAAAGATCTTTGCCTCGGAGGAGCCGGCATCGGTAGCACAAATAATAGGCGAATTCGTGCGACTCCCTTCGCGGCGGCATCCACGTGTGATTTGCGCGCCCAATGCTTTGGGGTTGCAACAGCCGCGACGCTTGCTGTTCCGCTCGATCGCGGGGCCGAATGTGACAGGCTTGCGAAGAACGAGTTTACAGGTGGGGATCGATCAAGTTCACCGCTATCAGACGAGGCTTTACTGTGAGGGACGGCTTGCGCCCCCAGTCGCGAAGGCGTGAGCATGGGAAACTGCGTGATCGTGCGACACAGTCATGCACGCCTCCATGGGGCCGGAAGTGCCACACCATGAAGAGCGGCTTGTGCGAACGAGTGCATTACGGAACGAGTGAACCCCGGTCGGGCTAGGACGGATCGTCGCTACCAAGAATTCGTAGGGTAGTATCCGAGAAGAGCGTGTGAATCCAATGCAGCATGGGAGAATGGCAACGATGAAAATCTTTGTGACCGGCGCCCGAGGCTTTCTCGGCAGCCATGTGGTTGACAGTCTGCGCGCCCGCGGAGCCGAGGTGCACGCGCTCGGCCGGCAGGACGGCGACCTGCGCGAGCCAGACATCGCCGAATTCCGGCTGCAAGAGGCCGACACGATCATCCATCTCGCCGCCGACGTCGGCGGCGTGGGCTACCTGAAGGCGAGCACCGGCCGGGCATTTCACGACAACCTCCGGCTCGGGCTGAATGTGATCCGCGCCGCCTGCCACGGCAACTGCCGCCGGCTGATCCTCGCCGGCACGCCCTGCGCCTATTCCGGCGATGCGCCGCTGCCGCTTCGCGAGGAGTCGCTGCTGGCAGGCGTGCCTTCGGGCGATACCGGCAGCTACGGCTACGCCAAACTCGTGTCGTCGCTCGTCGCC
>Ga0194055_10002760_pt1 | contig 13825 bp, 15 predicted proteins | sample SepL449m_MetaG_FD_155482 | JGI IMG/M metagenome (GOLD analysis project Ga0194055, IMG submission 155482) | Anoxic zone freshwater microbial communities from boreal shield lake in IISD Experimental Lakes Area, Ontario, Canada - Sep2016-L442-9m | ecosystem: Environmental > Aquatic > Freshwater >... | reverse complement strand
GGGTCAAGCAGGCACCGGCCGCACCACGGGCGAAAGGCTCGGCGCTGCAGGGTAGAGTGGGTTCTTCTGCGGGTGTAGTTCAATGGCAGAACATCAGCTTCCCAAGCTGAACACGCGGGTTCGATTCCCGTCACCCGCTCCACGGGGTCTTGGTAAAAGAACCGCTGAATTCTGCGCAACGCAGATCGGTACTTCGGGGTCCAGCGAGGCCGCTCTTGACGCCTTCGTCGGCCACGACACCCGGCTGCAACGAGCAGCGGCTGCGGCTGGACTCCCTACGACGAGCCTTGGAGCTGCCGCGTAGCCCTGTTCCCTCGGCCTGCGTTGGCATGGCCTCCGCATCCTCAGCGCCGGGCCAGCAAAACACTCAGTTGAACTCTCTCCTCGGTCGTCTCATGCACAGTGGCGTCATGCGGAGCCGTCAGCGCCGCCCGACATCCTTGTTGTGAAGTCCCAGCTGATGATTGAACGAGGCCTTAGGCGAAGGCACACCTCATCGGACGCATTGGCCATGAGATTTCGCGCCAGTGGGCTCGACGTGCCGCCGAGGTACTTCGTCAGGAGTAGCTCGAGCACGGGACCTCCGGCATGGTCATCGACAATGACGTCGGCCCGACCCCGAACACCTTTGTAGGGAGGCTCGTCACCTGCGATCTCGAAGCCACACCTCGGCTCTTGGGCCAAGAAGGCCACCAGCGTCGAGGTGGGTCTGGTCGCAGCCAGTATCTCGTCGCCGTGGCGAAGAAACCACAGGGAGATCACCAGCGGCCATCCGGTTGGTCCGACCGCGGCGAGCCGCATGGGGATCACGGCGTCGTCGAGGAAGGCATCAACTTCGCTGGGTGCGAAGGGTCCGCGAAGATTGGCGACGTCCACTGCGCCACGTTAGGTCGCTCGCTCCGAAGAGGTCGAATGCGGCGCAGCCTGACTGCCCGCGTCGGCGCTGAATCAGCCCTGCAGGATATCGCCGAGGACTCGATCGTGGTCTCGAACAACCCTGACACCAAAGAAGCTCTCGGGCTCCCTCAGAGCGACGAAGCCCTCTCCGAGTGCGACGCCATGGAGATCCCATTGGAAGCACTCCGCACCGCGCCCTATCGATCCCCTGGCCTCAAGGCGACGACCGCCGTGGCCATCGATCTCGGCTCTCGTTCCCTGGCTCACGCCAGACGTCGCTTCGCGGCAACGCTCGATGGACACGCTCGTCTCGCCAGTCTCCATGCCGGCGAGAGGTCCAGCGGGATCAGAGTGCGCTGAGGACGGCCTCGACACCGCTTTCTTCGATCGATCCACCCTTGGTCTCAATATTGAGGAGCGTCACCACTCCTTCTTCGATCACCATGGCGAAGCGCTGCGAGCGCAGACCAAGGCCGAAACCAGTTCCGTCCATGACGAGGTCGAGGGCCTGGGTCAACGTTCCGTTCCCATCGGCCAGGAGGGTCACGGTGGTGCCGACCTCAAGAGCGTTTCCCCATGCTCCCATGACGAAGGCGTCATTGACCGAGACGCAATAGACAGCGTCAACACCCTTGGCCTTCAGCTCCTCGGCGCGCATCACGTAGCCCGGCAGGTGGTGGTCGGAGCACGTTGGGGTGAAGGCACCGGGGAGACCGAAGAGCACGACTCGTCCTGTGCCGAGGAGTTCCCCGGTCTGAACTGGCGTTGGTCCGGACTCAGTCATGGTCCTGACTTCGACGTCAGGAATACGATCACCGATTGCGATTGGCACGAGCAAAGCCTCCATAAGTTGGATTCAGACGAAACAAACTATAGGAACATCCTCGATGCATCGTTCCGCCTCTCAGGATCCCCGAACGCCACGCCGATGATGCCTCGGCACACGGTGGTTTGGGACTCGGCACCCGAGGGAGATGAACTGCAGTCTTGTCACCGACGGCAGCGATGCGACAAGATGGTGACGTGAAGCACGCGGTAGCAACCACCCCGCCGAAGGCCACCCGCCGTAAGCGAGTCCCGAAGGAGCAGGCTCAGGCTCGACTCATTGCGGCAACCATCGCCCTGCTTCGTCGAATGCCCTTCGATCAAGTGGGCAATCAGGTGATCTGCGCTGAGGCGGACCTCAATCCCTCCACAATCCTTCAGCACTTTGGGACGCTCGACGCACTCCTCGGGGCGGCGACCCAGGATCTCGTCACCCGACACGTCGCCGAGACGGTGGGTTCTGGCGCTTATCCGACATCGCTCAACAACGCCGATGTCGATCTTCGTAATCGTCTTGTGGCCTGGATGCTTCTCAAGGGGGCCGATCCAGCAGTCTTCCGGACAGACATCATGAAAAACGAGGACATGCTCGCCTTCCAGACGGAATCTCTCCAGACGGGCAAGCGCACTGCGATCGCCTGGACGACAATGGCCTCGATGCTCATTGAGGCGTATTCGATCTTCCAAGAAACTCATCATCTCAGCGGAGATGAGGCCGACGACGTCCTCGCCCTCGTCGTCACGTTGCGCTCTCGGCTGCCGGAGGTTGAGCAATCTCTTGGGTGGGCCGATACCCCCTAGGCACTGTTCCCGCTCGCATGCCGGTGGGGGTGACTGCGGGAATCACGCCGCTCAGGGTCGAGAGATGCGCCTGGCCTGCGTCGAGCGGTACACGAGAAGCACCACGAACCCGATGAGGGCGACCCAGGGGTGAATCAAGAGGCCGGCAGCAATGGCGACCAGATAGCCAAGGGCACCGAACGTGGCCCATGTCGTCACCGTGCGCCACCGCTGTCTGTCGCCATCGAACTTCCACAACATCGGGTGGCGGGAGACGACGAAAAAGAACGCCGTCCAACTCAGGCCCATCAGGAGCGCCAGGGTCCCATAGAGGACAATCGCAGAACGCTCGTCCGCCACGTTGCCTGTCTGGAAGGCCTCGGCAAGCACGCCGGTTGGATAGGACAGCACCACGGCGCCGAGAAGGATCCCCATATTGGCCCAGAGCAAGGCGAACGAAGTCGCCCGCAGGCGATTGAACGCTGCATGGTGGTTCATCCACATCACGGCCACGTAGACAAACGACATGAAGAAGGCCACGTAGGTCGGCCATTGCGAAATGATGGTGGTCGCCAAATTGCTGTCTCGATAGCCGTGCACCGAGAGATCGAGGACCAAAAGGGTGAGACCAATGGCCATCACGCCGTCGCTGAAGATCTCGGTACGCTGGACCTCCCACTCAATGGTGTTCCCCCGCTGGGAGGCGACGCCATCCCGGCCGCCCGTCGCTCTCGTCCCGGGATCGGGAGCTCGGTCATCGTGCTCGGTGCTCACGGTCCCCAAAATCCACCGTCGACGACTTGGCCGCCCTCGGGAACTCCCATCGATGCCCGCACCTCGTCCAGTGGCTTCTCGAGGAGGCTCATCCAATCCCAATGGGCGTCATAGAGGTCGGTGGTGGTCTGTGAACCGCGTCGCGCCGCGTCAGCCATGACCGCCGGGTCAAGGTGCGAGTGCCCTTCGGGGAACACGCCAAGTTGGATGCCCTGGTGCCACTGAAGCAGGACGACAGTGAGCCATCCAATTCCCGCGGTTGCGTTCCCCGCGTTAAACACCGCCGTATAGGCCTCGCCTTGAGCCGACGTCCCGTAGCCGGCGAGGACATGATGAATATCATGAGATGCCAAGAACTCCACGGGAAGCGGCACGCCAGGTGACCCAGGAATATCGAAACTGGCGTCGCCGTAGAAACGGCGCATCTCTGCACCGAGTGACCCCACGGGGGCCTCAGCGATAAGGCGGTGGTAGCGATCGATCGTTGCCGGACGAGTAAGTGATGCCAAGTCGTGGCGGTCCATGTGTCGCTGAATGATTGCTGCATCGACATCGATTCGCTCCGAAAGGAACCGCCGAAAAAGATCTGCCTTGGCCGATACTGCCCCTTCGCTGGCGACCTCAAGCGCTCGGTCAACCATCTCGTCGTTACAACCGAGCCCTCGAGCCATCGCCTTGGCCATCCCGATCGCATCGGGATCGAGCTCGTCGGCGAACAGCGCCACGAGGAGCCCTGCATGGATGGCCTCAAGTCGATCACCGAGATCGGGAGCCAGCGCACCGATCGTCTCGATGGCCTCGTCGGCGTCCCCCCATGGAGGCCTCTCACCAAGGAGATCCGAGAAGTCGATCGATTGCGCCAACCCGTGGCAACCCCCACATCCGAGGAGGCCAGCGAATGATTCGACGATCTCCGCATCGGGTCCCTCGAACGCTCTGGACTCGCCCACGGTCGACACCAGCCTCATCGCCGCCACATGAGCGCGGCGAACCTCAGGAGTTCCGAATGTCAAAAGAGCCAACGGGTTCTCCCTTCACGACCGACACGGCACCGCCACACCACGACACAGCTGGGTGCTCGAATCCGAGCCATTGACCGTGACACTTCAAATCTACTGCTGCGCTGAACCCGCCCTGCCCTCGTCAGTCTCGACGAGACGCTCCACCAAGAACTATCGAGTCACAGCCGAGGGCTGAGAGAACTCCATGACGCCATCAACCAGGGGATCCTTGAGGAACATCTGGCGATCATGGCGGTAGTCATGAGGATTGAGCCACGGGATTCGGTCACCCTGCTTGGGGAACAGGTGCATTGATCGAGTCATGTAGCCGGGGTTGAATTGGTCGATCCAAGGCCTCGGAACCATTGACTGATCCGAGTTCCTCAGCCGAGGAGTACAAATCTCGCTCCCGGTTGCCGCCATGTTGCCGAGAAGGCGACACACGAAACGGTCGATGAGATCAGACCGAAGGGTCCATGAGGCATTGATGTAGCCGAAGACTGAGACCAGATTCGGGACGTCGGAGTACATGAACCCCTTGTAGGTCCACGTCTGGGAGAAGTCCACCCGCTTGCCATCCACGGTGAACTGAACGCCGCCGAGGCTTAGGAGCTCAAGACCAGTTGCGGTGATGATGATGTCGGCATCAAGATGCTCGCCCGTGGTCAGCACCACGCCGGTCTCGTCGAATCGCTCGATTGTGGCGGTCACGACACTCGCCCGATCTTCACGCATGGCCGTGAAGAGATCTCCGTTCGTCACGAGGCAGAGTCGCTGATCCCATGGGTTATACGAGGGACTGAAGTGGCGATGGACGGCGGCCTCATCCCCAAGTTCCTCGGTGACCCGAGAGAGAAGGGCCTCTCTGACCTTCTCGGGGTGACTCTGGCTCCTCTTATAGAGGAATTGCTGGAACATCGTGTTCTTGAATCGGGTGATCCGATAGGCCAACGCGTCGGGGAGGACCTTGCGCAGTGCGTTGGCGATGGAATCACGATCAGGCCTCGAGGCGAGATAGGTCGGGCTTCGCTGCAGCATCGTCACATGGGCCGCGGTCTCCGCCATAGCGGGCACGAGGGTCACTGCCGTGGCGCCCGAGCCAATGACCACGACGTTCTTGCCGGCGTAGTCGAGGTCCTCGGGCCACGCCTGAGGATGGATGATCTGTCCGGTGAAGGCTTCACTTCCCTCAAAGTGAGGGGTGTGGCCCGCCTCGTAGCTGTAGTAGCCGGAGCACATGAAGAGAAACGACGTGACCACGACGATCTCGTCGTCGCCCCGAGTTGCCCGTACCCTCCAGCGAGCAGTCGTCGAATCCCACGTCGCCTCCGTCACACGGTGGTCGAAGCGGATCGACGAGCTCAGATCATGCTCGACGACCGCCTCACGCAGATACGCCATGATCGCCGCTCCGTCGGCAATCGCCTTCTCCGCCGTCCACGGCTTGAAGTCGTAGCCGAGGGTGTGCATGTCGCTGTCGCTCCGAACCCCGGGATAGCGGAAGAGGTCCCAGGTCCCGCCGAGATCCGAGCGTCCCTCAAGGATCATGAACGTCGACTCCGGACGTTCCATTCGCAGATGGCAGGCAGCTCCGATCCCGGAGAGACCAGCCCCCACGATCACGACATCGACCTCGACCACCGTCGGTGTGGAGTCTTCCATCTGCCCAACGCTAGCGATTCGGCGGTGACCGCTCACCACGGATGTCGGCCATGGTCATATTCCCGACGATTGAGTCTTGGTGGCACCAGCATGACGTGTCGTCGAAGGGTCGGGTAAGGAAAGTCCCACGTGAGCGGACCATCTGGCTCCCTGGAGCCACCGAGAACCGAAACCTGATGGATTGGGTCGCCTTTACGTTCCCCGAGCATCGGGTCCCTGAGTGTATTCTCAGCGGAACCGCTTGTGCGGTCTGCGACGATCAAAAGAGGGCCATGTGAAGATCATTGTTCTTGGCGGTGACGGCTTTTGCGGCTGGCCCACCGCACTCCACCTCTCCTCGGTGGGCCACGACGTCACCATCATCGACAATCTGAGCCGCCGAAACATCGACGTCGAACTTGAAGTCGACTCCCTCACCCCTATCCGACCCATGGGAGAGCGACTTGCCGTCTGGCAGGAACTCACCGGCCGAGAGATCGGGTTCATCAATCTCAACTTGGCGGAGGAGTACGACCGCCTCGTGGACGTCCTCATCGACCTTGAGCCCGACGCCGTCGTCCACTTCGCCGAGCAGCGAGCAGCGCCCTATTCGATGCGCAGCGCGAAGGCCAAGCGCTACACGGTCGACAACAACGTCAACGGTACCCACAATCTCTTGTGCGCCATTGTCGAGACAGGTCTCGACATCGCCGTCGTGCACCTCGGAACGATGGGCGTCTACGGCTACGGATGGTCGGGCTCGGCCCCCATCCCTGAGGGCTATCTCAGCGTCAAGGTCCCAACACCCGACGGTGATATCGATCGCGAGATCCTTCACCCGGCAAACCCCGGTTCGGTGTACCACATGACCAAGACGCTCGATCAGTTGCTCTTCGCCTTTTACGCCAAGAATGACGGGCTTCGGATCACCGATCTCCACCAGGGAATTGTCTGGGGCACCCAGACCCCTCAGACCATCCTCGACGAGCGTCTCATTAACCGCTTCGATTACGACGGCGACTACGGGACGGTACTGAACCGCTTCCTGATGCAGGCAGCGATCGGTCATCCGCTGACGGTCCATGGCACCGGCGGCCAGACCAGGGCGTTCATCCACATCCGCGACACGGTCCGCTGTGTGGAGATCGCCCTCGACAATCCCCCGGCACGCGGTGAGCAGCCCTCGGTCTTCAACCAGGTGACGGAGACCTATCGAGTCCGTGATCTCGCAGAGTTGATCGCCTCCCAGACCGACGTTGACGTTGCCTTCCTCCCCAACCCCCGCAAAGAAGCTGCAGAGAACGAGCTCATGGTGACGCGAGACCGGTTCCTCGCCCTTGGCCTCGATCCCACCACCCTCTCCGACGGCCTCCTCGAGGAGGTCAGGGAGATCTCCATGAAGTACGCCGATCGCGCCGATCGCACCAAGATCGTCGCTCGATCAGTCTGGAACGCCGGCATGGAGACATCACCCGATCTGTGATGGTGGGGCCTTCCCCGCGCTGATCAAAGGGTTCGGGCAGCATTGGTCCCTTCCCCGCTCTCGCGAACTGCGCTGAACTCAGCGACCCGCCCACGCTTGGGCCACCAGGCGCACCGAACGGGCGCGATGAGCAAAGTCATGGGCCCGAGTACTGATCATGATCTCGTCGGCCGATGTCCGCTCGAGGAGCGCCGTGAGCCCGTCGAGCACGACTGCTGGATCTCCGACGATGTGCGACAACGAGGCGCGCTCCATCTCTTGGCGATCTGCGTCGGTGACCTCCCAAGCCGCCGCCGTCTCTGGGGCCATGAGTGTCGAAGGTTGACCTCGCCGCAAGAGCAGCATCGAGAGCCGTGACGGCCCCGCCAGCCAGATCGCTTCCTCGGTGGTCGGTGCGCACAGCACTGCGGCGGCGACCATGGTTCGAGGCTCATCAAGGACTGCAGAGGCTCGGAAGTTGGACCGATACGCCAGGAGCGCTGCGTCGAGGGACTCAGGACTGAAGTGGAAGGCAAAGCTGAAAGGAAGCCCCAACATCCCTGCCAGCTGTGCGCTGTAGGTGCTCGAGCCAAGGAGCCAAATCTCAGGGAGCAGTCCGCGTCCCGGCATTGCGAGATGTTCTGACGCTCCAGTGAAGTAGCCAATGAGCTCCACCAGATCATCGGGGAACGTCCTGGCATCACCTCGGCCGAGAGCCCTGGCCGTTCGAAGGTCGGTCCCTGGCGCCCGACCGATCCCCAGATCGATTCGTCCCGTATGAAGCGCTTCGAGCGTCCCGAACTGCTCGGCGATGACCAACGGAGCGTGATTCGGGAGCATGATGCCTCCCGAGCCGACACGCAGTGTCGTCGTTGAGGCGGCAAGGTGGGCGACGAGGACGGCGGGTGACGAGCTTGCAACCCCGGGCATGCCGTGGTGTTCGGCGACCCACAGGCGGTGCATGCCGACATCCTCGGCCACACGGGCCATCTCGGTCGTCTCAGCGAGGGCTTGGCTGGCAGTGCCACCCTCAATCACGGTGGCGAGGTCGAGGAGTGAGAGCAATGCCATCATCGGCGACCCTAGTGCCGAGCAGTCGTTCGGGATCGAGGTCGCCCGAAAGCAAGTGACGAATGGCCCTGTCCGTCAAAGGAGTGGGCGGCGCACAATCAGAAGATGGAGGACGCAAGGCTCACACACAGCGAGAATCGGCGCGCCACGACGCTGCAGCGCTCTGGGGCGGCGGCTGAACCAACGATCCGGTTTCACGCAGTGACCAAGCAGTACAGGGGTGGCGGCGGCGTCGACGAGATCACTCTCGACGTCTATCCGGGTGAGGTATTCGGGTTCCTCGGCCCCAACGGAGCTGGGAAATCCACCACGATCCGCCTCGTGCTTGACCTGATCCGACCAGATCACGGCGAGATCACCGTCCTGGGCCTTGACGTCCGACGCCAGGGCATCGAGGTCCGTCGGCAAATCGGCTATCTCCCCGGAGAGCTCACTCTCTACGAAAAGCTCACTCCTCGAGCCCTCCTGACCCACTTGGCCCACCTTCGCACAGGCGTCGAGAGCTCGCATTTCGAGTCTCTCGCTAAGGAGTTCTCATTGGACCTCGATCGGCCCATCAAGGACCTCAGCAAGGGGAACCGCCAGAAGGTGGGGCTCATTCAGGCCCTCATGGGTGATCCAAAGGTCCTGATACTCGACGAGCCAACCTCAGGTCTCGACCCCCTCGTCCAGCAGTCTGTCCACGGCCAAATCCGACGAGCGTGCACCGAAGGGCGCACCGTGTTCCTGTCATCCCACGTGCTCTCAGAGGTGGGTCAGATCGCTGATCGGGTTGGCCTCATCAGAGAGGGACGGATCATCGCCATCGATGACGTGACCAACCTCCGTCGGCATTCGGCCCACCTGATCGAGGCGGAGACCGACGGCCAGATCAACCTCGATGACCTCCGAGAGCTCCCGGGCGTCAGCGAGGTGAACCTGGCCGGGCGAACACTGACCTTCAAGGCTGCGGGACCCCTCACCCCCGTCATGAGCATGCTCGCCTCAGTCGATCTCCTCGACCTTGTCGTCAGGGAACAAACACTCGAGGAACTCTTCCTCGCCTTCTATGCGCAGAACCATGCGCCCTCGTAGGCGACAGCGGATCGTTCTCCGCTCAACCTTCGAGCGGTCACTCTTCGAGGAGCGCCGGGCCTTGGTGGCATGGACGCTGGGACTCTTCACCTACGCCTTCGTCATGACCGCAATCTTCCCGACCATCCGGGACAACCCCGCCCTCAAAACGATCCACTCGGCCTATCCCGAGGTGCTGCGCTCCCTCTTTGCCATCGGGGACATGACCACTGGGGTCGGCTACCTCCGGGTGGAGGTTTTCTCGACGGTGAGTCCACTGTTGCTCATCATCTTCGGGGCACTCTGGGGTGGGGATCTCACCGCCGGTGAGGAAGACCGAGGCACGATCGACCTCCTCTTGGCGAACCCTCTCTCCCGCCAACGCGTGGTCCTCGAGAAGTGGGCCGCGCTGGTCACCGGGCTCGTGGTGGCAAGCCTGGGCCTGGGCCTCGGAGCACTTGTCGGCATCGTGGTCTTTGACCTCGGTGTCTCCGTCAGTACCTTGACCGCAGCGACAGTGGCGGTCTGCTTGATCGGAGTCCTTTTCGGATCTCTCGCGCTGGCCATCGGCGCCAGTACCGGCGCACGGGGTCTTGCTCGGGGAGTCACCACGGTCTTGGCTGTCGCGGCGTATCTCCTGAGCACCTTGCCTGATCTGGTCGACTGGTTGCGTCCGTTCCGACCTCTCTCACCTTGGTATCACGCACTTGGGACCGACCCGCTTGCGTCGGGGTTTCATCTCTGGCATCTGGGAGGCGTGGCCGTGGCAACAGTGGCTGTGCTCGGTGCGGCGATTGTGGGCTTCAACCGACGCGATCTCGGCACCTGACTTCGGCGCACTTCGGACAGAACCAATCGGCGCCGTACGAGTGAATCGCCCACGCCGAGCACCCACCATGTGAAGATCATCTCCAGACCGCTGGTGGCGTCAGGCCCGACGCCACCAACGAAAGGACACTTCATGGAACCCTCCCTGCAGCGAGACACCTGCCACTCGATCTGGTACCCCTCGATGGATCGGCACCATCAGACGGCGAGTTCGTCATGAGCCACATGGTGATCCGACATGCCACCGTGATCACGATGGACCCCGGTGACCGAGTACTCCTCGATACCGACGTTGTTGTTGAAGATGGCGTCATCGCCGAGATCGTCGAGGGAGGAGGGGCAGGAACCCATTCGATCCAACACCAAATCGATGCGGGGGGAGGCATCCTTATGCCCAGCCTCATCAATGCCCACTCCCACCTCGCAATGACCCTCATGAGAGGACTCGCGGATGATCGGGACCTCCAAGCATTCCTTGCCACCGTCTTCCCCGTCGAGGCCGCCATCATTGACTCCAGATCAGTGGCGCTCGGGACTCGCCTCGCCCTGGCCGAATCCCTGCGAGCGGGAACCACGACGGCACTCGACATGTACTGGTTCCACGAGGCAGCAGCAGCTGAAGCACGTGCCGCGGGGTTCCGCCTTGAGAACGGTCCCTGCCTGATTGGAACAGATGCTCCCGATCACCTCACGTTCGATCAACGATGCCAAGCAGCCACGGCCACCGGACCACATCGCTGGATCTTTGCCCATGGCACCTACACGATGACGATCGACGAGCTGCGAACAGTCCGCTCCCTGGTCGACGACCAGCAGGCTCGTTTCCACATCCATTGCTCAGAAAATGCCGCTGAGGTCGAGCAGGTCACGACTGCCACTGGCATGACGCCGGTGAGGCTCCTCGACGAGCTCGGACTCCTCCGCGAGGGAACGGTGCTGGCCCATGCCGTGGTCCTCGACAGCGAGGAGGTCAATCGTCTGGCAGCGACTCGAACGGCAGTGGCGCACTGCCCACTGTCGAATATGAAACTTGGCTCCGGAATCGCTCCGATCCCCGAAATGCTCGAAGCGGGGGTCGTCGTCGGCCTCGGAACCGATGGCCCAGCCTCGTCAAACGATCTTGACCTGTTCGCCGCCATGCGGATGGCGGCGCTGCTCCCGAAGGGGACACGCGGTGACGCTGCAATCCTCTCCGCCCACCAGATCCTGAAAATGGCCACCCTTGGTGGAGCCCAAGCCCTCGGCATGGACCATGAAATCGGATCAATCGAACTCGGCAAACAGGCTGATCTCGTCCTGCTTGATCCACAGTCACCATCGCTGGTGCCGAGCTATGACCCCGTCTCGACCGTCGTCTACGCAGCAAGCCGCGCTGACGTTACCGACGTGTGGATCAGTGGAAGACTCGTCGTGAGGGACCGTGTCGTCCTGACGATCGATGTGCCCGCGACCGTGGCTGACGTCGCCGCCTTCAGCGCCAGGGTCCCTCGCGAGGGTGCGTCACACTCAGCCCTGCCGTGATCACCTTCTCACGTCCCCAATGGGCCCAGGACGTCGAGGAGTGCTCGAGGTGGCGATTCGGGCCATTCCACAATCAGTGGCGGACTTGAAGCGGGAGCTCTCAGATCTCCGGGCTGCCATCTGAGAACGTCTTCCGTTCGACGAGCACTCCGCCGAAGTTTCAGCGCTGCAATGGCCCGTCCCAGCCGAGGAGGGGCGACGGCCGCCTCTCGGCGATTCAGGTGCATCGGTTCATCAGGCGGAGCCAGCGCAGCGATGCCGAAGAACCCCTGAATCGCCAACACAACCGTGGCTGGATCGGCGACGAAGTCCTGAAAGCGAACGATGAGCACGTGACCAACGAGGCGCTGGAGACGATCGAGTTGAATCTCGTAGCGACCGCGGTCGACGTAGGAGGAGACCCGGCGGGGAGAGTCCACCACGAGCGGGTCGCGATCTCCCGAGAGTCGGCTTTTCTCTGCGAGTAAGCCTCGGGCGAACGAAAGATCTTCGAGGCCCCGCCGGACCGAGTGTCCGTGCTGGGAGAACGCACGTTCCACGGGGTCCCGGAGGACCACGATCACTCGGATGTCAGGATTGTGCTCGACCAGAGCTTCAAGCGCTCCGGGTAGGTAGAGGTAGCTCGGTGTGGCATCGAGGACGATACGCTCGCCAGCGAAATTCGGGAACGCTTGAGCGAGACGCTGTCGCGTCAGGCCATCAGCCTGGATATCCGCGTCATCGAAAAGGTGCGCTTCCTTCCCCTGGGCCAAGACCACATCAGGGTGGGCGCCGAGAATGGCAGCAAGCGAACTCGTACCGGCCTTCTGAGCGCCGACAATGGCGGCGGTGATCTTGTCCGGACCTTTTGGCTCGCGTCCCACAGCAGGATCGTACTTCGACGCCGAAACGTCCCGGCGACGGCCCACGTTCTGTACGTTCGGGGCCGGGGCCGTCCGTTCCGGCAGTCCTGGCCCGGCGGAACTTCGGATCAACGGCCCATGGCGTTCATCGCCGCCAGAGCAACGACCGGCTATTTCGATCGCAGAACCTCGAGGGCCTTGTCAGCGTGCGAGTTCATCGAGGTTTCGGAGTTGATCACCGCGAGGACTCGGGCGTCGGTCCCGATCACGAACGTCGAGCGCTTTGTCCGCAAGATATCGAATCGCCTCTTCACCCCGAACTGACGGGCGACGGCACCTTCGGTGTCAGCGAGGAGCGGATAATCGAAGTTGTGCTTCGCCGAGAACTCGGCCTGCTTGTCGACCGTGTCCATCGAAATCCCCACACGCTGGGCTCCAGCTATGGCGAACTCCGCCCCGAGGTCTCGGAAATGACACGATTCTTTTGTGCAACCGGTGGTCATCGCTGCCGGGTAAAAGAAAAGGACGACAGGGCCAGCCTCAAGAAGCGTCACGAGGGATCGCTCTACCCCCTCTTGGTCCAGAAGAGAAAAGTCGTGGACAAGATCACCGGTGTGCATGGGCCTATCGTACCGACACTCCATGACAACCGCTCAGGCGTCGAACCGGAACCCAATACCCCGGATTGTCCGGAGATGGCGAGGATCAGCGGAATCATGCTCAACCTTGCTCCGGATGCGTTTGATGTGAGTATCGAGCGTGCGGGTGTCGAGGAGCTCCTGATCCCACCAGAGGGCGTCGATGCATTCGTCTCTCGTGACGACGATCCCAGCGCGACTCACCAAGAGCCAGAGAAGGTCGAACTCCTTTCTCGAAAGGTCGAGCACCTCGCCTCGGATGTGGGTTTCTCGTCGCGACGAGTCCATCCTGACCGGGCCGACGGCAATGACGTCGCCTTCAGCGTCTGACGTTCCAGTCCGACGCAATACCGTTCGAATGCGGGCCACCAATTCACGCAACCGATAGGGCTTCGCCACGTAGTCGGTCGCCCCGAACTCCAGTCCGAGGACGATGTCGATCTCATCAGATCGAGCGGACACCATGATGATCGGCACGTCGGCGAGGGTTCG
>Ga0194055_10002759_pt1 | contig 13830 bp, 12 predicted proteins | sample SepL449m_MetaG_FD_155482 | JGI IMG/M metagenome (GOLD analysis project Ga0194055, IMG submission 155482) | Anoxic zone freshwater microbial communities from boreal shield lake in IISD Experimental Lakes Area, Ontario, Canada - Sep2016-L442-9m | ecosystem: Environmental > Aquatic > Freshwater >... | reverse complement strand
GGGGAGGCACATCCGCCCGTGGCGAGCGTCACACCAACCAGGACCGTCGCCAACATCGTCCATCGCGACGTCACCGTCATCTCAAACGCCTCCCAGCGGGGAATTGGAATCCCACTGCCACCGTAAATGTCCGGACCCCATTGATCGGTCCACCACTTATGAGCCTAACACCTTGTTTTCCTGATGCCATTTTGCTGTGTGAATCGGCCTGACTATTCCGGAGGCTCTCCCGCTTGGGAGAGAGGATGGAATCATGGACAACAAGCGATCAGGACAGGCGAGGTATCCGTCTGAGCTGAAGGACCGTGCCGTTCGCATGGTGCAGGACCTTCGGCGGGAGGATCCGAACGACAAGGGCATCATCACGAGAGTGGCGCGCCAGCTCGGCGTGGGCAGCGAATCGCTGCGCAACTGGGTCAAGCAGTCCGACATCGACGACGGCATGCGACCGGGGTTGACCAGCGACGAGCAGGCCGAGCTCAAGCGACTCCGCAAGGAGAACTTCGAGCTGCGTCGGGCCAACGACATCTTGCAGTCCGCAGCAACTTTCTTCGGGGCGGAGCTCGACCGCCGAGGAAAGAAGTAGTCGCCTTCATCGACGCCCATCGGGATCACATGACCGATGGGCGTCGATGGGGGGTCGAGCCGATCTGCGAAGCACTCACGATCGCCCCCTCCACCTACTACGCCACCAAGTCCCGCACGCCATCAGCCCGAGCGACGCGAGACGCCGAGATGGGCCCAACGTTGGAAGCTCTTTGGAAGCGCAACTACTCGGTCTATGGACGGCGCAAGCTGGCCAAGGCCGCCAAGCGTCGAGGCCTCGACATGGGCCGCGACCAGGTCGAGCGACTGATGAAGCGCCAAGGGATCCAAGGGGCCACCCGGGCCAAGAAGCGCTTCACCACCCACGCTGACGCCGCACACCTGCGAGCACCGGACCTCGTCAAGCGAGAGTTCTTGGCCACCGCCCCCAACCAGCTCTGGGTCGCCGACTTCACCTACTGCTCAACGTGGTCAGGCGTCGTCTACGTGGCCTTCATCATCGACGTCTATTCCCGCCGCCTCGTCGGCTGGAAGGCCAGTCGAACGATGACCGCCTCGCTCGTCGTCGACGCGCTCAACATGGCGGCATGGACGAGGAAGACCGGATTGGACGGACTCATCTGCCACACCGATGCGGGAAGTCAATACACCTCGGTCAGCTACACCGACCGAATCGACGAGCTCGGCGTGTCAGCCTCGATCGGCACGGTCGGGGATTCTTACGATTGTGAGTTAAATAGGGCTGCTGCGTGACTCGGATCTGACCCTTGTTACGACTGGCCAACGTGCCTTTGCGTTGATCTGTCGGTCCGGGTCATGCAGCGATCAATGCAGACGCCAGCGAGTCGAGCGGGAGTGACCCAATAGGGGCCTTTCGTTCTCACGACTCTTCACAGTCCTGTCCGCCCACTCGACCCGCTGACACCAACCCGTTCAAGGAGAACAGCCATGTCGAGCATTTCACCACCTGAGCCACTGAGCAAGATCATCATCGGCGTCGATACCCACAAACACGTTCATGTCGCGGTTGTTCTCAACAATGACGGCCAGCGACTGGGTGACCTCAGAGTCCCTGTCGACTCGCTCGGCTACCAGGAACTCGATTCCTGGGCCCAGTCCTTTGGGCGCATCATCGCCTACGGCATTGAAGGCACCGGCAGCTACGGAGCCAACCTCACGAGTTACCTCCGGCGCCAGGGGCGAAAGGTCGTTGAAGTGAATCGTGGCGACCGCAGAGCTCGTCGAGCTAACGGCAAGAGTGACACGCTCGATGCTGAACTCGCCGCACGCAGCGTCATCGCCGGCACCTCAACGGCCGTTCCCAAAAGCGCTGACGGCACGGTCGAGATGATCCGAAAGATCAAGGTGGCCCGCGATATTGCTTGCAAAAACCGCACCAGTGCAATTATTTCCTTGAAGACGGTGATTGTGAACACGCCACAGGAACTGAAAGAGCAACTCGATTCCCTCGGCGACAAGGCACTCATCGAGAAATGCTCAGGCTTTCGACCGGGAACCGTCGATGATCCAATATCTGCGGCCAAGCACACGCTGCGAGCCCTCGCCCGACGCTGCGAGTTCTTGAACGCTCAAGGTGAAGGATCACGACGCGGTTATCGCCAAACTCACCACCTCGCTGTCGCCGACGTTGTGTGATGGCTTCGGCATTGGGCCGGACACGGCCGCGGAGATACTCATCGTCTTTGGCGACAACCCTGACCGCGTTCACTCCGAGGCGGCGTTCGCCAAACTGTGCGGTGTCGCACCCATACCGGCGTCTTCTGGCATGACCACTCGTCATCGCCTTGCGTGGAACGGACATCGCCAAGCCAACGCTGCTCTCTACCGCACCGCTATTGTTCGGATGCAACACCATCAACCGACAAAGGACTACGTCGCCAAGCGGACAGCGGAAGGACTCTCCAAGCGAGACATCATCCGCTGCCTCAAGCGCTTCATCGCTCGAGAAGTCTACGGTCGAGTGATGACAGATTTTCGTGCCAGAACTGCTCTTTCAGCGGCCGCATGATCAATTCTTGACATATAGGGGCATCAACGCCATGGCCGAATCGGTCATGGGGATCTTCAAGACCGAGCTGCATCGCAACCCAGCGGTCCTCGCCGACAACGGCGGTCACTGGAAGGGCCTCGATGATCTCGAGATTGCCACCTGCGCCTGGGTCTCGTGGTTCAACGAGGAGCGTCTCCACTCCGAGCTCGGTGACCGGACGCCACTTGAGGTCGAGGCTGAGTACTCTGACTCAGATCACGCCAAGGTGGCCTGAGGGATCCAAGCGAAAAAGTCTCCGGGAAACTCAGGCCGATTCACCGGGCTCATTCTCGGCCCATCATCGCACTTCCACGCTGGGCCCATCGACCCTGAAGTAGCCGCCAAGATCCCTGCTGCGCCACCGCATGGACCGCGGAGATCGATACAGCGAAGGTGATGGCGAACCGAGATCAGGATTTCATCCTGAGATGGTGTGCCGTTGACGCTGCACCACAGTCATCACATCACTGCAGAGCCCGATCTCGTTGGGTGGGGATGGGCAACTGTTGCAACTAAATGCGACAATGTTGCAGCCGCTTTGAGCGCTCAGCGTGGCGGAAAGCCATTGAACAGACGAGGGGTATCGAGTGACAGACCAAAGCGTCGTGTGGATCTATCAGCTCTCATCTGCTGGTTGGTCCCAAGAGGAGTTTCGCCTTGACGTCAGGGAGCGAGAGTTGGTCTCTTGGCCCGTCGGCTCAAGTCATTCGAGCGAGCTGCCTCGACCAGGCGAAAGGATCATCCTGTGGTGGGCAAAGTCGGGCGCCGCAGAGTACGGCGTGATCGGCTGGGGGACGATCCACGGGGAGTCGTTCGGGCATGGAGTTCGGTGGCTGCCCCACCCACCGACCGATCGCTGGTCGATGTCGCCACTCCGATCTCCTGAGATCGAGGCTGCCGTGGACAAGATCCGAGGGACGTTCAAGCAGCTCACGCTTTTCCGAGCCGAGGGACCTGACGCGATCGCCCTGATCGAAGCGATCAAGGCTGGCGATCGATAGGAATGGATCACCATGATCTGCGCCTGGATGCTTGAGATGGCCTTCCAAGCGGCAGCACTGCCTCTGGCCGTCGCCCCCGTCCCGTACGTCGATTCCAATGGGTGATTCCATCGTCGTCTCTGAGCAGGGAGAGTCCTGGTTTGTCGTCTTCGGAGACCGGACAGAAGAGTTCGAGAGCCGCCAAGAAGCCAGACAACGAGCTTTTGCCTTGGGCCGAGAGCATCCCGGAACTCCTATCAAGAACGGATTGCCCGGCCTATCGGTCTCGTCTCCAGCAAAGCCCCAAGAGACTCGCAGGCCATCCGAAGCCAGACCCACAAGAGTGCCTCTCGCCACTCTTCCACTAGGAGCCTTCACCGGACTTCAAGAGTTAGGGCGTTCGGTGGCTGTCCACCCGGGAGATCCGATCCCGACGCGTTGGGAAGGTGCCAGCAAAGTCCACATTACGACCGCTGCGCTTCGTTCGACCGAAACACTCATGAAGATCCGAACGGCCTACCTCAAGAGGACGCCAGTGGTCTACGAGATCGATCGCAATCTCAAGGCAATCGATGTCGCCTCGGAGCCGGGAGAGCCTTGGAAGCTTGATGTCACCTTCGAGTTCGTTACCGAGACGGCTTGGGAACTCCTCTGGCGCAACACAGTGGATCTCAGGGACGGCACGCCGCGATGGCCACTGGCCGATCGAGCAGTCGAACTCGGAGCCGCCCTGATCGGCACGGGAGAAGGCGACGTCAGGCTCCCTGACGGGCGACTCGCCTGGTGCGACGGAGGTCCCCTAAACCTCAACTTGGGCAAGGACTTCGATGGCTCTGTCATCGTCGCCACTGAGTCAATCGAGCAAGAATCCCTGGATCCCATTGACATCCAAGGCTGCGAGGCCGAGTTGGCTGCCGACCAGCTTGGGGCTGTCACGGAGCCAGGGATGCGAGCCCGCATCATTGCACCTGCAGGCTCCGGCAAGACGAGAGTCCTTACCGAGAGAGCTCGTCTCCTCATCCGCTCTGGGGTGCCGCCGGAGTCTCTCCTACTCGTCGCGTTCAACAACCGAGCACGAGAGGAGATGCAGAATCGAACTACTGACCTCCCAGATCTTCAAGTGCTCACTCTCAATGCGCTCGGCCTGGCGATCGTCAACGGAACTCGCGGCTTCGCGAATACCGGCGCTTCTCGCAGCACCCTTAAAGACAATGAGGTGAGCCGACTCATCAAGGAGATGGCTGACATCCCTCGAACCCGGAACGCTGATCCTGTCTCGTCCTGGGTCGAAGCTCTCTCAACCGTTCGTCTCGGACTCCAGGATCCTCAGAAGGTTGAAGCTTCATACGGTGGTGAGATCGACGGGTTCGCGTCGTTCTTCCCCCGTTATCGCGCCAAGCTCGAGTCGCTCCAGTTACTCGACTTCGATGAGATGATCTATGGGGCGATCGAGCTCATGCTTAGTGATCCTCGCCTGCGAGCCCAGAACCAGAAGCGTGCTCGCGTCGTGCTCGCAGACGAGTTCCAAGATCTCAACCCCGCTCATATCCTGCTCTTGAGGCTGCTCTCAGAGCCTGGCCTCGGAGTGTTCGGCGTCGGCGATGATGACCAGACGATCTACGGGTATTCCGGAGCATCGCCTGAGTGGCTCGTGCGTTTCAATGACTTCGTCCCCGGGTCTCAACACCATGCCCTCCAAGTCAACTATCGGTGTCCTGCTCCCGTCGTTCGTGCCGCAGCGAACCTCTTAACAAGAAACAGGGTGAGGGTCACCAAGAAGATCGTGCCCGGGGCAAGGAACTTGACGGAACCGGACAGGCTCAGAGTCATCAGTGCCCAATCCGCCACCAAGCCGACCATTGCTGCTGTGAAGGAGTGCTTGGACATCGGTTCGGCGCCCGAAGACGTCGTGGTCCTTTCGCGGGTGAACGCTCTTCTGCAGCCCGTCGCAGTCGGCCTCAGGGCGCTCGGAATCCCCGTCAACTCAGAGAAGGGTCCTCGCTTCCTGGAGGGCAGCGGCGTCAAGGCCGCTCTCGCATGGTTCTCGCTCGGCACGACGAAGGAGTCGCTTCGGAGCTCCGACATTGACGTCGCCCTTCAGCGGCCATCTCGAGGCATGAATCTGAAGACACGCGAGTGGGTTGCCAAGCAGAGGACGGTCACCGAACTGGCTGACATGACCCAAAAGCTGGATGACCCGAGGACTGCAAGAAGTGTTAAGGCTTTCGCTCATGACCTCAGTGCGCTCCGCTCCCTATCGACCAGCGCCACATCGCAAGAGATCATCAGGTACATCCGATCCGAGATCGCTCTCGACGCATCCATGGCCGCTCTCGACAAGTCCCGAGAAGGAAAGAACAAGAGTGGGCATCTCGATGACCTCCGTGCACTTGAGGATCTCGCTTCGCTGCATCCGCAATCAGAGTCATTCGTCTCGTGGCTCAGAGTTGCCATCAACGCTCCCAGCGTTGCGACTGGAGTCACACTCTCCTCAATCCACAGGGTGAAGGGTCTCGAATGGCCGCACGTCTTCCTTCACGACGCATCCGCAGGAGTCATGCCCCATCGCCTCAGCAATGATCGAGAAGAGGAGCGCCGGGTCTTTCATGTCGCCATCACGCGGGCACAGGAGACACTGACCATCACCTTTGAAGACGGTGCTCCATCGCCCTTCATTGGCGAGCTGAACGCACCGGGGTCTCCCGAGGTCCAGGCTGCCAGTCCGCCCAGAAGGACCGAGGCGCCTCCCCGGCAGGGAAGGGAGGTGCGCAGGCCGAACCCGCAACCAGTGAAGCGCACGCCGGGCAGCAATCGTTTCGTATTGAAGGTCGGCGACAGTTTCTCAAAGGGTGGCGCCGACTACGTGGTCACTGAGGTAACCAGCCGTGGAGTGAACGCCAAGATAGGAAAGGTGAGCACTGAGATTCGGTTCGGTGAATCACTCACGGTGAGTGGCAAGACAGGAAAGCTGGCAAAGGGGGTTGACTGAACCTCCTCAACCAAAGGAACTTGAGGTGCTCGCCCGATCCCCGAGGCTCCAGGAAACCCGGGGCGATTCAGCGAGTTTGGCTGAGAACCTCCAGCATCTGAGCCCTTGAGGTTTAGAGAGTCCAGGAAGAACTAGACGGCCCAGGCCAGATGGCTTCCACTTGACGAGCAAGCCACTTCCCCCTTTCCGCAATCAGTTCCTCGTTCCAAGTCGAGTTCTCGAGGAGCAACCGGTTCAAGACGAGCCCCGAGTGTTCTTGGATGGCATTTCTCTTCGCTTCCCAAGGGTTGTTGCTGAGGGAGGCGTTCAGTGGACCCGATGCAAGCGTCAGGTTTCCAATCCGGTTGACTGCCCGGTCGCGAAGTTGTTCAGCAGCAATGGGGTCCTCGTCGCCTTCAACAACAGGCCAGGTTTCTCTCCAAGTTTGAGGAATGACATGTTCGACTTGCAGGGCGCTGTAGTCGAAGTCGCCATTCTCTGCCATGTTGGAAGTGGTTCGAATGTGTGCATCAATGGTGCCGAGAACGAGGCGCAGACGAGCTTGGCTGATGCCCCCTGACCCGTAGTAGCGACTCGTCTCGAATGACTGTTCAAGGTCATCCAGAGACGGCCATTCATAACTGTGGGGTCCACTTCTCAGCGCCGCAATCGCGGCCTCTGACGGGCGTGTCGCATCCTTCTTGACGGCTTTCAGCACGTCCACAAAGACGTTCCCGTAAGCGCGAGTCTGAGCCTTGTTGAGCATTCGCCGGACCACATAGGCCTCGATGGCGAGGATTGCCTTCTCTCGTTTGTCCTGATTGGCATCACCTGGAAGAAGGACGAGAAGGTTCAGCAACAGCGGCGTGGCGACCGTGATGTTGAGAGCTTCGATGTTCTGGTACGCCTTCAACTCCCTCACCGAAGTTCCGCCGACTCGGCCGTTCAAGGCTTCGTAAGCCGTTGCGTGCTTCGATAAGGAGGCGAGTGCTTCGCTAGCGCCGGTCTCGGTCTCCTCCAACCACTGGCGAAACTCCCCATAGAGGCGACTCACCGAGACCGTCCTACCAAGCTCTGCAATCAGCCAGTCGCCGAGTAGCCAATCGAGACGAGCGCGTTGAGCATGACCGAGACCTCTCTGTTCCAGCCACCACTCGTCATCGTCGAAGCGCTTCCAATGATCCTCGTAAAGTGCGTTCGTATCTAGATGTTGCGCCTCCGCCCTCATGAATAGGAGGTTCTTCACGAGGTCCGCAGCAGTGAGCGGGGTGCCCCTTGCGTTGAGCGACTCGAAGATGATTTGAGCATCGTCCTCGTCTTCAAGGTCGATTACGACAAGCTTGATCAGACCCAGCAAGGAAGCGACGAGCAGGGATGCTCGAGAATCAACTGGGTTGCCGTCGAGGTACGGATCACCCTGGATTGCATCGTCAACTAGGAACGCCTTGGCGGCTCCCGAGAAGTAGGTTCTCGCCGCAGCGAACTTCGACTCGTCGGCAGCCGGCACGTCGATTTCCATCGCCAGGTCAAACGATGCGCGCTCTGCGTCCCTGGGGACAACTTTCAGCATCTCGCTGGCATCGACCACATCGGCATCGTTGTAGATGGCCTTTCGAATCCGAGCTCGCCCCTGAGAAGTTGTACCCAGCTCTTCGAGTGCGTCCAAGACTCCACGCAGCAGCAACTGGATGGTCGTGAGTCGCTGTTGGCCGTCGACGACCATGCGTGTCTCGAGATCTCCAGTCGGTACGTCCTGGTGGTCTATAACGACCGCCCCGAGGAAGTGGGGGGAGACATGGCGGTCCGCCGAGGCAATATCGAGACCCTGGTCGAAGCCCACTGTTCGCTTTTGTCCTAACCGTTCCGCCGTGCACTCAACGTCGTCCCACAGAGGTTCCCATTGGGTCTCCTGATCCCAGATGTAAGGCCGCTGATAGGCGGGAACCCGGAACTGCCGATCGCCGAGCATGACGTCCTGCAGCGTCCGAGTTTTGGCATCCATTCGACCTCCAACCAGTGAGCGTGCCTTCTGAGATTACTTGGGAAGGGCCAGGGCGAACTGACCAAAGTCCCGAAATCCGGAGAGGGCTAGCTTGGAGTTGACCCCCTCTCCCGCTCACATGTTTCTAAGCGACGGCATCTGATTCGAAGTCGGCTGGTGATCGCTAGACACGGATCGCGGCGGGTTGCGCTTCGACAATGCGAGCTTCGTGGCGTACCGGTACGGTGATCCAATGACACATTGCAACGGCTGGGTGCGCTCGCTCAAAGGTCTCAACGTGGTGTTCAGTGGCTTTGTCCGCGTTGATGGAGAGCGAACCACTCATCGGGACTGCGGACAGCAGGTTGAGTCCCGCGGAGGCTCATGGGCAGATGACTTCTCCGGAGAGACCGATCTCGTCGTCATGGGTTGGCAGGAGGATCTCGACTACCGACACACCGGAGCGAGCAGAAAAGTGGAGCTGGCTAGGCAGTCGAACATTGCGGCAGGCCACCGGGGCCACGTGCACATCATCGATACGTCAGGATTCGAGGACTTGCTCAGGCGCAAGCCAGGCGAATGCATCAACCAAAGCCTCGCTGGATCTTCGGGTGATCGAGTCACCGCCATGACGGCTGACGGGAGACGGGAGCGAATCGAAGGGCATCTGCAGCTCGTCATGGACCCGTCAGGCAACTTCGTTATTCCGATGGTCGCAACACGAGGCAAGAGCATCGAAGTATTCCCTCGATCAGTTCGTGTCGTGAGCGAGATCCAGCAACAAGTTGAACTCGAAGACGCCGAGGTGGTCGTAAGCCTTCAAGAAGCAGCCACCAGAGACCTCATCCGAACTGCATGGCAACGTTGGCGAGACCGATACGACGTCACGTGGGATGAGATGTATGACCGACTAGATGCAGTGGTCGATCCCCTCCTTGAGGCCGGGTGGACTCAGACTGAAAGATCTCTCGAACTCGGCCTCTGGGACGAGGACGACTTCGTCTGTGCCGAGTTGGTCCGCGGTGACACTTCGATCGATATCGAGGTCCGGGAGTCAGGCTGGACCACGGGCCTCGAGGGTGTACCCAACGATGGTGACGACCCCGATCTGGCCGAGGACGCCCTCGTGAACCGAATCGATCTTGGATGGTTCGGCGACATCAAGGGTGTCATCAAGCAATACCGCAAAGAGGGCTGGCTGCCCTAAAGGACAACCTCTGGAGCTGACTCGGAGGCGAGCCCCCCCACCATTCCGCCGCACACGGTAGAAAGTGTGAATGCCTGCGACGTGCATACCGGAAATGGGTGAGAAGTCATTTCGCCACCCCAAAGGAGAGTGGGACGTCTACGAGGCGCTCCGAAAGGGACTTGGGGCTGATTGGATCCTCATGGCCGAGATTGAGGGTCGACTCCAGCTCACACAGAACGTTCAAGAAATGGACATCCTTCTGATCCACCAGGAGCACGGGATGATCTTGATCGAGGTCAAGAGCTATCCGATGAAGGTTCGAGGGGGCAAGTTCACCCGGTCCTGGGGTGATCCGAAGAAGTTCAACCCGCTCAAGCAGTTGAAGGACCAGCACGATCTCATCAAGGAAAGACTCGATTCAGCGATCCCAGGCGTCTTCCATAAGATCCGTGAGGTCCTCGCCACGCCCGAGATCATCGAACGTGCTGGCGAGCTACCGGACGACTGGGTTGACGCGCAGTTGCTCGACTCCAACTACCTCTCCGACATCCCGTCGTGGATTTCGGAGATCTGCAAGGTTGGATCAAGGATGAGACTTGAGGGTGCAAAGTTCAGTACCGCCGTCCAGATGCTTGCCCCAGACGCTGACTTCACCTACTCCCCTGAAGGGATCCGCCGCATCGCCAGAGCGAACCTCCAGCGCGAGCTCGAGGCTGAAACGAAGGTGCTTCAGAGCCTGGACCTGAACCACCGGGTCTTGGTCACCGGTGGTGCTGGAAGCGGCAAGACGGTGCTTGCTGAGGCCTGGGCTCGCCGAGCCCTCCAGCGAACGTCACCCTCCGGACACAAGGAGCGCGTCCTCTTCACTTGCTACAACGATCCTCTTGCTCAAGTGATCCAAGCGCAGCTGGGAGACCAAGGTGAGGGACTGATCGTCGAATCTTTTCTGCGCTATATCGAACGAAGGTTTGATCGACCGGCGAACATCAACCGAACGAAAAACATGCAGGACTACTGGGACAACCTGGTCGAGGACGCCTACGACCACCAGGAGAAGTTCACCGAGAAGTTCGACACGATCATCATCGATGAAGCGCAAGACTTCGAGAGCACGTGGTATCCGATGCTTGAAGCTCTGCTTGACCCTCAAGGCTCAAATCGGATCCTGATGGTGGCTGATCCGAACCAGAACGTTCGAGGTGCGCGCGTTGGAAAGCTCCCAAACGATCCAAAGAAGGACGGGTGGGCTCTGGCAGAGCTCGCAAGCAATCATCGAAACTCAGCCCCCATCGCACGGTTCATGCGCCAGCACTTCGATGGAGCGTCTCCGTCCGAGAAGCGCGAGCCGCTTGAGACCACCGTCCCAATCCGGAAGGTTCGGCACTCAGAAGACGATGCACTTATCGATGAGGTCCGCCAAGCACTCGAGGAGCCAGACGGCGGCCAAGAGACCTGGGTGCTCACCACCAACCGTTCAAGCAGAGAGCTCCTACGCAGCGCGCTCGGACTCGTCCAATGGGAGCAAGGCGGAGGCGGGACAGTCTGTGAAACCGTGCGACGAGTCAAGGGATTGGAGGCGTCGCGGGTGATCGTTGTTGCCTATGGAGATCCCGATGATGAGAACGACGACCTTCTCAAGCTCGTCTACGCGGGTGTGAGCCGCGCAATCGATGACCTCGTCGTCGTTGCTGATCCGACCTATCGCAAGGCGCTCAGGATCTGACGTTCACTTCCGCCTGAGGTGTCGACCATAGGGTGTCGCCCCTACTTGAGATGCGAAATCTTCGTTCCCCTTGGAAGGGTCGCTACCGGAATAACGCTGGCAACACCAAGAGCATGCAATCTCTCTGGCTGCTGGTTCAGTCGCACAAGCCAGTTCGACGATGAAGGCGACGTTGCGAGATACCGCTCGGCCCCGGCTGTGCAAAAGGCACAGATGCAATGAGCGAACGTCTGGATGTCCACCTTCATCTTGCCGTTTTGATTGCCCGAGGCACCAGCCACGTCACTCACCTCGAAGGCGCAGTACCTCGAGTTCTCGTCGCAGGTCACGAGGTCATGGTCGCCGCTGCTCGTGGTCGGATGACACACCACGACTTCGGTGAGCCCTTGTGAGACCGACCACTCAAGGGCATCAAGGAGGCGTTCGATTGTTGCGAGCTGATTCAGTAGTTCTCCAAAGGGTTGACTCTGCGTGCCAATCCAAGGGTGAAGCCCTTCGAGGGGGATCTCACTTCGTTTCGCTGAAGCACCCCAGGCCTGCTCTGGAAAGGTTGTTGCCATCCACGCCGTGGCCGCCTCCACAATCTCATGATGTGCTCGTTCAAGCTCACCCAAGAACCAGGATGTCTTGCAGCGATCACTCGGGGGCTCGATCAGGTGCGCCATGGTTCCCCTTCTCGTTCCTGGGAGGCCGTACTCACAAGGTTAGGAGTCAACCGATACTGGGGCAGACCCCTGGGTGGAAATACCACCATGAAGCCCTTGCTTCGTTGAGCTGTCATGACGAAGGCATTCGACCGATCAGCTTTGGGCCGTGTGGGTGATAGTGAGTCGGGTCGATCGTTGTCTCCCCGTCCCACCGGTACGCCACCATCGTTCCGCCCTTCACCGCGCTGAAGTCAACGCACGCTGTCTTCTCGGTCCAGTCCTCACGAAACTCAGGATCGTTCGAGCGCCAGTAGTGGCCATAGAAGACCGGCACATCACCTGCGTATGTATACGTTGCGTCACCGCCGTGGATGTCTTGATCGAGTTGTTCGCCATGTGTCGTGAGGTAGTTGTTGCCTTCTTCATCGATGGTATCGCCGGGGATCTCGGCGATGTCACGCGCCGTGTGCACCTCGTGCTTCCACCACTTGACCCGGGCATGCGTCCGCTTGTGTCCATCCTTGTCTTTGAACGCAGGGGCTCCATAGGTCGTGAGGTCCATCTCTGGGCCCTTCAGCAGGATCTCTACGGCCTTGTAGAGCGACTTCGGATCGTCGTCGTCCGAATCCCTGGCTGCTTCTATGAGTTGGTCGAATGAGGTGAACCGCGATCCCCCAAGTCGCTCCTCGACGATGTCCATCGATGGTTGATGCCAACAGGCGTGGATCACGCGAATGCCATCAAGGTCGAGCCAGAGAGGCATCGAACGGAACCAGGCGAGGTAATGAGCTCGTTCATCGTCGGTCAACTGACTCAGAAATGCCTCGTGCTGCATCTGGTTCTTCGGCGAATGACGACGGAGGTGCTTCTTCGGGTTCCCCGGGTCGGGAAGCGAGTAAGCAAGGGCGTTGAACTCGTGGTTCCCCATCACGATCTGCGCTGAGCCATGGTCGACCATTGCCTTGACCAGCACGAGGACTTCACGTTGGGCAGGGCCGCGGTCTATCAAGTCGCCGACAAAGATCGCCTGACGACCAACGTGCTGGTAGGAGCCGGACCATTCATCGAGCTGGTAGTCAAGATCCGTAAGGCGCTCGTGGAGCTTGAGGGCACTGCCATGAATGTCGCCGATGATGTCGAAGCCGGGCATTGAGTGATCCTCTCATTTGGCTGTGCGCGATGCACGAGCCGTTATTGACTGACGGAGATTTCCCAATAAGACCGGAAAGTAGGAACCCAAAGATAAAGGGTCTGCCCCCGCATCGGTTGACTTCTTGACCTGCGAGCATTGCCTCGCATGTCAAGGAAAAGGAGGCACGATGACTGTTACCATTCGAGGTTTATCGACCTCTCTCGGGCACTTCGGCCCTTGGGCGCATCACCAGGAGTCTCAATGTCCCGTTCCCTCCGTTCCCGATTCGTTCCCAGGCTTGCGAGAGCGGTGGCCGTCGTCGGCCTTGCCTCGACGAGTGCGCTGGTCATCGCTCCAGAGATGGCGGGCGCCGTGTCAGTGCCTTTGGCGGGGTCGTCGTTCTCTATTGACAACCCCGGCAGCCTGTCTGGCACGAGCGGCCAGGCCATCACCCCGGTTCAGTTCACCACCTCGCACATTGACGCCAGCACAACTCCGGCGACCACATCGGTCAAGTGGACCGCTGGCCAGCTGCCGGCTGGTCTGGCTCTCTCGGCAACCGGCACGCTCACCGGAACCCTCAGCGCATCGATTCCGGCTGGTCTCTATGACGT
>Ga0194055_10002758_pt1 | contig 13840 bp, 14 predicted proteins | sample SepL449m_MetaG_FD_155482 | JGI IMG/M metagenome (GOLD analysis project Ga0194055, IMG submission 155482) | Anoxic zone freshwater microbial communities from boreal shield lake in IISD Experimental Lakes Area, Ontario, Canada - Sep2016-L442-9m | ecosystem: Environmental > Aquatic > Freshwater >... | reverse complement strand
GTCTTAGTAGTTCGTTATTAAATAGTTATTATCTGCCGAATATTCTACCGAGCTGAGAGCCGGCGGCTTGCCACCAGGGTGCAGTGTAGCGCAAGCGAGGCTTGTCGGCCTCTATTGCTGCAACAATCTTTTTGACTATTGAGCTATTGCTTTTTCTCTCAAACAGAGCAAATCTTGACTCTTCATTTTTCTTAATCTTATCTATTATTTTATTAAAATAAGAAGATTTATCCATCCAGGCGTATTTGCTATTCATCACCCTCTGATTGAAGCCGGTGGCGTAGGTGCCAGGCTCGACTACGATAATATTAACATTTTTTGTTACTAGCCTAAGCTCTTGGCGCATAATGTCGGCAGCAGCCGAAAGCGAGAATTTGGTCATGCAATAGGCTCCCCAAAAAGCTATCGGCATTCGCCCAGCTAGAGAGCTAATAATAATTACTTTGCCAGAATCTTTTTTGATCATTTTTTTGAGCACAGACTGGGTTAGTTCTAGCGTGCCAAAAACATTAGTTTCAAAGTTTTTTCTAACATTTGTCATTGGTATTTCGGTCAGTGAGCCTGATTCGCCAATAGCGGCGTTGTTTATTAGCACGTCAATATTTAGATCAAGTGCTTTGTCTCTATCTTGTTGCTTGGTGATGTCGAGTTTGAATATTTCAAGTTTTATGCCCTGCTGCGTGGCAAAGGTCTTAAGTTCTTCTACCGATTCTTCTCTATGTACGGTGGCATATACCTTGTAGCCAAGCTTTGCGAGGGCTACTGCACTATCTAGGCCTATGCCGCCCCTACAGCCGGTTATTAATACTTTTTTCATGACACTCCTTTTGAGTTTTTTTAGCTATTAACAGCTTTTATTATAGCCCTTTTAGAATTCATCACTATTGATTGTGCCATAGCTAATGCTAGGACAAAATCAATGGCGGAGAGAGAGGGATTCGAACCCTCGAGACGGTTGCCCGCCTACACGCTTTCCAAGCGTGCTCCTTCAGCCACTCGGACACCTCTCCGTGCGGGGTATAGTTTAGCAAAAAAAGCCCGTTTTGGGAAAACCTTGCATGCACAATCATACATAAGCATAACTTTTTAATATACAATTAAAATATGAACGATAACAATTCTGAATCGGTACAAAAGCCTGTGGGTGGCCAGAAAAGAGCCCGAAAAACTATCTATGATGAATTGGCAGGCACTGTAGCCAAGCAGGCGCTGCCCGAGTTGAGCGTCGATAAAGAAAAGTCTATTTATGAAAAAAATATTGAATTACTAATATCGCAAGGTAAAAATGGAGAAAATTTAGCTGGCTGGTATATGAGAGTAATAGAAAAATATCCAGAACTCAAAGAAGTCTTGATACTTCAAGGACCGGAGGGAACAGTAGTTGCCACTACCAGAAGTAAGTTTTCTAAAAACAATCAATCCGGCAGACATGAAATAGTTATAGATCTCACGCCTGGCTCCGAAGATAGATATATGGAAGATTTTAAACACCGGCAAGAGTCGCTCAGATTGATTGAAAAAAGATTACGAATACCAGAAGAATCAATAAACGCTAAGTTATTTCAGCTTTGGATTTTACTACACGAACTTGGACATGCCCTGGACTATATACATACAAATCTGCTTGGCGATAAAAAGATAAAAGCCAGGGGCGAGGAAATGAGAACCCTACCTATCGGAAGCGTAGGAATTGAAGATCTGAGAAAACCTGAGTTCGAAGCAGAGTTATTAGAAAAGTATCCAAATCTATTTGCGGAGCTTAGTGAAAAATACAAAAGTATAATAACCGACTTCGAAGATGGAACTATAGATAGCTATGATGATGTAATTAGACTCCAGGAGCGAGAATACAAAAGCCTACCTTCGGAAGTTTATGCCGATGACTTCGCAACTTCTATTCTACTTAGCACAAAGTTCGACCCCAACAATACTGCCTAGCCGAGTTCTTTTTTGAGCTTTTCTACCAATTCCACTGGTGTTGGATTAATTCCATTAGCTATTCCAACATAGGCTGAAACATAGTCGCCAAGCAAAATTGTGTAAAGCAATTGTTCAATTCTTGTCTCGCCTAAGGCTCGAACAACTATTGGCTCAAAGCCTTGGTCTTTTAAGATATTCTTGGTTATGTCCATGCGTTTTTGCATTTGCTCGCTATCCAAGCTTGATTCCAACTGCACAGAAACAATATCTTTCTTTTCTGGGAACATCCAACCCTGGAATTCATTATGGTTTAGCTCTGGGTAAGTGTTATAAAAACAAAGTTGTTTGCCATTTTCATTGATATCTATCTTCCACTTATAGGCAGCCGAGCCAAGTGCTGAGCCGGCATATATTACCGCCACTTTTCCAGCGATCTTTTCGGCAATATCTTTGGCCAAATTATCAGTTTCATTATCTGGGCTCATATCAAATTTCATCTTGTCTAAAAAATCCGCAACATTAATAAGCTGCCCGCGCAAATCCGTAGCCGAAACAAGCTTCATATCCTCAAGCAAGCAAGCCAAAGCCTTAAGTCCGCCGAGTACTGCCAGACGAGGCTGGAAATTTTCTGGCAAATCAAGCACTAGTTGGTTGTTTTGCTTTGCTAGTTCAAGAAGTTTGCCACCGGCTGTCATAACAACAATTTTGGCACCCTGGCCCATTGCCTGCTTATAAGCAGCTAGAGTTTCTTCAGTATTTCCAGAATAGCTTGAAGCTATAACTAAAGTTCTAGGACCGACATATTCGGGCAAACTATACCCGCGACAAATCTCAAATGGCACATTCAAATTAGCATATAGCCAATTTTTAATTATATTAGCGGCTAGGGCCGATCCGCCCATACCACTCAAAACTATATTTGCAATTCCCGTGCCATCTTCAGCGGATATGTCTTGCTGCATGGTATCGGCAAAGTTACGGCGCAGATGCTCGGGCTGGGCACCAATCATGTCAAAAATACCATCTTTATCTAGTTCTTTTATTTTATCTATATCTATCATATTTCCTCCTAATGTTTATATTGTACCATTATCTGAATTAGGATAGATATCGCACTTAGCTTGCTACTAAATTATATATAATTCACTAGCAAACTAGGTGTTGCCACCCGGTAGGGCCCCGAAGGGCCCCACCGGGTCGAGAGCTTTTAGGCTAGGCTCTCCTATAAAGAAGTAAAACTACCCGCCGTACATTGCCTCATCGCCAACCGAAGTCGGTTTCGAGCCAGTGTTGTAAACCAGGACCGGAGGTGTGCTCAGGTCCTGGGGCGCATCGCTCAGAAGGTATTCTCCCGGCCACTGGTGGTAGACACCAGCAGTATCAAAGAAGAATATTGCATCTTCCGAAGGTCCCCACGTCCCATCGTCCATAGGGGCGGGGGTGGCTATTTTACACTCTCCCGAGCCACAATAGTCGTTGACAGTTTCAGAAGTCGTGAGCTGGGAGCTCGTGTTGCTCACCTTGCCCTTGACGGTAAAGGTCGCGAAGACCTGTCCACTCTTGGTTAGAAGAGTGATATAGCTGATCTTGTTAGGATTAGAAAAACGAATTAGACGCTCACGGATGTTCATCCGCTCGAGCCAGCCCCCCTCTTTCATTTCTCCCAGCGGGTAAGGAACGGCCTTTACGGATGCAGACGAATACTCCTCGGTCGTCGCCTGGGATTTACCCTGCGCCGTCTCCTCTGCAGGTGAACAGGCACCGAGCGTGGCAACCAAAACTACTAACACTATCATCATCATTAACTTTTTCATTTTGTCCCTTTCTAGGACTAGTGGGAGAGGGCATTCTGCCCCCTCCCGGGGTTGGGTAAAGCTAATTACGACTTGCAGTCCGTTGCCGGACTGGAGTCGATTTGATATGGCAGCTCTGGGCTACGCCACTTAGACGCAAGTGTCTTGCGCGCCTCGGCGTTGTAATCAGCAGCCGTATTCTGGCACTGCTGCCGCAATCCGGTCAGGGTAACCTGCCGGTTATTAAGCTGTTGAGTGTAAAGCTGAGCAGCAACCAAATCGTCGGCCGTGGGCTTCGGATTGTCGGCAACAAAGTTGTCGTACGCTTTTTGGGCGTCGCCAATCTGTGTATCGAACTTCTGCACGTCCTCATAGGCCTGTTCAAAAAAGGCTTGCGAGCGAACGCGGTTCTCGGCGCTGTTGCGCTCGATTTCCACGTTTCCGGCACCTCTTGTGTCGCTGGTCGCGATCCGAAAGCCCCAGATGGTTACCGGGGCAATGATCAAAACTGCGAGTAAAACAACAAATGCCAACTTGACACGTTGGGGATCCCAACGCTCGAGCTCGTTCTCCCACTTCTGAGAAAAAGACATACTAACTCCTTAGGTACAACTAGTGGTCCGCACTAGTAACGGTTTTTCAAGGCTCATCGCCTTGTAGTGAGTAACGGGAAGTTACTAACTCCGCACTACAAAGTGATGATTTCGTATTGTCTCGTCTATGTAGCGAGCTAAATGATTGATAAATGCTGCACACAAGACACAATACGATTTTTATTGGAGCGGTGTCTATTTCATTGCCTACTGGTTAACCGAGGCTATTTTCAAACTGCACCGCTCATATAAAAGACATTTAAAAAGGTACTTGTTTTTGTTTTTAGCAGCAAGCAGGGCTTGCTGCCACCCTGAGCGGTCCCGTTATCCGCTCACCACTCTGTTCGTTCATTACTGTCGTGTCCAGCGCTTGGTGAGCTGATAGCTCGGATCCAGGGATTTAGGGATAAAAAAATCCGCTAGGCCGCGGACCATAAGGCTTGTCCTTGGCGAAAACGGGAATTTTCGATACCTATAGCTTATTAAACTGTAAATAAGATTATATCAAAAGTTCTATAGTTTGTCAAGTACTTTTATATACTTTCTTTATACAAGTAAATTAACTAACTTTTACAATCTGTAATAATACCTACAAAAAGCTAAAGGGCCCGGAGCTTCGTTGCTCCGGACCCTGTAATACTCATAAAAAGCAGATAAAACCTGCGGCTATCCGTTTCCAAAGCAGATTCATTCATAAATAAATGTCAAAACTTGGATGGAATACTATGCTGTGATTGCGTCTCGCAAATCTACGCGATAGTATACTGAGACTTTACGGCATAGCGCCATAAGACGCTTAATGTCCCTGCGAGTTGCTTTCTCGGGCACTATGCCTTCGATTGCAATCTTGATTTCTTTCGCCTTACTCGATGAGTCTGTCGAGAGCAGTTCGATGGCTGATGCTCTCTGGATTTCTACATCATTTACTTGCAATTTTCCCCCTGGTGCATATGAATGCATTGTTGCATTCATAGAGTAATTATTATAAATAACTATTCTATAAAAACAAGTAGCTTAGCTGGGGCAAAAGAGCCCCCAGCTAAGCTATATATAAAACTATCAGGCATCACGCATCCGGTATCGCAAGCTTCATCTGAATAGCAATCCCTTCCTTTAGAAGCTTTGTGAGCATCTTTGGGTTGGTGATGTATGCGACTAGCTTAGCAGTATGAGCAACCGCCACCGCGCTATAGGAGTAATTGGTGAGCATCTCCTCGCGCTGGTCGATTGCTTCAGGGATAAGTTTCGACAAATCAATGATTTGCTTTCGGCCGAGCCTCCATTGCTCGAATATCTCAAGCAACAACTCTCCGAATTCCTCAGACAGCTGGGAGCTCTTGATATCTTCATTGGCTTTGCTAAAACGCTCGCGCAGACTTTCTGGCATTTCAAGAAAAAGCTTACTATTAGCGTTTACTTTTTCAATTGCAGTGCGCGTTTCTGTGCTCAGCCTGGAATGGCTAGTGTACTTAACGTTCGGAATCAGATTGAATCCACGTTGAATACTAGGCTCATCATTGGCTGATTCAACTATTTCGAGAGGGTCACGGCCATTCCGGCACCACTCGATAAATGGTTCGACGCCCATTTTGATTATTCTGAATTCCGCATTATACGCGAGATTCACGCTTTTTCGGCGTTCGAGTGGATCTTCACTCTTCAAGCCATCAATGACTTTTTCAAATAATACAGATTCTGGAACGCAGCCGACTAGCCAGGGATCAGTGTAAAATTTGCTAGCAAGCAAACTTTTTGCTAATTCATCAATCAAGTCTTGCGTTGCCATAAAAGAACCGTCTGGATTCTTCATAGTAAGATGGACTTGATCCTGTCTAACTTGAGAGAAAATTTGCATGGCAAACTTTGGCATGGTAGACATATTGCCTCCCCCGGGTGATAGTAGATAGATAGTATTAATCCCGGGAACCTGGGGCTAATTGAGCCACAAATTTCCGGGATTAAATTAGTTTAAATGTACCCTTTTACATCTGTAAAAACGACCTTTATAATAACACTTAAGCTAGTTTTTGTCAATATTTTATAGCCCATAAAGCTATAATGAGTTAGCCCTCGGGTGGGATAGGACCACTCGAGGGCTATATAGAAGTAGGCGTTACTTTCTGTTGCGCGGCTTGCGACCGGCGTTGCGGCGAGGGCTGAATTCCCCCAACTGTCCGCCCATACCAGGCAGCATGAAGGTCGAATCACCACCGCTGCGGATTCGAATCCGTTTGGTGAGTTGCCCGAAACCGCGGCGATTGAACTTATTAACCGCAACACCACGCAGTGGTGGGTCCGCAAAATTATCACCTTCGTACGGCTCGGCAAGGCCAGTTACGAATGGGGACATGTAGTCCTCATTGTTGCCAATTGCAGAGCTGAATGTAGTGATGAGCATAATGCCCACACCTCCTAAGCTATTGGAAAGCGGTTGCTTTCCCGCAAAGTTCTACCTAGTAAAACTTTCTGGGAAAGGACAAAACGTTGATTATGGCACGAGGGCCGGGGGCTGCGCCGAAGCGCTCATGGAGACTAGCTCCAACCCCCGACCCCGTATGGTTCCCGCGATTATCGCCTCCTACTAGCTTGCCTCTTGGGTTCTCTATCGGCGAGTCTAGCCCTTTTCCCGTACAAAAGGGTCAGGATTTCATCGCTGCAATCGAGCAGCTCCGATTCTTCGTAACCTGTCTGCCCGAAAGCAAACAGGAAAAACGACGAAATCGCTGAGAGAAATGCTCGCCGGAACTCGCGGTTAGTTAGAACCGACTCGTCCTCGACTACTCTCATGCAGATGTCGTGTAGCGACAGCTCACCTACCTCCTCCCCTTTAAACTTCTTAAGGGTTATTTGCTCATCATTGAAGCCTAAACCCTTCAGAGTTAGGACTTCAATATCTCGCATCTCCCTCAGGAAGTCAGCAAGAACTTCCTTCCAGCCACGTTCTGACCAAAGAAGGATTTCGGTGCAGTACTTCTTGGCTGAGTCAATTTCTGGCTGTGCCTGAGCGGCACGTTTCTCAGCCTGAATGTGGGCACGTTTCTCAGCCTGAATGGCGGCTGCGATGCCGTCGAAAACGGCACAGGCCACACTAACTGACTTGGCCGAAACCTCGTCCGTCATGGGTGACTGAATCAAATCAATGACCCAGTCTAGTGACTTCTTGTCGGTGTAACCAGCTAGGATCAAAAGATCCTGGGCCTCGACGCATTCCTCCACCTCCCTAAAAAGGGGATGATTAAGGCGGCTCTTGATTGCCGCCTCGTTCTTCTGCATTGGCGTGGCTGGAATCTTCATAGTGACCTCCTAGGTCGTAAAATGCACCATAGTTAGTGCATTACCTAAAGCCATAATGGCCTTCGGATAGCTACTACCTTTTATGAATAAAAAGCGCCAGCTGTCCGAAGACCAATAATCAAACGTTTTGTCAAAATTGCGATAAAGAAAATTACTTTATCATGGCGCTATATTAACATAAATATTGTATTGTGTCAATGTAATAAAACACCATCCCAATATAAAACCCCCTATCTGGTTTAAGGGGGTTTTATATTTAGTTTTTGTAGTTCTCATTTGCCATGTATTTTGCTGGCTGAATGGTTCGTAGTCGAATAAAAATTAATTACATTCTCTACATCATTCCGCCCATACCACCCATATCAGGCATGGCAGGTCCAGAAGGAGCATCTTTTACTGGCAAGTCCACAATAGCAGCCTCAGTTGTCAGGAGCATCGAAGCGGCACTGGTAGAGTTCATAAGCGCACTCTTAGTTACCTTGACCGGGTCGATGATACCGCGGGCAAGCATATCGGCCTTTTCGCCCTTAGCAAAGTCCCAGCCGGTCTTGTTGTCATTGGCCTTATTGATAGATTCGAGGATTATAGCAACATCTGTAATACCAGCGTTAGCAGCTATTTGTCTCAGTGGTGCCTCTAGGGCCTTGCGCACAATTGCAACACCAATCATCTCTTCATCATCAAGCTTAATACCATCGAGGGCCTTGGTGGCCTTAATAAGTGCTGCTCCGCCGCCTGGCACTATACCTTCGGCAACTGCAGCTTTAGTAGAGTTAATGGCATCTTCAATACGAGCCTTCTTCTCTTTTAGCTCAACTTCGGTAGCTGCTCCAACCTTTATTACGGCCACTCCGCTTTCTAGCTTAGCAACTCTCTCCTGCAGATTTGTCAGCTCATATTCGGAGCTACTTTCTTTAATCTGGTTCTTTATTAGGGACACACGTTCCTTGAGGGTCTTTTTGTCGCCCTTACCATCTACAATTGTGGTATTGTCCTTGTCGGCAATAACCTTGCGGGCCTCGCCTAGCATTTCGATAGTTGCATCCTCAAGCTTAAGCCCGACTTCTTCAGTTATTACTTGTCCGCCAGTTACGACAGCAATATCGTGCATCATTTCCTTGCGCCTGTCGCCAAATCCTGGAGCCTTAATGGCCAAGGCGTTAAAGGTGCCTCTTAATTTGTTTAGTACCAAGGTAGTTAGTGCCTCACCATCAACTTCTTCAGCAATTATCACCAAATCTTTCTTGCCTTCGCCAGCAAGCTTTTCTAGTAGTGGCAATAGCTCATTAATAGAGCTAATCTTTTTATCTGTGATTAGAATTGGTGCATTTTCCATGACAGCTTCCATTCGGGTAGCATCTGTAACCATATAAGGACTAACGTAACCTTTGTCGAACTGCATTCCCTCAACGACTTCTTTGTCTAGCCCTAGAGTCTGACCCTCTTCAACCGTAACGATTCCATCTTCGCCGATAACATCCATGACTTCAGCGATTAGCTTGCCAACCTCTGGATCATCAGCCGAAATACTAGCCACATCGGCTATCTCGCTGCTGGCCTTTACTGGCTTGGCTATTTTATCGAGCTGAGCCGAAACCGCAATTGAGGCCTTTTCGATACCGCGTCGTATTGCCATAGGGTTGGCACCTGCGGCAACATTCTTAATGCCCTCTTCAACGATAGCCTGCGTTAGTACTGTGGCAGTAGTTGTGCCGTCACCAGCTTGATCGTTAGTTTTACTAGCGACTTCTTTGACTATTTGTGCGCCCATATTTTCAAAAGCGTCTTCTAGCTCGATTTCTTTAGCTATTGTAACGCCGTCATTAGTGATGTTTGGGCTACCATATTTTTTGTCGATTACGACGTTTCGGCCTTTTGGACCTAAAGTTACTTTTACAGTGTCGGCTAGCTTGTCGACTCCTGCCTTAAGTTTCTTGCGGGCTTCCTCGCTTGATAGTATTTCTTTTGCCATTTGTAATTTTCCTTTCTTATAATTGCTTATTTATGATGTTTCTTGATGGATAAAACCTAGGAGCCCGAGATATTAGCCCGAACTGCTAAGCGCAGAGGGCTCCAAATATCGCCTACTTTACGGTCGCAAGGATATCTTCCTCTTTAGCTATCATGAAATCTTGGCCGTCAACCTTAACATCATCTGGGCCATAGCTCTTGTATAAAACCATATCCCCTTCTTTAACTTCTTCCACCTTAACACCGACCGCTAGCACCTTTGCCATCTTCGGTTTTTCCTGAGCACTGTCTGGCAAAATGATGCCACTCTTGGTTTGCTCTTCCTGTTTGAGTTGTTCTAAAACTATTCTATCTGCTAATGGATGAATATTCATCGGTAACCTCCATTTGATTAAATATTAATATCGTTATTCAAGCATTAGCACTCTTAGTATGTGAGTGCTAATTACATCTAATATATATCTGTTGGAAGACCCTTGTCAACCCCGTCCAAAACCGCTTGTAAGATTTCTATAAAACGTAAAACCAGATTAGAACCAAGTGAGTTAGGTTTGCTTAAGCACTCGTGTAGCTAGAGTGCCAACTATGCTTTGGAGCGGACTTTTGCCCACTTTTCTGCAATCTTGGTGGTGGCATCTTTGTGGTGGAGATTGATGATATCAGGCCGGACTCTAATGAATGCGTCAGGATGGTGGGTCTTTGCCTGCGAAGCGGTATGTTTTAAATGCTTGCGGTATGCAATATCGTCGATTCGGTCTATATATTTTATTCCTGAGCCATATATGCGCACGGGCATCTTAGGCCAAACATAATTAGGGAGCCTAGCCTGCATGTAGCTGTCATTCTTGATTAATGAATACCATATAGCATCCCCATACAGCGGAATACAAGTGATTATTCTATAGACCAAATCGGGCTCATTGGTGCGCATAATGTCCTTCTCGATTTTTACGCCTTTAGTTGTCAAAAACATTCCCAGGCTAAAGCGCCCCGAGGAGTTCTGTGCATCTTCGAGTTGATTAAGTAGCTTTAGTAAGTACATTAAAAAGCCTTTGGTGACGAAAATGCGGTTCGGCGAGGTGATTATAAAAAGATCGATATCACTATCTTTATGAACATTGCCATAAGCCACGCTATTGACCACCACGATTGATTTAACTGAAGGGATTAGCCTAAAAAATAGCGACCAGCGACGGGCTTTTTTAAGCAAGACTAGCTGGTGATCCTGCATAGATTTCTGGCGCGGATACTTTATGTTGGCTAAACCATACTTATCCTTGACCAGCTTGACCCTTCCTCTTTTAATGAGATTCTTGAGTTGCTTTTTTACTACCAAATGTCCAGACCGAATGGGCAAATACGAATAAATTGTATCAAAATCCATCCTTAGTCCCATGACGGCAAAATAGGCAAGCACATCTAGTACCGCCTCTTTTATTTCATTTTCCTTAATATATAGTTTTCTAAGACTCATAATGTAAATTATACCCTATAAAGAAGCAGGGCCCGGGAGATATTACGCTCCCAGGCCCCGGTACTAATCTAGAGAGGGTGAGCTGCACCCCATTTCTGTAAGCTCACACGCTTAAATTAGTACGAATTTGGGGAATTTAATTTTGTTTGGCTTTGCACCACCATTCAAAGTTATTCCCGCTGAAGGTGGCGTTCAGGATTAGTGCAGCAGCTAGCTGCGGTAAAACGCACAGCTAATCGGACTAGAATCCTGAACGCCAGATTTGTGAAAATATGCCATCACTCTTAAATAGCTAAGTGAACTTAGACCATGATAATCTTATGCTTTGGTCTAGTCAATAGAGTTCTTAATGATAGCTTCAACTTCTAGAAGCTTAGCCTGCATGAGCTCAGTATTGTTAGCTTCAATATTAAGCCTTAGTAGTGGCTCGGTGTTGCTTGGTCTTATATTAAGCCACCAGTCTGGGTAATTTATAGTTAAGCCATCTAGCCTATCCTGCTCTCCAGCACTGAAGTTACTAGCAACTGCTTCGATAACCTTATCCTTGTCGCTAGCTGTATAATTTATCTCGCCCGAATCTGAATATTCCTCTCGGAATGGTCGACATAGCTTGGATAATGTTTCGCCGCTCTGGCACATGATATCTAGCACGCACAATACTGCAATTAAGCCGCTATCGGCATTGTAGTTATCCTTGAAGTAGAAATGACCCGAATGTTCACAGGCGAAAACTGCGTTGTATTTGCGCATATCTGCCTTTATAAAACTATGGCCTACTTTGGTGCGGTACGATTTTCCACCCATATCTTGCACTATTTTGGGCACGATTCTAGAAGTTATGGCATTGTATAGTATGGTTGCGCCAGGCTTATCACCTAAGAACTTCTTGGACAAAAGCGCTCCGAGAACGCTGCCACTTACGACATCGCCATTTTCATCCACCAGAAATGCCCTATCGCCATCACCGTCAAATGCCACTCCGCAGTCTAAATTTTCTTTTTTAACTAAACCTATGAGATCTTTAAGGTTTTTAAAATCTAGAGGATTGGCAGGATGGTTCGGAAAAGTGCCGTCGAGTTCTAGATACAGTCCTTCGATTTCTAGTTCCGCATCTTTTTGCAGCTCAGGCACAATAATACCAGCCATACCATTGCCAGCATCAATCCCCACTCTGAGTTTTTTTAGATTAGGTGCAAAACTCAAGGCGTGCTCTACCCAGTCGCTTAGCACATCCGCGGTATGGACCAGTCCGTGCGCCTCGACGTCTTTATATCTATCTTCTACGATTGCCCTTTTAATGTCTTCTAGGCCAGTTTCCTCGCCAATCGGAACTACGCCCTCGCCGGTAAGTTTAATTCCATTATACTCACCCGGGTTGTGGCTCGCGGTAACCATGGCACCACCCGCAAAATTATATTTGCCGACCGCGAAATACATCATATCGGAGGTGATTTGGCCCAAGTCAACAACATCTCTCCCCTGCTCTACCAAGCCATCTATGATTGAGCTTGATAATTGCTGTGAATCTGGCCGCATATCGCGCCCAACTGCTACCTTGCCAGCTGGCAAGAAATCGCTTAGCGCTCTACCTACAGCCTTGGCTACTTCAGATGTTAAATCCTCGGGTACTTTTCCGCGTATGTCATAGGCCTTGAAGATAGATTCGGTAAATTTCATATTTATATTCTACCAGAAAAGGTTTTTCTTCATTTTGGCATATAGCCTTAAAAAGTTTTTTTCTTGTTTCTGCCACAGACGATACTTTTGCGTATTTATTGGCAAATCCCAGCAACCCTTAAATTCAGTAACTTCATCATTGAAGCCTCGCTTAAACATGTACAGGCCATGCTGGCTGTGCTTTTCGTTTTCGAGCTCACTCTTGGGTGGAACTGCCACCAAGTCGTAGCTAGTTGCGCCCTTGCTCTTAGCCCACTTGATAGTTTCCCACTGCAATAAATACGGTGCCATTAGGTTGCGTTTAATTTCAAATGAGCCTCCATCCTTGTAGTATGACTTGGTGCCAAAGACTGTCGCATAGACCGCACCCAGCACTTCGCCTTCATGCTTTGCAACTAATAATTGCCCCATCCCATCTTTGTAGAGTTGCTTCCAGTAATTGCCAAAGTACTCTTTGGAACGAAGAAAGAATCCGCCTCGTTGCTTAGTGGCCAGCATAAGCTCGTACATCAGGTCCACTCCAGCATCGTCTATGGCCTGGTGCTCAATCTTAACTCCCTTGCGCTCAGCTAGGCGGATATTGTATCTGGTTTTTTGCTTGAATTCGGCTAATATTTCTTCTTCAGGTTTTGAAATATCAACAATTATAGTTGCCTTAAATTGCAAATCAGCTCCAGACTTCATTAAGCCCAAAGATTTAAATTCCAATTTATCTTCATGGTCTAGCTCGGGCTCTAATTTGACCAGTATTGCCCTGCTGTCTTGCTTGCTAATAAATGATTTTAGATCTATCAAAAACTCCTTAAAGTGAGCGCTCGATTCATTGTCAGATTTAAAATCCTTGAAAAACCCAGGACCTTTACTGGAATAATATATATTTCCTAATATCGAAACAGGCTTTTTTAGTAGTACGAAGGCTAAAACGCAAGCCGCCGCCTCATAAATACAATAAACTGGCTCCCAGCCGTTGGACTGTTTAATTTCAGACCATTGCTTGCTCTGATAAATATGTCCGCCATCAAAATTTGAGCTAATTAATTCATTCCAGTTAGCTATTTCCGATTCTGTAGCTAGACGAATCACCCCCGCCCCCTAATTTTTTGTATAGATGAGTATAG
>Ga0194055_10002756_pt1 | contig 13844 bp, 14 predicted proteins | sample SepL449m_MetaG_FD_155482 | JGI IMG/M metagenome (GOLD analysis project Ga0194055, IMG submission 155482) | Anoxic zone freshwater microbial communities from boreal shield lake in IISD Experimental Lakes Area, Ontario, Canada - Sep2016-L442-9m | ecosystem: Environmental > Aquatic > Freshwater >... | reverse complement strand
ACGGCGGCGCGATCACGCCGAACGACGCATTCTTCGTGCGCTACCATCTTGCCGGTTCGCCGCCCGCGCGCGAGTTGCTCACGGCGGATGCGTTTCGCGTGCAGGTGCTCGGAAAAGTGAACACGCCACTGAAGCTGGGCATCGAGGAACTGCGCGCGAATTTTGAACCCGTCGAGATCACCGCGGTGAACCAATGCAGCGGGAACAGCCGCGGATTTTTTAATCCGCGCGTGCCGGGCGGACAGCTCGGCCACGGCGCGATGGGCAACGCAAAATGGAAGGGCGCGCGCCTGAAGGACGTGCTGGAAAAAGCCGGCCTCGCAGCAGGCGCGAAGCAGGTGCTCTTCAATGGCCTTGATGCGCCGCCTGCGCCGGGGGTGCCGGATTTTGTGAAGACCCTCGATGTTGAGCAGGCGCTCGATCCCGACATCCTGCTCGCCTACGAGATGAACGGCGAGCCGCTGCCGTGGCTGAACGGCTTCCCGCTGCGCCTCGTCGTGCCGGGGCACTACGGCACTTATTGGGTGAAGCATCTGCACGAGATCACCGTCGTGGACGAACAGTTCAAAGGCTTCTGGATGGATCCCGCGTACCGCATCCCGGACACCGAGTGCGCTGCCATCGCGCCCGGCACCGCGCCGAAAAAGACCGTGCCGATCTCGCGCTTCAACGTGCGCTCATTCATCACAAGCCTCGCCGATGGCGCGAAGCTCCGATCAGGTGCGCAGCAGATCGTCAAAGGCATCGCGTTCGACGGCGGACACGGAATCCGCGAGGTGCTTTTCAGCGAGGACGACGGGCGAGCTTGGCGCGCTGCGGAACTCGGCAAAGACTTTGGAAAGTTTTCGTTCCGCGAGTGGACGATCGCCTCCACGCCGACGACGGAAGGCGAGCGCAAGCTGCGCGTGAAAGCCACGAACACGCTCGGCCAGTCGCAGCCGCTCGAAGCGCTGTGGAATCCCGCCGGCTACATGCGGAATGTCGTCGAGACCGTCACCGTCACCGTGCAGAAAGCCTGATCGTTTTTTCTTAATCCTAATCCTAATCTTAATCGCGCCCCGATCCTCCGCGCACGCTCTGCTTGGGGATTACGATTAGAATTATGAATATGATTAAGAGCTCCGCTCATTTTCCTCATCCGCCCCAATCCATGAAACGAATTCCCATCTCATTCCTCGCCTGCATCACCTCCGCCATCGCCGCCGACGAATGGAAGCTGCCCGAGGAAAAACCCGCCTTCAAAGCCGCGCCCGGTGCGGAACTCGCGCAGGCAAACTGCATCATGTGCCATTCGCACGAATACATCACCACGCAGCCTCTGCTCACGCGCGATCAGTGGAAGGCATCCGTCACGAAGATGCTCCAAAAGTACGCTGCACCGGTCGCGCCTGAAAATGTGGACGCGCTGCTCGACTACCTCGCTGGCAGCTACGGCAAGACCGCGAAGTGATCGTTTCCGGTGTCTTGCCAAGCGCCGCTTCGTCGCTACCGTCCGCGCTCCTTTTATGAGCAAGAACCTGCATGTAGCCATCGTCGGAGCAACCGGAGCCGTGGGCATCGAAATGATGCGCACACTCGAAAAACGGAAGTTCCCCGTGGGCAAACTCACGCTGCTCGCCTCCGCGCGCTCGGCGGGCAAGACGCTTCCTTTCCTCGGCGAGGATGTGACCGTGCAGGAACTCACCGAACAATCGTTCACGGGAATTGACATCGCGCTCTTCAGCGCAGGCGGCTCCATTTCAAAAATGTTCGCGCCTTTCGCGACGCAGGCCGGCGCGGTGGTCGTGGACAATTCCTCGGCATTCCGTATGGACGCCGACGTGCCGCTTGTCGTGCCCGAGGTGAACGGCGCGGACGTGCAGGGCAACCGCGGCATCATCGCGAATCCGAACTGCACGACGGCGATCACGCTCATGGCACTGTGGCCGCTGCATCAGGCGTTCGGCGTCACGCGCGTCTTTGCGAGCAGCTACCAGGCGGTGAGCGGCACCGGTGCGCAGGCGATCGAGGAACTCGAAAAGCAGACACGCGAGTGGGCAAAGTCGCAGCGCAAATGGGACGACGTGCGCCTCGGTGGCGAGCATGTGAATGTGTATCCGCACCAGATCGCATTCAACGCGCTGCCGCACGTGGACTCGTTCCTCGAGAGCGGCTACACGAAGGAGGAGATGAAGATGGAGAACGAGGGGCGGAAAATCATGCATCTCCGGAAGTTCCGCGCGAGCGTGACGTGCGTGCGTGTGCCCGTCTTCCGCGCGCACAGCGTCGCGGTGAGTGCGGAGTTTGAAAAGCCCGTCAGCGTCGAAGCCGCGCGCGAAGTGCTCGGCAAGTCGCCAGGCCTCGATCTCGTGGACGATCCGACTTTGAAAAAATACCCGCTCGCGCTCGACGTGGCGGGCAAGGACAACTGCGCCGTCGGCCGCATCCGCAAGGACTGCGCATTCGACAACGGCCTGTCCTTCTGGGTCGCAGGCGATCAACTCCTCAAGGGCGCTGCGCTGAACGCCGTGCAGATCGCGGAGCTGCTTTAGGCGCAGGCAGGCGAGCCGGACGATGTAGCCGCGCTTGTAAAAGCGCGGGCACTTCTTGCTTTCACGCGCGGAAGATCAGCCCGCGCTTTTACAAGCGCGGCTACGGTTTTCACCGCACCCAGCGGCGGGCCTTGTGCTCAAAGCGCGGCAGCGTGCCTGCGGCGACGCGGGTGACAGGAATCCGCAGCGTGAAGGCTTCGGTGAGCTTCGCCGCGAGGCGTGAAGCCGAGTTTTCGTCGTCGCTTTCGATCTCGATGGTGAGTTCGGTCATCGCGCCGATGCGCGTGACGTGGACGCGGTATTCGGAGACTTCGGGACTCGCCCGCACGACGGCATCCACGGCGCTCGGGAAAATGTTCACGCCGCGCACGACCAGCATGTCGTCGGCACGGCCGAGGATTCCGCCTTCGAGCACGAAGCCCGCGCCCGCGCGTCGTCGCACGAGATCGCCGGTGCGGTAGCGGAGCAGGGGACTCGCCTCGCGGCCGAGCGGGGTGAGCACGAGTTCGCCGGTCGTGCCGTCAGCGATGGGCGCGCCGGTTTTCGGATCGATGATTTCCGCGAAGTAGGATTCCTCGATGATGTGCAGCGCGCAGGATTCGTTTTCCTCGTGAAGCGTGCTCATGCGTCCGTCCCCAACGCGCCCCGAGGTCGCGTTCCACCTGCCGTCAGCGTCCGCTTTTTTTCCGCGCTGGAATGCGACCGGGCCGACTTCCGTCATGCCGTAGTGGTCGAGCACCTCCGCGCCGTTCCATGCGGCAGAGATGCGTTCGCGCACGGCGGGCACGCTGCCGCCGGGCTCGCCGGCGACGAAAATTTTCCGCACCGCGGAATCCCGCAGCGAAAGCCCCTCGCGCGCTGCGACCTCGGCGAGATGCAGCGCGTAGGTGGGCGTGCAGAGCAGCACTTCCGCGCGGTGCTGCACGATGCCGCGGATGCGCGCGGCGCTCGAAAGCCCGCCGCCGGGGATGCACAGGCAGCCGTATTTCGCCGCGCCCTCGAATGCCGTCCAGAACCCAAGGAACGGCCCGAACGAAAACGCGAAATACACGCAGTCGCCCGGCGCGATGCCGCACTCGCGGTAGATGCGCGCCCAGTTGCCGAGCATCCAGTCCCAGCTCTCCGGCGTGTCGAGGATCGCGAGCGGCTGCGCGGTCGTCCCGCTCGTCTGGCAGAAGCGCGTGTAGCGTGCTTTGGAAAAAGTGAGATTCGATCCGAACGGCGGATGCGCCGCGTGGTCCGCGACGATGTCGGCTTTCGTGGTGAAAGGGACGCGCGCGGTGAAGTCCGCGATGCTCGTAATCTCGCCGACGCCCGCGAGGCGCGAAGACTGGAAGCGGTTGCCCGCGATTGCGCCGAGCAACTCGCGGAGCTTCGTGAACGTGCTCATCGCTGCTCGCCGAGCATCAGTGCTTCGCCGGTTGCTCGATGCCAGGCTTCGCCGCGGGCTTTGCCGGCGCGGGCGCGTCGGGTTTGAAAAGCGCGACCATGCTTCCGCCGACTGCGGCTATGACGATGCCCGCCCAGAACTGCCACTTCACCTCGCTCAGCCCGCCGTGCGGCGGATGGTAGAGCATCGAGACGACCGCATTCACGATCGGCGCACCTGCGAAGATGATCGACATGACGACCGGGATGTAGGCCGCCTTCGGCTGCGGTGCTGCGCCAAATGCGAGCAGCACGCCGAACGCGCCGACTGCACCGACGATGCCCGCGATGAGGGACCACATCTGGCCCTTCATCGGATACGCTAGGAAGTTCGTGTCACCCGGCTTGCCGTTGAGTCGAAGCATGATCAGCGGCGCGATCACGGCGACGAGGAAATACGCGAAGCCGACGAAGAGGAACGCCTTCCAGCGGCCGTTCGCCATGTCGGCCATCTCGGTCTGGCCGCGGTGGAGATAGACGCCGTACACGCCCCAGCATGCGACGGTGAGGAACGAAAACAGGATCCAAGTGGAGGATGATGATGCGGGTGCTTGTGGTGGCATAAGTGTGATGAAAAGAGCGCGGGTGTTATTCGGGCTTAGATGAAAATGGTGTGTGTCGCCGAGTCAGCCTCGCGCGGCGGCCGATCTCGAAAGTGATGCCATGCGACGCCGTGCAAATCGGACGGAGGATGCGATCAAGCAGCCGCCGATGGAACAAAGAATAATGTTCGCGCCAACCCAAGGCGGACTGATGGCCCAAGAGCCCTGCTCGCACTCACACCAATCGAAAAACCACGGACAGGGAAAGCCGTAAGCCTTGGTGGTGCAGAATTCAAAAGGGCCATTGTGAAGGTGAGCGGTGCTGAGAGATGCGGCGAGGAGCACGACGGTGAAGAAGACTGTCAGGCGTGCAGATGGAAAGCGCGGCTTCATCTTGTGCCGCCGAATCCCTCCAAGAGTTCTGTCGGGGCAGGCTGGAACGCCGCGCGAATCGCATCGGGGATTGGCACCGCGCCGAGCTTGCCTGTGGTGTGATCCACGCTCGCGCAGACGGCGGTCACCGAGCCGCGCGCGATCTCCACGCGCTCGCCGGCGTCATCTTTCCAAAAGCGGAATGTGTAGCGGATGCTGCGCGGGCGCACCTCGGCGACGAGGAGTTGGATGTCCACGATTTCCTCGAAGCGCAGCGGCTTGAGGTATTCGCACGACGTGTTCACGCGGGGCCAGCCGATGGTGGCGCTGCCGTCGTGCGCGTGGATGCTGAAGCCGAGCGAGCGGAAGAACGCGTGTTCGGCATTTTCCATCATGCGGAAAAAATTTGCGAAATGGACGATGCCCGCCATGTCGGTCTCGGAAAACTCCGCGCGGTGGGAGAGGGTGAATTCGTGCGGCATCGGTCGTGCAGGCTGCGCAAGCCCGCAGTGCTGCGCAATCCCCGAGTGCGGATGCTACCGCGCGGCTTCGTGCAGGATGCGGCGGACTTCCTCGATGGCTTTCGCGTTTTGGTGCGCGCTGTGTTTGGAAGGGACGATCAGTTCGCTCTTCGCGCCGTCGAGATGGCTGCTCCAGTATGGCACGAAGCTGTCGGTGCTCACTGGCTTCGTGCGATCCTTGTTCCCGCCCTTTCCGCGGTCGCCCATGATCGAGTGATATGGGACGCCGCTGATGGTCGGGATGGTATTGATCGTCTGAAGGAATGGGTCGCTGGGGGAGAGCCTCTCGATGCTGTTCGGCGTGAGGCCGGCAATCTTCGTTCCTGCCGGAAGGTCACGAGTCTCCGCGTTGATCCTCGTCACGAAGTCCGGCACTTTCACGAGCCATCTCCCGACCGTTCCGAGCCAGCCTGCGGCGGAGTCGCTCCCGCGATGCGGAGTGGAAATATAGATGACGCGGCTCACTTCCGGTCGGTGGGTGAAGATGAGCGCATCGGTCAGAAATTTCTTCGTCTCGGGCGACACGGCCAGCTGCGCGGGCGGCTGTTGAAAATACGCGTTCCAGAGTTTCATCCCGCTGTCCGTGATCAACGTGCGACTCATGATGCCCCCCATGCTGTGGGCGATGAGGATCTCCTTTTTGTGATTCGGGTAGAGTTGGTTGAACGCGTCGAGATGCTTGCGCATGATCGCGGCAGAGTGCGGGTAGGGGAGTCCGCTCGGGTAGCTGTAAAACGAAAACTGGTAGCGCTGCCGGATGGCCTCGTCGCCGCGGAGCGTGTTCAGGAACGGCACCCAAGTGCTCGGCGAATCCATGAGACCATGAACGCAGATGACCGGAATTTTCGCGGGATCATACGGCTGCAGGCGCGCGATCCGAGCGGTGTGCGCGTATTTTTGCGGACGCAGCATCTGGGCCCAACCGAAGATGAGCGGCTTCTCCTTTGCGAGCGCGAGCGCGAGCGGCGCGGTGAAATCTGCCGCAAGCGGAAAGGTGCGCCCACCGAGCGGCACGCGCTCCACGGCGAGCGGATCCTCGGTCGTGAGCACGCAGTTGCGTCGGTCGAAACGCAGCAGCCCCGTCATCCCGTAGTACGCATTTTTGCTTTGAGCGAAACGTTCCGCATGCGCGATATCGCGCTGCTGCCCCGTGATCACGAGCGGTGCGCCGAGGCCATCCTTCAGGGTGCGCGTGCGGATGTAGGTGCCGTGAAAACTGTAACGGTCGGCGGGAAGGATGCCGACCTTGCTCGGCTCGACTTCCGTATGGGTGCCGTTCTTGAAAGTGAGCAGCCACCCGCCTTCGCGGCCCTTCACGCGGATGGGATTTTTCCACGGATCGAGTTTCGCGTCGTGGATGATCGCGAAGATGCGGCCGGTCGCGAAATTATAGTCGGCGCGGGCCTGCGCGTCGTCCGGTGTGGAGCGCAGCCGTCGCTCCGCCGCGGACGCGGTGTCGAGGCATGCACCGAGCGCGATTTCCGGGTGTGCAGGATTGCGTGCGAGCAGTTGCGTGATGCGCTTGGCATCCTGCGTATTTACCGCACGCGGCGTGTGAGTCTCCACCACCGCGCAGTACGGCGTGCAGCCTGCAAACGGCAGGACGAGGACGGATGCAGCGAGAATCGAGGGGAATCTGGACACGGTTTTCAGCAGGGCGCGGGCATCACGCCTTTTTCACGAAGCACGCCTTCAGCCCGATTGCGATGCCGTCCATCTTGCAGGAGATCTCGTGGTCGCCGTCCACGAGTTTGATCGGCTTCGATTTTGTCCCGCCTTTAATCACCTGCGAGGAACCTTTCAATTTCAGATCCTTGATCAGCGCGACGCAGTCCCCATCCGCAAGCACGCTGCCGTGCGCGTCCTTCACGATGCGCTCCGCCGCGGGCGCGTCCGGCGCTGCTTCACGAGACCATTCGTGCCCGCACGTCACGCACTCCCAACGTTCGGGATGTTCCAGGACGTCGTTCATTTCGCACATCGGGCACGCGGGTTTGCTCATGTGCGAACACGGTATGGGAATTCCGTGTCGCTGTTCAATCACGCACTTGGCGGGAAGGATTCGGCTTGAACGGCAAGTTTTAGACGCGGAGGTGCAGAGGAGTGGGAGAGGAACGCGGGGGGATGAAATGAAACAAGCAACGCCGATCGGCACTGAAAAATATTCCATCTGTGCAGATCCTAAATCCCCTCGGCGTCTCTGCGTTGAAGCACGCCGTGCCATTCCCCAACGGCATTACTCCGACTGAAGGAAGGTAGAATGGACGCGTATTTTTCAAACGGGCGCCGCGGAGGGTGGTGCGTTGCCGAATTTGCGCTACAGGAATTCTCGCTCATGTCATCCACACCACGCCCGCGCATCGTCGTCCTCGACGGACACACCTTGAATCCCGGCGATCTCGACTGGCACGCAGTCGGGGCCCTTGGCGAACTCACCGTCCACCCGCGCACCGCGACTGCGGAGATCGTCGCGCGCGCGGCAGGTGCGGAAATTTTGCTCACGAACAAGACACCCATCACAGCCGAGACGATCGCCGCGCTGCCTGCGCTGCGCTTCATCGGCGTGCTGGCGACGGGGTTCAATGTCGTGGACACCGCTGCCGCAAGAGCGCGTGGCATTCCGGTGTGCAATGTCCCCGGCTACGGCACCGCGTCCGTCGCGCAGCATGTCTTCGCGCTGCTGCTGGAACTCACGCAGCGCACCGGCCACCACGCGCAGACCGTGCGCGAAAGCCGTTGGAGCGCGTGCCCGGATTTCTGCTACTGGGATTTCCCGCTGGTCGAACTTTCCGGACTCACGCTCGGCATCGTCGGCTGCGGCAGCATCGGCGAAGCGGTCGCGCGCATCGGGCTCGCATTCGGGATGAAAGTGATCGCGAGCGCACGCAGGCCGCGCGCGATGGAGGGCGTGGAGTTTGTCCCGACGGAGGAAATTTTCCGCCGCGCGGATGTTGTGACGCTGCACTGTCCGCTCACCGAAGAGACTCGCGGTATCGTGAACGCCGCGCGCATCACGACGATGAAGCCGTCGGCATTTCTCATCAACACCGGACGCGGCCCGCTCATCGTCGAGCAGGATCTCGCCGATGCGCTGAATGCGGACGGCATCGCCGGTGCCGGGATCGACGTGCTCTCGACCGAGCCGCCGCTCGCGGGCAATCCGCTCTTCACGGCGAAGAACTGCATCATCACGCCGCACATCGCATGGGCCACGCATGCATCGCGGGCGCGGCTCATGGAGGTCGTCGCGGAAAATATCTGCGCATTCCTCGCCGGCACGCCGCGGAATGTGGTGAACGGCGCGGTGTGATTTTTCCGCAGCACCCGATGATCGTGAGCACCGCAGGGGCGGCGAGGGATGGCCTGGCTGCGGATATGGTTTGATAAATGGGATCAAGCCTGACGATAGAATCGTGATAAGGAGGCACCCGTTGCGTAGACACGCCGGATCCCTGCTGAACCTAGAACCGGCGATGGGAGGAGCGGATGTCGCGCAAAGGCGCAGAGACGCAAAGGGATGCGTATTGGTTCGCACTCACCCGGTGGGTGAATGCCTGCTTGTTGGCATCTGCTTCTTCTTTGCGCCTTTGCGCGACATCCCATCGCCGGATTTAGGCTGAATTCGCATCTTCGGAAAAACGATACCAATGTCCGACGAGCCGGGTGGCTTCCGAAATTGGCGCACCGAAGCGAAGCCGGCGGCAGCAGGCTTCGAAACGCCACTTGGTCGCGCCCACGATGCGCGGAGCCTCGCCCGGCAGAAACCGGAAGCCGCAAAACGGAACGCCTTCCCGTGTTGCGAGGATTCGCGTCTTTGGGAGCGAGAACCGGAGTCGGGTCTCATCCCAACATTCATCAATAAGATGCCTGCTGAAAGTGCAAAGGGAACACAAGCAGCCTGCCTGTTCGGCTCGCGGGCTTCCAGCCTGCGGGAACGCCTCGGCAGGCTGGAAGCCCGCGGGCCGCACAGCCTAGAAGGCTGTGATCCGATTTGCCGGACAGCCTCCTGTCTCCTTTTTGCGCTCCTCTTATTTTTGATAGATGGTCTCAGACAGCCGTGTTGCGATTCCATCGCGGAGTTCCCACAGCCGCTTCTTGTCGTCGGAGAAAAGCAGGAAGTCATCCGTGTAGCGCACGTAGGCTCCGTGCTGTTCCAACTCTGTGACCCAGTGATCGAGCGCATCGAGGTAGAGGTTACCCCATAGTTGGCTGGTGAGATTGCCGATGGGCAGACCGCGCGGGCGCGCGGCAGCCGCGAGCAACTCCTAAGCGTGCAGCACGAGCGGCGACGGCCAGCCGGGCGTGCGATGGCTACCGAGGATTCGGCTGATGAGGAGCCTCGTCCCACTGGATTCCACAATGCGACCAGAAACCACCAGCACACAACGGAAGCCGTTGTTGTCATTACGATTCACGGGATGATCGTTGTTGCGATACGAGGAGCGGAGTTTGAGCGGATCATTGTTGTTCCACGACGCGCCCCGCAACACCCGGAACGCCGGCGATTTCCTGCCGTCGAACCACTCTTGCTCCACCGGCGGCACGAAGCCTCCGGCCCGAAGCAAAATCTTGTTTTGCACAAAAAAATTTCGCCCCCTGCGGCGCTGCCCACCGCCCGCCACGTAAGCCAAGCGAACCAAGGAAAAGAGTAAAAGGGAGGAAACACGCTAGCGACCAGAAACCACCAGCACACAACGGAAGCCGCGGATGCCACTACGAAACCCGGGATAATCGTAGTTGCGAAACGAGGAGCGCAGTGTGAGCGGATCATTGTTGAGCCACGACGCGCCCCGCAACACCCGGAACGCCGTTCCATCGCTGGCCTTCTCTTTTTCAAGCACAGGATATTCCTTCAGCACGTCCGGGGCATTCATCGAAGCCTTATACTCGTCCTCGCACCACTGCCACACATTGCCGCCGAGATCGAAGATGCCGAGCCGGTTCGCCGCGTAGCTCGCCACTGGCGCTGTACGCGCCGCGCCATCGTCGTATTCAGCCAGCGAGCCGCTCCAGCCTTCGCCCGGCAGGGATTTCAAAAAGGTCTTGTCGCCGTAGTTCCCGGCGTCCTTCGGCGGCGGCCACGCGCTGCCCCACGGGTATTTTCCGAGGCCTACCGCTGCGCTCCATTCGTCGTCCGTCGGCAGTCGGTATTGCACGCCTTCCTTCTTGCTCAGCCATGCGCAGAATTCGCGCGCCTCATTCCAGTTCACGCCCACTACAGGATGGCTGCGCCCTTGCTCAAAGCCGGGCTTCTGCCAGCTCGCCTTTTCGTCCAGCTCCCAAGAGAGCTTGTAGGAGCCGTCCTTTTGCTTCGGCACTTTCATCACAAAGACGCCGCCTTCCTGCTGGTAGCCCGTGTCCTTCACGTAAGCCTCAAAGTCCTTCACACGCGTCTCCGTGCGGCAGAAGAGCACCTTCGTCCCCGGCACCGGGACAAATTCCATGCCGAGGGTGTTGATGAACGGTGCGTCCTTGGTGGCCCCCACCGCCCCGCTCTGCGCCCGGAGCGCAGGCGCGTTGGCAGCGGCAAGAAAAGCGACCATGGCGACGGTGAGGGGGGAGGCGAAGGCGGTGCGGGTGAGGGTAGGCATGGCGAATGGAGGTTGTGCGTTCGGTGCTGGATGAGGGAAATGCGCGGGCGAATCAAGTCTGCGCCCCGCAGGCGATCCCATTCTTGATCTGAAGCGCCCGGACGGAATGACCGCGCCGATGCAGCGCCGCATGCTCGACACGCTGCGCGAATACAACGCCGAGCACGAAGCCTCCGGCCCGAAGCAAAATCTTGTTTTGCACAAAAAAATTTCGCCCCCTGCGGCGCTGCCCACCGCCCGCCACGTAAGCCAAGCGGACCAAGGAAAAGAGTAAAAGGGAGGAAACACGCTAGCGACCAGAAATCACCAGCACACAACGGAAGCCGGTGCTGTCATCACGACCCCCGGGAGGAACGTAGTTGCGACACGAGGAGCGCAGTAGGAGCGGATCATAGTAGTACCACGACGCGCCCCGCAACACCCGGAACGCCGTTCTATCGCTGGCTTTCTCTTTTTCAAGTGTGGGAATTTCCTTCAGCACGGCCGGGTCATTCATCGAAGCCTTATACTCGTCCTCGCACAACTGCCACACATTGCCGCCGAGATCGAAGATGCCGAGTCGGTTCGCCGCGTAGCTCGCCACTGGCGCTGTGCGCGCCGCGCCATCGTCGTATTCAGCCAGCGGGCCGCTCCATTCGCCCGGCAGGGATTTCAAAAAGGTCTTGTCGCCGTAGTTCCCGGCGTCCTTCGGCGGCGGCCACACGCTGCCCCACGGGTATTTTCCGGGGCCTACCGCTGCGCTCCATTCGTCGTCCGTCGGCAGCCGGTATTGCACGCCTTCCTTCTTGCTCAGCCATGCGCAGAATTCGCGCGCCTCATTCCAGCTCACGCCCACTACAGGATGGCTGCGCCCTTGCTCAAAGCCGGGCTTCTGCCAGCTCGCCTTTTCGTCCAGCTCCCAAGAGAGCTTGTAGGGGCCGTCCTTTTGCTTCACCACTGTCATCACGCCGATGCCGCCCTCCTGCTGGTAGCCCGTGTCCTTCACGTAAGCCTCGAAGTCCTTCACACGCGTCTCCGTGCGGCAGAAGAGCACCTTCGTTCCCGGCACGGGGACAAATTCCAGCCCGAGGGAATTGACGAACGGCGCGTCCTTCGTGGCCCCCACCGCCCCACTCTGCGCCCGGAGCGCAGGCGCGGCGGCGGCGGCAAGAAAAGCGACCAGGGCGACGGTGAGGGGGGAGGCGAAGGCGGTGCGGGTGAGGGTAGGCATGGCGAATGGAGGTTGTGCGTTCGGTGCTGGATGAGGGAAATGCGCGGGCGAATCAAGTCAGCGCTCCGCAGGCGATCCCATTCTTGATCTGAAGCGCCCGGACGGAATGACCGCGCCAATGCAGCGCCGCATGCTCGACACGCTGCGCGAATACAACGCCGAGCACGAAGCGCCACGCGCTGATAACTCGAACCTCGCCGCGCGCATCGCGAGCTACGAACTCGCTGCCAAGATGCAACTCCACGCGCCCGAGACCGTGGACCTCGCGAAGGAAACCGAGGCGACGAAGGAACTCTACGGGATGAACGACAAGAAGACCGAGGAGTTCGGTCGCCGCTGTCTGCTCGCGCGCCGCATGGTCGAGCGCGGCGTGCGATTCATCCAGCTCTACTCCGGCGGCGCGCACAATGATGACAATTGGGACGCGCACACCGACATCGAGAAGAATCACAACTTCCACTGCGGACGCACCGACAAGCCGGTCGCAGGCCTGCTGAAAGATCTTAAACAACGCGGTCTTCTCGACAGCACGCTTGTGATCTGGGGTGGCGAATTCGGCCGCCAGCCGACCGCCGAATACGCGAAAGGCACGGGCCGCGATCACAATGCGTGGGGCTTCACGATGTGGATGGCGGGCGGCGGTGTGAAAGGCGGTGTGAGCGTGGGCGAGACCGATGAACTCGGAGCGTCCGCCGTCGTGGACAAATTCCACGTAAAGCATCTGCACGCCACCGCGCTCCATCTGCTCGGCCTCGATCCGGACAAGCTCTCGTATTTTTACAGCGGCCTAGATCAGAATCTCGTCGGCGTGGAAGGCGCGGAACCGATCCGGGCGTTACTCTGATACTGATCTTCCGGAGCGCAGGGTGATGCAGTAGCTCCTGCTTGCGGAAATTGCGCACGGAAAATTACGCTTCTCTTCGATCGCGGCTTTTCAACCACAGTGGTCTGCGTCGCGAGATCGACTCAGATTATTGATGAAGCGATCCAGCAAAGCGGGATCAGATCGGGAGCAGGAGCTGGCTTCTGCGCGGCGGGACGAATGTCGAGACGCCGATGCCGATCAGCCGCAGCGGACTTTTCACCAGCCGATCGCGTGCGAGGAGAAACTGCGCGAGGCGGTAGATTTCCCTCGCCTCTGTCACTGGATCTTCGAGCCGCACCTGCCGCGTGATGGTCGTGAAATCGCTGTAGCGGACCTTCACTTGGATTGTCAGCGCACCGATTCCGTGGCTGCCAAGCGTGTCCGCCACGTCGAGCGCGAGTTCCTTCAGCGCCGCGCGCAAGGTCGGGCGGTCCTCGGTGTCCTCGATGAATGTGTTCTCCGCGCTGATGCTCTTGCGCTCATCGCTCGTGTCCACGGCGCGGTCGTCCATTCCCATCGCACGCGCCTTCAGGCTCGCGGCGAATGATCCGGTGATGCCGGACAAATCGGCGTCCGTCTTCTGGATGTCGCCGATCGTCTTGAAGCCGTGCGCTTCGAGCGCCTGAGCCGTGACCGGCCCGACGCCGTGGATGGATCGCACCGGGAGCAGCCTGAGGAATTCCAGCTTGTCCCGTTCGCGGATCAGCGTGAGGCCGTCCGGCTTTTGGAAATCGCTGCCGAGCTTCGCGAGAAATTTGTTCGCGCCTACGCCGATGCTTGCGGT